>Ga0315274_10012338_pt1 | contig 12189 bp, 14 predicted proteins | sample YL17G02_20_MG_FD_203700 | JGI IMG/M metagenome (GOLD analysis project Ga0315274, IMG submission 203700) | Sediment microbial communities from Yellowstone Lake, YNP, Wyoming, USA - YL17G02_20 | ecosystem: Environmental > Aquatic > Freshwater > Lake > Sediment | place: USA: Wyoming | collected... | reverse complement strand
TATCCGCAATTATTTTTTGGAAAATAATCTGGCTCCCATGGTCCGGTCAATCTGCAAGACCACTGGCTTGCCGCTACGGCATATTTACGAACTTTTCCCATCCGGCCCTGCCAAGGGCGCATGCAAAGTCGCCGGACTCCCCAAACCGGACGGCTGCGTCTGAGCTGGAACTGATTTTATCTCTGCCTTCTTAAACTTGGCAGGGGGTCTTTATTTTCCCGCGCGGACTTTGGCTATTTCCTTGATGGCTTCAACTGCCGCTTGGATGTGATCCTCGGTGTTGAAGGGACCGATGCCAAACCTGACAGAACCATGAATTTTATCGGTGCCGATCCCTTCATGAACGAGGGGCGCACAATGAAGCCCTGTCCGGCATGCGATATTATAATCTACATCCAGCATCGTTCCGGTATCCATGGCTTCCAGGCCATTGATGTTGAAGCTGACGACGCTGATATGATGAGCAAGGTTATCTTGGCAATAGAGGGCCACATTGTCAATGGGTTTTAGCCCGTTGACGAGCTGGGAGGCCAGCTTCATCTCGTGCGCGTGTATGTTTTCCATGCCCTTTTGCTCGATCCATTTGATTCCCGCATGAATCCCGGCCACTCCTAGGACGTTGATCGTTCCGTATTCCAGCCTGTAGGGATACTCCTCGAGATGCGTGCGGACGGCGGAGCGAACCCCAGTACCCCCTGCCCGAGTATGACGGATATCGATCCCCTCCCGGACGTAGAGGCCGCCGATTCCCGTGGGCCCGAGCAGCGACTTATGGCCGGTAAAAGCGACAACGTCCACAAACGATTCTTCGATATCGATAGGAATCTTTCCCGCTGATTGGGATGCATCAATCACAAAAATTATGCCGTTTTCCCGACAGTGCATGCCGATCTCCCGAATAGGCTGGACCGTTCCGATGACGTTTGAAGCGTGATTGACGACTGCCAATTTTGTGTTTTTCTTGAATTTTTTCCGGAAGTCGTCGGGGTGGACAAAACCCTGGCTGTCGAACGAAATGTAGTCCACTTCGACGCCTTTATCACGAGCCAAATGATATAGTGGCCGGAGGACAGAATTGTGCTCAACGGTGGTGGTAATGGCGTGGTCGCCGTCACCTAGCAGACCGAAAATAATCAGGTTGAGGGCGTCTGTCGCATTATAGGAGAAACAAAGCCGGTTCTGGTCTTTTCCATTGAATAACTTGGTCAGTGTCTTCCTTGTGTCTTCGACCATATTGCCGGCTTCCATACAGAGGTCGTATCCGGACCTTCCCGGGTTGACTCCGAATTTCCTGAAAAAATGGTCCATAAAGAGATAAACTTCCTCGGGCTTTGGGAAGGATGTCGCTGCATTATCGAGATAGATCAATTTATCGACGTTATCCATGCCAGACCTCCAAGAATTAAAATTATGGACCTAATAAATTAGATTTGAATACTAAATAAATCGGCATTGAAAAGCAAACAGTTTTAAGGTTTCTAACGGCCGGACATTATATTGACAGGCCGGAATGCTCCTGTATAATGGGCCTTCGTTGCAGAAAAGCACATTTTTTGTTTCTCCTAGTAAAATCTACTTCGGCACGTGCGGGGCAAGATAGGTGATATGAACGGATTTTTACGAATCCTCGAGAATGAAGTCCAGCTCTTGGCGCTGCTTTTTCTTGTATTCGTCTATCTTTTCCGTCTTGTCTGGTTGTTTAAGTTTCGTTCTAGGAAAGAACGGACCTTTCCTGTCGGAAACGCGGGACGTGGCATTGCCTATTCTTTAATGAATGTGGCGATGCCCTGGGGAATGGAATCCACGCGCAAAAATCCCGGATTCTATGTCCAGTTCGTTATCTTCCACATCGGTGTGGCCGCGGCCATCGCCGCCTCATTCATCATCCCGTACTGGCCATCGTTGCTTGAGATCAAAGCCGTGGTCCGACTCTTCCAGGTAGCCATCGCGGGTGGGCTCATCGTCGGCCTCCTGCGTCTCTATCGGAGGATCGCCCAGCCAAGGATCAGGTTCATCAGCACCCCAGACGATTACCTGTCGCTGATTTTCATGATCCTCTTTTTTGCGGCAGCAGTGCTTGCTGTGCCGAACAAGTTCAAAACCGCGGAATGGCCCTTAATCCTCTTCTTTGGTCTGACGGCCTTCCTGCTCATCTTTGTGCCCTTTTCTAAAATCAGCCATTACTTATACTATCCATTCGGCCGATTCTTTTTAGGCCGGACACTGGGACACAGAGGTATTTTGCCGTCCAAGAAATCATCGAAAGAATAAGCCGAGTGAAAAGCAAAAAGAGCCGTCCATCCACGACGCCGGGGGTTATTAACCTCCCCCTGGAAACGAAATCCCAGGAAAAAGCAAAGGCCGACCAGCTCCGCTCTGTAACTGAAGGACATTTAAAGCTCTATGAGCCTGGGTCCGATAATTCGAGAAGATTCCTTGATTTGCTCAGCCGAAAGATCAACCGGTCGCTGGTTACTTCTATGGTTGCCTGTGTTCATTGCGGCTTATGCGCCGATTCCTGCCATTATGCCCTCGCAAAGCCCGACGACCCAACCATGACGCCTGTTTATAAGGCCGACCAAATCCGCCGGATATTTAAAAGGCATATGGACTGGGCGGGCAGAATAGTTCCTTGGTGGGTGCGTGCCCGGTACCCGGCCGATGATGAAGATCTTAACCGATTGAAAAATGTCGTTTTCGGCATGTGCAGCGCCTGTCGCCGGTGCACATATAGCTGCCCGATGGGGGTGGACACGGCACTCCTCGTCAGATTTGCCCGGGGGCTTCTGACAGATCTCGGCATCGTCCCCGAGGGCGTTTTCAACGTCAGCAGGGACCAGTGGGAGACGGGGAACCAGATGGCCGTGACCGAAGAGGACTATCTCGAGACGCTGGAGTGGATGAGGCAGGAAGTCGAGGCCGAGCTCGGGGTCACGGTCAGAATTCCGGTGGACGAGAAAGACTGCGATTTTCTTTATACTATAAACCCGAGGGAGATCAAATTCGATCCCCGCTCGATCGGCAATGCTGCTAAAATTTTTCATATCGCGGGAGAACGGTGGACAATGCCGAGGTGGGGTTGGGACCAGACGAACTTCGGGCTTTTTTCAGGTGATGACAATCTGGGCGCCTATGTCGCGCAGAATGTCTATGAGGCTGCCGTCCGGCTCAGGGCCAAGCGCATCGTGATTTCTGAATGCGGCCACGGATACCGTTCAACGCGCTGGGAAGGCTATAACTGGGCAGATTATGACCAGCGGATTCCTACTGAATCTGTCATCCTGACCTTGAAACGTTATATCGAAGAAGGACGCATTAGGGTAGATCCGTCGAAAAACGGGGAACCTGTCACATTTCACGACTCATGCAACGTTGCCCGTTCAGGGGGGCTTATTGAAGAGCCGCGCTGGGTGCTGCAACGTGTTTGTAAGGATTTCCGGGAGATGTATCCGAACCGCACTGATAATTATTGTTGTACAGGCGGAGGGGGACTGCTTTCCATTGCGGAATACAGGCCGCTGCGGCTCGAAGTAGCCAAGATTAAGGCCGACCAGCTGAGAGCCACGGGGGCAAAGCTTGTCTGCACTATGTGCCATAACTGCATAGATGGGCTTACGGATGTCATTAAGCACTATAAGCTGGATATGGGTATAGTCCAAGTGATGGATTTGGTTGAGCGTGCCCTCATTACATAGATCCGATCACAACTTTTTAAGGAGGAGGAGCTTCACGTAGTCGTTGAGGATCAGAGAAAACGCGAGGTTCCAGCCGAGTAGGAAAAGGGTCATCCCGACGGGGAGGGCCGGGAATAGGCCGGCTATGCCGAACGTCGAAATCAACGCCCCCGCTAGTATATCCAGAGCCATAACGGTCAGCAGCAGTCGACTCGGCCGGGAACTCCAGAAGCGCCGTCGTTCGCGAATCACGAAAATGGACGTCACGGCCGAGAAGAGCAGGATTTCGAAACTGAACGTTTGGATAACCGCGTCGGATGTCCGCAAACGCCAAAACGCCTGACCCAGGGCCAGGGCGACGAAGGACTCCAGCGCCATCAGGGTGCCCAGGGCGGCCGCCACCCTGACGTAGGCCTTGATGTTCCAGGTGTCCGGCGAAGGCGACCACTGGACGCGGTCCGTCGACAGGGAGATCTTCATGAAGTCCGTCATCAGCAACAGAAGAACCATGGCGAAGGCCGATATGACGAAATCGCCGGTGACCAGAAAAACCCCGGCCACGAAGGCCGATTTCAGGATCGTCCTCATGATCTTGTTCAGGATCCAGGTGTTGATGCGCTGATAGACCTTCCGACCGTTCTTGACCAGCTCGACGATGCCCGAGAGGCCCCCACTTGTCAGGACCACGCTGGCTGCCGACTTGGCTACGTCTGTGGCGCTGTCGACGGCGATACCGACCTCGGCCTGCTTGAGCGCGGGGGCGTCGTTGACGCCGTCCCCAGTCATGCCGACCACGTGATGTACGTCCTGAAGGCTCCGGACGATCATGTACTTGTCCTCGGGATAGACCTCCGCGAATCCGTCGCTTTTTTCTATCTGTCTCAGCGCTGTGGCGGGGTCGGTTCTTAACAAGTCTTTTAGGTCCGATATCCGGCTGATGTCTTTACCGATTCCGAGGTCCCCGGCGATTTCCATGGCGATCGGGAGGGCGTCCCCAGTCAGCATTTTGACCGACACGCCGAGCGCATGGAGCTCCTTGATCAACTGTTTCGAATCGGACCTGGGCCTGTCGCTGAGGGCGACGATCCCGACGACGGCGGGTTTCCCGCCCTCGGCCACGGCAACGGCCACGGTCCGATAGCCTCTTTTTGAAAGGTCCCCGACCTGCAGCTCCAATGCCTGCTCGTCCTCAGGGCTCAGACCGCAGGCTCCTGCGATGACAGATACCGCACCCTTCATGATATGAAAACGATGGTTGCCGCGCCGGACGACGGCTTCTGTTTTCCGGGTTGCCGGATCGAAGGGCGTAAAGCTCTCCTGGACGTCGCCGGGGTCCAGCCAGCCCCTTTCCCGTGCTTGCCTGATGAAGGCCAGGTCCAGCGGGTCCCGGTTGGCCTCCTGGGAGGCCATAGCCCCGAAGAGAACGGCCTCCCGCTCGGTAAATGGCCCCACCGCAAAGACCTGGGAAATGGACAATTCGTTGAGCGTCAGCGTGCCGGTTTTGTCCACGCACAGGACGTCCATGGTTGCCGCGTCCTCGGTGGCGCTTAGCCGGGTGATTAGGACGCTATGCTTCGCTAAGTCCCTGGCCCCGACGGCCATACTCACGGTGTACATCACGGGAAGGGCGACGGGGATGGCCGAGAGCAGGAGGACCAACATCAGGGGCAGGATCTCGAGGACGGCCATGTCCCTGGCGATGGATACGGCAATGGTCAGGGCTAGGAGGCCGCCGATGATCAGCAGCAGCCACCGGACGAGCTTTGTCACCACTTCTTCCATGTGGAGCTTGGGGTGGGCGGCCTGGACGAGCTCCACTGTCCTGCCAAATTTCGTCCAAGGGCCCGTCCGGAGGACAATTCCGGTCGCCTCGCCCCGCTTGATGACCGAGCCGGAATAAAGGAGATCCTGGGCGCCTTTCTCCACGGCCAGAGACTCGCCAGTCAGGGCGGATTGGTCCGCCGCGAGCGAGCCGGCGGCGACCTTGATGTCGGCCGGGACGACGTCTCCGGCCCGGAGACGCACAATGTCTCCCGGAACGAGCTCCCGCGCAGGAATGATCGCCCAGGCTCCTTCCCTGAGCGTCCTGGCGTTGACCCGGAGCTCTTTTCTCAGGGCCTCGACCGCGCTGGCGGCCTTCCGCTCTTCCAGCAAGGAGACGACGGCGTTCGTCACCAGCAGAACGGCGACAATCGCTGCATCCGGATATTTTCGGAGGACCAGGGAGAGGGCGATGATGAGCTCGAGCATCCAGGCGGTCAGGCCCTTGAACTTTTTCAGGAATAATAGGAAAGGATGAGTCTTTTTCTCCGGAACCTCGTTCGGGCCGATCCGCCTGAGGCGGTCGGCGGCCGAGGCCGAAGTTAGTCCGGACCGAAGGTCCGTCTGAAGGACATCGGAGGTGTCATCGGGCGTCCTATTTCCGCCACCTCGGGAAGACGGCTCTGGCAGGGGGATGGTTACCTCCGTCGTTCAAGCGGGATTATATGCCAACTCGGTCCCGAATGGCGAGGTCGACGGCGGCCCGGGCGTGGAGGTCTGTCGTGTCGAAAAGCGGCAGCCGGTGGTCCTTCTGCTTGACGAGGAGCGGGATCTCGGTGCAGCCGAGGATGATGCCCTGCGCGCCGCGGCCTTCCAGGCGAACGATGATCTTATTGAACGCTTCCCGCGAGGCCTCCTTCACCTGGCCCAGGCAGAGCTCGTTATAGATGATGGCATGGATGGCCTGCCGCTCCTCCTCGTCCGGGATGAGGACGTCGATGCCGTAATCCGAGGTGAGCTTTACCCTGTAAAACTCCTCCTCCATGGTGAAGCGGGTGCCGAGCAGGCCGACGCGCCGGAGCCCGCGAGTGGTGATGGCCCGGCCCGTGACGTCGGCGATGTGGACGAGCGGGATGCGGACGTTCTTCCGGATCTCGTCGAAGACCTTGTGCATAGTGTTCGTGCAGAGGAGGCCGAAGTCCGCGCCGGCGGCCTCGATCCTGCGGAAGGCCTCGACGAGCATCTCGGCCATGCGGTCCCATTCCCCGCGTTGCTGCAGGACCTCGATGTCGGCGAAATCCACCGAGTAAAGGACGATCAGGCCCGAGTGGAAGCCGCCGAGCCTCTCTTTGACCGTCTCGTTGATGATCCGGTAGTACTCCAGGGTTGATTCCCAGCTCATCCCGCCGACGAGCCCAATAGTTGTCATCTTTTTTCCTCTCGAAGTCTGGCCACGTTTTCTCTAACTCGAGCCATGGTGAAGCCGTGTCTTCCACCCAGCCCGCCGAGATTGTACCCGAACGAAATTCCGGATGGAAGGCCACCGGTCTGTGCCTCCGGACCTACTCCCGTGGTCCGCGGCGCTCGCCTTGATGCGTGTCCCTGATCTCTAATTGTAAGCTTCCATAATTTTTTTGTGTTCCTTCATTAGGGTCCCGGCGATCTTCTCCATCCCCATCTCCTTCCAGAAATTCAGCCGCTCGTGAACCTTGAAATATTTCAGGGGGATCGGGTGGGTGCCGACGACGACCGGAACGCCATAGCGGGCCTCGATGAACTCCTTGAACTGCAGGATCCGGGGACACGGGGGGTAGCCGACGACGAGCCCCGTGGCTAGGTGGATGACCTGGGCTCCATTCTTGATCATTTCTTCCGGGACATATTCGACGTTCCCGCCCGGACAGCCGCCGCAGGTCGAATAGCCGACGACCTCGATGGGCTCTTCCTTGGGATAAGCGGCGAAGGCGCCGGCGCGCTCACGGAGCGCCCGGAAACACTTCCCGCCTCCGCAGCTCTGGTAGCGTCCGCAGATGATGATGCCGATCTTTGTCATCGTTCCTCCTCCCGCGCCGGACTCGTTTCGGGCCGTCGGACCGGTCAGTGGCACTTGTGCTGGCCGCAGGCGTAATCGATACTCATCTCTTCCAGCTGGCCCGTCCCGAATTTCTCGACGACCTCTTCCACCGTTCCCGGGATCGTTCGATAGACTTTTATACCGCCTTCGTTGAGCCTCTGTAAAGCCCTCGCGCCCATGCCGGCACAAACCACGGCGTCGATCTTCCGGCCTTCGAGCATGCCCATGGGATGACACGCCCCGTGCGCATGGTGCTGAGAGGCGTTGCCGACGACTTCGTAGGATCCCGTGGCGGTGTCAAAAATAGTGAAGTGCGGCGCGCTGCCGAAGTGCTCGTAAGCCCGCGCCTTCGCGCCTTCGGCGGTCGTTGTAGGTACGCATATTCTCATGTTTTCTCCTTTTCGTTCACCGTATCCTGCCGCAGCGGCCCGGCCCCCGCCCCTTGCGGCACCTGAACCTTCTCATGCCGGTCATTTTGAAGACGCCTCCTTCGATCTTGATGGCCTTGCCGTTGACGATGGCATCGGCGATCTTCTTTCTTGCCGAAGATATCATCCTGTGGAATGTCGGCTGCGAGATACCCATTCTCCAGGCCGCCGTTTCCTGTTCCAGCCCTTCCAGGTCCTTCAATCTCACGGCCTCAAATTCGTCGACGGCCAGGACGGCTTCCTCCAGGTCGACCAGCCGGATCCCCGCCGGCTTGAAATAGGTCACACCCGGCGCGACGCAGACTCTCCGGCAAAGCCTCGGCCTGGGCATTTTATGTCCTCCTGGTCAGGGGCCTGCCGCACTTGGGACATTTCGCCGATGAGCACGGGGCCAGGATCGAGGACGACCGCGAGAGGAGGCCGCCGACGACCTTCCCGAAGGCCAGGACGATGTTCGCGAGCAGGCCGAGGGCGGCGATCTTTCTTTCCATGGCTAGCGTAGTCCATTATAATGAATATATATTCATAAATCAATAACGCCTGGAGTTTCTTGTGAGGATCCTGAACGGCCGGCTTGGAGCCGCGCACGGGAACCTCGGCCGAATATTTTTCACAATCTGCTTTCTGATCGGAAGGATTTGACCTCAACTTGATATCCCTATGTACTGTCTTTTATAATTCATAACGACGATGTAAGGCAAAGATCGTCCTCCTTGAGGAAAAGCAGATGCATCTGTTCGATCAAAGGATTCTCGGAATCGCAATTCTCTTCCTGTTGGGCATGCTAGTTACCGTCAAGCAGGTTGCTACGGGTTCCATTTTGGATAAGCCAAAAGGCAACCTCATCGTGCAGCTCGTCAATATCTTCAACCTCTTTTTCTTGCTAATTGTGAATCCCCTGGCTGCAATATTGCTGATCGCTCGCCGTCTGGCGACGATCGATCCCACCCACCTGACCATGGATGAGTCGTCGGTCTTGATGGGTTTGGAGATCGCAGGGTTGACGTTGTATGTGACATGAAATCATTAATCATACTCGGAGGTTCATCGTGAGAATCCTAACAGTGTACGCCCATCCAAATCCCAAGTCATTTTGCCACGCCATTCTCGAGCAGTTCACCAAAGGGCTGGAGGACGCCGGTCACACCAGTGAAGTGGTTGACCTGTACGCCATCCGATTCAACCCAGTCTTTCGCATCCGGGATTTTGCCAGCTATGTGCATGAAAGCATGCCCCAGGATATCCTCAAAGAAATGAACCTGAAGCAAAGGGTACTTGACTCGGCGGGGGGTCCGGTTCAGCGGTTCCTCGCGTCAATCTGGCTCCGCAACAAGGATCCTTTGGCAGTCGCGAAGTTCATACACGAACATCGGCCCAAGGATGTCATCGCCCAGTGGGAGAAGGTGAAAAACGCCCAGGGACTCGCGTTTATTGCGCCTGTTTTCTGGTTGCACTTCCCCGCGATTCTCAAGGGGTGGTTCGAACGGGTCTTCTCCTATGGCGATGCTTATGCCCTAACCTCTGAGGGCTGGCGCGGCGAAGTTAAGGGCCGATTGCCTCTGCTTCAGCATGAAAAAGCCTTAGTTATTACCACAACCCTCTTCAGAGAGGAAGACTATAAGGCTGGAATGGAAGCAGTCATGACCCGAATAATTGATGATTGGGGATTGAGGTATCCAGGGATCAGGAAAGTCGAACATGTTTATTTCTATGGTGTCCCCATAGCTGACGCGGAAACGAGACGGAGCTATCTGGAGCGGACCTACAAGTTGGGCAAAGATTTTGCCCATTCATAGTGGACCATCGGCCAGGAGTCGCTCCTGGCTCAACTGCCGGATCATGCTGACAAGTGTTTGATGCCTTGATTTATGCTCCCTCAATCGCGGTTCCCCGAAAATATCGGCGCCTGAAGTAAAGGGCCACGTTGACCAGGCCGATCATGACAGGCACCTCGACGAGCGGGCCGATGACCGCCGCGAACGCCTCCCCGGAGCTGATGCCAAACACGGCCACGGCCACGGCGATGGCAAGCTCGAAGTTGTTGCTAGCCGCTGTGAACGATAGGGTCGCTGCCTTGGGATAGTCTGCGCCTGCCCTGCGGCTAAGGAAGAACGAGACGAGGAACATGACCACGAAGTAGATGAGGAGCGGGATGGCGATGCGCAGGACATCGAGCGGAATTTTGACGATATATTCGCCCTTGAGCGAGAACATGACGACGATGGTGAAGAGCAATGCAATGAGGGTGATGGGACTGATGCGTGGGATGAACTTGGTCTCGTACCAGGTACGGCCCTTGAGCTTGAGCAGCACAAACCGCGTGATGAGCCCGGCCAGGAAAGGAATGCCCAGGTAAATGAAGACGCTCTCGGCAATCTGCCGCATAGTTATGTTAACGGCCGTGCCCGCGAGCCCGAGCCAAGTCGGAAAGACGGTTATGAAGATGTAGGCGTAGACCGAGAAGAACAGGACTTGGAAGATCGAGTTGAAGGCGACCAGTCCGGCCGCATACTCCCTGTCCCCCTGAGCCAGGTCGTTCCAGACGATGACCATGGCGATGCAGCGGGCCAGGCCGATCATGATCAGGCCGTACATGTACTCGGGCTTATCGCGTAGAAAAATGACCGCCAAGGCGAACATCAGAAGCGGGCCGATGATCCAATTCTGGACGAGGGACAACGTCAGGACCTTGACATTCTTGAAGACGTCGCCGAGCTCTTCGTACTTCACTTTCGCGAGCGGCGGGTACATCATCAGGATGAGTCCGATGGCAATGGGGATGTTTGTCGTCCCGGACTGGAACTTGTTAATGAATCCGACGACGGCCGGAATGAAATAGCCGAGCCCGACTCCGATAGCCATGGCCAGGAAAATCCAGACCGTCAGGTATCTGTCAAGGAACTTGAGTCTTGGGTTTCCGGGGGTCATATACGATCTCCTTTCACGTCAATTAGAACCCGAACAAAAAGTAAAATCCCATGCCGATGATCAGGACGCCGGCGGCCTTCTGGATGACGCCATGGGCCGTGCGAACGCCCTTTGATTCAATAAGGCTCTTAGCCGCGCCAATCGAGGTCCCAGCCACGAGGACCAGGGCGGAATGTCCCAGAGCATAAACGAACAGCAGCAACCCGCCATAAAGGACGTTCCCTTTCTCCGCGACGAATGCCAGGAGCACGGCGAGGATCGGGACAGCGCACGGCGTCGAGACGACGCCGAAGAGCAAGCCCAGCAGAAAAGCGCCGAAAAAGCCTTGTTTTTTCACCCGGATCCCTGCTCGGACGGGAAGAGACCACTTCAGAATACCGAGAAGGTGAAGTCCCATCAGGAAACAGACGCCAGCCACCACATATTTCCAGAACCGGCCGACGTCCCCGAAAAGCCGCCCCATCAACGCCGAAATGAGCCCCAGCGCCGTGAAGGTAATGGCCAGGCCCAGAACGAAAAAGAGCGAGAATACAAGGGAGCGCTTGACCGTCGTAGTCTCTCTGTTCCCCGCGACAACGCTCATCAGGAGAGGTATCATGGCCAGGACGCAGGGATTGAGGGCCGTCGTGACACCGCCCGCGAAGACCGCGACGAATGCCAGCCAGGGGCTGTGCTGGAGGAGTTGCTGGATGTCGCCGAAAAGGCTCTCCATGACCCAATGCTCAGTTGACGTCGTGCTTCTTCAGGAGCTCGAGGATCTCTTCCTTGGGAAAGAGCCCTACATGGCGGAAAATCTCATTTCCTTTCTGATCTATGAAGACCTGGGTCGGGATGAGCTGGATCTTGTATTTTCGTGCCGGCTCGGGGTCTTTCCAGACATCATAGAAGACGACCTGGACACGGTCGGCGAAGGTTTTGGCGATATCCTTCATAATGGGCTGCATCTGCCGGCACGGGATGCAGCGGTCGGCCCCGAGTTCTATGAACGTCACAAGGTACTTGGAAAAATCGATGTCCAAACGGTTCGTGACTAGAACCTCTCCCTTGACCGCCCAGATAGGAGGATTGGACTGGTCAGCGGCGTAATTCACGGCTAGGCCTAAGGAACTGGCGATTGTTATCAGGGCCAAGGCTAAGACAATTTTCGTTCTGATGGTTTTAGACAACGTTCAATCTCCCTTCGGGTTTCAATGGAATATCCTCCTTCATAAATTTCATTGAATTCTCGATGTGTTCAATCGGAACGTGTTCAACAACGCTGCAATAAGAAGGATGGCGGGGACGGTCAGGGCCAAACGCAGAAGCGCGAACTCCGCCCCCAGGA
>Ga0315274_10012337_pt1 | contig 12191 bp, 9 predicted proteins | sample YL17G02_20_MG_FD_203700 | JGI IMG/M metagenome (GOLD analysis project Ga0315274, IMG submission 203700) | Sediment microbial communities from Yellowstone Lake, YNP, Wyoming, USA - YL17G02_20 | ecosystem: Environmental > Aquatic > Freshwater > Lake > Sediment | place: USA: Wyoming | collected... | reverse complement strand
AGCATGGCGAAATCCTCATCACGAAACATCCGCCCGCGCTGGCTGGCCAGGAAACCATAGAAGGAGCCCCGACCAACATGATCCATGTAAAGATGGTCCGCCTCAAACAGCCCCCGCTGCGCCGATCTCTTTCCGAGCATGCCTTCCCTCCCCAGCCTACGAACTCGAGACCTATTATATCACAGGAATCAGTTGGTCATGACACTTTTCGGCCAGGTTTCTAGAAACTGTGGGAGAATAGACCATGACTCGCTGCCGCCGCACTGTGTCGCTGCCGCCGGATTTCCAATCCGGCGAGCCAAGGCAGCCACGCAGGACCTGCACCCCGGCGTGCCTGGTTCTCTCGCTGTCGCCCGGCTCCCTCGCTGCCGCCGGATTTCCAATCCGGCGCGCCAGGGTGGTGCCGCAGGGCTCGCAACCCGGCGCGCCAAGGCAGCCACGCAGGACCTGCACCCCGGCGTGCCAGGGCGGTGCCCCGCGGTTCTCGGCCCCACGGCGGACGGCGGGATTACAAATCCCGCCTCAGCACCACAGCTTCGCTGTCGCCGGATTTCCAATCCGGCGGGGCAGGGCGGTGCCCCAGGACTCAGCCCGGCGAGGCAAGGCGGGATTACAAATCCCGCCTCAGCACCACAGCTTCGCTGTCGCCGGATTTCCAATCCGGCGTCCCAAGGGCGGGGCCACAGGACTACGGCCCAGCGTACCGGGCGGGATTACAAATCCCGCCTCAGCAAAGAGGGTCCCGCCTCAGCACTACAGATTCGCTGCCGCCGTCCTCTCTCGCTGTCGCCGGATTTCCAATCCGCCGCGCCAGGGCGGTGCCCCAGGACTCAGCCCGGCGCGCCTGCTTCTCTCGCTGCCGCCGGATTTCCAATCCGGCGGGCCAGGACGGTGCCGCACCACTCAGCCCGGCGCGCCTGCTTCTCTCGCTGCCGCCGGATTTCCAATCCGGCGAGCCAGGGCAGTCCCGCACGACTCAGCCCGGCGTCCCACGGCGGGATTACAAATCCCGCCTCAGCAAGAGGGTCCCGCCCCAGCACGAGCAATCCCGCCCCAGCAAGAGGGTCCCGCCTCAGCACCACAGATTCGCTGCCGCCCTCCTCTCTCGCTGCCGCCGGATTTCCAATCCGGCGGGCCAGGACGGTGCCGCACCACTCAGCCCGGCGCGCCTGCTTCTCTCGCTGCCGCCGGATTTCCAATCCGGCGGGCCAAGGCGGTGCCGCACGACTCAGCCCGGCATGGCAAGGCGGGATTACAAATCCCGCCTCAGCAAGAGGGTCCCGCCCCAGTACGACAGGTTCGCTGCCCCCACACTCTCTCGCTGTCGCCGGATTTCCAATCCGGCGAGCCAGGCCGGTGCCGCAGGGCTCGCAACCCGGCGCGCCTGCTTCTCTCGCTGTCGCCGGATTTCCAATCCGGCGTGCCAAGGCAGCCACGCAGGACCTGCACCCCGGCGTGCCAGGGTGGTGCCGCACGACTCGCCCCGGCGTGGCAAGGCGGGATTACAAATCCCGCCTCAGCGGAAACTACAGCCGAGACTATAGGAGAGATGGAACATGACGAAAACGAGGGTACTGCTGGCGGAGGATCACACCATCGTGCGCAAGGGGCTCTGTGCGCTCCTGGATGCCGAGCCGAGCATAGAGGTGATCGGGGAGGCCCAAGATGGTCGAGAGGCCTTGCTGAAAGCTGAGCAGTTGCACCCCGATATCGTGTTGATGGATATCAGCATGCCCGGCCTCAACGGCCTGGAGGCGACGCGCCAGATCAAGAAGCGCTTCCCCGAGGTCAAGGTCCTGATCTTGACGGTCCACAGCGACGAGGAGTACATCCGGCAGATCTTGCGGGCTGGAGCCTCCGGGTATCTGGTCAAGCAGGCCGCGCCAAACGAGCTGATCTCTGCCATCGAGGCCATCCAGCGTGGAGAATCCTACCTCAGTCCCTCGGTATCCAAGAAGGTAGTGCAAGAGTACGTGCAGCACGCTGCTGGCGCGGCAGAGGAGGACAGCTACGAGAGGCTCACTGACCGCGAGAGGGAGGTCTTACAACTCATCGCAGAAGGTAACTCAACTCGCGACATCGCCGAGCTGCTGCACTTGAGCGTGAAGACAGCCGAGACCCACCGAGCCCGACTCATGCGCAAGCTGGATATCCACAGCACGGCAGAGCTGACTCAGTACGCGATCCGCAAGGGAGTGATAAGCCTGGACAAGTAGCAGGGTGTCGATTGCGGAAGACGCATTCCGAACTGCGGAATGCTGAATGCGGATTTCGGAGTGGAGAACAGTTCATGGACAAGGAAGAGATGCAGCGTAGGACGAAGGAATTCGCACTTGGGATCATCCGATTGACCGGGTCGCTGCCGCGAGGGACAACCGCGACCGTGATTGCCGGGCAGTTGCTACGCTCTGGGACTTCGGTGGGGGCCAACTATCGAGCGGCGTGCCGTGCCAAGTCAGCCCGTGATTTCATCTCCAAGATGGGAACGGTGGAGGAAGAGGCTGATGAGTGTCTATACTGGATGGAACTGCTGGCTCAATCCGGCACCGTCAGGCTGGAGACACTCGAGCCCGTGATGAAGGAAGCTGACGAACTGCTCGCCATCACAGTCGCGTCGATCAAGACTGCCAGGCGGCACAGCAGAAGAACCTGACACAGTGATAGTAATCAACAATCCGCAATCCCCAATCCCCAATCCCCAATCCCCAATCCCCAATCGAGCCCAAAGATACCGTTCTTTTGTCTGAAAGATCAGGGTTTCCCTGATAGACAGGCCCCTCGAGACGCTGTACCATGGAATCAGTCCATACGTCTGCCGATCAGGCAACAGAAAGGGAGACCACAGTGCCGACAACCAGAATCCTGGTGGTGGACGACGACGCTGCTTTTCGACAGCGGGTCAAGGCGTTCTTCGCTCGTGAGGCGGACATGGAAGTCGTCGCAGAGGCCTCCGATGGCGAGGAGGCGATAACGAAGGCCCAAGAACTCAAGCCCGATGTAGTCCTTATGGACGTGAGGATGCCAGGATTGAATGGAGTCAGTGCCACGCGCAAGCTCAGGGAGGAAATGCCAGAGGTCAAGGTGATCATGCTCAGCGTCTTCGACCTGCCGGAGTACAAAGACGCAGCGATGGTGAGTGGCGCCAGTGGCTATGTCGTCAAGAAATCCATGATAGAGGCTTTGTTACCAGAGATAAGACGGGTATGTTCTGTGTAGAGGTACGTGCCCTCCGATGCAGGGGAGCAAGGCGCAAGAGAGCGACCACCAGGAGCAGAGGATCGAGCGCAGTGGAGGTGAAACAGAGTCCCAGGGAGAAAGAAGAAACAAGATGCGAAGAATAGCGGCAGTCCCCTGGGTAATGGTTCTGGTGGTCATGGTGGTGGCGGCCTGCGGGACGCCGCAGATCACGGAGCCGCCTGACGAGGTAACGGTCCAGCTGGCTTGGGCTCATCAGTATCAGTTCGCCGGATTCTACGCCGCGGAGCAGCAGGGTTTCTACGCAGAAGAGGGTCTGGAGGTGAACCTACTGCCTCGACCGGGAGTCGCCGTGGACGTGACGGCCAATGTGGTCGACGGCCTGGCCGACTTCGGCATCACCTTCGGAGCTGGCCTGGTTGTAGACCGCTCTCGGGGCCGGCCGGTCACCGCCATCGCCACCATCTATCGCCGCTATCCTCTGGCCTTCATGACGCTGGCAGAGAGCGGCATAGCCCGGCCCCAGGATTTCCCGGGCCACACCACACGCACCCTGACTCCCGGAGGAAGCGCCGTGGCCTTCGAGGCCATGATGACCCGACTGGGACTCGACCCCCATAGTGTCGAACAGCTTGACGTGGGCTATGATCTGGCGCCGTTCTTCGCTGGCGAGCTGGACATCTGGCCCGGCTATCTCCCTAACGAGCCTTTGACTGCCCGCGAGGAGGGGTACGATGTGAACCTGATCCTCCCCGATGACTATGGCATCCATCTCTACGGCGATGTTCTCTTTACCACCGATCGGTTGATCGAAGAGAACCCCGACCTGGTGCTGCGTTTCTTGCGAGCCACATTGCGGGGCTGGCAATGGGCCGTGGAAAACCCCCAAGAGGCAGGACCGCTGGCTCTCAAATACGACTCAACTCTGGATCCGGCTCAACAGGCGGCCATGATGGAGGCCAGCGTCCCCCTTGTCTACACGGGAGAGGACCACATCGGCTGGATGCGGGACGAAGTCTGGCAGGGGATGTACGACCTCCTGATGGAGCAGGGCCTTCTGGCTGAGCCCTTTGACGTACACGAAGCTTACACGATGGAGTTCTTGCAGGAAATCCACGGGGGAGAGCAATGAGACTGGTGAGGAATGCTTTCACCAGGCTCAGCACGAAGCTGCTGTTGCTGTTCCTGCTGTTGGCGATCATCCCCGCCGCTGTCGTTGGGTACCTGGCGTACGACAACGGCCGCCGGACCATAGAAAGGGTGACGCTCGACCGCCTAGACTCCACTAGCAGGCTCAGGGAGGCAGCGTTGGAGCGCTGGATCGCGGGCAGCGAAACCCACCTCAGAAGCGTGGCCAGCCGTCGCCGCCTGGCGGACGCTGCTGCGCTTTTGGCCTCGAACGATCAGGCTGACCCGGAGTACCGGGCAGCGCATGACGCCATGCTGCGGGAGCACCTCGGGCCCGCTCTGGAAGAGCAAGGCTGTTTTCTGACGCTGTCCATCATCAGTGCGCAAGATGGACTAATCCTGGTTTCCTCTGATGAGACCCTAGAAGGGAAGTACCGGGAGAGCGAACCCTTCTTCGTCGAGGGGAAGGCCCGCACCTACGTGGGCAAGGTCAGCTACTCGCTGAGCGAGGGGGGGGCGGTGATGCACATCAGCACCCCCATCCACGATGAACGGGGCGATGTGATCGGGGTGCTCGCCGGCCACGCGGACCTGGCCGAGATGACAGAAATCATGAGGGCAGCGACGGCCGTGAGCGCCAGCGAAGACGCCTACCTGGTCAACACATCCAGATTCTTCGTCACCGAGCCGAGGTTCGGGAAGGGCTTCGCCCTGAAGAAGGCCATCCACACCAAGGGCGCGGAGGCGTGCCTGGGACGGGGCGACGGCATGGGCCTGTACGACGACTACCGCGGCGTGCCTGTCCTCGGAACCTACCGATGGCTGTCAGAGCGAGAGCTTTGTATCCTCACCGAGCTGGATCAGGCCGAGGCCTTCGCGCCGATCGTCGCTTTGCGCAACGCGACATTTGCGGCAGGCGCGGCCATGGCGCTCTGCGCAGCTTCGTTGGGTGTGATCTTCACACGCACCATCACCGGGCCAGTGCTCCAACTGGTCAAGGCTACGGAGGAGATAGGCGCGGGCAACCTGGACTACCGCATCGCGGCCACAGCGAGAGATGAGATCGGCAAGTTGGCAGCGGCCTTCGATGACATGACTGGCAAGCTCAAGCAGGCCGAGGGGGAGCTGCGGAAGCATCGTGAGCACCTCGAGGAGCTGGTGGAAGAGCGCGCGGCCGAACTGAAGAGGACGAACGAGGGGCTTGAGGCGGAGATGGTTGAGCGGAAACGCGCGGAGGAGCAGTTGAAGAGGACCTTGGCCGACCTGGAGCGCTCCAACAAGGAACTGGAGCAATTCGCCTACGTCGCCTCCCATGACTTGCAGGAGCCTCTGCGTATGGTCTCCAGCTATACACAGTTGCTGGCACGCCGCTACCAGGACCAGTTGGACCAGGATGCCCACGAGTTTATCGGTTATGCCGTGGATGGCGCCGAACGTATGCGGCGCCTGATCAACGACTTGCTGGCCTACTCCAGGTTGGGTACCAGGGGCAAGTCCTTCGGGAAGACCGACTCTCGGCAAGTGCTGGAGGAGAGCCTCGCCAACCTCCAAACGGCCATTGGTGAGACCGGTGCCACGGTCACTCACGACGGCCTGCCCACCGTAATCGCCGATGAATCCCAGCTCACTCAGGTCTTCCAGAACCTGGTGGGCAATGCCATCAAGTTCCACGGCCAGGCGCCGCCCGCTATTCACATCGGCGCGGAGCGAAAGCACGACGAGTGGGTCTTCTCCGTTCGGGACAACGGCATTGGCATAGACCCCCAATACTACGAACGCATCTTCGTCATCTTTCAGACACTGCACCCCAGAGACCAGTATCCTGGCACAGGCATCGGTCTGGCACTCTGCAAGAGAATAGTGGAACGACATGGAGGGCGCATCTGGGTAGAATCGGCATTGGGAGAAGGCGCGACGTTCTGTTTCACGATTCCAGATAGGGAGGTGGAGGAGAATGAATAGGACCGCAGCTACACCTGTCGAGATCCTCCTGGTGGAGGACAACCCCGGAGACGCCCGGCTGGCCATGGAGGCCCTTAAGGACGCCAAGGTCAGAAACAAGCTGCATTGGGTGAGGGACGGGGTGGAGACCATGGGGTTTCTGCGGCGGGAGGGAGAGTACTCCCACGCACCAAGACCGGACGTCATCCTCCTGGACCTGAACCTGCCCAGGAAGGATGGGCGCGAGGTGCTAGCGGAGATCAAGAGCGACGAAGACTTGAGACGCATCCCGGTGGTCATCCTCACCATCTCGGATGATGAACAGGACATCTTGAGAAGCTATGACTCATACGCCAACTGCTACATCACCAAGCCGCTGGACCTCGATCGGTTCATGCAGGTAGTGAAGTCCATAGAGGACTTCTGGCTGGAGATTGTGAAGTTGCCCCCGAAGGGTGCCACGTGACCGACCACGCCATCAACGCTCTTCTCATCGAAGACAACCCTTTGGACGCGCGCCTCATCCGGGAGCATCTCTCTCAGGTGACCAGAGCTCGCGTGGCCCTGGAGTGCGCCGACAGCTTGTCCGCCGGTATGGAGCGGCTCCGCAAAGCGCCACCCGACGTCCTGCTCCTGGATCTGGGTCTCCCGGAGAGCCAGGGGCTGGACACCCTCTCCAGGGTGCTTGCCGAGGCGCCTCGTACACCAGTGGTGGTGATCACCGGCCTCGACGATGAGGAAACGGCCTATCAGGCGGTGGGGGAGGGCGCCCAGGACTACCTGGTCAAGGGCCGTGTGGACGGCGACTTGCTGGTGCGGTCCATGCGCTATGCCATCGAGCGCCAGCGGTCTCAGGAGGCATTGCGGCAGCTCAGGGGGTTCAACCAGGGCATCGTGCAGAACATGGGTGAAGGTGTCATCGTGCTCGATCAGCACGGAAACGTCACCTTCACCAACCCCAGCGCCGACACCCTCCTGGGCTATGAGCCAGAGGAGTTGCTAGGCAGCCACTGGACACGCATCGCACCTGCGGACCAACACCCTATTGTGCAAGCCGCCGACGCAAGACGCGCTCAGGGGGAAAGCGACCGCTACGAGCTGGACATCCTGCGCAAGGATGGGACAAGACTCACTGTTCTGGTGAGTGGGAGCCCTCGCCTTGCGGAGGGAGCCCTGACGGGCACCCTCGCCGTGTTCACAGACATCACGGAGGTGAAGAAAGCGCAGGGAGAGATCGGCAAGCTTAGCCAGTTCCAGGAGACCATCATTGACAACGCCAATGTCTGGCTGAACGTTCTCGACGAGCAAGCCAATGTGGTGATCTGGAACAAGGCTGCGGAAGTCATGAGCGGCTACTCCAGAGAAGAGGTCGTTGGCCACGACAAGATCTGGGAATGGCTCTACCCCAACGAAGAATACCGCCGCGAGATCACAGCCAAGGCCTCGGCTATCATTGAAGGCCGCGATATTGACAAGGGTGACGAGACCACCATCCGACGGAAGGATGGTCAGGCCAGGATCATCGCCTGGCACTCAAGAAACCTGGTGGATCAGGAGGGGAATACACTCGGCTCCGTCGCTCTGGCGCGCGATGTGACCGAGCAGAGACAAGCCGAGGAGGCATTGCGGGAGTCGGAGGAGAGGTTCAGGCAGTTCTTTGAAAACGAGCCGGCCTACTGCTACATGGTCTCTCCACAAGCCATATTGCTCGACGTGAACCGTGCTGCCCTTGAGGCCCTCGGTTACAGGAAGGAAGAGCTGGTCGGGAAGCCCCTACATGTGATCTACCCTCCTGAGTCATTGCCGATAACGGAGAGGCTTTTCCAAAGGTGGAAGGAAACTGGAGAACTGAGGGATGAGGAGATCACCATCATCACCAAGCAAGGGGAGCGACGCACCGTCATCCTCAACGCAGATGCGGTGAGAGACAAGGACGGGAGACTGCTGCACTCCCTTTCTGTGCAGCAGGACATCACAGAGCGCAAGCGCGCGGAGCAGGCAGTCCACCGTCTGATGGACTTCAATGAGAGCATCATCCAGAGCATGGCGGAGGTCATAGTCGTGACTGACTCCCACGGGGACATCACCTTCGCCAACCCGGCGTGTGCTGCGCTCCTGGGCTACACGGTGGAGGAGCTGGTGGGACTGCCGTGGACGAGGATAGTGCCTCAGGATCAGCACGGCAATGTGGAAGCGGCGGATGAAAGGCGGGCCAGGGGCGAAACCGACCATTACGAGCTGGAAGTGATGCGCCAGGACGGCGAGAGAGTACCGGTGCTGATCAGCGGCGGCCCCCGCTTCCAGGCAGGCGAGCACGCCGGCACGCTGGCTGTGTTCACCGACATCACCGAACTGAAGCGGGCGGAGGAGCGGAGCCGCAGGCGTAGCGAGGAGTTAGCAGCCCTCAACGCTGTAGCGGCCAGTGTGACCAGCACTCTCAACCTGGAGCAGGTTGTGGAAATCATCGAAGACCGTGTACAAGCGCTGCTGGGTGAGAAGTACCCTCCTGTTCTTGGGCTCCTCGATGAGGCGGAGGAAGTCTTCGACCTCGTCCTGACGAGCGGTGGTGCGAGGCTGCTGGCGGCGGCCGGCGAGGCAACAGGAACCAGGCTCGAGCTCGAGGAACTCAACTTCCCCCTGGCCTCCGTGAAGCCCGATCTGCGCGCGGCTCTTCTCGCGGGCAAGCCCTACGTGACCAATGATGCGTCTACTATTGTCGGACTTGGAATAAGTCGAAAGGTCATGCAGGCTGCTCAGAAGGCCCTGGGAATCAAGTGCATCGTGGGCCTGCCTCTTTGGGCGAAGGGAAGGTTGGTGGGCGGCATGGTTCTGTTTTCTCAGCGGGAAGAGATCTCTGACGCGCAGATAGAACTCCTAGCCTCCCTCGGGCGCCATGCAGCCATCGCCATCGACAACGCGACACTCTACCGAGCGGCTGGGCACGAGATCGCACAGCGCCAGCAGGCAGAGGAACAGCTTCGACTGAGTCACGACCGGCTACGGGAAGCCCTGGACCAAACGGTCATGGCACTGTCGGCGGCCGGGGAGACGCGAGACCCGTACACCGCAGGCCACCAACGGGGCGTGGCCGAGTTGGCCGTGGAGATCGCCGAGGAGATGGGGCTTCCCGAGGAACAGATAGACGGACTCCGCATCGCAGGCCTCATTCACGATATTGGGAAAATACAGATTCCCGCGGAGATTCTCAGCAAGCCGACAAGGCTGACCGATCCCGAGTGGAGCATGATCAAGGCGCATCCCCAGGCCGGCTATGACATCCTGAAGACCGTAGAGTTCCCATGGCCGGTGTCTGAAATGGTGCTCCAGCATCACGAGAGGCTGGACGGCTCGGGCTATCCTCACGGCCTGTCGGGCGAAGACATCCTGCTGGAGGCAAGGATCCTGGCCGTGGCTGACGTCGTTGAGGCCATGGCTTCCCATCGCCCCTACCGTCCGGCCCACGCCTTGGAGGAGACCATGGAGGAGATCCGGTCCGGCAGGGGCACACTCTACGACCCCGAGGTGGCGGATGCCTGCCTGAAGCTCTTCACCGAGACGGGCTTCAAACTCGAGGAGGCGTCAATCCGCGGGGTCGCCTGATCGGTGTAGGGAGGTGTCAACTTGCCGTATGTCCAGCGCTTCAGCTCAGATCGCCAGTTCTTTGGGAGGTACAGGGGATGACAGCGGAGGGTCTGGGACAAGAGCGACCTGATAAAGAGTTGGGGAGACTCAAGCCACACGACCACGTATGTCTTATCCACGACTCCCCAGATGAATGGCCCGTGGGAATGGTGGCTTCCTTTCTCGCGCTTGGGGTGCAGCGGGGCGAGAAATGCCTCTACATCGTGGAGGCTTATCGCACCGATGAGGTGCGCGGGCGCCTCCACAGGGAAGGATTGGATGTGACCACCCTTGAGACTTCAGGGCAACTAGCCTTCCACGAGAGCGAGAGCTACACTAAACGCCTTTCCTTCGATCCCAATCGCATGATTGCCGTGCTGGTCGCGGAGGCCGAGAAGGCGAGGGATACGGGTTATGCTGCCCTGCGAGTAACTGATGAGATGACCTGGGCGCTCCCTGGCCGCCCTGGTTCGGAGAAGGTGCTGGAATACGAGGCAAAGCTGAATCGGGACTTCTTCCCCAGGTACGCTTGCCTTGCTATGTGCCAGTACCACCAAAGCAGATTCGATGCAGGCCTTATCAAAGGTGCTGTGATGACCCACCCCGTTGTGGCACTAGACGATCACGTGTACCACAATCCCTATTACATCTCAGCTGATGAATTCCTGGGCGAAAAGCGTGCCCAACGTGAGCTGGAGCACCTGTTGCAGACCCTGGAAGGCATAGGCGAAAGTCAGCGGCGCGTAAGAGCTATGCAAGAAACCATCGAGGACATCGTTCAGACCTTCGAAGCGAGGGATCCGTACAGCGCTGGCCATCAGCGGCGGGTGACCAAGCTGGCGTGTACCACAGCAGAGGAAATGGGCCTTCCCCAAGAGCAGATTGAGCCAATTCGCCAGGCGGGAGTGCTTCACGATATCGGCAAGATACATGTGAGTGTTGACACTCTCACTAAGCCCGGGCGCCTAACCGAAGAGGAGTTTAGCAGCATCAAGGCTCACCCCCAAGCCGGTTTCGATTTGTTGGAGAGAATGGGATTTCCTCCACCAGTTCCGGAAATCGTTCTGCAACATCACGAGAGGATGGATGGATCTGGCTATCCTCAAGGCCTCCGTGGTGAAGCCATCCTCCTGGAAGCAAGAATCCTGGCGATAGCCGACGTGGTGGAGGCTATGTCAGTTGGTCGCTCCTATCGGGACGCTCTGGGGACAGCCAAGGCGTTGCAGGACATCTCATGGAAGAAGGGCGTGCTCTATGATGCTCAGGTAGTAGACGCTTGCTTGAGACTCTTCACCAACAAACACTTCAGGTTCCAGTGACGACAGAGAGCAGCAATACCGGATCGGGTAGGCGCTGACCATCGTCACCTGGCCTCGCTCACCGTGGAGACGCAATGGAAGGGAAGAGGACGGATCTGCCCCTCGCTGCCGCCGAACTCACCCGCTGCCGCCGAACTTCCCCTCGCTGCCGCCAAACTTCCCCTCGCTGCCGCCGAACTCACCCGCTGCCGCCGAACTTCCCCTCGCTGCCGACGGATTTGTAATCCGTCGGGCCAACGCGGTGCCACACAACTCAGTCCGCAGACGCAAGGCGGGATCACAGATCCCGCCTCAGCACGACAGGTTCTCAGCACGACGGGTTTGCTGCCGCCGAACTTCCCCGCCGCCGCCGAACTCACCCGCCGCCGCCGAACTTCCCCTCGCTGCCGCCGAACTCACCCGCTGCCGTCGAACCCCTCTCGCTGTCGCCGGATTTGTAATCCGGCGGGTCAGGGCGGGATTACAAATCCCGCCTCAGCACGACAGGTTCTCAGCACGACGGGTTTGCTGCCGCCGAACTTCCCCGCCGCCGCCGAACTCACCCGCTGCCGCCGGATTTGTAATCCGGCGAGCCAGCGCGGTGCCACACAACTCAGCCCGCAGAGGCAGGGCGGGATTACAAATCCCGCCTCAGCACGACAGGTTCTCAGCACGACGGGTTTGCTACCGCCGAACTCACCCGCTGCCGCCGGATTTGTAATCCGGCGGGCCACCGCGGTGCCACACAACTCAGTCCGCAGAGGCAAGGCGGGATTACAAATCCCGCCTCAGCACGACAGGTTCTCAGCGCGACGGGTTTGCTGCCGCCGAACTTCCCCTCGCTGCCGACGGATTTGTAATCCGTCGGGCCAACGCGGTGCCACACAACTCAGCCCGCAGAGGCAAGGCGCGATTACAAATCCCGCCTCAGCACGACAGGTTCTCAGCACGACGGGTTTGCTGCCGCCGAACTCACCCGCGGCCGCCGAAAAACCCGACGCGGCCGAC
>Ga0315274_10012332_pt1 | contig 12195 bp, 12 predicted proteins | sample YL17G02_20_MG_FD_203700 | JGI IMG/M metagenome (GOLD analysis project Ga0315274, IMG submission 203700) | Sediment microbial communities from Yellowstone Lake, YNP, Wyoming, USA - YL17G02_20 | ecosystem: Environmental > Aquatic > Freshwater > Lake > Sediment | place: USA: Wyoming | collected... | reverse complement strand
AGACCGGCGGATCTTCCCTGCCATCGACATACAGCGGAGCGGCACCCGGAAAGAAGAACTGCTCCTTGACGAGAACACGCTGAGGCAAGTCTGGGTGATCAGGAGAATGGTTACCCTGATGAGCGCCAACTCTACGACTGCCACCGAGGCCATCGAGAAGGTTCTGGAGAGACTGGCCAAGACATCGTCCAACGCAGAATTCCTCGCTACCCTTGCCAAGGAGTTCTAGCCCTCCACCTCCACCGGCTGTCCTGGCTTGTTGTCCGCAATTTCCTGCACTGCTATAATCAGAAACGAATTTCAGTGAGCTATCGCCGCATCGTCGTGAAACTGGGCACCAATCTCCTCACCGGTGGCACGGACCGGCTCAATCTGGAGACGATGTCCTCCTTGGTGGGACAGGTAGCCCGCTTGCACAGACAGGGCCTGGAAGTCATCATCGTCTCGTCAGGAGCGATCGCTGCAGGGAGGCAGCGCCTCGGGCAGATCGCGGAAAGGAAGGACATACCGTTCAAGCAGGTGCTGGCGGCAGTCGGGCAGAGCCGCCTCATGGACGCCTACGACCAGCTCTTCAACTGGCACGAGATCACCATCGCGCAGATGCTGCTCACCCGCGCCGACCTTCTGGACCGCCTTGGCTACCTGAACGCACGCAACACGCTGCTGGCCCTGGTGGACTTGCGCGTCGTACCCATAGTGAACGAGAACGACGTGGTAGCCGTCGAGGAGATTGAAGAGGCCAGGTTCGGCGACAACGATAACCTGTCCGCTATGGTGGCCAACCTCGCTGATGCCGACCTGCTGGTGCTGCTCACCGACGCCCCGGGCCTTTGCGACGCCGATCCCTACCTGAACCCCGGCGCGAAGCTAATCGAGCGCGTTGAGAGGATTGATGCGTCCATCGAGAGTCTGGGCGGTGGGAGCAGCAGTGGGCGAGGCACAGGAGGCATGGCGACCAAGATCGAGGCAGCCAAACTCGCCACCGCCTCGGGTGTCGCCGTTGTGATCGCCGACGGGCACGAGCCCGACGTCATCGTGACGTTGGCTGCGGGTGGAGCCCGCGGCACCTATTTTCAGCCAACCGCTTCCAAGATCGAAAGCCGAAAACGCTGGCTGCTCAGCCGCACTTCGAAAGGGAAGATCCTGGTTGACCAGGGAGCGGTGGCGGCACTGCTGAGGCAGAACAGGAGCCTGCTTCCAGCAGGCGTGACCGGCGTCGCCGGCAGGTTCGAGCGAGGCGATATCGTGACCATTCTGGACGCTGAGAACCAGGAGAGGGTTGCCTGCGGGATTTCCAACTACAGCTCGGGCGACGTCGCCATCATTAAGGGCGCTCACTCGGACAGAATCGCGGAGCTTCTGGGCTACGAATACGGAACTGAGATAGTGCACCGCGACAACCTGGTGCCGCTTTGAGGCCCCAGGAATGGAGCACGGGATGAGAACCGCTGCAGACGAAGTTCAGAGCAAGGCCAAAGCGGCCAAGGCCGCAGCGCGAAAACTCGCCTATCTCGGAACCGAGGCGAAGAACAGGGCGCTGCTTTCCATCGCCGACGAGCTTGTTGCGCGGGAGAAGGACATCCTGGCAGCCAACGAAGCCGACTACGCCGAGGGCAAGAAGGCAGGAATGAGCGCCGCGCTCCTCGACCGGCTTCTATTGAACCCAGAGAGAATCCGCGGGATGGCATCGGATGTCCGCAGCGTTGCTGCGCTCCCTGACCCGGTCGGGGAGACCTTCGACATGCGCACACTTGCCAACGGGCTTCAGGTCGGCAAGAGGCGGGTTCCACTGGGGGTAATCGCCGCCGTTTACGAGAGCCGGCCCAATGTAACGGTCGACATCTCCGTCCTTTGCCTGAAGTCAGGCAACGCGACCGTCCTTCGGGGTGGCAAGGAGGCGGTCCACTCCAACTCAGCTCTGGCCGGTGTGGTCCAAAGCGCCGCCACCCGCGCTGGAGTTCCCGAGGGAGCAGTCCAGTTCATCGAATCCACTGACCGGACTCTGGTGGGGCAACTGCTGAAGATGAGAGACACCATAGACCTGGTCATCCCGCGTGGCGGGGCGGAATTGATCGACTACGTCACGCAGAACGCGTCCATGCCGGTCGTCACCGGCGGGATAGGCGTATGTCACACCTATGTCGATCGCACGGCTGACCTGAACAAGGCAGTCGCCATAGCCTACAACGCCAAGGTGCAGCGGCCTACGGTCTGCAACGCGCTAGATGCCCTGCTGGTGCATACCGACGTGGCAACAGCGTTTCTGCCCATGGTTGCCAGAGAGTGGGCCAAGGCCGGTGTGGAGATGCGTTGTGACCCGCAGGCGCTGAGTATCGTGAAATCCGTGCCGTCGGTCAAGGCCGTCCCGGCGGGCGAGCAGGACTGGGGCAAGGAGTTCCTGGCGCTGATCGCCGCCGTAAGAGTCGTCCATTCGCTGGATGAGGCCCTGCAGTACATTGAACGGTACGGCTCAGGCCATTCGGATGCCATCGTTACCGAGGATTACACAGCAGCGATGAGGTTCCTCCAGGAGGTTGACGCTGCCTGTGTCTATGTGAATGCGAGCACCAGGTTCACTGACGGGGGCCAGTTCGGGCTGGGGGCCGAGGTGGGCATCAGCACGCAGAAGTTTCACGCCCGGGGCCCCCTGGGCCTTAGAGAGCTTACCACGTACAAATGGATAGTGTTCGGGAGCGGCCAGGTCCGCCCCTAGGCCAAGAAGTACGACACCGAGGACAAGGAGGACTGCAATGGCAGAGTATCGGTTCGAGAGAGAGTGCCGCACGCCGCATTCGGAGGCTTACCTCATCATTGCGGAGGACGAGCGTGTGGGGAGAGTCGACCTCCACTTCACCCCGTCCATTGTCTACGCCACACTGTGCGTCAACGAGAAGATGGCGGCAGACGACATACAGGACCTCATCGACAGCGTAGACGAGGAGCTGGTTTGGTCCGCAGACATCGCCCGGGACGACTTCATCGTGACCGTATTCCAGGGTCGCGAAGCGGGCATTTTTAGCGACGAAGAGTTCGACGAGGAGGATGAGGAGGAGGAGGAAGGGAAATAACACCACCTGAGACTACGCCGCAGACCCCCTCTTGAATGCCAGCATTCGAGTGGGCTGGCGCTCCGGGCGGCTAGTTTGGGGCGGTTTTCCTCACTATCAAGGAGCGAACGGCACTCTCGATGTTGCCGGCAGTGAGGCCGCGTTCCTGTAGAAGCTCTTCGGGCTTGCCCGAACAGGAGTACGTATCTTCGATTGCGATGAAGGCCATGGGTACAGGCCGTTTCTCCGCCACAACTTGAGCGATAGCGCTTCCGAGGGCTCCCCAACGCAGGTGCTCCTCGGCGGCAACGATCGCGCCGGTTTCCCGTGCCGCCTTCAACACAGCATCCTCGTCTAGCGGCTTGAGCGTGGACATACTCAGCACCCGGCAGTCGAGGCCATCCCTGCCCAGATTCTGGGCTGCATCCAGCGCAATCGCCACCATCACCCCGGTTGCAATAATGGTGGCATCTTTGCCATCCCTCAGGGTCGCCGCTCTGCCCAGCTTGAAGCTGTAGTCTGCGTCATAGACGACAGGCGTTTTGGGGCGGCTCAACCTGATATAGAAAGGGCCCGGAGTGCCGGCAGCCACCCTAACAGCCTGAGCTGCCTCCGCGGCATCGGCTGGCACGATTACCCTGAAACGGGGGAACGAGCAAGCCAGCGCCAGGTCCTCAATAGCGTGGTGGGACAGACCATCCTCACCCACAGTGATGCCGCCGTGCGTCGTCACAATCTTAACGTTCAGGCCTGGCTGGGCTATGCTCATTCTGATTTGGTCGAAGCAACGCCCCGGGGCGAACACAGCAAAGGTGCTCGCGAAAACGGTCTTGCCGCAGGCAGCGAGCCCGGCGGCAATGCCCATCATGTTCTGCTCTGCAATCCCGCAATCGAAGAATCTGTCAGGGAACTCTCTGGCGAAGAGACAGGTCATGGTTGACTTCGAGAGGTCGGCATCGAGCACAACCATGTTCGGGTCCTGCCTGCCAAGCTCGACCAGCGTCTGGCCGTAAGCCTCCCTGGCGCTCTGCTTCATCATTACTTCAGCTCCTCGAGCGCCTTCGCCACCTCACCAAGAGTGGGAGCTGTGCCATGGAACTTGGGGTTGTTCTCCATGAAGCTGATTCCCTTGCCCTTGATGGTATGAGCCACGATGGCAGTAGGCTTTCCCTTCACGCTCTTCGCTGATTCGAAGGCGGCAATCAACTGGGTCAGGTCGTGCCCCTCGACCTCGACGGTCTGCCACCCGAAGGCACGCCACTTGTCCGGAAAAGGCTCAAGGTTCATCACTTGATAGTTCCACCCATCAATCTGCTGCTTGTTGCGGTCGATGATGGCGACGATGTTGTCAAGCTTGAAGTGGGCCGCGGCCATGGCCGCTTCCCAGACCTGTCCTTCATCACATTCGCCGTCGCCAAGCAGGACATAGACCCGGTAGTCCCGTTGGTCAAGACGGCCAGCCAGCGCCATGCCGATGCCTGCCGAGAGACCCTGCCCAAGTGACCCCGCCGTCATATCAACCCCGGGCGTGCACGTCATGTCGCAGTGGCCCTGGAGCGAGCTCCCCAGGGTCCTGAGTGTCCCAAGCGTCTCCACCGGGAAGTAGCCGCATTCCGCCAGGGCAGCATAGAGCACAGGAGCAGCGTGCCCCTTGCTCAGCACGAATCGATCCCGGTCCGGCCAGCCGGGGTTGGCTGGATTGTGGCGCAATAGCCTGAAGTAGAGCGCCACGATGATCTCAACGGCGGAGAGCGACCCACCAGGATGCCCGCTCCCCACCTTTCCAGTCATCAGAATGACATGGCGGCGCAGCTTCTTCGCCATAGCAGCCATCTGTTCGACAGACAGCGAAGGCATTGAGGGCTGTTCTCCCCGCAGGCAAGGAGAAGCCTCGGCACCGCTATGTGCCGAGGCTTCGAGTCTGCCACAGTCTCGCCCGGTTCCCCCACCAGACAGGGACATCTATACCTCCAGCCCCGCAATTATACAGTATCCTTGTCCCTCCGTCCACACCTTGCTATAATCCTGCCTATGATACTGGATTTCCACACCCACATCTTTCCGCCGAAGATGAGAGACAGGCGCGACCGCTACGTTGGCCGCGACCCTTGCTTCGACATTCTCTACGCCAACTCAAAGGCAAAAATCGCCACGGCCGATGAGCTCGTCGCCAACATGGACCGGGAAGGCATAGATATCTCTGTTGTGCTTAACATCGGATGGTCGAGCCACGAACTGTGTCGCGAGACCAATGACTACATCATGGAGGCAACGGCCAAGTATTCAGGCAAGCTGATAGGCTTCTGCGCCGTGCAGCCACTGTCTGGCGACGTCGCACTCCGTGAGATCGAGCGGTGCGTCAGGGGCGGAATCAGGGGTATCGGCGAACTCAGAAGCGATTCCCAGGGATTCGACCTCAGTGACGAGGCTGTCATGGGGCCCATAGCCCACGCTGCGCTTCAGCACCGTCTCATACTGCTCACCCACTCCTCCGAGCCGGTAGGGCACGTGTACCCTGGCAAAGGAGCAATAACCCCCCGCCTTCTCTATCGTTTCGCTACGAGCTTCCCGGACCTGACCATCGTGTGTGCCCACTGGGGTGGCGGATTGCCATTCTACGCACTGATGCCCGAGGTGGCAAAGGCCTTGTCCAACGCTTACTTCGACACCGCCGCCTCCCCTTTCCTCTACCAGGACGCTATCTTCAAGCACGTCTCCGAAATCGTCGGTGCCGAAAGGATCCTGTTTGGCAGTGACTACCCGCTCATCAGGCAGGACCGCATTGTCAAATCGATCCGCGCTCTCGACCTTCCTGAAGCTGCCAAGGAGATGATCCTTGGCGGCAACGCTTGCAGAATACTGGGGCTGAGGTAGTAATGCTATATGGAAGAGATACGCGCTTTCATTGCGATTGAATTGCCTGACCACATCGAGTCGGCTCTGGCCGAGCTGCAGAACACTCTGAAGAAGAGGGAGGCCGCCGCGGTGAAGTGGGTTGCTCCCGGGAGCATCCATCTCACCCTGAAGTTTCTCGGCAACATCCGTGACGACACCGTTACCAGCATCTCGGACGCTATCTCAGGAGCTACCCAGGGCACTGCGGCTTTCCAACTGGAACTGACCAAGACAGGGGTCTTCCCGAATCCGCGTGCGCCGCGGGTGGTCTGGGTGGGGCTCGGCGGAGAAACAGACACGCTCGCTGCCCTGCAACAGGACATCGAGCGTGCTCTTGTTCCACTTGGTTTCCCACCCGAAGCCAGGGGTTTCTCCCCTCACCTCACTCTGGGCCGCGTTCGCGACACTGCCTCACCCGCTGACGGCCGCCGACTTGGAGAACTGGTGACCTCGCTGACCGTCGGCTCCGTTGTCCCCTTCAAAGCCCATTCTGTCAGCCTCATGCGAAGCACCCTCCGCAGGGAGGGCGCTATCTACAGTCGCCTTGCGTCGTTTGAGCTAAGGGGTAGCTGAGCGGCTGGCGCCAAGCTACCCCTCTGACCTTGCTCGTTTCCTGGCCTCCCCAGAAGGTCACGGGATTTCCGTCGTCACGGCTGGCGTCCAGTCTCCACCTTTCCACTTAAGGGGGAAGACCAGCTTCACAGTCTGCGTGCCGTTGTGGGCCAGATACACGGGCATCTCGCTCTTGTCGGTCACGCCGGCCTGGGTGATGCTGGCCACGACGACCACGACGCCGTCAGCACCCTCGTTGGTCACGGTCACGTCCACGATTGCATTGTAGTCCTCGAACAGCCCTGCGGTGCTGGCGTTGACCACCGTCACCGCCGGTTTTGGCTTGGTGATATCCGATGACGCCATGGTGGTCGCTCCGTTCGTGGTCGCTCCACCGCTGCCGCAGGCCGAAGCCAGAACAGCCACAGCTATCACCAGCACCAGAACCGCTGCCAGCTTTGCCCACCTCATGTTAGATTACCTCCTATCGCTTATTCTCTGGGGCTAGAACCCCTTTGGTCACACAAGCATCACAATCGAGCTACCGCATGGGCCGGCTTGCGAGCCACAGGCCTGCCGAACATCTCCCACTCTCCCGGTCGATAGAACAGACCCCAGTTGGCCCCCACGCGCTCCGACCGACTGTTCCCTGCAGCCGCCTCGTCCGCGCCAGGCTTCCGATATCGGTCCCAGGTCTGTGGGCGGTGGAACAGCCCACGGCCATCGGTTGTGCCTTCATTCTTACCCAGGACAGGGACCGGCTCAGCCACCGGACGCCTCCCAAACAAGCTCCAGTCGTTACGGCGGAAGAACAGCCCGCGGCCCAGGTTCGTCGGACGCTCCTGTCCCCTGATAGGCACTGCCTCAGCCACACGGGCCCTGCCGGATCTGTCGAACTCCGAACGTCGGTGCAACAGGCCGCGGCCAGTTGATGCAGGCCCGCTGAGAACGGGAACCGGTATAGCTTCCGCAGCAGGCCTGCGGTATCGTGCCCATTCTTTGGTCCGGTGCCACAGCCCGGGTCGGTGCATCCACGTCAACGATGCCGCCGCGGCAAGCGGCGTCTCGAGGTAGTTGCGCATAGTGCCGCGCACCTCTTTCAGTCTCGGGAACATGACGATCGTCACGACGAAGCGGAGCACCCCTGAGAGAACAAAGAGCGACAATATGGGGTACCCGAAGACTGGTCTCACGAAGCCAAGCAGGGAAGCACCCGCAAGCGCTCCCAGAGCCATGAAGAACGTGCTAAGAGCCCTGTGATAGGCGATGTACTTCAACCGCTTTCCCGCAGGCGCTGCTTCATAGATGAAGTTCATGCTGCAGAGGTCGAAGCCAGCCCAGCAGGCTCCTGAGAACAACTGCACGAACACGAGGTAAACAAGGTTGTGCGAGGCGAGCCATAGGAGAGGAACGAAAGGAATCGCCAGCGAGACCATTCTCATCACCTTGAGGTTGCCCACCTTGTCAGCGTACCTGCCCCAGAACGTCACAATGACGACCTTGGCCAAGAATTCCGTTCCAAAGATCACCGCATAATACATGTAGCTGAAACCCAAATCCTTCAGCATATAGGTCACGATGAACGGCGAGGACAAGTAAACAGCGAACTGGAACAGAGAGATGTACAGTATGAATCTCCCGAGATTCCTCTTTCCTGTCTCGTGCAGGAAATCGAAGAACCCGAAATCGGTCGCTTTCTCCGCAGCGCCAGGTGGACTGTGTATTCTGGTATAGATGAGGAAACACAAGAACGAGGCAACGAAAGCAAGCGCGAAGACGATGATGAAGCCTTCTATCGCTGGCCCCTCGAACATGTGCAGAACGTAGGCCATGACATAGAAGGTCCCAATATACGCGCCACCCGATATCGCGGACCTCACGCCGAAGTACCTTCCCCGTGTGTTGCCAGGAACGAGGTCGGCCATCCAGGCACTTCGAGCAGGTACATACAGCATCCCCGGTATGAGGTTGACTATCCAGCAGGGGATGAGCCAGAGAGGATTCACAGGTTTGAGAAACAGCAAGATCGTGATCAGCGGAAGCCAGCCCAACGCGTCGACGAACGACAGCAGGACGATCGCCTTCTTCCTCGAACCCATTTTCTCAATGATGGCCGGAACCTTAGTATAGAGCAGGGCAGCGGCCAGGTTGTTGAGCGCACTCAACATTCCTATGGCTTGCTCGCCCGCACCGCAGGCAACGAGGGAAGCCGGCGCGTAGGCGTTGCCTGCTTCCGCCACCGCTTCGGGGGCGGCTTCGCCGTGGAAGTACTTCAGGCTTCTGTCATTCGCCTTCTTCTGGCTCTGGTCGCATTGCTCTCTCTCTTGGCCCCGTTGCGTCTGCATGGTAGTCTCTTTCGACCAGCGTTCTTTACTGCCTGGACACCGCGGCCGGTCCATGTGACCGAATCGCATACTGGCTCAGCAGTGGTCCTGCCCGGCTGAACAGCCCTATCATCTCGTCCGCCAGTGCTTCGGAGTCAGTGCCGTACTGGTCCAGCAGGAACTGCTTGGCCCAGATGCTGAAGAGATACCATGCACAACGCTTATCATCTCTCTCCGACGACAGGAAATCCGCGTGCAGCATGTTGATCTTGAGGCCACTCCCGTTATCCCGCCACGTTCTGAACTGATACAGGCCTTCCGGCGGCACGCTCAGATCCGCGTGCAGGAAGAGCGGGACCCCGGCAGCACGACTCGCCGACGGCGCGCGGGCTCCCCGTGGGGATGTTGCAGCAGTCTTCTTGGCTGCCTCTGGCGCCTGCTCCTCCCCTGCTGCGACCAGCCTTCTTCTTGGCAGCTCCCCTGTCTCCTTGTAGCGGAGGAAGTAGCCTATGAATCTGTCCACCCTGCCCATGATCTCGGCCAGGCGGTTCTGCCGGTACTCTTGCGTTACCTGTCCGATCTTCTCGATGATCTCGGGCTCGAGGCCGTGAAGCGCCTCAGCCAGCGCCTTGTACACTTCGTCCTGAACGACAGCGGCTTTGTCCGCCGTGCCGCGGAGCTGGTCGCAACGGACCGAGCCCTCCAGCCTTTGCCCCAGCCAAGGCTCCTTCTTGAACTCCTCTATGTCCGTCAGCGAACAGAGCCTGATTCCAGCTCGCCCGCACACATCAATGGTCGCGCCCTCCGCCTCGAAGGGCAGCGTATAGAGCTGGACCGAGGCGTGCCCCCAGGAGCCAAGCACGATGTTGGTGCCCAAGGTAGGTACCCCGGTGAAGACACGGGGTTCGACTGCCTCGTAGCCATGACCGTCGCCGATGTATATGGCGTAGAGGCTGCGTCTCAGGTCATTGGCGAACTCGCGGCTGAGGTATGGCTTGAGGCGCGCCTTCGTGAGCTGATGGGCGATCTCCGGCATGATGCCTATGAGGTGGGCCCTCGTCCCGGGCTTGCTCGGATGGTGCTGCGGGCAGTCCTCAACGATTTCAGCCCGCCCCTCCCTCAGCCACTCCCGCCTGAGGACAAGACAGCTCGGCGTGTGCCCGCCATTCAGCGAACAAAGATGGAGCTCCTCCGCAATCACGGCAAAGCCGAGGATGCCCACGCCTTTCTCACCGCGAAGGACGTGCTCGAGCTTCTCGGAGTTTCCTATGTTCTGAAGTATCTCCCTCATCTTCTCCGGGCTCATGCCGATGCCATTGTCCTCAATGGCGATCTGCGGCGAGTGGCCGTTTAGACTCGAAACGTGGTCCAGACGGATGCGGATGCATCCGTCGGTTCTGCCCGCCTGCTCTATGGCGTCAGCCCCGTTCTCGACGAATTGTTTCAGGGCTTCCAGCGGACCGTGCGACAGGTAAGCTAAGACCTCGAAGACGCGGGTCCCGGTTTGGAGTCTTATCTCCGCCATGTTCCCCCCTTTTCAGCTGTTTTGGCCTGAGTGGCGCCATTTCGCCAGCGCCTCGCCTGTCTCACCCAGCGCTAGACCGTGACCTTCTGGCCCAGGGACTTGAGGTCGGTGACGCAACCGTCCTCGAGCAGGCATATCACAGGCTGGCCCATGTTCTGGTACACCCATTCCAGAGAAATGTTGAGTTCCTTGCGATGAAAGACCTTGATCTCACCGGTGCGCAGTTCAATGCTTACCTTGTTGTCCTCGAGACCTGCGAGGCGTCCCGTAACCATGTTCTGCATCTGATTGTCCTCCCGCGGGGGAGAGCCTTGACGGCTCTCCCCCCACTACTACGTTCCATCAAGTGCTAGGCAAACGGTCTTCTCTTCGAGGCAACCTGAGCCGGCTGACTGGTCTGCGCCTGAGAGACCAGGTCCCTGCGGCGATTCTGGATCGGGGTGCGCAGGAAGGCCGGAATGTCCATCTGGTCCTCACGCAGCAGGTTGCGGAGCTCCTTGATTTCGGCTTCCACGGCCTGCTTGTTTGCCGGGCCGCCCTTCACGTTGAACCCCGTGGCAATCAGCGTGATCCTGACTTCGTTCGACATCTCCGGCGCGTAGTTGATGCCGAAGATGATGTTGGCAGACGGGTCGGCCGCCTTCCTGATGATCTGGGCCGCCTCCTGCACCTCAGCCAGGGTGAGGTCCATGCCTGCCGTAACGGTGAAGAGTACGCCGGTCGCGCCATGCATCGTGGTCTCCAGCAGCGGACTGGTGACGCATGCCTTGGCCGCCTCGACCGCCCTGTTCTGTCCGTTGGCAGAGCCTATGGACAGCCAGGCCTGTCCCTTCCCCTTCATCACAGACTTCACATCGGCGAAGTCCAGGTTGATCTCACCCGGGGTGGTGATCACCGACGAGATAGCAGATACACCCTGGTACAGGATGTCGTCTGCCATCTTGAAGGCGCTGTCAGCCGCCGTTCTGCGGTCACAGAGAGCGAGAAGCCGGTCGTTAGGAATCGCAATCAGGGTATCGCAAACCGGGCGCAGTCGCTCAATGCCTTCCTCGGCCTGATCGCTTCGATGCTGCCCCTCAAAAGTGAAGGGACGAGTGACGATGGCAATCGTGAGAGCGCCGGCCTCCCTGGCAATGTCTGCCACAACCGGCGTCGCGCCGGTTCCAGTGCCGCCACCCATGCCGGTGGCGATGAAGATCATGTCTGCATCACGCACAGACTTACGCAGCTCCTCGCGGCTCTCTTCGGCTGCCATGGTGCCAACCTTGGGGTCACCACCGGCGCCCATACCTTTCGTCACTTTGGCGCCGATCTGGATCGCCGTGATCTTGTCATCAGATGTCGTGCTGTAGGCCAGAGCCACAGCGTCGGTATTCACGGCATAAAGCTCCACGCCGTTCAGCTTGCCCCTCGCCATGCGCCGGACGGCATTGGAGCCCCCTCCGCCTACTCCAAAGACCTTGATTTTGGCCGGAGGGGTGCTCACCATACTGCTCTCTCCCATTGTCTCGTACCTCCTTTTCTTTCCTTCGTCTTCTCAGATTTTGTTCACCTGGGTTCGGCTAGGGCCGCCGCCAGGGCACGTGCTGCCTTACAGCGCCAATGCCGTTGGCAACCTTGTCCCAGGCCCTCGGTCTCAGCCAGTTCTGTTCGATGTGCCACTTCCCGCCGCAGATCAGCACTCCGACGCTGCTGGCGTATGAAGCATCATACAGATGATCCGCCAGGCCGGACATCCCGCCAGGGACGCCTATCCGGGTAGGAAGGCCGGTCACTTCTTGCGCTACGGCCCTTATGCCGCCCAACTTGGCCGTGCCGCCGGTCAACACCAGGCCCGCCGGGAAATCGGCCA
>Ga0315274_10012331_pt1 | contig 12195 bp, 14 predicted proteins | sample YL17G02_20_MG_FD_203700 | JGI IMG/M metagenome (GOLD analysis project Ga0315274, IMG submission 203700) | Sediment microbial communities from Yellowstone Lake, YNP, Wyoming, USA - YL17G02_20 | ecosystem: Environmental > Aquatic > Freshwater > Lake > Sediment | place: USA: Wyoming | collected... | reverse complement strand
CGCGAGCCAAAGAAAAAAGGCTCCCTGGAGTCTTGGCTCCAAGAAGCCTTCGTATCTTTGGCAGCGCCCCGGGGATCAGCCGGTGCGTCGCGCGTCCTGGTTGTCTGATAGTATTATCCTTCTCCCATGGGCTTCTTCAAAGCATTACATGCTGTCCGCAGGGCCAATTTCACGGAGCGTTTTCCAGATATGGAAAGAATCTGCTGGAGGGTGGCCGCAGCGTCTCTCTTGACAAAACCGCAGGCGCCGACGACAATCTCGTGCGTTGACCGCGTAACAGGAATACAGTTGGCATCTCGTGCCTGACGAAGCGAGACGAGGCGGCCATGAACGACACGGTGATAGTCGTCCCTTCGGTTGAAGACCTGGACCGCAACATCCAGGAACTCTCCCGTCAAATGGATACTGTGTCGGTCGACACACTCCCGTTTGACGGGTGGGACTGCTATGCCGTATTCGCCACGGCCATACTTGAGGTGGCTGCGGATTTCCTTTTGGGTGATCCCCAGAAGGGATTGTCTGGGGCGCTCTCGGACAAGAACAGCGCCTTGGGGTCACACCTGCAACGGGTCCACAACGAGGTGCTCAAACACGAAGGGCATCCCTTGGACTACGTCGGCCCCGGCTTCGGCGGCAGCGACCACCGTGCTCGCACGTTCGGGCATGACATTCTGACACTTCCGTTGTCCCTGTACATGCTGTCCAAGGGCGAATTCGTGGATTTTCGTTATGTGGACGGAGCCCCTCAGTGGCTTGTCACACGCTTCAACGAATTCGGGCAGGAGTACGCTGGCCTGCCGTTGGATCAGGCTTTGCTTGCCGCTGTGGTCCATCTTGTGGCCGACTTCTGCTCGGCCAAAAGCCTACCTGTTCCTGGTTTCGGGACCCTGGCTCACGCGCCTTCACGCGCCATCCGCAAACTCGTCGCTGACATGTACGCCGGAGGGTTCAACCTGCGGCACGTGATGGTTCAGGGAATAGGCGTAGCGTGCTGTGAGGTACTGATTCGCGTTTACCACTGGCTTCGGACGCGAGACAAGGAGCATCCCCCCGAGGCGCTACGTGGAAAGCTGCACAAGATGCTGCTTCTTACCCATGGGACAGCAGCGGCCGTCAATATCGGGAAGGTGATTGTCACAGGCAATCCATGCCTGATAAACCTGCCGATGATTGTGCGAGTCTTGACCCTCGTGTGGTCAGTCGCTATGGATCGGATTGAACTTACTCATCGAGCCGTCACAAAGGCGAACATGGCGGTGTTGAGGACGAAGCTCGAATTGATGAAGACCGCTATCGTTATGGAGAAGGCCATGGTCTGCACCGGCCAGATCGACCGATTCATCAACAAAACGACAGCCGAGATTGCCATAGTCTACGATGACCTGGAACGAGAGGCCATAGAAGGTGTTGCCGAGCTTCGGAGACTCAGCCTGCCGGCGAACCTCCTCCCTGGCGGAGCCAACCCATGAACCTCGAAGAAATCCAGTACGACAAGGAGATCATCCGAAGCCCATCCAAAGCTGCCCAGGCAATCTGTGATCTATCAGCACACATGGCCGATATACAGGCATGTCAAGGTGATCTACAGGAACTTGAGAACCGTGGCTTCTTCAAGAGGATGGTCAAGAACAACACCGCGGACCTGGCCAGAGTCCTTCTGAAGCAGAACGCAACGATGTCGGCGTTTCTCAACATCGTGCAGGGACTCGTAGCAGTGAACCTATTCAACGCTTCGAGGCTCGCCTTGTTGTACGATGAGCTTCTCAAGAGAGGGCACAAAGTCAGCGGCGCGAACCGGCGGTTTCTGGACTTTGCGCGGGAATACATCTCTGAAGCATGTATGTCAGCCCAACAGTTCAAGAACCAGCTTGATGGACAGAGCCAGTTGCTCGATGGCATCAGAACTCGACTCTTAGATCAGGACAAGAAGGACGGAGAACAGGACCGGGTGATTCAGGAGTTGCGCCGTGAACTGGCCGGGCACGAGTCCTCGGAGGCCGAACATTCTAAGAATCTTCAGGATGTGCAGAAGCAGCTTGAGCAAAAGGAAGAGACAGATAATGCGCAGACCCAGCGTATTGACGAAATGACTAGAGCTATCGTCGCGTTGCACGAAGACGTGAAGGTTATGCAGGGCCGACTGAGAGAGCTTGCATACGGTGGGCTCCCACACAGGAGGCGATTGCGGAGAAGGGTCCGCATCCTTCTCGGCGTGATTCTGATCTACGGTGTCGCCGTAGCAGCAGCCATTATCTGGTTGCTGGTTCACGCACTGAACAAGTAGAGCAGTCACATGGCTGTCATCCGATGGCCCGCTCGCACGTCGTCATGCGCTGTCCGCAGTGCCGGCAGCGACGATAGCGGATGATCATCCGATTGACCTTCCGCGTGTGGTCCACCATGAAGTGCCGACAGCCGCACTTGCGGCATTCCAATCCGTTGCTCGTTTCTGCGGCGGGCCAACTCTTCCGGGTACTCGTAGATTCGCTCATGGCTATCTCCTCCGCAGGTCTTCCTGCGTGTACTTCTTCCGCTGGTGAACCGGCGCAGCCTCACCGGCTGGTTTGACGCCCACCATGCTGGCCGCCGCGGCGCAGCCGACCAGGCAGTCGAACCAGTGGTTGTCGGGCCGCGTTGGCCACGGGGTCCACTGGCGGACCACGCCGCCGGGGCCGATGACCTCGACCCACTTCTCCGAGCGGGCCACGTGCTCGGCGATCAATTCGTGGTGGCGTCCATCACTGCCGAACAGGCTGATCGAGCCCCGGTCGCCGGCGGCGGTTGAAAAGCCTTCATGCACGAACCGCTTCCAATAATTCACGTCCACCAGGACGTGCTGGAACTGGCCGGTCTTGCGGACGTTGGGGATGTACCAGTAGTGGCCGATGGTCTCGCCCGGCCTGCGGGCGTACTCGGCGATGGGCTTGCGGCTGGCGCGCAGGCCGACGCCCTTGGCGAGCATCATCACCGCGCCGCCGGTCTTCTGCTTCACATCGGCGACGATGCCGGGCTTGTAGCCCATGTCCACCAGCAGACGGTCGATCCGCATCAGGCTCCCGCCACGGCTCCAGTCGCGGTTCAGGTATGCCGAGACGAGCTGTTCCAGCCCCGCATGGATCGCACCGTCGGTGCCCGCGCGGGGGAACGCATTGCCCAACGTCCGCGTGGCGTCGGCCAGCGTGAAGACCGACCGCCGCTGGTCGGGCAGCGTGCCGTAATCGATGATGTAGCCCGTAAACGTCTCCTCCCAAGCGCAGACCGCGTAGAACAGCACCTCCTTGTGGATGTCGATGAACATCGTGAGCTTCGTGCAGGCCGGGGGAACCTCGCCACGCTTGAACCCGCTGGTCTTCTCCATCACCTGGTCGGCTGTGAGAACCTGATCGGAGGTCTGCTGGAGGGATGGTTCGTTCTGGTACTCGGCCGCGAATGCATCGGACCCGACCTTCTTCCGCAGGTTCATCGCGTGCTGGATCGCGCTGATCTCGCCGCTCTTGCCGTCGTAGCGCGCTGCCCATGCGACCTTCGCATCGGCGTCCATTTCCACCTGGTGCAGGCGGTAGAAGTCGGTCGCCGCAGCCTTGCCGTCGCTACGGCGGAGCTCGAAGTACTCCTCCCACGCCTTGTCGTTCGTGGGGAAGGAATACACCAGGCGGGTGCATTCGCTGTCCCACTCCGGATACTCATCGCGGTCCAGCACCGTGTCGGCCAAGTCGCCCTCGTACATCTTCGTGCAGGTCATAAGGGCCGAGATCTGCTCGCCCGGGCCGGCCATGCCCAGGACGTCGCCGTTGAGCAACTCCAGGCGCTTGTGGGTCTGGTCCACCGATCGCGCCGAGTCGCGGGTCTGCGGGTCGTCTAAGAGAACCAGCGATGGGCGGATGATCGAGCCGTCCACCCGGGTGTGCTGCTGGCCGCGCATGTTGGCGTCCAGGCTGGTCGTGGTGATGATCGAGCCGCACGACGGGCTCATCTCCAAGCCCTCGTCACGGAGCACCACCGGCAGATCCTCACCTTCGACTGTCGGGAAGACCAACTTGTTCTGGCCCCAGTGGACGTGCGTCAGCCGCCCATGGCAGTGCTGCTGGAGCTGGCGTTTCGAGGAATTCTCCAATGCCCGCAATGGATGGACCGCCTCGGGGAAGTCCGCCAGCAGCAACGGGTTCTCCAGCATGTGCTTCTTGATGGGCAGCAGCAGTTCCTTCGCGCGATCGTCGGCCGCGCCGATCAGGCAGATGAACGGCCGGTAGCCGTAGAGGACCGCCCACAACGCGGCACAGCGGGCAAGCGTGGTCTTGCCGCTGCCACGCGGCATGGCGAACGCGAACAGCCCGCCCTCGCGCACGGCCTTCTCGATCTTGGCGATCACGCGGAGATGGTCATCGGACCAGGCGCGGTGGAACGCCGCCGGGAAGTACATCTCGCAGAAGATGCGAAACGACGCCCCGCACGCCTTGCGGCGCGGATAGTCCTCGATCTGGGGGATGGGCGCTATGTCCTGGATGGACTTCGTGGCGGCACGGTTCTTCTCGGCCTGGCGGCGACGCGCCTCGGCATAGTCCACCTTCGCCGGGCGGGGCCTGTCCACCTCATCGACCAGCCAGCGGACGTACCGCACCAGGTGGATGTTGGCGCCGTCGCCGAAGCGCAAAGCCCCGGCGTCCATCTGCCGGCGCAGGCGCGACCGCGTCAACATCTCGCCCTGCGGCGTGCTGTTGACGATCTGGAGCAGCTCGCTCTGCGTCAGCTTGGTCAGGTCAATCGCCATCGTTCTCCCCAAAAGACGCCAGTTCCTTGTTCAGCCACGCGGCGTAGTGGACCAGGTGTACGCGGCCATCCGCGTTGGCCGGAGCGCCCGCCGCCAGGTGCCGGCGGATGGTCTCTTCCGGCACGGCCAGCATCCGCGCCAGTTGGGCGACGGTCAGCGCCGCGGGGTTTACCGCCCCCGATCCGCCGGCTTGGCCGGGGGGCGTATCCACCGGTGGAACAATTCTTGCGGAATCTTCGCTATCGGTCATAAGTGTTGGCCCCTTCGAAGCATGTCGTATGCGAAAATATGCATGGGTTTGCGGGGATTCCCTTGGCGGGGGCGGAAAACCATGGCCTGATGTGGTCATGAACATACGAAAGGAAAACGCGATGAAAACGACCAAGAAAACCAACCCGTACCTGGGACAGCAGTGCCGGATCGTCCGGGCCTACCAGAACCTCGAGGGCCGGCAGAGCTACGCCCTCAAGACCGCCGATCAGACGGTCGCCATCAGCGCCGACAAGGCCCTGCTGATCGACCTGGCCAGCGACCGCTACATGAACGTCACCGAAATCGAGGACTGAACCATGACACCCGCCAAGAGAAAGCACGTGAAGAAGGTCTTGCTCGACGCCGCAAATTTCCTGGACGCCCTGGTGGCGGCCATCCGCGAGCGCGGCATTGACTGCAGCGACCCCGAACTGGCCGCACTGGTGGACGAGGCCCGCGCCCACCGCAACGAGTGCATCCGGGCAGCACGCAACTAACCAAGGAGAACGACCGTGAACGAGAACGAACTTCAAGACGCCCTCAAGACGCTGCTCGAAGAGATCGCAGGCATGGACGACGAGGACCGCGAGGATGCCGGACTGGGCGACGGCCTGGCCGACGTGAAGCGAGTCCGCACCTTCGAAGAAGAAGGCGTGCTGACGCACGACGCCGGGCTGGTCATCACCACGACCGACGGCGAGTTCCAATTGACCATCGTCCGCAGCCGTTAGGAGACAACCATGACCAAGTCCAAGAAAACCATGAAGACGAACAAGGAAACGACTGGCGAAGGATTCATCGACCTTACGGCGGCCTCGGAGGCCCAGCACGAGGCGTGGCCGAAAACGACGACCAAGGAGACCACAGCCGAACGCATCGCCAACCACCCCATGCACTCGCTTAGCGACCTGAAGTACTTGCGGAAGAAGGGCTACACCGACGCCGAAATCCTGGCCTTCTGGGACCGCGACCACGGCATGGGCCATAAGCCGGTCCAGCACCGGTTCACCTACACCGGGACGGCCGGCGAAGTCGTCCAGGAAGTCCTGCGGGACAACCTCTCGCCCCAGGCCATCGCCGCCATCGCGGCGCACCTGTTCGCCGCCAGCACCAAGAACGACGGCGTCAACAAGGAGATTCGGTGGCTGGCCGACCAGCTCGTCAGCATGGTCGGCACGGACCAGTACAACGCCCTCTGCGAAGAGGTCGGACTTTGAGAAACCGCCTGGCAGAACGCCCGCCTCGTTGGCGGGCAGGCCGGGCACAACCATAAGGAGTTGCACATGAACACGAAGCGGAAGATTGAGATCGGAAAGGTGTACAGCGCAAAGGTCGGCGGGACGTTCCTGCCGGTGCGCATCGACAAGTCGCTGGGGCACGGGCGCTACGAGGGCGCCGTCATGCCCAGCGGCGCGACGGTCAAGTTCAGCACGGACTCTGTCAAGGGCGACGGAGAGACGGTCGAGCAGTGGCAGGCCCGGCGCAAGCCCAAGGAACGCGACCTGCCCGACCCGGCCCCGAAGGCGACGGGCAAGCGGAAGAAGTCCTCGCATTCCGAATTCGCCGTGACGGCGCTCATTGAGCCCGGCGCCGATGGTGACAAGAAGGACCAGGGCGCGGTCCCGGCGGGCGACGTTGGCGCAGGTGCGAAGAAGGCCACGAAGCCGGCCAAGGACGCGAAGGACGCCAAGCAGCACAAGCCAAAGTCCGATCCGCCGCGGCGGACCAAGCAGCGCAAGCCCGGCGGCCTGGACGCCGCCGCTCGCGTTCTCCGGGAGGCCGGCACGGCGATGAACTGCGGCGACATCGTCAAGACGGCGTTGGAGAAGGGCTACTGGCAGACCGGCGGCAAGACGCCCTCGGCCACGATCTACGCGGCCATCCTCCGCGAGATCAACGTCAAGGGCGCCGACGCGCGGTTCCGCAAGACCGCACGCGGCCACTTCGAGTTGACCGAGGCCGGAAAGGCAGGCAACTGAACCATGAAGAAAAACGAAATCACCATCGGCGGCGTCTACGCCGCGAAGGTCAGCGGCAAGGTCGTGCCCGTCCTCATCACGGGCGAGAGTCCCTACGGCGGCTGGGACGCGGTCAATACGCAGACCAAGCGGGCCATCCGCATCCGTAGCGCAGCGCGCCTTCGCCGGCCCGTCCGCCAGCAGTAGCATCACTTCAGCGCCTCCTCCACCCCGGTCCTTCCCAGGACCGGGGTTCTCTCTTGGACCCAGCCGTTTTTCTTCGCCCAATGCGCCGCAATGGAGCGGCTTTTGCATGGGCCAATCCCGCCAGGCTACCCAACCTAACATCTTGTAAATACTCGATTTAAGCATGTTTTCCCCTTGGCATTTTCGCATGGATCGGGCCTGATGTGACCAACAGCGAAGGAGAAAGACATGAACGCAAACGAGATGACATTCGGAGTAGAGATCGAGACGACGGCCCCTGAAAGCGCCCTCCAGAACGACGGCCTGCGGATTGGCTCCTACCACTACGGAATCCAGGTTCCGTACCTGCCGGAAGGCTGGAAGGCCGAACGCGACGGCTCGATCCGCACCACCAGCGGCGAGCACGCCTGCGAGATTGTAAGCCCCATCCTCCGCGGGCCGGAAGGCCTGGCGCAGGTCGCCGAGGTGCTCAGGACGCTGGATGCCAAAGGCCACCGCGTGAACGTAAGCTGCGGCGTCCACGTCCACGTAGGTTGGAAGCGCGACTGGCCGGCCGAGGCGCTGGCGCGGCTGGTGACCATCGTCGCCTACTGCGAACGCGGCCTCTACGCCATCACCGGGACCAAGAGCCGCGAACGCGGAACGTACTGCGGCGGGGTCCGCAAGTATGGCAACGACAAGGACGCCAAGCCTGCCCTTGACCGCAATCGCTACCACGCCCTGAACCTGACCAACCTGGCCAACGGCACCCGCGAGACGGTCGAGTTCCGGGTCTTCTCCGGGTCGCTGAACGCGACGAAGGTCGTCGGCTGGGTTCAGGTCTGCCTGGGCCTGGTCGACCGGGCCATCAACGGCAAGCGCTCGGCGAAATGGAATCCCGCCCCGCTGAAGGGCGGCTGGAAGAAGGCAGGCGAGGGCCAGAGCGAGGCCGAGCGCCTGATTGGCTACCTCGCATGGGGCGCCGGGTACGCCCGCATCCACGGCGGACACCAGTACGGCTGGATCAGCGACGTGGTCCCGCAGGACCAGGTCAAGAGCGAGTTCCGCCGCCTGGCGGCCAAGTACGACTCGCAGATATGAACCGGAGAAAGAACCATGTGCGGCATATTTGGATTCATCACCAGCGAAGGAAAAGGGCCGGAGGTCGCCCGACTGCGGCGTATCGCCCTGGTCACCCAGAGCCGCGGCGACCACGCCTTCGGCATGGCGTGGCTTGACAAGGACGGACGGCTCCATACCTTCAAGCGGCCGGGCCCGGCGAAGGCGTACCTGGACGAACTGGACCGCTGCCGGCGCGCCGTGGTGGTGGTCGGCCACTGCCGCTTTGCCACGCACGGCTCCCCGCTGGACAATCGCAACAACCATCCGCACGCCGCGGGCGCCGGGTTCCTCGTCCACAACGGCGTCATCCACAACCATCAGCAACTCGTCAATCGCTATGGTCTCGACCAGCAGAGTCAGTGCGACAGCGAAGCCCTGGGTCTGCTCATGGCCCGGTGCGCTGGCTCCATCGTCCAGCGTTCGGCCTGGGCGGCCAACCAGATCCAGGGCGACCTGGCGATGCTGGGCGTCTGGCGCGCGCCCGCTCGCATCTTGCTGACCCGCCGGGGCAGGCCGCTGCATTTTGGACAGGGGCGCGACGGGTTCTACTTCGGGAGCCTGCCGGATGGCCTGCCCGGCAAGGCGAAGTCCGTGGCCGACCACAGCACCCGCGTCCTGGTCTACGACGACGGCGTGTTGCGGCTGGACGACGATGCGATCCGCCTGGCCGCCGGCGGCGTGCATCCCGGTCCCGCTGTGTCCCAGTAGCATCACGCCGTCACCTCCGCGACTTGCCCGGCCTCGGCCCGCTCGGCCTTCTTGCCTGTGAACTTCTCCCATCGCTGGACGATCACGTCCGCATACAGCGGGTCGATCTCCATCAAGTGGGCCTTGCGTCCCGTCTGCTCGCATGCGATCAGCGTGCTGCCCGAGCCGCCGAAGAGGTCCAGGATGTTCTCACCGACCAGCGACGAGTACTGGATGGCGCGGACGGCCAGCTCGACTGGTTTTTCCGTCAAATGCACCATCGACTGCGGATTGACCTTCTTGACCGACCAGACGTCCGTGATGTTGGCCGGGCCGTAGAACTTGTGCGCCGCGCCTTCTTTCCACCCGTAGAAACACCACTCGTGGTTGCCCATGAAGTCCTTGCGGGTCAGCACCGGATGCTCCTTGACCCAGATGATCATCTGGCTGAAGTACAACTCGCTTTCTTTCAGCGCGTTGGGGTAGTTCCAGATGTTGGAGTACCCGCCCCAGATGTAGAAGCCCCGCCCGGGGTCCAGCACGCGTGTGATGTTGCCGAACCAGGCCCGCAGGAGGCGTGCGAACTCCTCGTCCGAGATGAAGTCGTTGACGAGTGACCTGTCCTTGGCCCGGAGCTTCTTATCCGTCGCGTGCGTCTTGCCCCGGATGGCCTTGTCCATGCCTTGTTGGCCGATGGGCCGGTCGCCGGTGGCGGCGATGGCGTTATTGGACCGCGAGGCGACGCCGACGTTGTAAGGTGGATCGGTATTCACCAGGTGGATGGTGGCCCCGTCCAGGAGACGGTCCACGTCCGCCGGCTTGCTGCTGTCGCCACAGAGCAGGCGGTGGTTGCCCAGCACCCACAAGTCGCCCGGCTTGGTAATGGCCTCATCCGGCGGCGCCGGCACGTCGTCGGGGTCCGTCAGGCCCTGCGTGCCGTCCGGGTCAAGAATCTTGGCCAGGTCGTCGGCGCTGAAGCCCAGCAGGTCCAGGTTGTAGTCGGTCGCCTGGAGATCCCGCAACTCCAGCGGAAGCAGTTCGTAGTCCCATGTGGCGATGTCGGCGGTGGCGTTGTCGGTGATGCGGAACGCCTTCACCTGCTCCGGCGTCAGATCATCCGCCCGGATCACGGGAACCTTGGCCAGGCCCAACTTCCGCGCGGCCTTCATCCTGGTGTGACCGGCGATCAGGATGTCGGCGGCGTCCACGATCACCGGCACCCGGAACCCAAATTCCCTGATCGACTTCGCCACAGCCTCCACGGCGCCCTCGTTACAGCGCGGGTTCCGGTCATATTCCTTCACTCGTTCGATGTCCCACAGTTCGATATCCATTTCATGTTCTCCTGGTGCTGCTCATGTCGTGGCGGGCAGCGTCCATCGCTGCTCGCGGTATGTCGTTATTTCTGGGGCACTTGCCGCCGTGTGCGCGGGCGCAACAAACAAAAAGAGGACGCCCGACTATTCCCGTCACGGTCTTCCGCGTAAGTCGTTGGGAAGGAACCATTTACAGAAGCCGCTAAATCATACCCATCTTGTCCATGTTGACGCCCGTTGCGCCCTGGCGCGCGGTCGGACGTTTGCTCGACCTCGCCGGAGATGTTCGAACCTGCGCAAACGTGGCGCGTTGGGTGCGCTACCCCTTGGCTTATTCCCTCGCACAGATTGTTTGCCCTCCCTCCGTTCGGAATCGTATGGTTCCCTGTGTCCCGACCTGCCCGGTCGGTTGCCGCATTGCCCGTCGTTGGGTCTGTGCTTGCCCCGCACGGGCTTTTTTTTGCGCCGATATCACCAGGCGGCCATGCCCTTGCGTCGGTCCGCGCGTACCGCGAGATCCCGCGACCTGCGCCAACGTGGCGCGACGACGCCGGCGCGTGTGGGCACGCTGACAACGCGGGGACGGGTGCCGACGCGGGCACACCTGGACGCATTAACGACGCGGGCACGCCTGGACGCTCTAACGACGCGGGGACGTGTAACGATGCCAGCGACGCTGACGTGTTTGGACACGCTAACGACGCGGGCACGGGCAACGACGCGGGCACGGGTGACAACGCAGGCACGGGTGCCGACGCTGACGCGTCCTGGCACGCTAACAACGCAGGCACGGGTGACGACGCTGACGTGTCCAGGCACGCTGACGTGTCCCGGCACGCGAACAACGCGGGCACGGGCGACGGCGCCGGCAACGCTTGGACGCGTGACGACACTGGGACGCGTGCGACATGTCCGGGTAGATACCGCCGCGCCGGTTCCCGCTCCCATACGCGCGTATGCGCGCTTGCGGGCGTCGCGCGGGGGGGAGGGGGCGGTATAGACGTTAATATAAGAGAGAGAGTTGTTATTATATTATATGTCATATCTTGCGCCCATTTCAGTTCCCGACTTCCGACCGTCGGCAACCCGGCGGTTAGGTCGGCAACCACCCTCGACACCATGCCAGTTACCGACTTTTGAGGCGGTAACTGGTTTTCAGGCCAGAATGCGATAGCGGTGACCAATTCGCCCTCCCTCCATCGTGGACCCGAGTTCGTGAGCTATGCGTTGCTGGCCCTTGAGGCTGTTGCTGACCTCCTCAATGTCGCGGTCGCTCCAGCCCAGCCGGCGGGAGAGATACCAGTGCGGCATCCAGTCGTCGTTATGACGCGCCCGCCAGTTGCCCAGCACCTCGAGCATCCGCTTGCACTTGGCGTCGAACTCGCCGGCTGCGACGTGCTGGGCGGCCATGTAGAGCATGCGGCGGGTCTGGTACTCGACGAACCGCCAGGCCCATCGGACGGCGGGCTCGCCGATGGACGGCGTGGTGTGCGATTCGCTGACGGCGTAGAGCAGCGACAGCTTGCGTGTCTTCTCGTAAGCCCTGGCCCAGATGGCCATGGCGGCGGGGTCATCCTTGTCCTCGGCCTCGGTGTAGCGGTCATCCGCAAAGGTGCGGCATTCCTCGAGGGCCGTATCCGCCGCGGGCGTGGCCGGCACGAGCGCGGGCTGTGGGTGCTGCTCCTGAAGGTTGCTCGTGCCGCCCGGCCGGAAGTCCGCCCACCAGCGTGCGGTGTCCACGATGGTCGTTGGCAACGGCATGGCGACTGGCGCCTGGCCTCGACCACGTTTCGATGCCTCCAGGATCAACAGCCGTGCGACGAAGCCGTTATTGAGCATGCGGATGGACAGGGCTTCGTAGTAGTACTTGGGCACGGCCGTGCCGAACATGCACAGCGACGGCTGG
>Ga0315274_10012330_pt1 | contig 12195 bp, 9 predicted proteins | sample YL17G02_20_MG_FD_203700 | JGI IMG/M metagenome (GOLD analysis project Ga0315274, IMG submission 203700) | Sediment microbial communities from Yellowstone Lake, YNP, Wyoming, USA - YL17G02_20 | ecosystem: Environmental > Aquatic > Freshwater > Lake > Sediment | place: USA: Wyoming | collected... | reverse complement strand
CTGAGCTTGCCACGGCAATGATTGTCATGTCGGGATTGACCCCCACCGCAACGATCTGCGAGATGATGGGGGATGATGGCAACTCTCTTCCGAAGGAAGAAGCCCGAGAATATGCAATCCGACATGGTCTTTGCTATGTCGAGGGAGATGAAATCGTGCGGACATGGAGAAACGGTGGTTGGTCCAAATGACCAGAGTGCTGGCGACAGGTGTGTTCGACATTCTGCACGCCGGTCACCTACATTACTTGAACGAGGCTAGGAAACTCGGAGACGAATTGGTGGTCGTCGTCGCCACTGATTCCACCGTAAGAAGAAAGAAACACGAACCCGTCACTCCTGAGACGATGAGACTCGAGATCATTAATGCACTCAAACCAGTCAATCACGCATACCTAGGGCACGAAGGAGACATCTTCGACATAGTACGAGAGATAAGACCAGATATCATAGCTCTAGGATACGACCAGAAATTCAGTGAAAATGAACTGGAGAAAGGTCTCAAGGACCGAGGCATTGTCGCCAAGGTCGTTCGTCTCTCGAAGTACGAGGACGATTTGAACGGAACGAGAAAGATAATACAGAAGATAGTAGACTGGTATACCTTCAAGAAGAAGATCGACGAGGCGGAGGGCGAGAGATGAAGAAAGTGGGGATTGCCGACACGACGTTCGCCAGATATGACATGGGAGCTAGCGCAATCGACGAGCTCAAGAAAACTGGAACTGGTTTCAAAATAGTCAGATTCACAGTACCAGGTATCAAGGACCTGCCTGTCGCAAGCAAGAAACTGATAGAGGAGAGCGGCTGTGACTTAGTAATCGCCCTAGGAATGCCTGGTGCCGCCGCCATCGACAAGACATGCGCACATGAATCTTCGCAGGGCATAATCCAGGCTCAATTGATGACAAATCGGCACATAATCGAGGTCTTCGTCCACGAAGACGAGGGTAAGGATGAGAAGATGCTCGCTCTGCTGGCCGATAGAAGATCAAGGGAACACGCTCGAAACGCCTACAACCTGCTCTTCAAGCCAGATGTTCTTGGCAAGAACGCGGGCAAGGGATTGAGACAAGGGTTTGTGGACGCCGGGCCTATCAAGGAGTGAGAGTATGAAGAAGTACAACATCGGGATAGTAGTCTCTGAATACAACTTCGACATCACATCGATGATGTTGCAGAGAGCAAAAGAGCATGCCAAGTTCCTTGACGTCAATGTCGCAAATGTCGTCACGGTGCCAGGCGTGTTCGATATGCCGCTCGCAATAAAGCAGATGCTGAAAGATGCCAAAATTGACGGAGTGGTGACATTGGGGGCGGTAATAGAAGGGGAAACAGAACACGACGATATCGTCATCCAACACGCCGCGAGGAAGATTACCGATCTAGCCCTCGAGTACGACAAACCTGTGACGTTAGGCATTACAGGACCTGGCATGACCAGATTGCAGGCAGAGGATCGAATAGACAAAGCGCGCGAAGCGGTCGAAGCGTGCGTTAAGCTGTTGAAAGCTCTGCCTTGAGTCTGTTTTTCTCGATCACAGCATTACCTTTCTTTTTTCTTGAGATATTCTACGATCTTTGTAGGCAATACCGCGATTCTTTCCAACGAAGGAATCGTTAGGGTATGTTTTCTTTTGTTTCGATGGCGTGATAGAGAATGTCTGGGTAACCCGAAAAGGTATTATACTCCGCTTTCAAATCCGAAGTCCGTAGGCACCAATCGATACGTGCCTCTGTGGGCGGAGATAACGTGACTGACGCACCCAAAAGCGTGTTGGTGATCGGTGGAGGCATTGCTGGAATCTCTTCGGCCTTGGACCTTGCCGATCAAGGTCATGATGTTTTTCTTGTCGAACGCAATCCCTCCATCGGGGGGAGAATGGCGCAGCTTGACAAAACCTTTCCAACATTGGACTGCGCGATCTGCATATTGGCTCCTAAGATGGTCGAGGTCTCGCGGCACCCCCGAATCCATTTGCATACATTCTCAGAAGTGGCGGCGGTAGAACATTGCCAGGACGACTCATTCCGGGTAACAATCAGGAAGAAACCGAGGTACGTCAATTCCGAAAAGTGCACTGGCTGCGGCATTTGCATCGAAGTCTGTCCGTCGAGGCACATATCTGATGATTTCAACGAGGGCCTCGGAGATAGGGCTGCCATATACATTACTTTCCCTCAGGCCGTCCCCAGAGTCGCTACGATCGACGAGACCTATTGCCTCAAGTTGATGGAGAATAAGTGTGGAATCTGTAAGAAGAAATGCCCAACCGATGCCATAGACTACAAAGACGAGGAAGAGGAATTCATCGTGAACGTGGGATCCATCATTGTCGCAACTGGATTTGACCTGTACAAGTCAGATTACTTGAAGAGATACGGATATGGAACGTTCAGAAATGTAATAAGTTCGATGCAATATGAGAGGATGCTAAACGCATCAGGCCCCACCAAAGGGCAGGTACTCAGACCCTCTGATGGAAAACCTCCTGCGAGAGTGGGGGTGGTCCTTTGCGCAGGCTCCAGATCACAATGGTGTAAAGAGTACTGTTCGAAGGTCTGTTGTATGTACTCGACAAAGGAAGCTGTACTCACAAAAGAGCATATCCCAGAGGCGGAAGTCCTGATATTCTATAATGATCTAAGGACGATCAATAAGGGTCATGAGGAGTTCATTCGGAGAAGTTCGGAGAACTCGGGCATCCAGTTCGTATGTGGATTGCCAGGCGACATCGAGCAGGATGAGGACGAGTCTCTGCGCGTCAAACATCATGACCGACAGACCGACAGGGTCCTGACTGAGACCATCGATCTGCTCGTGTTGTCTCCACCCATTGTGCCGAGTGAGGGAACGGAAGAACTTGCTCGGATGCTTGACGTCGAGCTCGACCAGTACGGCTTCGTGAAGGTGGGAGCTGACGGTTCAGTATCGACCACGGCACGAGGAGTGTTTGTCTGTGGATGCGCGAAAGGGCCAGATGACATTTCCAACACCGTCACAGAGGCAACCGCGGCGGCTGCAATGGTCGCTGGGAGGAGCGGTCTTGATTCCTGCCCGGAGGAGGTCGAGAAGATGCAGGAGACTCCGTCGTCGGAAACTGAGTCGCCCAGTATTGGGATCTATGTCTGCAGTTGCGGCATGAACATTGGTGCTATCGTCGATGTCGACGGTGTTGCAGAATTCGCCGGAACCCTTCCAGATGTGGTCCATGCAGAGAAATGCATGTATGCCTGTTCCCAAGACAATCAGCGACTAATCCAAGAGCAGATCAAAGAGAAGAAGTTGACCAGAGTGCTCATTGCAGCCTGCAGTCCAAGGAGTCATCTTAAGCTATTCCAGGACACCTGCAGGCATGCGGGTCTCAATCCCAATCTAGTGGGATTTGTCAGTATCAGAGAACTAGACAGCTGGGTTCACCAACATGAACCTGATAAGGCTACTGAAAAAGCGAAGATCTTGGTGAGAATGGGGACGTCGAACGTGAGGCTTTCAAAGCCAAAAGAGCAGATCCTGGGATCCGTGACTCCGGCCGCCATGGTGTTTGGTGGAGGAATTGCGGGCATGTCCGCGGCCATTGCGATTGCATCAAAGGGATTCAAAGTGTATCTCGTCGAGAAATCGAGGGATCTGGGAGGCACCGTCAGAGATAGGCATCTGAGGGATCTAGATGGAAACGACCCAGAGAAGCTGGCAAAGCATCTGGAGGATTTGATCAGATCTAAGAAGAACATTGAGATACTGACTACGACCGTCCCTGCAGGTGTGACCGGCTCAGTTGGCAGGTTCGCAGTTAAGCTGAGCAGAAGAGGAGTGGATTTCGGATCATCTCTCGGCGATAGCATCGTGGATGTAGCAACAATTGTGGTCGCAACGGGGGCCCAGGATCTTAGTCCGATAGGGCTTTTCGGTTACGGATCGGAGAAAGGAGTCATTACCCAGGCTGAGTTCCAGAAGATGCTCGAACTCGATGAGGTAAATCCGATGAACGTAGTCGAGATCCTTTGTGCGGGCTCCAGAGAGAAGGATGGCAGAACCTATTGTTCTCAAATCTGTTGCGAGACCGCAATTAGAGATGTCATAAGACTGAAGGAAAAAAGCCCAGAATCAAGGGCCTATGTTCTGTACAGGGATATCCGGACATTGGGCGTCCTTGAGAAATATTACAAACTAGCAGGAGAGCTTGGAGTGAGCTTCGTCCGCTATGGCGAGGAGGAACTCCCGAAAGTGGACTCAGTAGGTGGACTCAGCGTCAAAGTCCATGATCTCACGAGCGATGATGATCTCTTGATAAGGGCCGATTTCATCGTCCTTGCGACCCCGCTGGTGCCCAATGATGACAACAAGACGTTGTCCGAGATGCTGAAGGTCCCTCTTTCCGGGGATGGATTCTTCATGGAGGCTCATCCAAAACTAAGACCGGTTGACTTCTCAGTGGATGGCATTTTCGTCGCAGGGACCGCTCAGGGCCCCAAGGGCATCGAGGAATCAATCATACAGGGGTACGCCGCGGGATCGAGGGCGCTCGTGCCTCTGATGAAGGGAAAGGTCGTTTGCGAGCCAATCGTCGCGGCTGTCGATGAGAACTTCTGCACTGGCTGTGCGAGGTGTATAGAAGCTTGCGCGTATGGGGCAATGGGGATGAGCATATCGGAAGGGAGGCTGCTGGCGGAGGTCAATCAACTAATATGCAAGGGGTGCGGCGCCTGCTCCACCGCATGTCCCTGCCGGGCAATAACTGTGTTCAACTTCTCTAGCGACCAGATGACGGCACAGATTGACGAGGCTCTTGCCGACATCCCCAGAGGCGAGATGAGGGGGGTTGCCTTCCTGTGCAACTGGTGTGCCTATGCAGGAGCAGATAATGCAGGAATAAGCAGATATCAGTACCCATCGGAGATCATGCCAATCAGAGTCATGTGCACTGGAAGGGTCGACCCTTTCCATGTTCTCTACGCTTTACTCAAAGGAGCTGACGGTGTGTTGATAGGAGGTTGCCACCCGGGCGACTGCCATTACATAACAGGAAATCAGCTGATGAAAGTGAAGATTGATAGCCTTACCGAGATGATAAAGGACTATGGGTTCGAACCTGAGAGGGTCAGGGTGGTGTGGATTTCTGCAGCGGAAGGCAAGCGGTTCTCGGACATCATGAGAAGCTTTGGAGAAGACCTAAGAAGACTAGGACCAAATCCAGCCAGATTGCAGCCAGCTTCAATATCCGGACCTGAGGACGTAAAGGGGGTTGTCTGATGTCCAAGGAAATTGAGACTTACGTTTGGGATCTAGGAAAATGCACTGGTTGCGGTGCTTGTACTGCCTGCTGCAACAAAGGGATACTGTTCTTCCCCGACGGCGAGCAGCATCCCACACATAGGAGAATTGCGAAAAGGGTTGGGCTCACAACGCACGACCTTGACCCATGTTTTTCGTGCGAGAGCTTCTGTCTCGAGGTGTGCCCGACACTCAGAGAGTGGACGGATGGAAAGATGCTGACTGTCGTGTCAGCTAGGTCCACAATGACTTCGGCCAGGAGTAGACATGGAGACCTGCTCAGCGACGTCCTGAACCAGCTAATCGTCGCCGCTCTTGAGAGTGACTTCATTGATGGTGCGATCATAACGGATGTCGACAGGTGGACCTGGAAACCATTCGCAAGAGTCGTCACAAGCGCTGAGGAGATTTATGACTGTGCAGGGCACCAGTTCATATGGTCTCCCACACTGGAGAGCTTGAACGATGTCGTGCACACCAAGTCATTGCGAAAGATAGCGATTGTCGGGGCTCCATGCGTTGTGAATGCCGCCAGATGCATCCAAAGGTCGACAATGAAGGGACTAGAGGTGTACAGCAAATCGATAAGGATTCTTATTGGCAGATTCTGCGCAGGCGTATGCACCCACGATCTTGTGTCAGAGGTCATTGAGAAAGAGATGGGCATATCGCCGAGGAACATCGCCATGATGGACAGGTCGACCGCGGACAAGCTTCTTACAGTGACCTTAAGGGACGGTACGGTGAGAGACATTTCGCTGGCGAGCACCCAAAAGTACTTGAGAAAAGGTTGCGCAAGATGCACCGATTACCTTGCTGAGTCCGCTGATCTTTCAATAGGATATACTGGATCACGATACGGATATTGCACGGTCATCACTAGGAATCCGGCCGGGGAGAGCCTTCTGATGAGAGGCGTCCAAACCGGACACCTTGAGATCACTAAGAGCGTCGACACGAACCAGCTTTATTTGGGTAAAAGGAACAAACAAAGGCGGAAGAGATCTCAGCAGTTCGATGAGGAGCTCCTATTGATGTTGCAGGGTCTAACAGACCCCGCTAAGAGGGTAGAAGCCTTGAGACGTTACACCGAGCTGAGCAGGAGGCAGAGCTGATGACGGAGACATTGGACCTGACCCATAACGGACTGAACGAGGGTAACGCACAGATAAGAAGGTCTGCTGAATCAGGAGAGGAGGTCGCGGTCACCAATGCCTCCCATTTGAAAGGTCTCTGTGGGGGGATGAAGAAGGGGTCCGTGATCGTGAAAGGAGATGTCAGCGACTATTTTGGCATACTCAATGATGGTGCGATTCTGAGAGTTGAAGGGTCGGCAGGTAGGTTCGTCGGGGACAACATGACCGCCGGCAGCATAATTATTCGCAAAGATGTCGGGAACGGCGCTGCTGATTACTGCTATGGCGGCACGTTGGCTATTGGCGGCTCCGCGGGAGACTTCCTTGGAACCATGAACAAAGGAGCAGTTGTGGTCGTCCGAGGCGATGTGGGAGATAACGCAGGCACATATATGACAGCCGGTGAAATCATAATACTCGGGGATGCTGGAGAATCCTTAGGTGACTACATAATAAGAGGGTCAATCTATGTCCTCGGATCATATCGAAGCCTTGGTAACAACACAAAGGTGGAGAAGATGCGTTCCGATGACATCGACAAGCTCAACACGGTCCTCGGAAGGCTCAACATGTCTGCCAACGCCCGGTCGTTCCAGAAGATCACGCCTGCATCTGCAAAGCCTTTCTATCAGGAGAAACCGACGGTGTCATCGAAGACGGTGAGCCCATGACCATGATAGGACAGTACTGGGTGACGATAGAGAGAGATCGCTGTCAGAGCTGGCAACAACCGTGGAAATGCGGAGCTTGTGCGGAAGCCTGTGAATACGCGGTCTTCGATAGAGATGAAAATGGAAGGATCTACGTCGCGAACGAGCTCGCTTGCGTTGGATGCAAGATATGTTTGGAGAAGGCGTGCCCGAACAGCTGCATCTATGTCCGACCGACCACCCCGGAATCCATGTCCAGGGGGGTATGGACAACTCAAACGATCGAGGAGATACACAAGAAGGCTGAGACCGGTGAGTACGATCTTAGAGGATTCGGCACAATGGGAAGCATCCCTCACTTCGAGGGGCTCGTCATAGTGCCGTCTCAACTTGCTGGCAAGCCACCGAGGGATAAATATCGCGAGAAATTCGACATGAATGTCTTGATCGGAGAGAAGACATGCTCCAAACCGATACAACTCGCAATGCCCTTTGTAATGGCCGCTATGTCCTACGGAGCGATATCGAAGGAGGGCAAAATGGCTTACGCCGTCGCGGCCGCTAGGCTCGGGATCATTGCAAACACTGGTGAAGGGGGCATGTTCCCTGGGGAAGCTATGATGACGCATGGATATGACAGTCCTAGAGCTTCTAAGAAAGGTATCAGGAGATGGGCACCAGGAGGAAATCTCGTGGTGCAGTGGTCCACTGGGAGGTGGGGAGTCTCGCTCGATTATCTGCTCGCCTCCGATGCGATCGAGATCAAAATTGGACAAGGTGCTAAGCCAGGCATGGGGGGACATCTCCTCGGCATAAAAGTCACTCCGGACGTGGCGAAGGTAAGGGGGATACCTACTGGAACAGACGCTCTTTCGCCCTGCCGACATTACGACATAGAGAACTCGAATGACTTGAGTACTCAGGTGGAGATCCTTAGGGATTTGACTGGTCACGAGAAACCGATCATGTTCAAACTTGGACCTGCGAGACCATACGAAGACACCTATATTGCAGCTGAGGCTGGAGCGGATGCGATCTCCATCGATGGGATGGTAGGCGGAACAGGTGCGTCCCCGGACATAGTCACTCAGAATGCGGGCATACCGACGATAGCATGCATCAGACAATCAGCGAAGGCGCTCAGGGACCTCGGATTGAAGGATAGGGTGAAGCTGATCGCCCTCGGAGGCATGAGGAACGGTGCAGACGCGTACAAGGCAATCGCGTTGGGTGCTGATGCGATCGGATTTGGAACGGCAGCAGAAATCGCTCTTGGATGCAGGAGTTGCATGTCCTGCCACAAAGGTGCATGTCATTACGGCCTTGCGACCCAGGATGCGAAGTTCCGGGCCTGTATCGACGTCGAGTCCGCTTCGCGGCGACTTGCGAACTTTGTGAGCGCATGTGCAGAGGAGCTTAAGATATTGGCCATGCTCTCTGGCCACGACAATCTCCGCACAATCACGATGGATGACATCAGAGCACTGGATCTGAACACCGCTGCGATGACTGGGGCAAAGCTTGCCGGACTGGAGAGATCATTCCCAGAGTCCTGGGAGAAGTTCGATGGTTGACGGTCATCTTGCATGATGTGAAACGATCAAGAATATTTCCCCATGAAATCCGCCAGTGCATCAAAGGCTCTGCCTAGAGTTTCAATGTCAGGCAGGAAGACCAAACGGAAGTGGCCTTTCCCATATTCATCCCCAAACCCTGAACCTGGGACGACGAGCAAGTGCGCGTTGTTCAGAAGATCCAATACAAATTCTCTGTCGTCCTTCCAGCGCTTTGACTGATATCGGGGAAAAACATAGAAGGCTCCTTGAGGCTTGGTCGTGCTGATGCCCGGGATCGAGTTCAATTTCTTGAAGGCGAACTCGGCCCTCTCGCGTAGCTTACTTCTGATCTCGTCATGGTGATCCTGTGGACCCTTGAGAGCCACGCTCATTGCCATCTGGCAAGGGTAGTTCGCCGACAATCTAAGCCTCAACTGTCTCATCACTCCTTCTTTTATGTCCTTGAGATCATCGTGCGGATCTCTGAAAACCGCATACCCCAATCGCCATCCAGGTAGAAGGTCGACCTTCGAGAATCCGTTCAAAATCACCATTGGGATATCAGGGGCCAGAGTAGAGGGAGAGTTGTGCACTCCATCAAACGTCATAAGATCATAGATCTCATCAGATATCAGTAGCAAATCGTGCTCCCCCGCTATATTGGCTAGGTCCTTCAGTGTTTTCCTAGGATACACGGCCCCAGTTGGGTTGTTTGGGTTAATCACAGCTAGAGCCTTGGTCCTCGGAGTGATCTTCTTGCGGATATCATCGATGTCGGGCTGCCAACTGCTACTCTCATCGGTCCTGTATGAAATTGGCCGGCCGCCAAAAAACGAAGTGAATTCAGGATAGGTTGGATAACCTGGGCCTGGAACTAGTAGCTCATCGCCGGACTCAATCGTAGCGGCAACGAGCATCTGGATGGCTTCAGTGACACCAGCTGTCACTATCACATCACTGACTTCCACATCAATCTGGTTCTTCTCCTTTTCGCGATCGACTATCGCTTTCCTAAGCCCCAAATATCCTTCCGACTCCGCATAACCATTATCGCATTCCTCCACCGCTTTGCAGAGAGCTTCTCTAACGTGCTTCGGGGTCTTGAAGTCGTATTTGTTCGGATCGCCTATGTGAAGTTTGATTACCTCGATCCCTTCATTCTCCAGTTTCTTCGCTGGGACAAGGAATTCACGAATCGCATAGCTGACAGACATAGAACGCCTGGTCGCCTTCATATTACGCGAATAGGACCGCGTTCTAATTATTTAACTTCTAAGCATCCTCAAAGTGCGACTTTGGACACATACCTTCATCGAAGTTGTCTGTGTAGTGGTGGAATAGTTTTAATACAGAATTGCCTACTCGCAAGGTTCATGGGCTTGGTTCGATTGGGGAAGTTGCATCTATGTTGGTGCAGGACCTGCAACCTGCCTATCCTTGAGAACGGGAAGTGCTGTATCTGTGGAGAGAAAGCTGAACCGGTCGCTTTGACACCGCCAGGAGACGTCAGGCCAGCATTTGAAGCAAACATCCGACTTCTGAGGGAGATCATCAATCAACAGTTTGGAGACAAGTGTGGCGAATACATGTTTCCAGATGACCAGATCGTGCTCATGAACAAGATCCCCGCTCTGGACAGGATGGACGAGATCATAGTGGATGGCGAAGTCATCGGCACCCTACGTTACGACATCGGAAGAGGATGGAAGCTCCTACTGAGACTCTCTGGGGCGAGGAGGATCCAAGAGAAGGTGACCAGGGGATACGTCCTCGCAGATGATGGGGCCATTAATGCGATTGCCTCGAATAGATTGAACCTTATGGTACCGGGAGTTCTCGAGATAGGCGACAATATTCGACCCGGGGATGAGGTGATTGTTCTCACGAGTAAGCATAAGGCTATAGCGACAGGTTCTGCAAGGATGTCGAAGGATGAGATGTGCCGCGCCACAAAGGGCCTCGCGGTCAAATCCCGATGGACTGGCGAACCCACTGAGCATATCCATAAGGCGAGCCCTCATACATGGAAAGACGTCATCAGGGCAAATTCAGATGTAATCAGCAGGAGGGTTGCCGAGGCAGTTCAATTCATAAGAGATGTCAAGGTCAAATATGACCTTCCGGCCGTCGTCTCATTTTCAGGAGGAAAGGACAGTCTGGCAACCTTGCTGCTCTGTCTCGATGCTGGATATCATTTCCCAATACTGTTCCTTGATACCGGGCTAGAGTTCCCCGAGACAGTTAATCACGTTATCGATGTGGCCACGAGACACAATCTCGAGCTCATAGTTGAGAAAGCTCCCGAAGGGGCCTTCTTTGACAACATGAGTCTCTTCGGTCCCCCCGGAAGAGACTACAGATGGTGCTGCAAGACGAACAAATTAGGCCCGACGGTAAAGATGATTCTTGGCCATTTTCCTAATGGGGTCCTCTCATTCATCGGGCAGAGAAGATACGAGTCTGAGCAGAGGTCCAGTAAACCGAAAGTGTGGAATAATCCATGGACCCCTGGACAAGTTGGTGCATCTCCAATACAGGACTGGACTGCGCTTCACGTTTGGCTGTACATCTTCTCGAAAGGGGAGAGTCACAACATATGGTACGATAGAGGATTGGATAGGATCGGATGCTACCTCTGCCCCGCATCGGATCTGGCGGAACTCAGACTAGTCGAATCATCATGTCAGATGTTCGATAGATGGAACGAATACTTGGAAGTCTATGCGAAGTCGAAAGGATTATCGGATAAGTGGCTCGAACTTGCTCTATGGCGATGGAAGAAAGTCCCAGCTTCCGTGAGAGATGAGATAAAGAAACTAGGTTTTGAGGAAGATATCATAGCAATCGGAGATGCCGGAGCGGAAGGTGGCAATGGAAGGGGAACTGGTCTGGTCCTTCACATGCAAAACGGATTCTCGCCGTGCATCCAGGGATATACAATCGAGGGAGCGTTTAGTCGGTCTCTCGACATAGATAGAGTGTCTAATGTTCTTACAATCATAGGAGCGGTGGAGTCGAACGACGAAGAGGGATGGTGCCTAATTGATGGACTGAGGGTTTTCAAGGAAGGTGTTCTCATCGCCAGAGGTTCCAGTCCTGAAGATGTAAGAGAGAGAGTAGAAAAGGTGCGCAAAGCCGTGGTCAAGGCCATGGAATGCGTCGGATGCGGAGTCTGCGTCGCAAGATGCGACCAGGGTGCACTCTCGCTGCAGAAGGACCGGATCCGCGTGGCGACCTCCAAGTGCAAGCACTGTGGGAGTTGCATCGAACCATGCCCTGCTATCAGCTTCGGCGACTCCGCATTCGAATTCTGATGCTGGTAGATTCACCTACCAGATTACATCAGGTCCGACGCAAGACCCGAATGCCCCCAGGTCAGCGCACGAAATCGATGCCGTCGTCCGAGCCTGAGCGGCGACCTCTTGCAGCCGAGCCTACGTTCTCGCCTAGCTTGTCGTAATTGGTGTCCGACTTGCCGAGCATGTATTTGGATCGAGCGCCAGTCACTATCAGCAGCACCTTGATCGATCCCTCCAACTCGGGCTCAATCGAGCAGCCCCATATTATTCGAGCCCTGTC
>Ga0315274_10012329_pt1 | contig 12196 bp, 9 predicted proteins | sample YL17G02_20_MG_FD_203700 | JGI IMG/M metagenome (GOLD analysis project Ga0315274, IMG submission 203700) | Sediment microbial communities from Yellowstone Lake, YNP, Wyoming, USA - YL17G02_20 | ecosystem: Environmental > Aquatic > Freshwater > Lake > Sediment | place: USA: Wyoming | collected... | reverse complement strand
TGGGCATGACCCACTCCCCAGCCCAACCCCTCACCCCCGATCAGGCCATCAGCCGCCTCAAACAAGCCGCCGGCTCACGCTTCGATCCGGAGATGGTGGAGATCGCCTATCGCGCCGCGGTCAACAAATCCACTAATGGGTTTCGCCAAACGAAGTAATGGCGAAACCCAGCCAGAAGCGCTCTGGCCGTGTGCACAGGCCGTACGGTCCATTACTTCGATATGCGAACACCTATAGCCCATAGCGCGGTTATCCATCCACCCCGGGAATCCACCCGCGGTCCTTCATCGTCGCGATCAACTCCTGGACGGCAACGGCAAGCGCCGCGTCGCGATTGCAGACATGCCGGTCGCAGCCGAACTCGCACACGCGGTGGAATGCGCCTTCCATCTGCTCCGCGACGGTCTGGTAGGTCTCCTCTTTCTTGGTGATGGCACCTGACTTCGCTTGGTGCCACTCCACGTAGGAGGCGATGACGCCCCCGCTGTTAGCGAGGATATCGGGCACCACAGGAATCCCGCGCTTGACCAGAATCTCCTCCCCTCCGGGAGTGGTTGGGCCGTTCGCAGCTTCCACGATGAGCTTCGCTGATATGCGAGCCGCGTTGTGTTCGGTGATCACGTCCTCAACCGCCGCCGGTATCAGCAAGTCCACATCCATCGCCAGCAGCTCTTCGTTGCTGATGCGATCCCCGGCGAATCCAGCGACGCTGCCGTTCCGCGCCGCGTACGCTGCCAGCTCATCTACCGGGAGACCATCCGAACGACATACCCCGCCCTCGCTATCAGAGATCCCCACGATCTTGGCGCCCTGTTCACTGAGGAATCGGCATGTCCACTCGCCCACGTTGCCGAAGCCCTGAACCGCCACCTCCAGCCCATGGAGCCCGCGCTTCAGGAACGTGTCACAGGCGAGCGCGGTCACATGCGAGACGCCGTAGCCGGTGGCCTCCCGCCGGCCGGGCAATCCGCCAACCCGGGGCGGCTTGCCGGTGACGCACTCGAGCATATGTGTCTCGCCGTAGATCACCGCCATGTCGGAGGGATTGCTGCCCAGATCAGGCGCCGGAACGTAGGAGCCAGCGTACAGCTCATCTCTGATGATGTGTACGAACTCCCGGATGAGGGCCGACTTATTGGCCCTGGGGAACTGGCGCGGGTCGAGGGCAATGCCCGACTTGCCGCCGCCGAACGGGATGCCCACCAACGCGGTCTTCAAGGTCATGAGCTCTGCAAGCATGCGCGTGTGATCGAGCGTGACAGTCGGCCAGATGCGGAGTCCACCCTTGGCCGGGCCGCGGGCCGTGTTGTGGTACACCACGTAAGCATCGGCCTCGACCAGTCCGTCGGGGTACAGCAGGAGGTTGAGGCTGAAGCGGATCTCCTTCTCGCACTTGGACAGTAGACGCTCGGCGTCTTTCGGCACCTCGATACACTCACGCATTCTGTCGAAGTTCACTACGCCCATGTCACCTCACCTCTTCCCCTCAAACAGGGCCTTCCACATCATGCCCCGGCTCCTTCGGCAGGCGCGGGACATCGACCAGGACATCGAGACCGCGAGGCCAGACCTGCCCATGCGGCAGCGACCCCCAGACCTCCCGCTCCTTCAGCGGCGCTATGAGCGCGGTCGGCCCTCCTCGAAGCGCGGCCACGAGCTTATCCCTCTCGCTATGCGAGAACACGGGCACCGATCGCCGCAGCACGAAGGCGACGGCCTCGGGTCGCGTCTCGTAGAGAACAATCTGCCTTCCCGGCAGATCGCTCTGCGCGAGCTGCGCCAGGTCGGCCGGCCCGCCGCCGAGGTACGGCGACAGCACCGGCAGCATCCCGATAAGCAGCGCGCCGATGACCACGAGCTGACCGGCGGCCATGAGCATGACCCCCGCCGCTCCACGCCCCCGGATACCTGCGATCGCGCCAACGATGCTTGCCCCGTACCCGCCCACCCAAAACGCTGTGGGCACGATGAGTATGCCGGCAGCATTCGACACATTGAAGCGCGCACCAAGCCTGGCACCGGCAACCGGCAGCAGCGCGAACAGCCCTGCCAGGACGATGCCACCCGCGACAGCGCCGATCCATGGAGCGCGGCCAGGCCGCTCCAATCGGCGGTCAAGCTCCGCCGCGACGAGCATCGCCATCGGGGGAAAGAGAGGCATGATGTAGCCGGGCAGCTTCGTCTTGATAAGGGAGAAGGGGACGAGCACAACGAGAAACCAGACAATCGCCAGGCCGCGCCAGAACGCCTTCTCTTCGTCATCGTTCCGGCGTGCGCCGAGCGCCGCGGGCAGTAAGGCGATCCACGGGAAGAACGCGAACGCGATGAGCGCGACGTAGTAGAGAATAGGCCCGCCGTGGCCCTGCATCGGCTTCGTCATGCGAAGCAGGTGCTCGTGGATGAAGAACACCGCGGTGTAGCCCTGCCCGTGGCGGGCCGCCATTGCGACGAACCACGGCGCGGCGACGATCACCATTGCGACGAGCGCGAGCAAGACGGACACGAACGAGATCGCGCGGGGTTTCTGGCGGTAGGCGAACGCGTGCACGACCGCGACAGCAGGCCCGAGGCCGCCTGCCAGGCCCTTCAGCAGAATCGCCAGGCCGACCAGCAGGCCGAACGCGACCGCAGGCGCGGGACCGTCCCTCCGACGCCACCGCGCATAGGCGAGCATGGCGAGTGTCACCAGGCACGTCAGGGGCATGTCCATGATGCCCATTCGCGCGATCATCACGACAAGGGGGCAGGTGACGAGCATGACCCCCGCAAGGATGCCAGCGCGCTTCCCCCATACCCGGGAGACCGTCGCGACGGTCAGTGCAACGGTGAGAACCCCGAGAAGAGCGGCGGGCAGGCGGGCCGCGAACGGTGTTGGGCCGAACGCCGAGTAGGCAAGCGCATCGAGCCAGTAGAGCAACGGCGGCTTTTCGAAGAAGAAGGCGCCGTTCACCCGCGGGGTGATCCAGTCGCCGCTGGCAGACATTTCGCGACCGGCTTCGGCGTAGAGCGCCTCGTCGCGCCCGAAGAGGGGGAGACGGCCAAGCCCGGCAAGGAACACGAGGGCGACGAACGCGATGAGTAGGGCAGGAGCGAAGCTCCTGCCCAACAACGGCCCGACGACAGCCCCACGGCCTTGCCCGAGCCTGCCGCGCTCAGGTTCCACTCGACTTCGCCTCTCCGCCTCCGCCGAGGCTACGGCGGACAGGCCCGTGACGCGCAATGCTCGTGAGAGTCTGCGAGACCGCGATGCCGAGCATCGCGCCAGCAACGACGTCGGAGGGGTGGTGGCTACCGACGATCACCCGACCAATCGCTACGAGCACGGCGACGATCAGCAGCGGGACGGCCCATCTCGGGTACCACGCGCCAATCATGATCGCCACGGCGAAGGTCGTCGCCGCCTCCGCGGACGGGAACGCCTGGTACTCACTGCTCCGCAGATAGCCCAGCCATGTCGGCGGCGGGGGCTCGATCGTCCAGGGCCGCGGCCTGTGCACGATCACCTTGAGCACGTTGGCGGCGATGCCTGCAGCCAGGAACGCCAGGAGCGTCCAGACGCCTGCTTGCTTTAGCCGGCTGCCGGCGAAGGCGCCCGCCGCGATCATGAGCAGCGCGACGGCAGGCTGCACGTACCCGGTGCCGAGCAATCGGATGGTCTGGTTGATCACGTCCGACAGGCGCGAGTGGTGAAGCGGCTTCACCACGGCCAGTACGGGACCATCAACTGCGAAGCCCACCGCGAGAAGGACGCACAACATGACCCACAGCGCGTAGGCAGGCAATCCTGCCCTCGTGGGCTGCGTGGCGGCGTCTGGGGCACTCATGGGCATTGCGCTTCGCGTGCCTCTCGGCAGAGACAGGCGTCCGGTATCATACTACCGCCGGACGCCTGTTCACAAGATGCCCAACCAAGCGCTCCCTCTATGTGCCGAGCGCTCGGTGTGACTCCTTGAGCTGCTCGATGATCGGGATCTTCTGCGGGCACTTCGGCTCGCACTGGCCGCACTCGACGCAGGCAGAGGCATCGAGGCCGGACTCGTCCTCGCTCAGGCGGCTGTAGCGCTTCCGTGCAGCGTCCGTCAGCCCCCAGACTCGGTGGAGGTTCATCAGTCGGAAGATCTGCGGGATGTTCACTTTGTTCGGGCAGGGCATGCAGTACTCGCAGCCGGTGCAGTACAGATCGGCGAGCTGCCGGTTCTCGGCCAGCATCGCGTCGATCCGCCGCCTCTCCTCTTCGCTCAACGCGGTTTCGTCGCTGGCGGTGGCGGCGTTCTCCTCGACCATCTCGACGGTGTTCATCCCGGAGAGAGCCACGCTGATGCTCGGGTTCGCAAGCACGAAGCGCAGCGCCAGCTCAGGGGTGCTCACCATCTTGCCCGGCAGCAGCCCCTGCAGCTTCTCCGATGGGAAGCCAAGACGGCCGCCCGCAACCGGGCCCATCACCACAACGCCGACCCCCATCTCGCTGACCGCGGCCATGCTTTCCTCGTTGCCCCGGTCGAGAAGGTTGTACTGGCAGGTGACGACGTCGAGATCGGGCGCGGCCCTGCAGATATCGATCATCCGCTTCGGGTCATCGTGGAAGGAGAAGGCGAGGTGCTTGATGAGGCCCTCTTCCTTCGCCTTGCGCGCGCCCTCGAACGCCATGCCCTTGGCGAAGACCTTCTCCGCCGTTTCCCAGTCGAGCCCGTGCATGTGGTGCACGTCGAGGCGGTCGATATCCAGCCGGGAAAGCGACTGCTCGAGAATCTGCCGGTAGTCGTCCGCGGTCAGGCTCCGGCCCCACGGTGGATACTTCGTCGAGATGACCTTGCCCTCGCGGCGGCCCTTGAGCGCCGTGCCCAGCGTCGCCTCGCTCTCGCCGTTGCAGTAGCCCACGGCGGAGTCGAAGTAGTTCACACCGAGATCCATCGCACGGTGCAGCACCTCGATCGCGTACTCCTGGTCCACATGGCCATCGACCATCTTGAACCTCATAGTCCCGAACCCGAGGGCCGAGACCTTCAGCCCAGTTCGCCCTAAGACACGATACTGCATCAAAACCTCCGGACGTCGAAACTCAGTATTCTCCTCTATACCCCGCCGCAGGGCGGTCTTCCCCCCCCCGAGTGATGGGATCTGTCGCGGCCGGGACCGGGCGTTCAAGTCGGTGTGCGTGTGGGGCCCTGACAGGATCGCACGAAGCTGGACGCGCGCCCGTGCTACCTGGCCCTCATGCCCAGTAATGCGCCGGCCGCGGCGATCGGCGGCACGTCATCAGACGGCAGGGTGAGCTGGAGCACCGAGAGCCTGCTGTTGGGCATGCGGAGCATGAGGTTGAGCAAGGCAGCCGCGGCGAGCGGTCGGCGGGCGCCTTCGCTCAGTCCGAGACTGGCGCAGTAGGCGCGCCCGAGTTCGCTGACGGTTTCGAACGGCGCTCCCTGGGCATCGTCGGCAGTGAGCGCCTGCATGGTCGCGGCTATGGTATGTGAGCCGCTCATCGAGGCGACCGAGATGCCGACACAGACGAGGTCCGCGAAAGGCAGTCCCTCCCGCACCGACCATTCCCAATCTATGACACGAAAGCCATTGCCATCAGCCAGAAGATCGCCGGCGCTCATGTCGCCGTGGTGGGTGACAGTGAACGGCGCGCACCGCGTCTCCTGCCCCTCCTGCGCGAGGCCGGCCAGCCCTCTGAGCAACTCGCGGGTCCTCTCGGGATAGCGTGGACTCGTTGCCTCGGACAGCGCCCGATCGATGAGAGCGCTGAGGCATGGATGCCCCGCGCCTCGGGGGAGATCCCTGCGCGTCTGCAGAGCAAGATCGGTGAGGAACGGCAGACACATACGCAGCGCGCGCACGACGGCGGCATCGGCGCTCTCCCTGCCCAGCTGCCCCGTCAAGGGGCGACCGGGAACGGACTGCTGGAGCGACACGAGATGCCCATCGATATCCCAGCGCGCGAGCGGGCGGGGGACGTGCCTCCCCACCGAGGCGTCCAGTGAGCACAGCCACGCCAGCGCCTCGTGCTCGTTGCTGACGCGCTCCGCCTCGGCAGGAGCGCGCGCGATCTTGGCGACGAGAGCGGGACTCTCCGCGCGCTCGATGAAGGCGAACCAGTTCACCTTGCCTCCCCGCTCCCAGTTGCCGGAGAACTGCACGACCGAGATGGAAGACGGGCGAGGGCCGCCGAGCCCCAGATCGGCCCACTCGTCCGTGATTCGCTCTCTCAGTTGTCGCGGCAAACTCGTCGCTCCCGGCGCCGGGGCTGCAGGGCAAGCGCGTGCTCCTTCCCAACCAGGCCGGCGAGCCGCGAAAACAAAGGACTCGGAAAGCGAACACGCCAGCCGCGCAACGGCGCGACGACGGGACACAAGGTGGGCTAGCCTGGCCGGCCCGCTGAGCTTCCGCGCCCGACGGGCCAGGCTGAGCTCTGTCGCCCACGCCAGCCTGGATGGGTCGGCGAGGGGCACCAGCATTCGCGGGTGGCTGTGCGAGGGGAATGCTGCCAGACCTTCGACCTCGGCAAACCCTGCGGCCGTCAGCAGCCGCCGATACCCAGCCGCGCTATGCCGGAGCCCGCCTTGCCCCGTCCTCCTCCTGATCCGTCCCAACATGGCGCTCAGCGCACAGCGGTTTCGGACAGTCAGACAGAGTGTGCCTCCTGCCCGCAGCAGGGAGTGCAGCTTCGTGAGGACGCTCCTCTGCGCGACCGCCGGATCGCGTTCATCGCCCCAGAGGGCCGCCCATTCGAACCAGTCGCCTATCACGATGAGGTCGAAGCTCTCCCGCGCAAGGGGCAGCTCGCCGATCCCGGCGTGCACCTGCGTCACATTGCCCAGCCCCTCATGCTCGAAGAGCATCCGCGCGAACTCGATCCGCTCCCACACTGAGTCGACCGCGACAACGTCGTCGAACAGCTTGGCAAGGCGCATCGATAGCCCGCCCCACTCCGATCCCAGGTCGAGCGCCCTCCCGCGAGCCCCGATGTCGATGACGTAGAACCAGTCCGCCAGACGAGGATCGAAGATGTCCCGGTACCTCTCCCGGTTGGCGCGGGGCAGTCGGTGATGGACGGCCTCGTCCCACCCTCGCTGGCGGATGTCCTCCAGCAACGCCCTGAACTCCGGCCTCGGGTCATCACCTCCGTAGACATCGGTCTCGCGGAAGCTGGCGATCCCGTCCCGCGTGGGCCAGGCCCGCGCGCAGGCGCGGCAGAGGAAGGCGTCCTGCTGCCGCTGGAGCTCCACTCCACATACCGGGCAGTATAAGGCGGAGTTTGACTGAACGTCAGAAGACACAGGCCATCCCTCGGCGCGCCGTCTCCTCTACTCGGCGAACGACGGCACCTCCATCCACACTCCCCCGCGCATGGCCGAATCATGCGCGATGATCCCTGGGACTGTCAGGTCCATCGCACGGACTTCGTGGAGTCGCGGCCTCCGGCCGGTTCCGAGCGCGCGTAGGAAATCCTGTAGCACCAGGTATTCCGCAGTGCCGTGGCCGCCGGCGCGGGTCTCGGGCGGCAGAAACGGATCGGAGAACTCTGCCTCGGATTCCTCCGCCTCCCGCATCTCCCCCGCGATGTAGAGATACCCCCTGCGCGGCCCTCTGCGATCCGTTTCGATGAATCCCCGCGTGCCCCGCACCATATAGAAGTGCATCGGCGGCTGCTGCGGGGCTATCGCTGTGCGCAGCAGCTTGATGATCGCGCCCTTCGCGGTTTCGAACAGCGCCACCTGGATGTCGATCGCGCCCACAACTGGGTGCTCCGGCATGACCCTATGCCCATTGCCGAGGCCCATCGCGCGGACGATTCGATCTTGCGTGATCTCGAGAATCGGGCCGAGGGAGTGCGAGCAGTAGTACAGCGGAGGGCGCTGCGCCCTCCAGTAGTCCTCCCCGGTGGTGGGGTTCACCATCAGGTCGGCCATGGGATGGAGGTACTCACATTCCGAGTAGATCGGCTCGCCCAACCGGCCGGACTGCACCAGTTCCTGCCACCGGATGATGAAGTGCCAGTAGCAGCAGTTCTCCGCGAGCATGTACACCCGGCCCGTGCGCCGCACCGCCTCGACGATGCGGCCACAGTCCGCAACCGTCATCGCCGCCGTGACCTCGCTCAGCACGTTCACCCCGGCCTCGACCGCCTTCACCGTTTGTTCCGCGTGGGCCGGGATCGGCGTCCCGATGAACACGGCGTCCATCGGCGCCGATGAGACGAACCTATCGTAATCGGTGAAGCACCGCGAATCCGGCAGCTTCAGCTCGGCCTGGAACCTCGCCAGGGCTTCGTGCGACGTATCGCAGCAGGCCACCACTTCGCAGTTGGCGCTGTCGGCCAATAGCCGCCCGTAGCCCGAGCCGCGACCGGCTCCCGCCAATCCGAATCGCCATCGCTTCGTGTCTGAGGTCATCGTGCAGTCTTCAGGTTACCGCTACGCCAGCTCGCGCGAGGCACGATGGTAGATCCGTTCCACCGCTGCTCGCACCTCCGGCTTCGCTTCGTAGCCGTACTTCCCCATCTGCGCTCGCGCGAAATCCTTTGCCCGCCTCCGGAGATCCGATCCGCCCGCCTGCTGCCAGGCAAGCAGCGACCTCCGCTCGAAGAGTCGGGACGCCCAGTAGACCTCGCGGAAGCGGGCGGCGGTGCTATCCAGCCCCCAGAACCCGTGCTCACGCCCGGCGGCGACCTCGGCCGCCGCCGCTGCGGGGTCGCACTCCGGGTCCATGCCCTGGATCAGCCTGGAGACATGCTGCGCCATCTCGACGTCGATCACGAGCTGCTCGGGGCTGAACACCTCGTCGAGCGAGAGCGTGCCGCCCCCGCGGAAACTCCGGCCGCCAAAGAGCGCGCCGAACATGAGCTGGCACATCCGCTCCGCCGCGGCCTGCATGTCCGGCAGCTTGGCCTGGCTGTGCAAGATGAACCACGGCGGCCCCGGCTCGTGGCCGTGGTAGAACGCGTTGAGCTCACCGTTCGCGAGCTGGAAGATCGCCTCCTCCGGCGCGCCGAAGCTGATCGCCATCGTCCGAAGATCGAGCGGGCACACCCGGAACGACCACGAGACCTCGAGCTTGGTGAGTTCCTCTATGATGATGGCCCCTCCCATCGCCTCTGCCGCGGCAAGAGCGAGCGCCTCTGCCACTCGGATCGGGGCCGTGCCGCCGGCAGTCGGCATGTTGCCGACGCTCACGTGCTCCAGCCCCGACCGGCCACCTAGCAGCAGGTCCATGAACTCCACTCCGAGTGTCAGCGGGCTAACCATGTAGACCGAGAGCGAGCGCACGGGGTGGCCGAGCGCTTCCGCCATCTCCATGACATAGGGCATCATGCGGGCGTTGTAGATCTCCACGGACTGCCTGCCATCGCGGCAGTACAAAGCGCCGGTCTTGTACTGGGCAAGCTGCCGCAGATCGCCGGGAACATCCGAGGGCGTCCCCGGCGCGCCGCTCGTGACGCCGAACTCGGCCATCGTATCCACGAACTTCGTCGCCTCGATGAGCAGTTCGGTCGTATAGGGCACGATCTCGTCGGTGTCGATAAGGTGGTAGTGCGTCTGGTAGGAGTGCGTGCCGAGCGCGATCTTCGGCTCCGGCTCCGCCCGGTCGCCGCCGATGCGGCGACCCGTGGCCTGCGTCCGCTTCACGAACTCCGACACCCGCGCGGAGTCGGGATAGACGCGATCCCCGGAGACGCGCAGCCCGGCCCGCGCGGCCGCCGCGCACGCGCCCTCGTGCAGGACGCGGATGCCCTGCTCGGTGAGTATCTTCACGGCCGCGGCGTGAATGCGCTCGAGCTGCTCCTCGGTGAAGATGCGCGGTCGCGCCGCGATGATCTGCTTGTTGGGCATCGACATTGCCTCTCGGAGACCGATGATACCTCTCAGACGCGGACTGCCTCTATCGCCGCGCGCATATTGCTCTCGGAGGTATCCCGCGTCAGCGAGTCGGCCGTGCCAAGGATAAAGGGCTTGTCCGCCTCCGCATCGATCAGCCGTCGCACCTCCGCCCGGATTGCCTCATGTGACCCGCGCTCTAGCAGCTCGATCGGGTGCAGGTTCCCCGAAAGCGGCACCCGATTGCCGAGGCGCTTGCGCATCGTGGGCAGGTCGGTCCCATAGGTCAGGTGGAGCAGGTCGGGGTCCGCCTCGGCGAACGCCATCAGCGAATCCGGCGCGTCATCTCCCGGGTAGTACCAGGCGATGCAGCCCATTTCCCGGATCGCCCGGAGCAGCCGTCGCGCCGGCTCCAGCGCGAACCGCCGAAAGGTCGCGGGGGAGATGAGATGGCTGGTGGCATTGCAGTCGCCGACCCAGAGCGCATGTGCGCCCGCCTTCACCTGCAGCCGCGCCACCTCAGTGCAGAAGCTCTCGCAGAAGGCGATCGCCTTGTCCAGCAGCTCGGGGTCGGTCAGCGTCATCAGCATCCCCTCCTCCATCCCGAACAGGAAGATCGCGGCGGAGAAAGGAGCCGACACCCGGCCCATCACGCACACATCATCGCCGAACCGCTCCCGCGCGCCCCTGATCCCGCCAAGCAGCAGGGGCATCTGCCCCATGCCCGCCAGGGTGGGGATGCGCAATCCCGCCACCATCTCCGCGGTCGCCGGCAGATGCCCGGCCAGCCCGGGCACCACGTTGCCGCCGCCCTTCACCGGCACCCCCAGCGGCTCGAACTCGACCAGATCGTGCAGATGCGTCCACGCAAAGTCGTAGTCAAACTCCTGGACGCACCTCACGTGTGTCGCGACGATAGTGTCGACGGATGACACGTATTGCTCGTACGTCAGGCCGCAATACCGCGCGTCGAACTCCTGGCTCAGGATCAGGAACGGCACCTCTCCTGGCTCAGCGGGCTTGCCGGCAATCACCTGTCTGATCTGCTTCATCCTGTGCACGCCATGACTCCTTCCTCTGGGAGTGGTTCCACCACAGTTCGGCGGGGGATGCCGGAGTCCCCGCAGAATAGTCACGCGACACGCCAGCCTCTGGCAGGAGTCCCGGATTGGCTTCCCGCAAGCGCTACATCGAGACACTCACCTTCGGCGAACCCGACAGGATCCCGTTCGAGCCAGGAGGCCCGCGCGAGTCAACGCTCGCCGCCTGGCGCGAGCAAGGGGTCCCGGCCGACGGATCGTGGTTCCGCTTCCTGCTCCAGACCCTCGATCTGCCGTCGGAAGCGGGGCCTCATTCCGAGCACCTCCCTGTCTCCTTCGAGATGATACCGGCCTTCGAGGAGAAGGTGCTCGAGCACCGCGACGGCCACTATGTCGTGCAGGACTGGATGGGTGCGATCGTCGAGATCTCGGACCGCTACGACTACACCTACCTGCGCTCCGCACGCGACTTCGTCACCCGGAAATGGCATCGGTTCCCGGTCCAGACCAGAAACGACTGGGAGCGGATGAAGGAGCGCTACCATCCGCAGACACCGGGCCGCTATCCCGAAGACTTCACTCAGCGTTGCGCAGCCCTTCGCGAGAGAGACTACGTCGTCTCCATCAGCTTCAACGGCCCATTCTGGCAGCTCCGCGAGTGGTGCGGCTTCGAGGGCCTCTGCCTGCTGATGGCCGAGGAGCCCGATTGGGTCGACGAGATGTGCGCCTTCTGGACAGAGTTCGTCTCTGCCGTCATGGCCCCAGTCCTGCGCAGCGTGCAGCTCGATGCCGTCATGATCAGCGAGGACATGGCCTACAAGGCCCACAGCATGATTTCGCCTGCCATGACCAGGCGCTTCCTCCTGCCCGCCTACCGGCGATGGGTTGCCGAAATCAAGGCGAGCGGATGCCCGATCATCGAGATGGACTCCGACGGCTACATCGCCGATCTCATCCCCATCTGGATCGAGGTGGGCATCAACTGCACCGTCCCCGTCGAGGTCGCCGCCCACAACGACATCGTCGACTACCGGCGCCGGTTCGGCCGGGCGATCGCCTATCACGGCGGAATCGACAAGCGAGCCATCGCCAAAGGCGGCCAGGTCATGCATGACGAACTGATGCGGGTGGCGCCGATCATTCGGGACGGCGGCTACCTCCCGGGGTGCGACCACGGCGTGCCGCCGGACATCTCGTGGCCGAACTTCGTGGACTACTCACGGCTGCTCGCCCAGCTCACCGGCTGGCTCTATTGAGGCTCGCAAAATATAGTGACATTGCCAAGAGCGGAAAAAGCCGCCCGGAACCTGGCAAGAATGCGCCTGTGCATTGTAACTC
>Ga0315274_10012328_pt1 | contig 12196 bp, 7 predicted proteins | sample YL17G02_20_MG_FD_203700 | JGI IMG/M metagenome (GOLD analysis project Ga0315274, IMG submission 203700) | Sediment microbial communities from Yellowstone Lake, YNP, Wyoming, USA - YL17G02_20 | ecosystem: Environmental > Aquatic > Freshwater > Lake > Sediment | place: USA: Wyoming | collected... | reverse complement strand
TATTTCTATGGTAATCTATGGAAACAGTTTATCAATGTATAGCGTTTTTGGTTGAAAAGCCGAGGACATTCTGGCTTTTTTGAGGGAAAATACTGACCAACACACAAAGTAGTACTAAGTATTAACAAAAGTTATAGAGAAATTAGTAGTATATAAACCTTCATATAAATAAAATTGAGGGACAAGAGGATAAAAAAGATTGTTGATGGTTCGCATGAAAATGTCAATGAAAGAGATCAGCAGGTTGTAGCTTTTTCATATAGTTTTTAAATGATGAGCTGTTATAAAATAATAAAATGAAGAGACAAAGGCATGAAAAAATAGCATTATTGATGATGGCGTTAATAGTAGTTGGTACCGTATTGTTCAGTGGATGTAATCAAACAGATAGTTCACAAACAAATAATTTTCTTGGTACTTGGGAATCACAAGATACAGAGGCAATTTCACTCCTGGGACAAAAAGTTATATTTTTTTCCAATAATACGATGTTCTTCAATGATTGTTTCTATAAATGGGCGATCAAAGAGGGAATATTAATTGTTGGTTTAATGGATGGATCTATACAGGTTGCTTTAAATTATTCGTTTTCAAATAATGATAATACGTTAACCATTTCATCTGTTACAGCTGCGGGAAATATCGCTGTTTATACAAAGCAATAAGGATTGTCAATGTTTTGTATGAAAACATGTGTTAAGTTTCGATGATGTCCACCGTGATTAAAGAAGGATAAAAATCCTCAGGAGTGTATATGCTGACAAGACGCTGCTCACAATACGCGGTAAACCTGTATAAAATACTATTACAATCCTTATGGTGAACTGGAAAATGATCTGTAAAGACTACCGAAAGGAAACCTATTATAAAAAAGTTTAGCACGAACGCTAGATTCAGTGTAAAAATCCAGATAAAACCAAGTTATTTTTTAAAAGATAAAAAAAGAAAAAAGAGGGGGGAGAGTTTTATAGCGGTTTTATTCCCACGACGAAGAACAGCAGAACCATCGCCGAATATTTCTTTTCGTAACCACCGATCTTCACGGTAATCGTCGTTTTGCCGAAGCCTACGATGAGTTTATCCTTCAACACTGCAGTTTGATTCATGGTGATATTGATTTCACCGCCTGCTGATTTTCCGACTAAAATGATGCCGCCAGATAAGTTGATGCTCCAAGTGATGTCGGTTTTGTTCACCAACGCAATATTCTTCACTGTGACACTGAGACCAATGGGGCCTTTAATTGCTGTGATGTTATAGTACTGCATGGTGAAGTTCTTGTATTGAACTGCTTCTTGATTGTTATCAATGTCTTTGGAGTAGTATGCAAATGTGTGTATTCCGTCGTTGGCAACAGTAATTGGTGTGCTTGGGTACGGGGTCCAAGCTCCAGAGTCGAGTTTGTATTTGGTCCAGTTCACTCCGGATGGATATGCTCCTGGATCGGTTGCGCTCAAGCTTACGGTCACCGGGCCGATATAGACAGAGCCACTCATCGTTCCATATAAATTGCAGGTTGTTACAGGTGCAGTTGTATCTGGTGTGGGTGCTGGGAAATAGACTTCCATCATCCATGCGCCGCCTTTACCTGATAAGAAGAGTTGAGCGTAAGAGTTTTCTGTTTTTGGTGGCGCGCTGTTGTGATACCAGTGGCTCTTCAGAGATACATTAAACTGAGGAGTTTCCGTAGGATCGAAGACAAGCGGATAGTCATCATTTGCTGTGGCGTAACCGCAATATACTTTCATAACAATCCAGTAGTCTTTGGTATCATTCACTGTGACCGGGCTGGAATAGGTGTGCATGAAATATTCAATACCGGTGGCTGAGAAATTAGCCCAGCAGTTTGTGTCGTTTAAAAGCAGCGTTTGAGGAAGTATTGATGTCTTATTTCCTTCCCAAATTTTCGCGTCATACTTGTAGTTTAAAATGCTTGCATTTCGTGCGTTTAAATAGAACCCTAGTTTCAGTATTTGTTTTCCGTTGAAATGGTGAAGTTCAGTGTGGTTCATTCGTATTGCTATAAAAAGTGGTGGAGAATTACTTCCAATAACATTCACGGATGTCACGTTTGGGTTATAATACCCGAATATCTCGTAATTTCTATCTGTTGTCCTGGGTGTAGGAGCCTGGACTTCTTTCATATCGACATTTGGGGTTGTATTTATTGTATTTGCAACTGACAAGGTAGATGTTACCATCACCAGAGCCAATAGCAAAACGGCTGCTTCTTTCATAATATTTCGTTTATTCATATTTTTTGCCTCCTTCTAAAAAGATATCCGTAACATAGTATTTAAATCTTCCCCTATATATATTTTAAAAATATTTGTTTAAATTAATCAGAATTCTTTTGTATAAGCCAAAAGATCCGTGAAGACCTTCACCCATACTGTTCTGCATGGATGAGATGCAAAACATACCTGAAAACGTCAGCAACAATATCAAATAACTTGAACAGGAAAACAAAGAACTCAAAAAAAGAGTCATCACACTCGAAAGCAAACTACGAGCATAGGAGAACCCTCATACACCACCTCCCAGCAACGGTTCAAATGAAATTCTTGTGCAAATACCAATCCACCAGGAAAACGTGGAGAACCCGTTGACCATCATAACCCCCCCCGTACAGTACCAGAACCTGAGGAAATCAAATACAAATGGAAAAGAAAAAGTAGCACGATTAAAAACTACCTGCTCATCGCTCTCTTGAACATCGGCACGGCAATTAACAGCAGCACGATACCAAATCCCACTAGGATCAGTATCTCCGTTCCTACCGCAGGAATGTCTGCACCAAGCACCATTACCTTTCGTAATGCGGTTGTGGCATACGTCAAGGGGAGGAAATGGGCGATACCCTGCATGTACCATGGCATCTGTTGCAGAGGAAAGAACACGCCGGAAAGAAACATCATCGGGAACATTAAGGTCATCATCACCATCGTAGCAGTTTCCTCATTCTCTGTAAATGAGGTGATAAGAATACCAAGGCCGACGAAACTGAAGACTGTTAAAAGGATGAGGAAAACAACCAGAAGAATATTTCCTTCGATTACCACACCGAAGAGAACCACCGCCAGAATAAGGATAATGAATCCTTGAATCATACCTCGAATCGTCTGAGCCATCACTTTCCCAAGAATGATTGAAAGCCGGTTGATAGGCGCAGCAAGCATGCCGTCAAGAGTTCCAATATCTTTTTCATAGGAAATTGCATGAGGAAGTCCTGTCATTAATGCCATCATGACAACCATGGCGATAATACCAGGTGCAACAAACTGGAAGTAGTTCGGCTCCCCAGCGATGATTCCTTGAGACTGAACGGTATAGGGTTTTACCATTGAGGTTGCTTGGGTTGTGGAAACATTGTATTTTATGTTAAGCTGATGGATGGCTGTCTGTTCACCCATTGACTCAATTGTTTTCGATAGTACACCTTGGATCGTCACGGACATCTGCGGGTTAGACTGATCGATGACAATCGTGATATACCCCTGTTTTCCTGCAAGAAGGTTCGATGAGAAATTCTCCGAAATGATTATCCCACCATTGATTTCATTATTTTGAAGCATTTTTTTCATATCATCAAAATCTTTGGCAGTGCTAAGCTCCATCATCCCGGTTTTATTATTAATTGCATTCAATTGTGTTATAAAAGAAGTCCCCATTGAACCGTTATCCAAGTTTGCGAGAGCAATCGGCGTATCGCTGATAGAGCTTCCTGACGGGAAAATAAACCCGACCACGACCATCATGAATAATGGCATCAGAACCAACATGACCAGTCGCAACTTACTCCTGCTAAATTCCAGCAAATCTTTCCAACAAATCCACATGCTATGCCGAAAAACATTTTTTGCACTCATACATCCACTACCTCACCCTCGCAGTCTTCCGTCGTTGCCCATGAGGTCCAAATCCACGTTTCTGACTGCCACCATTTTCCGATACTTTCTCCCTTGCCTCACGCCCGGTCAGATGCAGGAAGACATCCTCTAATGTTGGCTCAAGGTTTTTTACCATTCTTACTTTAGCACCGCTATTCCGTAAATTATCAATAATATTATCAAATGCATCGCTCCCATTTGCGCGAACTATCAGGTGCGTCGGATCTACCTGAACAAGTGATTTTACCGGACTTTGAGATTGTAATGACGACATCATACGAGGCTCTAGATTCGATATCTCGATTTCAAATGCAGTGGCATCGGTCCCGGAGACAAGTTTTTTCAAATTAGCGGGTGTATCAAGAGCGACAATTTTTCCATGATCAATGATTCCTATCCTTTTACACAGAATATCAGCCTCAACCATGATGTGCGTCGTAAGAATAATCGTGGTTCCATTTTCCGCATTGATTCTCCGAATAAGCTCCCGTATCTCCGCGGTTGATTGCGGATCCAAACCCAGGGTGGGCTCATCGAGAAACAGAATGTTCGGTTCATTAACGAGAGCACGGATAACATTAATCCGCTGTTTCATGCCGGTTGAGAAGGTGTCGATCCTATGATCCGCCCATTTTTCCATCCGTACAAAACCCAACAGTTCATCGATTCGTGTATTCAGAAGATGATTTGGAATATTATAGAGCTTCCCGAACAGTTTAAGGTTTTCTCGTGCGGTGAGCTGATCATACATTATCATTTTCTCTGATACAAGGCCGATATGCTGCCTTACCTTGCCGTCTTGTTTTACAATGTCATAGGAAGCGACTGTTGCTGAGCCTTTGGTGGGTCTACTCAGAGTGCACAACATCCTTATGATAGTGGATTTCCCAGCACCATTCGGTCCGAGTAACCCAAATATCTCTCCTTTTTTCACAGAAAATGAGATATCGTCTACAGCTGCGAAATCCCCAAAAACTTTCTTAAGATGTGATATCACAATTGCAGAACCATTTGTTGAAATCGGTACGGCAACACCCGGGATCGTCACTTTTCCCTGTACTCCACAAGAAGAACAGGTGACGATGCGATGTTCACCAGGTAGTCCGGTGTATGTTCTTATATGACCACAACGAGGACACTTAAAATTATTGGTGATCTTCATTGCTTGAATTGAATTCTCTGTCATTCATATCCCTTTTTCTTAATTTTTATTCTCATCTGATTGATTTTTTCACTCATTATATCAAGATAATCATCCATAGTATCTGCATTGATTAAGGCAATACGAGAGAAATCGGGGTTTCCAGCAACTAAGAGTTTATCTCCCTTTTTTAAATTAAAATCCTTTCGTAGTTTTACAGGTAGAACTATTTGCCCTCGTTCACCCATTGTTGTACTACCATAAAATTTCATTCCTTTCATAAATCTTCAACTTCTTGTACCGGTAAGAAAATAGTGATATTTATTTTTTTTCATACAAATCATACTTATTTATTAGAACGTCATATCTCGTTATCCTTTTCCGAATGAAGAACTATCTGAAACAACGTTCAGATATCAATACGACCTTGAAAAACCTATAAACATCCATCGATACACGAGAATAATAAAGTAGTGTAAAAAACCAAGTGACCATCTACTTATAATCAACTAACATACTCACGTCTAGCGTCAGAACGGTAAGATGATTCTACCGTCAAAAAAGAATTCAAATTGTTATTTCCAAATGCGATGGAGAATACTATTTGATTGAGAGCTGAGGGAGACATCAACAGATGAAAGACAGACCGATTATCTCTTTCAGTATATGTTTATATATAACTTATAGTATAATGTAAAAGTATAAGGGGGATATCATGAGGAAGAACAATATATCTTTTAGAATATTTGCAACCCTACTATTTGTTGTTTTGATTGTCGCTTCGATCACTCAAGCGGTTATTAAGACAAATGTAAATGACAAAAAAAATATTTTAAACAACAGAGATGAGGTTGGATTATTATCCACAAACATCTGGGAAGATACCTTTAACAATGAGACAAAAATAGATCCAAATCCACCAGGAGTTGGTCAGTCAGATGATTATGTTGTTTCAAATGGTCAGGTTTCTATGGCCAACACCTATGCGGTCTGGACAGATCCCGCATGGACAAAGATGAAACCGATTACAATTACGAATGGCGCTGGTCAAATACTCAGTAATAATGTAATATATTTTGCCATTCCTTATGTCTCGGGAATGCAGTCACAGTATCAAGACATTCGATTTAAACACCAGAACAATCCGACTACTTGGTTAAATTATTGGATTGAGAGATATAATGCGACCACCGCACATGTCTGGGTGAAAGTACCCTCGATTCCAATGGGGACAAGTACAATGTATCTCTTTTACGGAAATCCCTCGGCAACCAGTCAAAGCAATTATTTAGGTGTTTTTAGTTGGTCAGCAAAGTGGACTGACGACGAAAAAACCTCAAATCATGCGGACAATGAAGGAACGTGGGATCCCGATGTGTGCTTTGGTAATGGTGAATTCTTCACTGCGTGGGAGGAAGGACAACCATATTGGCTATTCCACACGTTAGGTTATAAACAGGAAATCAGAGCCTCGATTTATGACTCAAATGGAAACAAATTAGTTGATGACAAACAGGTCTTTAATGATGGTACTCTCTTTTATAGGAACGAAAATCCATCTATTGACTATGGTGGTGGAAAATTTTTTGTTGCTTGGGAGCACTATGCCGCTACCGCAAACCCAAGTATAACCACAGAGGACATTAAAGCAAGGACTGTGGTGAGAAATGGCGATCAATTGCAACTCGGCACCGTAATTGATGTAAGTAGTGCAACAGATTGTCAGGCAGATGCGAATGTTCAATATGATTCGGTGAACAATCGATTTTGTGTGGTCTGGGAAGACGCCCAAAATGGTCAGACAAACTACAATGTCTATGGAAGACTTTATGATACGAACGGTAATCCTGTTGGTAGCGAAAAGGGTATTGCAACGGCAACATATAGCCAATGTGAACCATCGATTGCTTTTGATCCGATCCATGAGCAGTATATGATTGTGTGGGAGGAGGGAATCACTGCGAATAATGGTCCTTTCAGTATAAAAGGAGGTATCTTTGATGAAAACCTGAACCAGATTGGAAGTACCGTCACAATAGTGATCGGCAGCGATTCGGTTGATTATAACTTCCCTTGTGTCGAGTTTTGTCCAGGAACCCAACGTTTCCTTGTGACATGGAATAACGATGATATTAGCACCGGTGACTGGTGGGGGAATATCTGGGGCAAAATATTTGACCCATCGGGAAACGTGGTTGTAAACACATTCGAAATCAAATCAGGTGAGTACGTTCGGACTGATATTGTTCCTTATTTTTCTTCCTCATTCTTTATTTCCTTTAATAGCAAAGGCACTAGTGGGTCTGGATTGATTTGGGGGAAGATGATATCATCAAATGGGACAATATTCGGTGGTGATATTCAACTATCTGCGAGTTCCTCTGCTCTTGCTGACTGGGCGAATTTAGCTGTTGGTAATGGAAAAATCTTTACTGCTTGGGAGGACATACGCATCGACTATCCTTCTCCATGGAACGATATGCCTGATGTTTATGCCAACATGTGGTGGCTTCAAATGGCTGGGTCTAGTGTGACTTATTCTGTTGGCACAGAAAAACAGATTGTTTTAACGGCTCACATAACATCTGTAAAAATAATTCCTACGAACTATAACAAATGGGATGTTTTTAATGCTACGTATACCGAAGGTACCATTACTTTTGATATCTTAGATGGAACAACTGGGGCTCTCCTCCTTCTAGGTGTTTTACCAGGTTGGAATCTGTATTCGCATGGAATCACCGCACCGACCATTCGGTTGAAGGCAACGTTCATGAGAGCAAATCCGTCCACAACCCCGAGACTCGATAAATGGAGTGTGAAATGGGAACTGAATCAACCACCAAATTCCCCAAGCAGCCCCAGCCCTGCCAATGGTTCAACCGAGGTCTCAATTACCACTGATATCAGTTGGACGGGTGGCGATCCGAATGGAGACTCAGTCACCTATGATGTCTTCTTTGGACCGACAAGCTCACCTCCAAAGATAATCAGCAATCAGTCTTCCACTTCGTATGATACAGGTACGATGAACTATGGGACAACCTATTACTGGAAGATTGTAGCCTGGGATAACCACAGCGCCATAACCATAGGACCTCTTTGGCATTTTACTACCCATAACGACCCTCCGAATACACCAGGTAGCCCCAACCCAGCGAACGGGACAACAGGCGTATCGATTAACGCTGATCTGAGTTGGACAGGCGGTGATGTAAACCCCGGTGACGCTGTCACCTATGATGTGTACTTTGGTACAATTATTCCACCAACCATAAAGGTTTCAGCGAATCAATCCGGTGTATCGTATGATCCGGTGACTATGAATTATAATGTACATTATTACTGGAAGATTGTCGCTTGGGATAATCACGGTGCATCAACAGCCGGGCCAATATGGGATTTTACTACAGAAAACAGAGCCCCGTATGCGCCAAGTAGTCCAAGCCCAGCGAATCACCAAATAAATGTATCAATTATTGCTGATCTTAGTTGGACTGGCGGAGACCCAGACCCTGGTGATATTGTAACTTATGATGTGTATTTTGGTACGACAACTCCACCGACCATTAAGGTTTCTGTGAATCAATCCGGTATTTCCTATGATCCTGGGACGATGAGCTATAATGCCAAGTATTATTGGAAGATTGTTGCTTGGGATAATCACGGTGCATCAACAGCTGGACTAATATGGGATTTCACCATCTGCATAAATGGTCCACCATATATACCAAGTAGTCCCGATCCTGCCAATGACGCCATTGACGTAGCTGTTACTTCCGATCTTTATTGGATCGGTGGGGATCCAAACCCCGGAGATATTGTTACGTACGATGTGTACTTTGGTATAACAAGTCCCCCACCCTCAGTTGCATATGGTCAATCTGCAACAACTTATGATCCTGGGACTATGCTATCTCTTACTACATATTATTGGAAGATAGTTGCCTGGGATAACCACGGTGCATCGACAGAAGGTCCGATGTGGCATTTCACTACTGTGTATGTTCCCAACAATCCACCCTATACTCCCTATGATCCAATTCCTTCTAACCATGCAACTGATGTGAACATTAATACTGATGTAAGCTGGGCCGGCGGAGACCCAGACCCCTACGATACCGTAACCTATGATGTGTACTTTGGTACAATCAGTCCTCCTCAAAAAGTTTTCAGTAATCAATCTGTTACTTCCTACGATCCTGGTATACTTAACCATGGTACAACGTATTACTGGCGAATTGTGGCCTGGGATAACCACGGTGCCTCAACATCAGGCTCGATTTGGGATTTCACCACACATAACGACCCACCAAATACCCCAAGCAACCCAAATCCAGCAAATCATGCAATAGGCGTATCTGTTAATGTTGATTTGAGCTGGACTGGTGGAGATCCCAATCCTGGTGATATTGTAACGTATGATGTGTATTTTGGTACGATAACTCCACCGACCATAAAGGTTTCTGCGAATCAATCTGGTGTTTCTTATGATCCTGGGACGATGAGCTATAATGCTAAGTATTATTGGAAGATTGTTGCTTGGGATAATCATGGTGCTTCAGCAGCTGGGCCAATATGGGATTTTACGACAATAAACAGAGCCCCATATACGCCAAGTAGTCCAAACCCAACGGATCACCAAATGAATGTGTCACTTGTTGCTGATGTTAGTTGGACTGGTGGGGATCCAGATCCTGGTGATATTGTAACTTACGATGTTTACTTTGGTATAACAAGTCCTCCCCCCCTTGTTGTATCTGGTCAATCTGCAACAACATATGATCCTGGGACTATGCTATCTCTTACTACATATTATTGGAAGATAGTTGCCTGGGATAACCACGGTGCATCGACAGAAAGTCCGATTTGGTATTTCACTACCGTGTATATTCCTAACAATTCACCATACACTCCCTATAATCCAATTCCTTCTAATCATGCAACTGATGTGAACATTAATATTGATGTAAGCTGGGCCGGCGGAGACCCAGATCCTGGTGATATTGTGACGTATGATGTTTATTTTGGGATAACAAGTCCCCCACCCCTCGTTGTATCTGGTCAATCTGCAACAACATATGACCCAGGTACAATGTACAGTTCAACGATTTATTACTGGAAGATCGTAGCTCATGATAACCATGGTGGTTCAACAGAAGGTCCAATTTGGCAGTTTACCACAAAAGCAGAACCGAACAACCCGCCATACACCCCACACGATCCCTCACCAGCGAATGGAGCAACATCGGTGGATATCGATACCGATCTCAGTTGGACCGGAGGTGATCCGGATGCTGGTGATACGGCCACCTACGATGTGTACTTTGGAACGGCCAGTCCGCCACCAAAACTTGTCAATAATCAAACAAGTCCTTCCTACCAACCCGCTCTCCTGAATGGCAACATGACCTACTATTGGAAGATAGTTGCTTGGGATACTCATGGTGCATCCACCGCAGGTCCGATCTGGAGTTTTACCACAAAATCGCTCAACGATACGACACTACCGATAGTAAACATAATCAATCCTGAGAAAGCAATTTACTTCAGAAATAACAAGATTATACCGTTTATCACAACTCTTGTTTTTTTCGCAATCGATATTGATGTTGCCGCCTCAGATAATGATTCAGGCATCGCAAAAGTAGAATTCTACATTGATGATCAATACAAAGCAAATGATTCAAGTGCACCCTATAGCTGGACATGGAGCGATAAAAGCTTCTTCTTCTATACCCTTAAAGTTATTGCGTATGATAACGCAGGAAACCGTGCGGACAAAAAAATAAATGTATGGAAATTCTTCTAAAAAAATGAATAACAATAAAAAAACAATATGCTGAGAAATCTGTTAGTGCACTGTCAACACTACCACCGTAGAACGGTTAACGATTCGAAAATAAAAAAAGTGAATGTAAAGTTATGAAACCTCAACAGAGGATTCAATACGATCTATTGTCTTTTTGAAAAACTGATTATCAGCAATGGTGACGTGAATCGCTTTCTTCGGACAAAGGTCAGCACACCGTCCACACCCTCTGCAATCAACACCCATGTTCGCATGACCATCTTGAACGTGTATCGCATGTACGAAACAATTCTCCATACACGTTCCACATCCTGTACATTTCTCAGTCACCGTCACTTCCACGCCTGGCATTCGCTTCACCTTGGAGCTTATCTGAGGGTCAAGGTCGGAGAGTATTTTCCAGAGACAACAGCAACTGCAACAATTACAGATCGTCAAGAGTTTTCCTTCAGATCCAACACCAAGCCATGTCTCATCGATCTTATCCCTTCCGATCAAATGAATTAACCCTGCCGCACGACATCTCCGCACATGCGCAAGTGCTTCTTCCATGGTTGCTTCTCTGCCGAACTGAGGGTTAATACCTCGTGCGGCATCTCCCAGGAACAAACAACCTAATTCAATCGGATGGTTCTTACAATGCATCGCATCACGACACAAACAGAAATCCATGATAAAACGATAGTTGGTTTTGCGTATGAAATATTCAACCACTTGTGAGGGAAGTACGATGTTATCCAGAGGTTGAATCAATTTCTCGAGTTTGATTTCAATGATCGTATCTTTGGGGAGAACCGTCAGATTTGTCTGATCAAAGAACATTCTATTGATGATCTCCCTCAAGAGAGGTACTCGTGTCATCTTTGCGGCAAGGAACCGATAGGGGAACATTTTTTCAAGAAAATTGACAAACCCGCGCGTTCTCTTCATACTTTGGTAAAATGATAATACAGAGAATAATAAGGTTATCTATTACACAAAACTCTAGTTTATTCTTGGATAGGGTACGTTTTTAAGGTAGTAAATGTTTCAAAAATATGATGTCTGGAGTGATAGAGTATGATAAAGTGCAAATATCTTGAACAGTATCGTATTCCGACGGTTACGCTTAATGGGAAAGAGTGTGTGGAAAGCGAACGGTGCCGATTGGGCAATGAAATACCCTTGGGTGGTTGTCTAGAAAATTGTCCTGATTTTGAACCAAGAAAGTGAATTCACAATTCACTCTTTTTTTTGTATCTGGAGGCTGTCCAACAATTGTTCTCCCGTCCCAACAGGAGAAGCATTTATCAAACGATAAATGATATCAGGAGTAGGATGAGGAGAATATGGCATTAAAGACAGATAGAATTG
>Ga0315274_10012327_pt1 | contig 12196 bp, 12 predicted proteins | sample YL17G02_20_MG_FD_203700 | JGI IMG/M metagenome (GOLD analysis project Ga0315274, IMG submission 203700) | Sediment microbial communities from Yellowstone Lake, YNP, Wyoming, USA - YL17G02_20 | ecosystem: Environmental > Aquatic > Freshwater > Lake > Sediment | place: USA: Wyoming | collected... | reverse complement strand
GTACAGCGGCGGCTCTCTGCGCCGGCAAAAACTGTGGGACACGTGAGCTTCCATACGCCAATTTAAGAAAGGCGCTCGAAAACGACAGCGTCTATTTTGAGAGCTGATGCGCAATCGCCCAAGATCGTAGGCTTGAGAATCGCTGGTGATCAATTCGTCAGGGCTGAACGCCGGCGAATCATCACACAAGATGAAGACGCGCCAGCGACGGGCTGCCACGCCGCCGGCGAGTCGGTGGCTCTCTCTCGGCCCCTTTTGCCGCAACCCCCCGCCAATTGCTCTCGATCTTCATAATACTCCGTGCTATGGACGTTCCTCGACCGAATACCCCAGCCTGCCCCACGTTGCCCTTTGCACCCTCTGCAGATCGTACAAGCCATTCTCGGTCTGCGGTTCGTAGTCGTCCCCCCCTTCCAGCACTTCCCTGAACAGAGTACGGACAGACACTAGCATACGAGGCATTTCGACGGTCTCACGACCTTTCCATTTCCAGTACTCTGCATGTCCGTCTGCCATCGAGAGCGTGACGCCGTCGGCATGGTGTATCGGAGGGGGACTGCCCCCATACCACTTGGGATGAAGATAATGGACATAGAAATCCTGACCACCTGGTGTATAGCCGAGATCCATAAAAACCGCACGCTGACCCGCACCCGGACTTATGATATCCGTGAGTCTGGTCAGTCGCAGTACTGTACCACCGACGCGTTTGCCGAGCCTTACGTACTCCCGGCCTGCGTACTCAGGCAAGTACGTCCCTTCCACCATGGCGCCGTTCGCGGCGGCGACGATCGCGTACGTGGCTGCATGCCCGGCCCAGCCCCGGGGGCAGCGGTAGACGTCGATGTCCCGGATGTACGGCCATAGGGTGCCTTTGTCGGGGTTCTCCATCACGGCACCCCGGCTCTCAGGAAAGGCAAAGGCGGTCCCCAGCCAGCTTTCTATCCTGTAGTTAGGACCCGCTTCCAGCCAGGAGAACGCAGTGCCGTCGACGATCTTGCTATCGTGATCGTCTGCATAGGCGATCCACGCCAGGGTGAGCTGCCTGAGATTGCTCAGACAGACCACACGCTGACCCCGTTCACGGGCAGCACTTGCCACCGGTATCAGGATCGCCAGCAACAGCGCAATAATGGCAATCACCACCAAAAGCTCTATCAATGTAAATGCCTTTTGGCGTTTCATTTCGTCAGTAATCCTTAAATCTTCTCATCCACTGCGGCCAGTCCTCCGGCTTAACGCCGCCGGCTTTGGTCCAGGGACCGCGTGTGTCATACTCACTATGCCACTTCAAAGTCCACAACTCCTTAAGGCCGATCCTTCTCACCGACCAATCCAGGAAAAGGCCGTTTACATACCCATCGTGCCGGTTGATGCAGAAGCCCCCAAAAATCCTTCCAAAATAAAACTCCTCGCGCGCGGGTATATCATCCTCGCGAGGCCAACCACCAGGCATGCTCGAATCGAGAAGCGTAGGGATGTTGCCTTTGCCCCTGAGCGAGACGATGTCTAAGTAACGCAGAGGCCGCCAGTCAGAAAATCCAGAGAACAACCAGTTGTTAAACCCATAGCTGCCGTGAAACGGCGGACTAGGCGTTGTGATCTCCCAGGCTTCAAATGTCGAACCGCAAGTTCCCTCCACGATCCCGGATACGGAGCCAAAATCGGCGCTACGAGTGAAGTGCCCGTACCAATAACTCTGAGTTTTAACAGCCATTGGGCAGCAGACGATGTCTTTAGTGCTAAAGTGGTGGAATGAGTCATCGGGTACGTTCTGCTCATCGCCGCTCAGGAACGCTCCGCGGAGCAGCCATACGCCGCCCCCATCCCTGCGGACATCGGGCAACTGTCCCTGGTTATCCTCGATGTACAGGGCCAGTGTCGTTCCCCACTGATTGAGGTTCGCCTGGCAGACGAGTGCTTTTGCCTGCCTTCTGACCCGCTGCAAGGTAGGCAGAAGAATCGCCATCAAAAAGGCAATAATGGCAATCACCACTAAAAGCTCTATTAACGTAAAGCCCTTGCGTTGTGCCATTATGTCAGTACTCCTTAAAGCGTCTCATCCACTTAGGCCAGTCCTCCGGCTGGACGCCACCGGCCTTGGTCCAAGGGCCGGCCCTGTCGAACTCCGCGTACCATTTCAGCGTCCACAGCTCTTTAAGCCCGATCTTTCTTACCGACCAGTCCAGGAAAACACCGTTTACGTTTCCGCTATGGCGATTCATGCAAAAGGGACTCATGCCACCGAGACCTTTAGCATTGTCTCTCGGCGGTGGTCGGTCAGCGGGGTGAGGATGAGAACATGGGATTGCCGCATCCAACAAGGTGGGAATCTCAGCCCTGCCCTTGATGGACAAGACGTCCAAGGCGATCCCGCCGTTGCGCATGGGCGGCATGCTAAAGCTCTCATGGAATCCGGTGAACAACCATTGGTTGTACCCGTAGCTGCCCCGAAAGGCCGGGGCGGGACTCGTGATCTCCCAGGCTGCAAACGTTGATCCCTCCGTCACCTCGACTCTGTATGCGGAGCCAAACCAACTGCTGCCGCCGAAGGCGCCCCAGGTGCTGTCCCCGGAAGGTTTGGTGGCCATAGGACAGCAGGCGATGCCCCGCGTCCCGAAGTGGTGGAGCGCGCCCAAATCCGCATTCGGATCATCTCCGCTGAGAAACACGCCGCGCAGAAGCCATAAGCCATCGATACCGACTCCCCCGGCAGGAAAGCGCCCCTGGTTGTCTTCCGCATACGCCGCCAGTGTCATGCCCCATTGTCGCAGGTGAGACTGGCAGATCATGGCTCGGCCCTGCCTTCTCACCCGCTGCAGTGTGGGCAGCAAGATCGCCATCAACAAGGCGATGATGGCTATCACGACCAAAAGCTCTATCAATGTAAATGCCTTTTGGCGTTTCATTTCGTCAGTAATCCTTAAACCTTCTCATCCACTTTGGCCAGTCCTCGGGTTTAACGCCGCCGGCTTTTGTCCAGACGTTTGCCGTGTCGAACTTACGACTCCATTTCAAGGTCCACAGCTCCTTGAGGCCAACCTTCCTTACAGACCAATCCATAAAGAGCCCGTTTATCCCTCCATTGTGCCGATTCATGCAGAAAGAGCCATGGCCCCAATCCATAAGATGTCGGATAGGTGGGGTAGGTACAGCGTCGCGTGGCGGAGGATCATCGGAATCAAACAAGTAGCCAAAAGCGTAGTAGTTATCCAACTGCACCGGTATATTAGTTGCCCCCTTAACATGATGGGTTCCCCAGAAATAGGGATAATACTCGTCCTCACGGTAGTACGGCTGATAAACCCACAAGTTTATGCCATAGCTGCCATAGGTATCCCATTCAAAGAACCTCCCTTTGGGCTCGATTCTGCCCCAGGCCAGGAATGTTCCGCCGACATCACTATTTCCTACACCTTTGCCGGTTGGATCTGCAATTTTTGTGGCCATAGGGCAGCAACATAAGCCATCGGCGCCAAGCCGATACCAATACCCGCCCCCATCACCCCACCACCAGCCATAAGGGGCAGTACGAATTGGGCTAAAATTACTACTTGGCGTACTCTGACCACGGAGTCCTCCCGGGAAACAACCGTTATAGTCGTCGGTGTACGCTGCCCAGATAATGCCCGATTGTCTCAGGTTTGATTGACAAACAACCGCTTTGGCTTGTCTCTTAACCCGCTCTAGCGTCGGCAGCAATATCGCCATCAGTAACACAATGACGGAAATCACGACCAGAAGCTCTATTAACGTAAAGCCGCTTTTTCTTGTCATCATATCACGTACCTATCGCGAGACCATTTGCATTAATAATCCTTAAACTTCCTCATCCACGGCGGCCAGTCTTCGGGTTTAACGCCGCCGGCTCTGGTCCAGGGACCTGTGGTGTTAAATTGCAGGTGCCATTTCAATGTCCAGAGCTCTTTGAGTCCGATCGCTCTTACAGACCAATCCAGGAAAAGGCCGTTGATGGTTCCATTGTGGCGGTTGATACAGGTTGTCCCTCCAGAGGCGGAGGGCTCCGTTTCTGGCGGCGGTGCGCGCTCGCTTAGCCCCCCGCAAGCAGGCAGACCCGCGTCGAGAAGCAACGGGATGTTGTTACCGCCCCTGACCGAGAACACATCTGTGTAGGACCTCCCCATCGAGGGGGAGGCCGTCGGGCCCTCGAATACAAGGGAGAAAACGTTGCGGTTTAAGCCATAGCTCCCGCGGAAAGCTGGGCTGGGTCTTATGATCTCCCAGGCGGCAAAGGTTCCCCCGCGGTTCACCTCCAGCCAGATCTCACCATTACTGAGCGCCGTGACGGCCCCCACCCCAGTGGTCCTGGTAGCCATGGGACAGCATACGATGTCTTCGGTGCGCACAGAGTGGTATCTACTGGGTACATTCGGATCGGCTTTATAACCGAGATATATGCCCCTCAGAATCGATAGACCGGGGTAGTAGGCCTCATCTGTGCGAGGAAAACGGCCTTCGTGATCCTCCGCGTATAGAGTCAGTATCTGTCCCCATTGCTTGAGGCAGGCCCGGCAGGTAACCGCCTTAGCCTGTTTTCTGACCCGTTGTAGTGTCGGCAGCAGAATCGCCATCAACAAGGCGATGATGGCAATCACCACCAAAAGCTCAATCAATGTAAATGCCCTTTGACGTTTCATTTCGTCAGTAATCCTTAAATCTCCTCATCCACTGCGGCCAATCCTCTGGCTTAGCCCCGCCGGCCTTCGTCCAAGGGCCGGCCCTGTCGAACTCCGCGTACCATTTCAACGTCCACAGCTCCTTCAGCCCGACCTTTCTGACGGACCAATCGAGGAAAAGGCCGTTCACGTGCCCGTTGTGCCGGTCCATGCAAAAGGTCCCCATGGTCCGACCTTGTCCAGCCAATCTGCTCGATGGCGGAGACTGGGACTCGTCAGGCCTACCGCAAGGCCATCCGGAATCGAGAACGATGGGGATGCTGGCCCTTCCCCTAAGTCCGGAGATGTCCAAGAAGAGTGGCTCCGAGGTGAGCCTGGTGGGCACGGAGTCAGGACGGGGGCCGAAGAATCTGGCGTTGAATAACCACTCGTTTAACCCATAGCTGGCGCGAAACGTCACAGGGGGGGTTGTAATCTCCCAGGCCTTAAATGTTGAACCTGTCCTTCCCTCCACAATCAGCACCGGGAACCGATCGCGCAAAATCGCAAAGAATCGTCCACCTTCTTCGTCGGGTCTGACAGCCGTCGGGCAGCAGGCTATGTCTCTTGTGTGAAAGTGGTGGAGAGAGTCGTCAGGTTCGTTGGGGTCACCGCTTAGGAACGCGCCGCGGAGAAGGCATATCCCACAGTCACCCATAGGCTCGCAGGGAAGGCGCCCATGGCTATTCTCCACGTACAGGGCCAGTGTTGTTCCCCACTGCTTCAGGTTCGCCTGGCAGATCATTGCCCTGGCCTGCCTTCTGACCCGTTGCAGAGTCGGCAGCAGAATCGCCATCAGTAGCGCAATAATAGCGATCACGACCAACAGCTCAATGAGGGTAAAACCAGTCGAATTGGCTATTGATAAGTGATTGTTGAGGAATGACTTACGTTCGGATGCAGGCCGCGAACCTGTGCGCGCACTCTCCGCTCCGGCTGAGGCCGGCTGAACATTTCCTGCCCGGCTTTTTCCTGCATGGCGCATACTCCCACACGCCCTTTCTCTCTCATAAAGGCGTTTTGTGAGAGGCCCGAAGTTGATGCAATTTTCAAGAATTCACGAAAATCTTCCGCATCGTCTCGAAAACGCATCGAGAAACCAGTATCGGCGCTACGGCTCAAAGCACTCAGACCGCCGGTTTATTACGTCTGTTGTCTATTATTATGCCGCTGCATCCACAAATGGTATTATGGTTGGGCTTGTCGCAAAAGGCAAGAAAAAAACTACAAAAAACACTAAATAGGCAAAAATACGTAGAACTACGTACTAAAAGGCACACGGGCACTGTAGCACAAAAGGGGCGACTCTTGACGCGGTGAATGTGTTCCTGCCCGGCTGCGGCACAGCCGGCGAGCCGGTGGCTCTCTCGGTCCCTTTTGCCGCAACCCCCGCCAATTGCTCTCGATCTTCGCGTTCGGCTGTAAGACATTGCAGGATATCAAGCTCTACCTGGTTCCAAACATTTCCCGGCCGGAGCTTGCCGTTCTGAATGGTATAATACTGCCCGAAATAATTGTCGGGAAACGTCGCCGGGGGTCTCATATTCATACCCAGCATATTCCGGGTTGTGCCGTTTATGGCCTCAAGAAACTGTTCCTCGCTTAGGCTGCTGGCGTACGATTGCGCCTGAATGACGCTCATGTTTAGACATTGCTGGAGGAGCTCACGTCGTTCCTGCAATTGGTCAGGAGACAGGTTCATTATTGCCCACCGTTGATAAAGTGTCTTATCTTCTCAAAGTCAACCGCGGCGACCGCGTGTCGGATATCTAAATCCTCGAGATAGATATACCCGATTTTCTTGTGCAATCCATCTTTTCGGTTGGCGGGGGAGCCAAGTTTGCTGCGTACTTCGTTGCCGCGCGATTTTGGCACAACTAAGTAGAGTTCAACCTCTGACTCTGGCGCAGCGGTCAACAGATTTCTGAACCTGTCAATCCCGCTGGTAATAGTGGTTGTTCGTTCAACTTCAAACGCGGCCACAATGCCCCGCCCGCCGTTGTGCCATATCACGTCTATCTGTTCAATAATATCACGGGCCGCCTTCGGCATACCCTGGACCCGCTGCGGCAAGTCGCTGCTCATTTGCCTGAACTCGGCGTATTTCATCTGCTCCGTCCGCCCGATGTGCACCTTTAGTTTCGGTTTCCGCAAGCTGGCCATTTCCACTAATCGTGCAATCGCCAAATCGTGGTCCGACTCCTCGCTGGTTGCCAGCCGATACTGGACATCGGCCCCCAGCTCAGCGAAAAGCTTCTCTCGCTCGATGTCTTCTTTGAGTTTCCAGACTTTCCGCTCCCCTTTACCCTTGGTTACCTTGCCGGCTGCGGCTTGAGAAATCGGCATTAGCTTGGCAATGCTACTTAGGACCTGCTGAATCTCCCTTGCTTCGGCCATGTTGGAGTTGATCAGGTTTTCGTAGATGGCGTTGAGAATGTCGTCCTGCGTGGCGAATCCCCGAGCGTAAAGCAATCGCTTGATGAGATATTCGATCCTCGCCTCCACCGGGACAAAGTCCAAATCTTCATAGGAAGCTTTGTAGTGCTGCCTGCTGTATTCTTCGAGAGCTTGCTTCAACTCGTCGCCGGGTTCCGCTTTCAGGACCCACTTGCCCCCTTTTTCCTCGAAATTGTTGCCCAGGTACGGAACAAGCTCTTTTTCGCTTATCTTGTCTAAAAGATTATTGTTTAAAAGCCAGGGCATCAGCTTCATATAGATGAGCGAAAGAGACGCCCCTTGATGGTGAAGGACGGCTTCTGCCGCCAGCCGCTCAATCTGTCGGGCAATCTCAGCATGCTCAATCTGCCTGAAAGTCGGTTGTATCTCCACCTTCTGAAACGAGAGAATGAAATCGCCAAGCATCGACCCACTTCGACGGGTTTGGATCGTTTGTGTGTAGTTTGCGATGGGCGGCTGATAGATCATCCCGTCGCGTTCCGCAAGCCTGAAGCCCGCGTCATGCGCCGCAAGATGAATGGCGTTCCACACCTTAAACTCCTTGTTGTGGAATGTCATCACCATCCACCGACCGGACTTCAGTACGCGATGACATTCACGGAAGACTCCGTATAGCAGCATTCTGTATTCAGTAAGGCCTTTCTTGTGTTCTTTGCTGACGACGGCTTCTTCCGTATCATCAATCAGACCGTTCCGGCCGAGAATCCCGCCGACCCATGCCCAGTAGAAGTTGCACAGTTCCGCATACAGCACGTTGTTCCCGTATGGCGGATCCGTAATCACGACATCGACCGAACTGTCCGGCAAGGGCAGTTTTGTAGAGCTTCCGGTCCAGATGAATCCCGTGGCGGTACTCAGTAGCTCTTCGTAAGTCTCCCCCATCACGCACTTACCGCCAATCTCTTTCTTCGAATACCCTTTGCCGGATTTGATGGCCCTAGACCTGTTTCGCCACGCCTGCCAAGGGTTTATCTCGCAGAACACTTCCGGTAGCCAATAAGTGCTGCTTGCCCACTCAATCGGGTTTCCTCCTTGCCAACCCTTATTTCGAAAAACCATCTTGTTGGTAAACCTGAGCGAAGCGCTGAATGCGAATCCGAGAAGGTCCCTCACGGACTGATCTAGTTTGGCTTTGGCGGTCTTGATATGTGTCCCAATTACAGCGTTAGCAAACAAGTTTCGGGGCGTGAAGAACTGATCGAACCGCTTGATATGTGCATTGTATGGTCGCCTCAAGTCCCACCAGTCGGGCATCTCCAAGGTCGGATACCACAAGCCCTCGCGCTCGATCCGCTCTTGATGACTCCCTGCGACGGAACGGGCCAATTCCATATCCCGCTCCGTTGGCGGGAACTCGCCTTTGTGACGGCACTTCGGGCAAACAACGTGAACACTTATCAAGACATCGTCGAGACGCTTGCACTCCGACGGACGCCACTCGGCCTTGCACCCCTTGTGGTAGCACCGGTACTTGCCCGCTGACACGCCTGCGATCTTCTCGCCCTTTCCCACGCGCTCGGCCTTGTGAAGCTCCACTATCCTACCGCATTCCTTGCACTCTACAACGTTGCTCCACTCGAACCAGTCGGCGGGAATCGACTCTTTACACTCAGGGCAGGCGGTCGTGTAGAGCGACTCGATCTTCTCGCGACAGGCGCTCTCTACTTGTTCAAAAGCAACCTGGAGCTCTTCAAGGTCAACGTCGATTACTTCTGTTTTTGAAATGAAAGTGGCTAAGGGATTGATATCTACGCCGATCACCTTGCGGCCAAGACGAAGGCCTTCAACGACTGTTACGCCGCCGCCGCAGAAGGGGTCAAGGACGATGCTTCCGGGATCGGAGTAGTGTTCGATAAGGGACCGAAAGACGCTCCAGGGACGCCGGGCAAAGTACCGGTGCATCTTGTAAACCGGCGTGTGGGGCTTAGCGACCACCGCGTGGTCGATAGGCTTCAGGTTGTCCAAGTCCTTCAAGTTCTCGGGCATATTCCCCGTAGCTCCTTCCATAGACCTCATCGCCAGAGCAGCAACGAAACCAACCTACCAAAATGTGCACGAATTGGCAACTGTCGTGAAGGGAATTAAAGGTGTCCGGCACGCCATCCATAATCTCCCAAATCTGTGGACACCATACTTATTTCGGTCTTTTTCTGGGTTTTTGGCCAGGCTTGTTTCGCCACTGCAAGGGGCATTATTCTCGAAATTGTCCGAAAAGGCAAGAAGAACCGGGAAAAATACGTAGAACTACGTACAAAAAAGGCACACGGGCACTATAGCACAAAAGGGGCGACTCTTGACACGGTGAATGTGTTCCTGAGCCTTGTACACACCGCCCGTCAAGTGATGGGAGTCGCAAGTACCCGAAGTCGGATTGCTAACCCGCAAGGCAAGCGTCCGCCAACGGTAAGCCTGATGACTGGCACTAAGTTCCGCCGCGACTCGACTGAGCTCGCCGAAGTCAGGCGGACAAACTCCACAAGGCGAGCGTAGCCCGCAAGGCAACCCGCCGTAGAACGATTGGCTAAATATCCGGCCGGCCTTTCGCTGCATGAGAACCCCGCCCACTGCTATTTGACTTCGCTCAGGCCAGGGGTGGCGGGGCTAAAGGCGTAACTGTTACTTGTCAACTAAGCCCTGTCCCGATTTATCGAGGACAGGGCCTTTTTTATTGTATCATCTGCAAATTGTTTATATACTAAAGGCGATATGGTAACTACGAAACAACAGGCACTTGAAATAGCCGCAAAAGTCCGCCGAGAGCTTGAGAAATTGTACGGCAAGCGACTGCGGGGAATGCTTCTGTTCGGCTCAGCAGCACGGGATAGGCTCGATGAAAACAGCGACATCGATATCGCCATCATCCTTGACGAGATTCCCGACCGCTTTGCTGAACACGAGCGGACCGGGGAGGTAGCATCTCGGATTAGCTTGGAATACGATACACTCGTCAGCTTTTTCTTCGTTCCGCAGTGTGACTACGAGCAGGGTAAGTATGCGGCTTACCGGGCCATTATGCGTGAGGGCATAAGCGTATGAAGGCGGAGATTCAGGGGCACTTCCAAAGCGCCGATGAGTTTCTTAGGGAAAGTAAGCACCTTATTGCGGGCGGGTTCTATCGCGGTGCTGTCGGTCGTGCGTACTATGCAATGTTTCACGCCGCGACGGCGGCTCTCTTAAACCGTGGGATTGAACGAAGCTCACATCACGGTCTCATAGCCGCTTTTGGTCAGCATATCGTCAAACCTGGATTTGTGGAGCCCAGGTATCACACTTACATAAGCAACGCATTTGCGCGCCGGAACGAGTGCGACTACCTGTCATTTACCGGGGCAGATGAATCTGAAGCCAAGACAGTTTTACAGCGAGCGGAAGAATTCGTGGACATTTGCCGAAGACTCTGCCGTTAATCACGGCCTTTCGCTGCTTATCTTTGTTCTGCCAAAGGCGGAACAAAGAACCCCCAGGATAAACCTGGGGGCTAAATACTAAAGGTTTAACTGTTGCTTGATACTGAAGCCCTGTGCGACCCACAGGACTTTTTTGTCGTATGATTTGTGCTGAGGTGGACTTTCACCGCAGAGAGCGCCGAGGCCGCAGAGGAAAAATCAAAATTAAAAACCTCAGCGTTCTCTGCGCACTCGGCGGTAAAAACGTTGAGCCGGCTCTTTCATTGCCTTATTTTCTTTAGCGATTGTTCTCAGCGGCTACCTTGAATCCCGCTCCTACCTGCCAACCAGGATTTTTAACGTACCCATCAGTTTCGTATGCGCCGACATCGAAAGGAGGGTTCCGCGTAGTATGGTTGAAATCAAGCTCTGGTGCGAAAGCCGGATTGGCACGGCCAATCAGCACCGAGCCTGAATTAGGCCAAAAGTCATTCTTGTCGGGTCCAACAAGAGCCGCTGAAATACTCCCACCATCGTAGAATCTATCATTATCTATGGTTACGCCCTGCAGACGGCCTGTGACGTAGTTGCACGTGAAAGTTGCGTTATCGATTCCCGAGGCATCAATCGCTGTAGAACTCGGACAATAAACAGCGTTGTTACAGAAGCGCATGCTAGCGGCTTTTGCCCATCGAATCAGGACCCCTCGCGGATGATTCACGATGGTATTATTCACAATCGTAACATTCTGCATCTTAGGCACCGCAGCATGTGGGGCTGCTGTGATGCCGGTCGCCGAGCAGCCGAAAATAATGTTGTTTCTGACAATCGCATCAGAGACTACCTGGATGCCTTCCCCGGCATTCCAAATGACGTTCCCTTCGACGGTATTGACCTTGGCGCCGCCGCCATATACGAAGATGCCGGGATACTGCCGGCCAATGTTTGTGTCGTGGATCACGTTATCGCGGACGGTATTATTGTATGAACCGAATTTTATCTCGATGCCGTCATTTCCGCCGCCGCTGGTGCTCCGCAGGTGATGAACATAGTTACCTTGAACTAACGTATTGGTGGTTATGCACGAACCATCGTGGCAGCCAATATACATGCCTTCCCCCTCGGCGGCGCCAGATTCGCTAAGACCCGTATGATGAATGTGGTTTCTGCGGATGATAAAGGCGTCGCAGTTGCCACTGTTCATGGTCAATGCGTTGTTGCCGGTCTGGCAAATCTCACAATCTTCCAATGTAACATGGTGTCCACGGATAAACCTCACTCCGGAACTGCCGCCTTCGAAGCGTATGCCTCGAATAATCAGGTATGAGCAATCGACGAGCTCGATGTTATTATACTTGTCGATATTGTCGGCAGGACGAGTGAGCACCGGCGTTTGCCCTTCTGCAGCACGGATAACAATGGGTCGTGCAAGAGTACCCTTGGCGGTAACAGCCCGGCGAGCATTCTGTGAATAAATCCCACCGTGCAGGATCAGCTCATCACCCGGCGTAAGTGAATTGGCGACCTTTTCAAATTCCTCCTGCGAATCGACCACCGCCGGGTATATCTGATACATAGCTCCGGGGCAGCTACCTTCGACCGACTTTTTCTTCCAGACTCTCACGTATTCAATGCTGTAAGTGCAAGGCAGGTCGCTGTCCTTTGGCAGCCCGAACC
>Ga0315274_10012326_pt1 | contig 12198 bp, 13 predicted proteins | sample YL17G02_20_MG_FD_203700 | JGI IMG/M metagenome (GOLD analysis project Ga0315274, IMG submission 203700) | Sediment microbial communities from Yellowstone Lake, YNP, Wyoming, USA - YL17G02_20 | ecosystem: Environmental > Aquatic > Freshwater > Lake > Sediment | place: USA: Wyoming | collected... | reverse complement strand
TCTCTCAGACCAGGGCCTCACGAAACCTAGGTATCCTGCAGAACGCCGGTCTACTGAAAACCAGGCGCGATGGTCTTTGGGTGCTGTACTCAATAGACTGGCAGACGGCAAATAGCTACGCGGTGCATCTGGCCCGGTTGCTGCAGGACCACCCTATCGCAAATGAAACGCTGGCCGGGGACAGGCGAAGGTTGAAACTAGCCAAGCGTATTGGTCCGGGCTGCACACCAGAACGGAAAGGAAAGGTGAATGAGTAGCGGTTCACCAGCCAATGTTGTCGGTCGCCTTTCTATAATTGACCGTTTTATTCCCATCTGGATTTTCCTTACCATGGCGCTTGGGGTGGGGATGGGCTACCTTTTTCCGGAAATAGCTTCCATATTTGATGTCCTGCGCATCGATACCATCTCGCTGCCCATCGCCATAGGCCTCCTCTGGATGATGTACCCGGTGCTGACCAAGGTCAGTTACGAGGAGCTATCCAAGGTAGCCCAGGCCTGGAAAATGTTCGGCGTGTCCATCGTCCTGAACTGGCTTATCGGCCCGGCCATCATGTTTGGGCTGGCCTGGCTGTTCCTATCCAATTATCCTGAATACCGCGAGGGGTTGATCATCACCGGACTGGCGCGGTGCATCGCCATGGTGCTCATCTGGAACCTGCTGGCGGAGGGAGATAATGAGTACTGTGCGGTGCTGGTCGCCCTCAATTCCATCTTCCAGATGCTCTTCTATTCCGTGCTGGCCTATTTCTACATCACCATTGCCTCCTCATGGCTCAGCGGCAGCGAAGTCACCGTCGTCAGGGTCTCCATGTGGGACATCGCCAAAAGCGTCCTCATATTCCTCGGCATCCCCCTGGTCGCCGGCATCATCACCCGCTTCTCCGTCATACACTACAAGGGGAAAATCTGGTTTGACCGGGCCTTTGCCCCCCGCCTCAGTCCCACCGCCATGATTGGCCTGCTGTTTACCATATTCGTTATGTTCTCAATGAAAGGTGAATACATCGTGACCCTGCCCATGGATGTGCTGCGCATCGCTGCGCCACTGCTGACCTATTTCGTGCTCATGTTTGGCATCTCATATCTCATTTCCTGGGCACTGAAATTCGTCTACGCTCAGACAGCCACCATATCGTTTACCGCTGCCAGCAACAACTTTGAGCTGGCCATCGCGGTGGCCGTAGGCACGTTCGGTATCAATTCCGGGCAGGCGCTGGCCACGGTGGTCGGTCCGCTGATTGAAGTGCCCGTGCTCATCGGACTGGTCTACGTTTCCCTGTGGGCCAGGAAGTTCCTCTTCAACTCCGATGGAACAGTTAAAACACCGGGACTCCAGCACATCGAATAGACTCGCCTTGATTTTGCTATTGTCATTCGATATACTTTTCATTAGTCAAATACGAATCAAGGTGATAATCAATGAACTGGAAATCGCTGATGGTTCTTTCGGCGGTGCTTTTGGCCATTGCTTTCGGCACCGCGGGCTGTGAATCGCTCTCACCGCCTTCTTCCGCCGCCGGCATTCCTTCACTGACGAGCGGCATATTCAACCAGCAGAATACCGGCATCTGGGTCACCGGCGAGGGAAAGGTCAGCGTTGTTCCCGATGTTGCCATCCTCAGCCTCGGCGTGGAGGCTCAGGCAGACAGCGTTGCCAAGGCGCAGGGACAGGCAGCGACCGCCATGACCACGGTAGTTGCTGAGCTCACCCGGTTCGGCATCGCCGAAAAGGACATCAAGACGCAGTATTTCAATATCGCCGCGGTGCGAAGATGGTCGGAAAAGGACGGCCGCGAAATCCTCATCGGCTACCAGGTGACCAACACGGTAACCGCCAAGGTGAGAAAGGTTGATGATACCGGCGCCATCATAGATGCGGCGGCAGGGGCGGGCGGTGACTACATCAGGATTAATAACATCAGCTTCACCGTGGATAACCCGACGGCCTACTATGACGGAGCCCGGGTCAGGGCCATGACCGATGCCGCAGCGAAGGCGAAGCAGCTGGCGGACTTGGCAAAAGTTAAGCTGGGCAAACCGACGTATATCAGCGAGAGCGGGGCTTACCTACCGGTGGTGCGCGACTTCTATGCTGAAGCAGCGATGCTGGCCCCGGCAGCACCCCCCACCCCAATCAGCGCCGGGGAAATGGAAATCAGATTGTCCATACAGGTGGTCTACAGCATAGAGTAGGACTCCGGGCTACGTTTTAAATCAGCGGGCGGTTGTATTTTCCGCCACCAAAATGCTACAATGGCAATAATCCAAATTTTATGTTAAGAATACCATGTTCACCGGGATAATCGAAGAGATAGGTAAGGTCTCCTCGGCATCGACCAATAAGCTGGTCATTTCGGCTAGTCAGGTATTGACGGGAATGAAGCCAGGCGACAGCATTGCCATCAATGGCGCCTGCCTGACGGTCACCGATTTCAACCACTCTTCGTTCTCCGTCAATGTCATGCCGGAGACGTCAAAACACACCAACCTCGGTCTGCTCAGAGCCGGAGACGGCGTCAACCTGGAGCGACCGATGGCGCTGGGCGGTCGGCTGGGCGGCCATCTGGTTCAGGGACACATTGACCATACTGGCCGAATCATTTCCATAGAATGGGAAGGGGAGGCACTGCTTTTCTGGTTTGAAGCCCCCTCTGAAGTCGTGCGCTACACCGTGCCCAAGGGGTTTATTGCCGTCGATGGCATCAGCCTGACCATAACGGAGAGGGACAGCAGCTCATTCCGGGTCTCCGTGGTTGAATATACACGCCGGAATACCACATTAGGCAGCCGGAAAGCGGGTGACGTGGTGAACCTTGAAGCGGATATCATCGCCAAGTACGTGGCGCAGTTCACCCAGCCACAGAGCGCTGGACTGACCGAGGAATTTCTGATTGAGCACGGCTTTCCCGTCAGATGACAGGTCAATGGAGCAGAGATGAGCACCGGTTTGGCTACGATTCCAGAAGCAATTGAAGATATCAGAGCCGGCAGGTTCCTCATCATCGTTGACGATGAGGACCGGGAGAACGAGGGCGACCTGGCCATGGCCGCGGAGAAGGTGACCGCTGATGCCATCAACTTCATGGCCAGGCATGGGCGGGGCCTTATCTGCCTGCCCATCATCGGCCAGCGCCTTGATGAGCTGCAAATCCCCATGATGGTGGAGCACAATACCTCCAAATTCTCCACCGCGTTTACCGTGTCCATTGAAGCCAAGCACCGGGTCAGCACCGGCATTTCCGCGGCCGACCGTGCGGAGACGATAAAGGCAGTGCTTGACCCCGCCACGCAGCCCGAGGGCATTGTCCGGCCCGGGCATATGTTCCCGCTACGGGCCAGGGAAGGCGGCGTCCTGGTGCGGGCGGGACATACTGAAGCCGTCGTTGACCTGGCCAGGCTGGCTGGCCTCTACCCGGCCGGGGTCATCTGCGAGATTTTAAATGAAAACGGCGCCATGGCCCGAATGCCCCAGCTTAAGAGAATGGCCGGGCGCTTCGGAATTAAAATTGTGACCGTGGCCGACCTCATTGCCTACCGTTACCGCCACGAACGGCTGGTACACCGTGTGGCCGAAGCCAAGCTGCCGACTCCATACGGCAACTTCACCGCCATCGCCTACCGAAGCGATATCGACCCTGATGAACACATCGCTCTGGTGATGGGGGACGTGGCCACCGAGGAACCGGTGCTGGTCAGAGTGCACAGCCAGTGCCTTACCGGCGAGGTGTTCGGCAGCCTCCGCTGCGATTGCGGAGAACAGATCAAGATGGCAATGAAAAGCATCGCCGAGGAAAGACGGGGCGTTCTCCTCTATATGAGGCAGGAGGGACGGGGCATCGGCATCCACAATAAAATCCGCGCTTACGAGCTGCAAGACAAAGGAATGGACACAGTAGAGGCTAATCTGTCACTCGGTTTTGCCCCGGACCTGCGGGATTATGGCGTTGGTGCCCAGATTCTGGCCGAACTGGGCCTCCATAATATCCGCCTGCTCACCAACAACCCCAAGAAAGTAATCGGACTGGAAAGCTATGGGCTAAAGGTAGTTGAAATCGTGCCCATTATCACCGCACCGAACCCGTTCAATAGCCGCTATCTGGAAACAAAACAGAAAAAGCTGGGACACACTCTGAAACTGACCAAAACAAATCCCGAGAGTTGTGAGGGATCCCGGTAAAAAGGAGTGGATTATGGGTAAAAGCTATGAGGGCTCACTGCTGGGCAAAGGGCTGAAGTTCGGCCTCATTGTTTCCCGCTTCAACGAGTTCTTCACCGGCAAACTGCTGGAAGGGGCACAGGACGCTTTGCTCCGCCACGGTGTCAGCGAGGCCGACATTGAGGTTGCCTGGACGCCGGGCTCATTTGAAATCCCGCTCGTGGCCCAGAAAATGGCCCGCTCCAAGAAGTATGATGCCATTATCTGCCTGGCCGCCGTCATCCGCGGTGGCACACCACACTGGGAATATATCGCCTCCGAAGCCACCAAAGGGATAGCCCGCGTCAGCCTTGAGACCGGGGTACCGGTCGTCAACAGCATCATCACCACGGAGACGCTCGAGCAAGCCGTGGAACGTTCCGGCGCAAAGGCGGGCAATAAAGGGTTTGACGCTGCGGTCAGCGCCATCGAGATGGCGAACCTGCTTAAATCTATGGGCTAGCGTCACCAGCGGAATCAATTAATCGGTGACTTTATAGACAGTGTCCCCGCGCCGCACCCGTTCCGTCACCTTGATCCCAATGGCATCACCGGCTTTGGCCTCAGTGACGTTCACATTGTCGATCTGCATTGAGTTCACCGTCAGTTCGAGGTCAGTGGTGTGTCCCTTGATGTGGATTCGGTCACCCACTTTCAGTCTGCCGGTGAGCTCAATGCCAGCGACCACCGGATGAGCGAAGAAATCGCTTATCTTCCCGATTTCCTCCTCAGGCATCTGGCTCCCTCCTTATCTGAAATTCTTTTTTAAATCTTTTAGTTTTGAAATTATACTCCCGCAGCCTGCATAAATCAATACAGGGCATGCCGTTTTGACATATCGTTTTCTGGCACGTATAATTTAGTTAATCAAACCCGCAAGGAGGCCCTGGTTTGGTGCAGGACAGGAAATCCACCTCGTTGGCTGAGGACACAAAGGCTGATATCGAACGCATCAACAAGCGACTGGACATGCTTGACGAGAGACTGGACAGCATTGACTCCATGGTCACCGCCATTGCCGAACGGGTAATGAGACAGCCGATAACCATCAATATTACCTGCTCCAAATGCGGACAGCCGATTGAAATTGCGCTCCTCGGCCTGGAAAAGCCGAGGAAATAAGGGTACCTTGAAAACCACTGAGGTACCTTTTTACTTATCAGACTCCGTTCTTTCTTTGGTAAGTCAGTCCCCTAAAATAGTGACCAAAACGTTTTTAGGCAGCGAAAGGCGTAAGCCATCAGCATGATTGGCCTGATAATTATCATTCTCTACTTTCTGGCTATGCTCGCTATCGGCATGGTGAGCCGCCGGAAAGCGAGAGGGCTTGACGACTTCTTTGTTGCCGGGAGAAAAAGTTCCACCCTGTTTATTGTTGGCTCACTGCTGGCTACCATCATCGGTGCCTCAGCCACCATAGGCATGGCGGGGCTGGGTTTCAAACAGGGATTGACCGGGGCGTGGTGGCTGCTGGTGGGCAGCATTGGGCTGGTATTTTTAGGGCTCTTTTTCGCCAAAAAGGTGCGGAGGCTGGCGCTTTATACCCTTCCGGAACTGGTGGAAAAGCAATATGACCGGCGGGTGGCACTGGCCTCCTCTATTCTCATTGTGGTTGCCTGGGTAGGAGTCGTTGCCGCCCAGGTAGCCGCGGCCGGGCAGATACTGGGCATCCTGGGTATTGGCAGCCCGATAATGTGGATGGTGATTTTCACCGCTACCTTCGTTACCTATACGGTACTGGGCGGTCAGCCTGCCGTCATCAGCACCGACTTACTGCAGGCGGCCATTATCGCCATCGGTATCTTTACCGGCCTGGCGATAGTCCTGTCCCGGCTGGGAGGATGGGAGGGGTTACAAAGCTCGCTGCCCGCCGAGCGGTTTGCCTTTCCACTGAGCCCGCAATTCGATGGCGCGGCTCTGGCGACCCTCCTGCTGCTTGTCGGCCTGACCTATGTCGTTGGACCAGACATGTATTCCCGCATCTTCTGTGCCCGGGATGATAAGGTGGCAAGCACAGCAACATTTTGGGCCGCATTGCTCATCATCCCTATGGCCTTCGCCATTACCATTATCGGCATGGGAGCTGCTTCTCTGTTCCCCAACATTGCGCGTGAGCAGGCATTCCCCACGGTCATCAGGGAATTATTCTCGCCACTGGTGAGTGGCATCGTTTTGGCCGCCCTGCTCTGCGCCGTGATGTCCTCAGCCGATACCACTCTGTTAAGCGCCAGCACCATATTGACCATTGATATCATCGGACGATTCCGGCCGACAGCGGGCCAAACAAACATATTACCCCGTTCCAAGTGGGCCATAGTGCTGCTGGGTATATGCTCGCTCGTCGTCGCCCTGATGCTTAAAGAAATAATCAGTGCCCTTCTCTTTGCCTACACGATATACACGTCTGGCGTGATTATACCGGTGATTGCCGGCTTTTTTAAGCATCGTCTGAAGGTTACCTCCGCCGGGGCATTAGCCGCGCTTATCGGTGGTGGCTCAGTGGGCCTGCTCAGCAAGCTGCTCAGCATCAAGTACCTGGACCTGGGAGCGCTGTTGTTCAGCGCGGTGCTCCTTTTCCTGGTCAGCTATATCAACCACCGATTCCAGTCAAAGGTACATTGAGCACCCTGTCTGCTATCGGGTCAACCACAGGCACAAGCCGGCACCGGCCAAGGCCAGACCCGCACCCGGTCATCAGGGGTGTTTGCACCCGTGAAACGTGGCTGTTATAATGGGGCTGATGAATGAATAGGGATGGACCAAGCCTCTCGTCCCAAGACCCGGGAGGAGAGGTTTTCCTTATCAACGGACAGGTTTGGTAAATTGGCATCAGCGGTAAACCAGGAAAAAGAAGAGCATCTGGAGACCATGCGACACTCCGCTTCCCACGTGATGGCGGAAGCGGTCCAGTCCATCTTCCCTGATGCCAAGTTCGGCATTGGCCCGGCAATCGAGGACGGCTTTTATTACGACTTTGACTTACCACGAGCGCTCACCCCGGACGACCTGCCCGTTATCGAGAGCAAGATGAAGGAAATCATCGCTTCCGATACCGCCTTTACCCGGAAGGAAGTGACCAAGGAAGAGGCAAGGCAGGTATTCGCCGCGCAGCCCTACAAGCTGGAGCTGATTGACGAGCTGCCTGACGAGAAGGTGAGCCTCTACCAGCAGGGCTCGTTCCTGGACATGTGCCGCGGTCCCCACGTGAAGTCAAGCGGGGAAATCAAGGCTTTCAAACTCATCAACATCGCCGGGGCATACTGGCGTGGCGATGAGCACCGCCCGATGCTACAGCGGATATACGGCGTTGCCTTTGACACCGAAGCGGCCCTGGAAGAACATTTGAAACGGCTGGAGGAAGCCGCCCGGAGAGACCACCGAAAGCTGGGCAAGGAGCTGGACCTGTTCAGCATTCAGGATGAGTTTGGCCCCGGACTTGTCCTCTGGCACCCGAAGGGAGCCATCATCCGGCGTGTCATTGAGGACTTCTGGAAAGATGAACACGCCAGGCGCGGCTATGAGCTGGTCTATACACCGCACATCGCCCGAATTGACCTGTGGCGAACCAGCGGACACCTTGAATTCTACAAAGACTACCTTTACAGCCCGATGGACATCGAGGGGCAGAAATACATCCTCAAGCCGATGAACTGCCTGGGGCATATCTCTATTTACAAGACCAGGCGACGGAGCTACCGTGACCTGCCGCTGCGCTACGCCGAACTGGGTACTGTTTACCGTTATGAGCGCTCCGGCGTGCTCCACGGACTGTCCCGCGTCAGAGGTTTCACCCAGGATGACGCCCATATTTTCTGTCGGCCTGACCAGCTGGAAGACGAGGTCGTCGCCGTGCTTGACCTGGCGCTCTTCATGATTGATACCTTCGGTTTCCAGAACTATCAACTTCTTCTCTCCACCCGGCCGGAGAAATATGCCGGCACGCTGGAGATATGGGAGGAAGCCACGGAAACCCTGCGCCGGGCACTTAAACGGTCGGGTCATGCCTATGAAATTGACCCAGGAGAGGGTGTATTCTACGGACCGAAAATCGATATCAAGTTTGAGAGTGCGCTGGGCAAGGCATGGCAGGGGCCGACCATCCAGGTTGACTTCAATCTGCCACCTCGCTTCGACGTTAACTACATTGGCGAGGACGGCCGGAAGCACCCGGTGGTCATGGTGCACCGCACCGTGCTCGGCAGCATGGAGCGTTTCCTGGCCACCCTGCTGGAACACTACGGAGGCGCCTTCCCGGTCTGGCTGGCACCGGTTCAGGTGCGGATAATCCCCGTGGCCGACCGTCACCTCGATTATGCCCGCCAGCTCGAAGCGGAACTGAAAAATGAGGGCATTCGCGCCGAGTTTGATGCCCGAGCGGAACGAATCAATACAAAAATTCGCCAGGCACAGCTGGAAAAAATCCCCTACATGCTGGTGGTGGGCGATAAAGAGGTGAAGACCAGGACCGTGGCCATTCGTCAGCGCAGTGGAGAGCAGAGCGCGGCCCAGCCCTTGGCACGTTTTAAGGAGACCGTTAAATCAGCTATTGCTCGCCGGGCGATAGATACCGAGCGCGATGGTGGTAAGGCAAGTTGACGGGATAAGGTAGTTCCGTGCTTTCCGGAATTTGATTATTGACTTATAATATGATATAGTTTTTCAACGTATAATACCTGTGCTTGAAGGAGGTAGATAAGGACATAATTAAACAACTGCGCATCAACCAGATGATCAGAGCTCAGGAAGTTCGTCTTGTGGGGGAGAAGGGGGAGCAGTTAGGAATTATGCCCTTGAGTCAGGCACAGGATTTCGCCAGAAAGCACGACATTGACCTGGTTGAAGTCGCCCCGTCTGCCGTTCCCCCGGTATGTCGTCTGCTGGACTACGGAAAGTACAAGTATCAGCAGGCCAAGAAAGAGCAGGAGATGAGAAAAAGCCAGAAAATCTCCTTGCTCAGGGAGATACGGCTTCGCCCGAAAATCGGTGACCATGATTTTGAGGCTAAAGCCAGGAAAGCACGGAAACTGCTGGCTGACGGCGATAAAGTGAAGGTGACGGTGCTCTTCCGGGGGCGTGAGATAACCCACCCGGAGTTGGGCGGGAAACTTTTGCAGCGGATGACCGAGGCACTCAATGAGAACGCCGCTATAGACAGGCAGCCCGTTATGCTAGGCAAACGTATGGATATCATACTGACGCCGATTACGAAATCGAAAGCCAGAGAAGAGGTAAAGGAAAGTCAAGATGCCAAAGCTGAAAACCCATAAAGGCGCGAAAAGCCGCTTCCATATTACCAGCAGCGGTAAAATCATGCGGGTCAAAGGCCCGAAAAGCCACCTGCGAATGCGCAAAGCCAAGCGGGTGAAGAGGCTTTTCGATAATAAAGTTGAACTGCATCCCGCTGACCGAGCCAGAATCAAAAGACTGCTTCCCTACGGGGTTGGCTAGATAGGAGGGTTGTTCCTTGCCAAGAGTGAAGAGAGGGGTCACCCACCACTACCGGCATAAAAAGATGCTCGCCATGACCAAGGGTCACCGGGCATCCCGGCATACTCTCTATCGCCGGGCTCACGAGTCGATGCTGCATGCTTTGAGCTATGCCTACCAGCACCGCCGAGAGCGGAAAGGCGATATGAGAAAGCTGTGGATTCTGCGGATAAACGCCGCCAGCCGTGCCCAGGGCTTGAAGTACGGTCAGCTTATGAACCTGCTGAAGAGAGCCAGCATTGGCCTAAACCGGAAGATGCTGGCCGAAATGGCGGTAAGAGAACCAGAAGCTTTCCGTAATCTGGTCAACACCGCAAAAGAGAAAGCCCCGGTTTAAAACGGAACCACGGTATTGGCCACTGCCCCTTCATTTCTCCTTCCGCACTAAGGGAAAGACCACAGCGAGAAAATGATACAGCAGCTTGATGAACTGAAAACAAAAGCGCTCCAGGAACTGGGCAAAATACAGGATGGAAAAGAGCTGGAATCATGGCGGGTCCGTTACCTTGGTAAGAAAAGCGCCCTGACCTCGATTTTACGCAGCCTGGCCAAGTTGCTGGTTGAAGAGAGAAAGTCAGTTGGGGCCCGGGCCAACCAGGTCAAGGCTGACCTGGAGAGCAGATGGCAGGAAAAAGAGCAGGCACTGCGAGAGGCACTGCTGACTTCCGGGACAAAGCGGGAAGTCCTTGATATCACCCTGCCCGGTCGCCCCCTGCCCACCGGCCGTCTGCACCCGATAACGCAGACCCTCAATGAAATTTTCGATACCTTTGCCTCCATGGGCTTTCAGATATTTGAGGGGCCAGATGTGGAGTGGGACTACTATAACTTCGAGGCCCTGAATATTCCCGCCGAACACCCTTCCCGCGATACCATGTCAACCTGCTGGGTAGAGCCCAGGTCAGAAAGCGGCGAGTGTAACATGCTCCTCCGCACCCATACCACAGCGGTAACGGCACGCGCCATCGAGAAGATGACGCCGCCAATAAGGGTAATCGAGCCGGGCAAGGTCTATCGTTATGAGGCCACGGATGCCACCCACATCCCCATGTTCTACCAGATTGACGGCCTGGCCGTGGATAAGGGAATAACCATGGCTGACCTTAAGGGGACGCTCTACGAGTTTGCCCGTCGTTTCTTCGGTGAGGAGAGAAAGGTCCGCTTCCGCTGCGATTTCTTCCCCTTCGTCGAGCCCGGTGTGGAGATGGCTATTGCCTGCCTGACCTGCAACGGAAAGGGGTGCCGGCTCTGCGGGTATAGCGGCTGGATAGAGATACTCGGTGCCGGCATGACCCATCCCGAGGTGCTGAGACGGGGCGGCATTGACCCTGACGTGTACAGCAGCTTTGCCTTTGGCATCGGCATTGAGCGACTGCCCATGCTGCGCTACGGCATTGACGATATCAGGCTTTTTTACGGCAACGACCTCAGGTTCCTGAGGCAGTTTTAGCATGGTAAGATGAAAGTTACGCTCAAGTGGCTCCGGGAATTCGTTGACATCAATCTGTCACCGAAAGAGGTGGCGGACCGGCTGACCATGGCCGGGATTGAGGCCAAAGGGGTACAGGCGCTCGGCGGTAAGTGGGACAACATTGTGGTCGGCCAGATTACAGCGGTCAACCCTCACCCCAACGCCGACCGCCTCCGACTGCCCACAGTTGACCTCGGCACCGAACAACAGACTGTGGTCTGCGGGGCCCCGAACCTCAACATCGGCGATAAGGTGGCCTTTGCCCGCGTTGGCGCCGAGCTCATTGACGGGCACACCGGGCAAATGTCCAGCCTGAAGCCGGCCAAAATCCGCGGTGTCGAGTCAAGCGGCATGGTCTGCTCGGAAAAGGAGCTGGGCATCTCGGATAACCACACTGAAATACTGGTACTGCCCGCCGATGCGCCGGTGGGCATGCCTCTGGCCGACTACCTCGGGGACGTCGTCCTTGACCTAGAGGTAACGCCCAACCGGCCGGACTGCCTCTGCGTTATCGGCATCGCCCGGGAGGTGGCGGCACTGACCGGCCAAAAACTGCACGTACCCGAAATCACTTACCAGGAAGCGGGGTCGTCAATTGACCGGCACATCGCGGTGGAAATCATTGACGCCGACCTCTGCGCCAGGTACTGCGCCAGCCTCATCACCGGAGTCAAAATCGGCCAGTCTCCGCCGTGGATGCAGCAGAGATTGCTCGCCTGCGGCATGCGCCCGATAAGCAACGTCGTCGATGTCACCAACTACGTAATGCTCGAGCTGGGGCAGCCCCTGCACGCTTTTGACTACGAGCTTATCAGGGGCAGAAAAATCATCGTCCGCCGGGCGACCGAGGGTGAAATCATTACCAGCCTGGACGGGGTCGAGCGCAAGCTCTCCGCCAACATGCTCGTCATTGCCGATGCCGAGCGTGCCGTGGCCATTGCCGGCGTCATGGGCGGCGCCAACAGCGAGGTCACTGAAAGTACGACCTCAATACTGCTGGAGGCGGCCAACTTTAACCCGGCCAGCATTCACTACACCGGTCG
>Ga0315274_10012325_pt1 | contig 12198 bp, 8 predicted proteins | sample YL17G02_20_MG_FD_203700 | JGI IMG/M metagenome (GOLD analysis project Ga0315274, IMG submission 203700) | Sediment microbial communities from Yellowstone Lake, YNP, Wyoming, USA - YL17G02_20 | ecosystem: Environmental > Aquatic > Freshwater > Lake > Sediment | place: USA: Wyoming | collected... | reverse complement strand
CAATACCTAACCCTCCCGGCAGCTTTCTAAACCATTTATCAAAGGATTCATAGAGTTCCCTTGTTATCCCCGCATTTCCTGCAAATCCCCCCATCAGGATAAAAAGAGGAATGATCGTATACGGGTAATAGGCGGCGGTTTCATAAACTGTTCTGGCCACAACAGGCAATGCTGCCTTGACGGATGCCAAACAACTAATTCCCAGGAAGCCTACAAACATCATGACAAAGGCGATAGGCATACCGAGGAATAAAAGAATAACGAGTAAAACACTACCCAAGATCCCAACAGTAATTGGGCTCACTGTTCCTCCCTTTTAAGTTTTCCTATTAAACTAATAAGGTCAATCAGGAGTTCCATCCATAGAAGGAATCCACAGATGGCTACCAGTAGTCTAAAGGGATATTGGGGGATCCTTAACATCTCGGAAACTGTACGTTCGCCGATGCCTTCAATCCATCCTTGCCATACTAAAATGGCAATAATGAAAAGACTGAATGTGGTCGTTATTATCTTACAGGCTGCTGCAGTGCGGAGAGATAATCGAGAAGTAATGAAATCAACTCCCACATGACCTTTTACCTGCTGGGTATATGCCGCACCTAATAGGATAAAAGTAACCAATAGATACTCGGATAGCTCCATTGTGCCTGGAATAGGTTTTTTAAAAAAGCTCCTTCCGATTACATCTCCAGTAGTGAGCACCATCAGTGGAATAAGCAGAGACATCCCCACGATACTCACATAAAGATTTAAACGCTGTATCCCCTTTTGGACCTTGATCCACCACATTGTTTCACCTTATTTCCATTCGGGCGGGAAGGCTACGACCTTAACTCCTCTTTTTTCGCATTCTTCGTTGTACATTTTAACAACTTCTTTTGCTGGAAGTTTCTTCCCCTCCAAATCCGCCACCCATCTTCTTGTCACTTCCCTGAATCTCTCATACCATCGCTCGGCCTCATTGGCAGGGAGGTTATAGAGCTCCACCTTTTTATCCGTTATCTCCTTCATCATTTTCTTATAAATATCTCTGTTCAACCCACCTGTAGTCTGGAAGGGATTGTGGCAAACCTCATCGAAAACCGGCTTGAGGTCTCCAGGAATCTTTTTCCAGCTTTCATTGTTCATGATGACCCCTTCAGAAACACAACCGAAGGTCGTTACTACCCCATATTTTGCCACCTCATAAAGTTTGAAGGAAATGAATAAGGGTGGGCAAGTCACAATCCCATCGATCGTTCCCATCTCCATAGCCAAGTAGACATCGCCAAGAGGCATGAAGATAGGTTCTGCTCCGAGTGCCTTAATATATTGAGTTTGATGCCCCCCTGGGGTCCTTATTTTTAGACCTTTTACCTCCTCGAGGGTCCTCACAGGCTTCTTTGTCCACATAAAAGCTTGGATGCAACCATTTAGTTCGACCATCTTCACATTTGGAAACTCCTGATGAAGAATCCTTTTGTACATGGTATTCCCAATGTCTGTGGCAATATCTTTACCGTCCACCCAGGTGGCAAGGGAAAGAACATCTGTCAGTGGGAATCTTCCAGGCGTCCATGTTGCAGTGAAGTAGCCCATATCTGAAAGTCCATTGGCAACAATGTCAAAATGTTCCGGCCCTTTTCCCAAGGCGCCTCCAGCAAACATGGTATAATTGATCCGGTCTCTACTCCTTTTTTTCAGTTCTTCGAGCATCGGTTCCCAAACGGTCTTTACTTCATAACCCACAGGAACATGCCAAGTGCTAAATTTTAAATTGGTCTGTGCATGAGCTAAATGAAAATGCCCAAATCCAGTTCCCAACGCAATGCCACCAATGAGTGAATTTTTTAAAAAATCTCTCCTTGTGATTCTGTTGTACATTCTTTACCCCACCTTTCTTGTGTGGTGTCTCAATAACAGCCTTACAATGAGTGTCATTCCGGGCTTGACCCGGAATCCAGTTCTTTAAGCTGGATTCCCGTTTCCACGGGAATGACAGCTTACGGATTATTGTAAAGTTTTATTAGATACATCATACTTATTTATTCCTCCTCCGGTTCCCCTGTAATCATTTTAACTCCCTTCCCTCTTGTTCTCTACTCTGCACAACATATAATCCAACTTGATGTTTGACAGGGAGCGGAAAATATTCCCCTTCACCTTCCGGTTCTTTCTCTCCAATGCTTCAATCAACTCCTTCACTTCCTTTCGCTTCGTCTTACCAGAACTCGGGCACCCGCTGGGACCAAAAGGCAAACCCATCTCCCGGGCAAACCTCTCAATCTTCTTCTCCTCTATCAGAGCTAAAGGTCGAATGAGGGTGATCTTTCCCTTGAATAAAGTTTGAACGGGGAGCATCGTGCTAATCTCAGCGCTGTAAAAAATATTGAGGAGTAAAGTCTCGATGATGTCATCCTTATGATGTCCGAGGGCAATCTTGTTACATTGCAACCGATGGGCTAAATGGAAGATCCGCTTTCTCCTTTCCCAGGAGCAGAGGAAACAGGGATTTTCCCGATTCTCAGGGCTATTTGCTCTTTTTCCTATATCGGTGAATTCAATGTGATAAGGGAGACCTTGTGCTTCAAAAAAATTCTTCAGGATTTCTGCCCGTTCGGAGTCAAAACCGAGGTCGATGTGAACTGGAACCAATTCGTAATCAATAGGAACACGCTTCCTGCGCTCTTGAAGGAGGTGGAGAAGCGTGAGGCTATCTTTTCCTCCTGAGACCCCCACTATGATCCGATCCCCGTCCTGGATCAACCCATAACGGTGGATCGCCTTTCCCATCAAACCCCGAATCTCTTTTTCCCAGTACGCCATAACAAGTTGGCAAAGCGCACGGCGCAGAGCGCATAGGGCATAGCGTTTCGTATCTCAGGGCTTTAGCCTCGGTTTCGAGTCGTACCGACCTGACAAGTCAGCCCTAAAGGGCTGAGTTACAGGCTATGCCTTTTGCTCTATGCCCTTTGCCCTACACCTTTGATTGGACATATATCACATCTCGGCACTTTTTTACAAAGCGTCTTCCCTAAATGGACGAGGAGCGCATGGTATTCATTGAATAGCCTTTTATTGTGAGGGAGATGGTTCATGAAAAGTCTCTGGATCTCTCCGTAAGACGCGCTTTCTGAAATCATCCCGTGCCGCAAAAGGATCCGTTTCGTGTAGGCATCGACAACAAAAATGGGTTTTTTCAGGCCATAGAGGAGGATGCTATCTGCAGTTTCAGGTCCAATACCATTAACCTTGAGTAGCTTTGCCCTCAATGTTTTAAGTCGTTCTTTTCCCATCCTGTTAATATTTCCATCGTAATTTTCGAATAGAAAATCCACAAAGGCCTTTAATCGTTCGGCCTTGATTCGATAGTAACCTGAAGATCTAATCAGAGGAGCCAACTGTGATTTTCTAAGTTGATGAATCCCTTCGGCATTTAAAACTCCCTTATTCTTAAGCTTTTGAATCGCTTTCTCCACATTTCTCCAGGAAGTATTTTGAGTGAGGATTGCTCCCACCATCACCTCAAAGGGTGTCTCTCCAGGCCACCAATGCCGTGGACCATAAGTTTTGAAAAGTCTATTATAGATATCCATCAGTAAGGCTTTCATCAATCTTATTGCTTATCCCTCACTCTAAGTTATGAGTTCAGAGTTTCTTAAGCTCAAAATTCAAAGCTCAAGGCTCAATGCATTTCTGCCACAGATAGGGTTTGCTTTCAGCTTTGAGCTTTCAGCTTTGAGCTTTCAGCTATTTGATACTCCGAACTGAAATCATTTCAGTCTTTTCTGGGATCGAAAGAAGCTTAAAAGGATCATGGCCGTCATGTCAAGCAATTGAAAAAAAGAGGGAGGACAACCCGAGCTTTAAAAATAAGAATCGAGACTGATGCAAAGTCTCTGCCTATTTAGATTATTTATTTCTAAGAAATTGGTTGCTGTATAACCTTTGAATAGTGGGAAAGTCTGAGACTAACTGTGGATATCTTTTGACAATCGACTTAACTCTCCGGTGTAAAGCAAACCGGTCATTCAATCCAAGTAATTTCCAAGCCTCCGTTTTACGGCCTTCTGTGGTACGCAATGCCTCCTCAATATATGTTAAATCCCATTTTGCCAATTGTTCATCGAGATCAATGCCCTTCTCATCAATATGAACTTGAAAAGGTGAGCCCATTTCAGGAGTTGGTTGAACCAGTATTTCCAGAGGAAGATCATCTTCCTCGATCTGTGAGTGCTTCTTAAAATTTGCATAAATGATCGCCCTCTCAAGGGCAGCCTTCAGCTCCCGAACATTTCCAGGCCAATGATATTCTTTTAATGCCACCATGGCTTCTTCACTAACTTTGCTTATTCGAGTGCGCCCCTGATTAAGAAAAAGTTTCAGAAAATGGTTACACAGTGCTGGTATGTCATCAGGCCTTTCCCTAAGTGGAGGTAGTAGGATCTGAACACTCTTTAGCCGGAAATAAAGATCCTGGCGGATTTCCCCTGTTCGCACGACATCGTCCAAGTTGCGATTTGTAGCCGCCACAATTTGTAAATCTATTTCGATGCTATCTGAACTGCCGACGCGCGAAAACTTACGTTCCTCAAGGAACCGGAGCAATTTCACTTGCACTTCAACTGGTAGATCTCCGATTTCATCCAGGAAAAGTACCCCTCCCTTCGCCTTCTCGACGAAACCTATACGGCGAGTTTTGGCACCAGTAAATGCACCTGCCTCGTGCCCAAAAAGCTCGCTTTCTATGAGATTAGGATTGAGTGAAGCAATAGCGACAGGTATGAACGTCTCTTTTGAACGCCACCCAACTCGGTGAATAGCGAGCGCAACAAGCTCCTTTCCTGTCCCTGTCTCGCCAGAGACAAGTACAGTAACATAACCGTCTTTCGCCACCATTTGGATGAGATTCTTCACCTGTTGAATTTGATCAGATTCGCCTATAAGCTCTATTGGTTCAAGCTTTTGAAGTCGTTCCTCAAGCTGCGCTGCCTTTTGAGATAAACTGGAATGCTCCAGAACTCTCTTTAATCGCTGTCGCAGTTCCTTTATATCAACAGGCTTCTTAATAAAATCCTCTGCGCCAATCCGCATACACTCAACTGCAGTTTCTATGTCGCCATATGCACTGACCATAATGACGGGAAGACCAGGCCGAATTTCCACAAATTCCTTTAACAATTCAACTCCTTCTTTATTTTGAGGAGTATTTTCGTCGAGACGGATATCCAGGAGAACAATATCGGGGTCATGACTGAATGCAGTTCTTGCCTCTGAAAGATCTGAAGCGGTTTGAATAGCGAAAGCTTCCCTTAGCACTCTCTCAAGAGATGCAAGGAAGTTCTTGTCATCATCTACGATAAGCAATTTGGGAATTTGTGTTACCATTTTCATAAATACTTTTTACCAGTTAATCCTCTTTTATAATTTTAACAATGGCTATAAGCATGAATCCCACGATGCATAAAATGAACCCAAAGGCCCCTAATTGCTCAAAAATTCCCCCTTTTAAATGGATTTCAATGCTGGAATGGTATTTCATTAGGATAGAACCAATTCCTACAATCAAACCCAATCCCCAGATTCGAAGATTTGGAAAATACATCGTCTTCTCTATTAACTCCTCTCTTTTTGATTCCGGAATATCTTTCCTTCGAAGTCTAAAGGAAATATAATCAAATAAAATAAAAACTATAATAGGGATAAAAAACATCATTTCTCTCATTTAAATCTCCCTCCATATTTCTATTGCCGTTACTTTCTTGTTATTAAAGTATATAAATGGGAAATAAAAATTCCAAGATGGACGAATCCTATCAAAATAGTTATGACAATCAATATTTTTGTTTTTGGATCAGCAGGAAATCCACTTGTCTGAAGTCCAAAGAATGCTATATAAGCGTGGGTAATATGAGAATAGAATCCATCAATAATGGGTTTCCCAGAATTAACTTTACCAAAATCCGCCTTAATAAGCCAGCTCAATACTCCTAAAGATAAGGGCCAGCTTAATAAAGCTAAAATAAAGAGTGGGAGCGATCCCACTAAAGTTTCCACATACCACCGAATAGGAAAAGTGACCCAGGAAAATATACTTTTTATGCCTGGTTGCATTAAAGACCATCTTCGATTTAATTTCCTAAAATAACACAGACATTGTTCTTCCTCGTCAAATTGCGCAAAATCCTTGAAGATTCGCATGACATCTGTAATAATACCCATCTTCGCATTTAATGAAGCTCTCTTTTTTACCTTCGGATTAAACCACTGCGCAACAACATCTACTTCCTTTTCGATCTCTTTAATACGATTCTTCACATCTATATTATGTTCCATTCCATAGAACATACATTCTGCCTTTACCTCCAATTTATGCCTGAGGGCAATGGCTTCAAGACATGTGGTTGGGGTTCTGTATCCGAGTAATTCCTGGGCCTCAAGGGATAGAGTTGCTCCATGGATACAGTCCGGGACAGTTTCTGCCTTATGGAATATATTTTCTGCACGATTAATAAGGCTTTCCGCTATAACAAGTAACCTTCCTGGCGCACTATGTCCACCCCTAGTTTCCACTCCTGCAGGAAATGGTTTTGCTGCTTTCCACTCTTCATTTCGCCATTTCCAGTATTCCCTAAGAAGCTCGCTATTTTCAAGGATGTTATAAATTCCGCCAGAGGGTTTGTAAACGATCTTTATTTTTTCCGCTTGGGTTCTCAAAAAATCCATATAATTTCTATTCTTATAATACCAATTTATGTATTTATGACCGACTGTAACAAATATCCTTTTTTGAGCGTCCTTAAGCTTTTCATATTTTTCATCTCTTTCTTCCAAATCTGAAAAGTGAAGAACCCTGGTTCTATCAAGGAAATCACTATCAGGGAAATTAAGAAACATATCTTCGAAAGTCAGATTTATTTGAATGTTTTTACTAAATTCCGAATCTTTTTTAAGTAATTTATCCATCATTTCGTGAGTTGTCAAAATAAAGCTTCTATAGCCCATCTTATATGATAAATATCCATGCAAATACGCATATGTTTCCTCATCGTCTATGGCGGCTGAGATACCTTTATTTCTTTCCTGAAGATACATAACTAACTCTTTAAGCTCAGGGTCTTGTTTTATGTTGCTCCTAATTAGGTTGCGAAGACCGATGGAATCAAACATTGAAGAAAAAATAAAGTTTCTTGATACACTTTCAAAGATTTCTGCCCAGTACCAAGAATGAGAATCACTCGGTGTCTTCATTGAATAGAAAACCCAGCGAATTTCTGGGTAAGCCAAAGAAAGCATCGATGCAAGCTGAGCAAATATATTGGTTCGTCTTAAAGGATTCAAACTACTTGACTCCTCATATAATCCCACATCCAATATGGCAACAGATTCCCTCATTATTTGGTGATGGAATTTTTCAAATGACTGGCAAATTTGTTCTAATGAAATAAGAAGGCTTGAATCACTATCTTCGATAGGGGGGATATTAACAATATGACTTTCTGTCTTATGCACCCACCATAAATATCTTTTAAGTGCCGCGCTCCAAAAAGAAGAATATGAGAGAATAAAAAAAGTTTTCATCTACCTTATTTTAATCTTCTAATCTATTAATTAAGGCAAGGCTTGCAACAAATCTCCCAATAACATCAACTCCAAAGGCGAGAATTCCCTGGACTGAATTACTATTAGTATATTTGCAAAAGAGCAATACTATAAAAACAAAAGAGAAAAATTAAATTATTGTTACAGGAATTCTTATATTGGCCGATAGAACGTTTGTTCCTTGGGCGCATTTTTGTTGGACATTACCCATCAGTTTTTTGTTCCATCATTTGAGGTAATTTCGCTTCTGATATTTTATACTACTGATGGTTGATATTTTTTTCTGTATTACTTATCAATTTATTCAAAGCATTGTCTAGCTCAACAAGCCATTCATGAAAAGGATTCTTCTTTCCCGTGCATTTTTTTATCAGATCCCCCCTTTTGTCACTTATTACTGCATTAAGAATTTCTTTTATTCCATTTGGAGGCTCTTTTTGAGGTAGAAGTTTCATAATGTTTCTCCAAGCTTCATTTATTTCTTTTTTTCTATAAGGTCTTTGTTCTATTGCATTGTTTACTATTTTTTCAATAGTATCTTGTTCATCTCCCATGCCATAAACCAATTGTTTCACTTGCTCTGAAAATTTATCTACCGTTTGATCTTTATATGCTTGCACAACTTCATTCCAATACTCTTCATTAAATCCTTTTTCTAAGAACCCCTGGAGATCAATATCGATGGGCGCCAACAAATGCGCAAGACGGTGTTTAATATTGGATAGTACACTAATTAGTTTTTTTTTAAACGCTTCGAGAACCTTATCAAAGTCAGACCGATTCAGTCCTACAACCAATCCGCCTACAACATTCTTGTTGTCGTCCAATAACATAAGTGCATCATAAACTGGATCTCCAGGCTCATGTCCAAGCTTTACTTGTTCAACTACTCTATAAGACCCCAAAAAGTTGGCTTCACTTTCCTCAAGTTTTCTATGCCATGCAATGTAAATATAATAATCCTCTAATCTTTTAGCTTGATTAAAAAAATCTTTAAGCACAATATCAAGAGATTCATTCTGAAGAATAACAACCAGCATTGAGTCATCATCAATCTCGAACCATAGCCCATTGTTCCCTGAATGTTGACCACACTTCGCTTGGCTTTTGGTATCTTTCTGCCTCTCATTAAAACGTTCGTGGAACTTATCCCAGATTCTATAATATGGGTGATTCATTTTTACCGTTATCACAGCCAACAAACGCTTTTGATTCATGGTTTGCACCTTTTCATTTGGGTCTTTTTGTCTCTGCTTGCAATGCAAAAAGCATCCGCATCAAACCATATTTATCCACTTTATTAATAATATACTCGGCCAAGTTGGAATATTCTATCCATCGCAAGTTCTCCTCTTTCGCCCGGTCCGGCTTGCCACGCCCCGTGTCAATGATAATCCACCTTACTGCCTTCATCAAAAGTTGCCACCCTTCTTCAAAGTTTCTTGAGCCTGTATTTCCTAGCTTTCTGGCTTCGTCTATTAACCCCTGATGGATGACAAAAAAATCATATACAAAGCTACTTTGGAGAGTTAATAGGCGCTTTGATAAAGGTAAATTCTTTACAAAAGATGGAAAATCTTTGATGGCTCGCTCAATATCAAGAATATCCACTCTTCGCTCCTGCCATAATGCCTTTATTTCCCTTGCTTCATTAGAATTATACTTGTCAATACCTTCACAAGATTTAGCTTCGGTATTGCCTTGTCCAAAGATCCTTTCATCTAATATTGCAACACTAACGGCAGCAGCTTCTTTAAATTGATATAACAACCTTTCATCTTTTTCTTGCCATGATTTGCCCAGAAGAATTGCCATTGGTTGACCACCTAAAATGGCTTGGTGATATGCTGATTGCTTGTAAAGTTCAGTTTCCTCCTGCTTATCGATCTTATGGTCAAATGATAGATAGTTGGCTCCCCGTTGACTGTTTAATGGCAGATCTTCGCCTCGCTTCATAACTTCTGCTATTTCATTATGCCATGTTTCATAACCCCACCTTACACAAATTTTGAACTGCCCCCAGTTCCAGTTAACCCAAGACTTCCAAAGTTTGGCTGACATGTCTTTGGCATCCCCCGTGGGCAGCGAATCTATAAGTTCCACGCTCGTTTCCCGGATCTTTTCCATTACCTCTGGCCTAATATTTTTGTCAAGTTCGCCAACGACGACTACGCGATAGGGTAATTGGCTCAGATGATCACTTAACCAAATCCAATCTTCTATTTGAAGGTGATCGCCTTGCAGAACCAAGAAATTGTGCCGCACCACTTCTCCGCTATCCACCTTGCTCCGAAGTTCTCGAAACTCGGTCATAAACTCTATTCCCTGCCTGCGAAAACTATCCTCACTGCCTCTAACTTGCCTTCTCATGCTGGTACTTACAATTAACGCCTCCTTGGGTTTGAAGAGGTAAAGAGTATAAGTCAACTCGCCTAAATCTACCTCCTTTTCTACTCTCTGACCATTCTCCTCAACCTCTTGCTTCTCCCTCCAAGTTTTGCACCAGTCCACTTGGATAACAGGCGGCTTATTACCTTTGCCATCTCTCCATTCCCTATATTTGTTGTCCATTTCCTCATGTCGCACCAGCCGAAGATAACTTGCGGTAACCTTGATTTCCTTCATACCCCATTGCTTTTGTTTCAACTCGCCAGTCTGCTCATCTATGATGGCTTCGTCAAGATACCCCTGAATCATGTCTTTAGTTTCCTTCTCCACTCCGTTCCCATTTTCTTTTACTTCCTGCTTTTTGCTGGTAGGAAGATGGTCTTTGATGACTATCTTGTAAAAGTCGTCCTGCCATTTGTTTCTGCTATCATCCCAGTTTTCATAGACATCTATTGTAAATTTGAGCTTGGGAATTATTGTAGCATCTGCACCCGGGGCTATCCGCTCTGCTTTGTTCTTTATGCACTCCAGCCAAACTCGGTTTCCATATCGAGCTGAATTCCGCAAGAGATTCTCCAGGATTGAGTAGAAGGCATGCATTCCGACATTCCCATGCGCAATGTCCACATTCAACGACACCACATTCCCCTCCTGTATTACCTTCCATTTTCCTCCCTTCCACCGCCATACCTTTGAGCCTATAGAAGTTTGGGGAACCTCGTTTTTCCAAATGCGAAATTCTATCTCAATGTGTTGGAGCTCTAATTGCTGGAATTTAGCGATATTGTTAAGCAAACAGGGATTATCAGCAAAGCCCTTAATTAAATCCTCAAAGCTGCTCCCTAAGCACCAAGAGGGCGACGAAGTAGAAACATGTGCCACGAAATCCATCCGTTGCTGCATGTATTTTAAAAATTTCTTCATATCATCAGTATTCCAACCCTCTTGCACCAAGTTAGCCAATACATGGCTTCCAATGTTATGCGACATATTCCTTGATATGATAGCTGCCACACCAGCTCGAAGAGATTCTTTTAAAATTTTTTCTTCCGATTCTATCATCCCTGGAAGAGTAAAAATTCTATTTATTACAGTCGCCATAAAACCAATTTTACTTTCAGGTAATTCTTTACTATAAAATACAACAACACTTCCAGCCGGAAAATCTTTTGATAAAAATGCAGGCAAATAATAGCAAACTCTCCAATCCTTTTGAGATGATATCAAAATGAAAAGAAATCCACTTAATATATTCTCCCAATTTGGTAATTTATAATCATTTCTAATTATTTTCTTTAGTTTTAATTCATTAACAAATATTTCAAATAAATTAACAAAAGCTTTTCCATCATAATTATAAGAGATTTTTATAAATTTATTAATTTCTTCTGATATATTATGCCCATTAAGAATTAATTCATTCAATCTATTTTTTAGGTCTCCTATCCCTTGAAAAATATATTTGGGAACTGAAACTATAACATTCTGCTTACTTTCATCTACATAAAATAAGCTGTCTGCTTCAACCAGCTCTTCTCTTACAATAAAAGTAAATTTATACCATTTTATATTGTTCTCTAATATTAGCTCACTGAATTTAAGAACATCAGATTTAAAATACCATTCACCTAATAATTTTGCAAATTTAGTATTTATTAAATTAACAGGAAAATAATAAGAGGGAGTAATCCATTGATTATTATAAAAGCTATAATAATTCAATATACCATAGACGAAAAATTTACCGAATAAATTGAAAAAAAGTAATTTATCAACTATGTAGGGGATCAATTTATTTTTTCTTTTTTCATAATCAGTTAATTCTTCATCCTTTAAATCTAAGCCCAATTTCTCCATAACTTCATTATATTTGTAGCCATTCCTGCATAATTTGCGAACCACTTCACATCTTTCTTTTATCTCCTCTGATAAGAGCCAGTTAAGTATTTTAGTGGAGGAAGGAATTATAGTATCAGGGCTGAAAAGTTCCTCCTTAATTTCTGGAATTTGAAATGCACTTATCTTTATATATGTGGGTATATTAAATATTTTTGGTAGACTTTCTTCAGACTTAGATTTCTTGTCAATATACTCATTAATATGCTCTCCTAATTCCATCCAATCCTTTTCCTTTAAACCACGCCTATAAGTTCCAAAGACGGCCTCCTTAAATTGTCGTTTAATATCTTCAAGTGTTATTGAATAATGCCAACTTAAATTTTCTAA
>Ga0315274_10012324_pt1 | contig 12198 bp, 10 predicted proteins | sample YL17G02_20_MG_FD_203700 | JGI IMG/M metagenome (GOLD analysis project Ga0315274, IMG submission 203700) | Sediment microbial communities from Yellowstone Lake, YNP, Wyoming, USA - YL17G02_20 | ecosystem: Environmental > Aquatic > Freshwater > Lake > Sediment | place: USA: Wyoming | collected... | reverse complement strand
AACCGGCAGCTGATGACTCTGTTCAAACTAAGGGAGGTTATTGGCTGGTCAAGGTCGTAGATAGAGATGACAGTCGGGCGTTCGATGATGAGACTAGGAATACGCTGAGATTGAGACTTTTTGGAGACTTGATTAGTGAGCAGAGCGAAAAGAACTCGATAGAAACGTATTTGACTGAAGAGCAGAAGTCCTGGGCAGTGGCTCGAGTTCTTAAGAACAGGGGGTAATCGTTATGGTGGCTAGGAAGAGCATTGGTATCGGTTTGATGGGTTTGGGTGTAATCGGCGGCGGTGTGGTCAAGGTTTTGACGGGCAAAATGGATACTTTGACTAGAGAAGCAGGCAGCAAACTGGTCTTAAAGAAGGTGTTAGAGAAAGACTCAGCTAAGCACGGCTCATTGGGAATTGAGCATCGTATTTTTGCTACTCAGTTTGAGGAGCTAGTGAGCCATCCTGAGGTAGATATAGTTGTGGAACTTATCGGTGGTGAACATCCTGCCTTCGAATATATAAGAGAGGCTCTAACTCGCGGCAAGCATGTTGTTACTGCTAATAAAGAAGTTATGTCCAAACACTGGAGCGAGCTTCTGACTGTGGCTCGAGACCATCAAGTGGCTCTTCGCTATGAGGCTAGTGTTGGCGGTGGTATACCTCTAATTGCTCCGTTTCAGGAAGACCTGGTGGCTAATGATATTTCAGCTATTTATGCAATTGTTAATGGAACAACTAATTATATTTTGACTCGAATGGCTAAGGAAGGGCTGGATTTTTCTGTGGCTTTGAAAAAGGCTCAGGAGTTAGGCTATGCTGAAGCTGATCCAGCCAAGGATATAGAAGGAGTTGATGCTGCTTATAAGCTAGCTATCCTGACAACCATTGCTTTCGGCACTGAAGTTAGGTCAGAGAATGTGTACCATGAGGGGATTTCACGGCTCCAGGCTCGTGATTTTCGCTATGCTCGGGAATTGGGTTATGCCATAAAGCTTCTGGCTATTGCCAAACGATCTGGGGATTCTATTGAAGCTCGTGTTCATCCTGTATTTATCCCTGAGGATTCTCTGCTGGCTAAGGTAGATGGCGTTTACAACGCCATTCATGTGGAAGGCGACCTGGTGGGGAAGGTTATCTTCTATGGTGAGGGAGCTGGCCCCAGAGCAACTTCAAGTGCAGTTGTTTCCGATATTATCAAGATAGCTCAAAATATCAACCGTGGAACAACTGATATTCCAAGGTTACCTTTTGCAAGCGGACGGACTGTTAAACCTATGGCTGAGATAGAGACTCGATATTATATGAGAATGAGCGTTGCTGACCAAGCAGGCGTTTTGGCGCAAATCTCTAAAATATTGGGTGACCACGCCATTAGTATTTCCTCGGTAATTCAGAAAGAGACCGACCCATCTACTCAGATTGCTGAGATTGTGATAATGACTCATCCAGCTAAAGAGCAGGCAGTTCAGCAGGCCCTTAAGGAAACTGAGCGTTTGGCTGTAGTCAAGGAAATCACTAATTTTGTTCGGGTAGAGGCTTAGGAAAGAAAATGGGACGTGGTGTTCTAATCAGATACCGTGATTTTCTACCGATTACCCCGGCTACTCCTCTGATAACGCTGGGTGAGGGAGATACTCCTCTGGTCAAGTCCGTTGCCTTAGAGAAGGAGCTTGGCTGTGGTGAGCTTTATTTTAAGCTTGAGGGCTGTAATCCCAGTGGCTCTTTTAAAGACCGGGGCATGGTTGTAGCCATAGCCAAGGCAGTGGAAGATGGCAGTCGCTGTGTGATTTGCGCTTCTACTGGGAATACCAGCGCTTCAGCCGCTGCTTATGGAGCTAGATTTGGTCTTGATGTTGTCGTTATTGTGCCAAAAGGCAAGATTGCTTTAGGGAAGTTAGCTCAGGCTATTGCTTACGGGGCTAAAATCATCGCTATACAGGGCAATTTCGACCAGGCTCTCCAAATAGTTCGTAGCCTAGTTCAAAAGCACCCAGTTACGCTGGTTAATTCGCTGAATCCGTACCGAATTGAAGGTCAGAAGACGGCAGCTTTTGAGATTGTAGACGATTTGGGTGATGCGCCTGATTACTTTTTTATCCCAGTGGGCAATGCCGGAAATATCACCGCCTATTGGAAGGGCTTTGTCGAATATGAGCAGGCGGGCAAGGCAAGCCGAACCCCTAAGATGATGGGTTTTCAAGCCGAAGGGGCAGCGCCTATAGTTAAGGGCAAAATTGTCAAGAGGCCAAAAACCTTGGCTACGGCGATTCGAATTGGTAATCCGGCTAGCTGGCAAGGGGCAGTAGCTGCTCGGGATCAATCAGGTGGGGTCATTGACTGCGTCAGCGATGACGAGATTCTGGCTGCCTATAAGCTTTTGGCAAGGAAGGAAGGGGTTTTCGGCGAGCCAGCCTCAGCAGCTTCTGTGGCTGGCCTCATTAAGATGGCTAGGCAAGGGCTGAAGCTTTCAGGTAAAAAGGTGGTCTGCATTATTACTGGTACCGGGCTAAAAGATCCCAGCCTCCCGGCAAAGTTTGTTGAACCATTCCCGGAGTTGCCTGCCGACGTAAGGATAGTTGAACGAACTTTAGGTTGGGCTTGACCGTGATATCTATAGAAGACGCTAGCGGATAGTAACCAAAGAGGAGGCAGCAGTGGTTGACCTATCTAAGATTGAAACAGCAGTATTGGCTATAATCGAATCTATTGGCGATGACCCTCGAAGGGAAGGGCTGCAGGGCACACCGCAACGGATTGCTGAGATGTATGCTGAGGTTTTTTCCGGGTTGGATATGGATGCCAAAGCAGAATTAACTGTAGGTTTTGAAGTGGGGCATCGTGAAATGGTGATTTTGAGGGATATTCCCTTTCACTCTATGTGTGAGCATCATCTCCTTCCGTTTTATGGTGTGGCTCATGTCGGTTATATTCCTAATAAAGAGGGGCGAGTTGTTGGGGTAAGCAAGTTGGCGCGAGTGGTAGAGATATTCGCCAAGCGTCCTCAGCTACAGGAGAGGATGACGTCACAGATTGCTGATGCTATCGTTGAGGCTGTGCAGCCAGATGGTGTTGCTGTGATCATTCAAGCAGAGCATTTGTGTATGACAATGCGTGGCATCAAGAAGCCGGGAAGCAATGTTATCACTTCGGCAACTAGAGGGCTTTTTCGGACTCGGGCGGCAACGCGCGCTGAGTTTCTGTCTTTAGTTCAAGGCAAGTAGCGCTATTGAGCCGTTTAAAACTCTGTTTTTAAACGGGAGTCTCACTCCTCCCTACCTTTGTTCACGTTAACAATCGAAAGTTCTCGATTGTCTTATTAGCGTTATTCATGGCGTAGTGATTCAATTGGGTCAAGTCCAGCAGCTCTGTAGGCGGGGTAAATGCCAGAAGCTAGCCCTATAAAGATTGCCACCGAGATGGCAATAATTACGATGTCAGGTGACATTGGGGCTTTGACGGGGTATGGTCCAAGTTGAACGCCAGTAATCGCCCAGGTTCCCAGCGCAGCTATAGTAAGGCCGATTATCCCACCAGTCAGACTAAGCATAGAGGCCTCAACCAGGAACTGACGTAGAATATCCCGGCGTTTGGCACCCACGGCTTTTCGGATGCCGATTTCCCGTGTTCGTTCGGTTACTGAAACTAACATTATGTTCATAATGCCGATGCCACCGACAAGGAGAGAAATAGCGCCGACGCTGGCCAGGAATACCTGCATGACTCCAAGCACCTCCCGCATGCTGCTGAGAATTTCCTGCATATCGATGATGGTGAAATCGTCATCATCTTTTTCTCTGATATTGTGGCGCTGCCGCAGGATAGCAGTAGCCTGCTCCTTGGCGGCATCTATTTGGTCGGTGCTCACTGCTTTGACAGCGATAGTCTGGATGGGCCGCCCCCGTGCGCTCGTCTCACCCAGGATTCTCGATTGCATCGTCGTCAGGGGGATGAGGACGAAATCATCTGCAGAGCCTATGAAACCGCCTTTCTTTTCAAGGACACCGATAACCTCGAACTGGGTGCCGCTTACCCTGATGGTTTTACCTAACGGATTTTCCGTGCCGAAAAGGTCCGTGGCTGTCTTACTCCCAAGTACGGCGACATTTGCTCTTCTCCTGACATCGTGGTCAGAGATGAACTCCCCTTCAGCTACAGGGTAGCTAATGATTTGTGCAACGTCGGGAGTGGAACCCATGATGTTAACGGTAGTATTTTCATTGCCATAGACGACCTTGGCCAGTTTTTCAGTCATGGGGGCGACCAAGTCTACGGATGGGGCACGGTTGGGGTTAGCTAGAGCTTCGGCATCTTCGAGGGTGATACTTCCCGTGGCCCCCGACATTCCCTGTGTCATGTTTGTTGCGCTGGTGATGTAGATGGCGTTAGCGCCCATGCTCTCAAAGATGCCAGTAACGTTGGCTTCATGCCCTCTGCCAAACGATACCAGAAAGACGACGGCACTGACGCCGATTACGATGCCAAGTATGGTCAGGCTAGACCGCATCTTGTTAGTGTATAGGACTTGCCATGAACTGATAATGCTTTCCCAGAGATTCATCTTTTCTTCTCACTAACAATCTTACCATCTCTAAGATAAATCGTGCGCTGTGTATAGGCAGCGATGTCCTCTTCGTGGGTGACGAGGACTATAGTGATACCCTGGCTATTGAGTCGCTGCAAAAGCAGCATAATGCCTTTGCTTGTCTCGGTATCCAAATTACCGGTGGGTTCATCACCTAGAATGAGGGATGGGGTGTTGACCAGGGCTCGGGCGATAGCTACCCGCTGCTGCTCGCCTCCGGAAATCTCAGTAGGGCGATGATGAGCACGATTGGCCATGCCCACTGATTCCAGAGCTTCAAAAGCACGCTGGCGTTTATTACTGGCACCACTATAGACTAGCGGTAACTCTACATTGGCTATGGCTGTGGTTCGCGGCAGCAGGTTGAAAGATTGAAAAACGAAACCTATCTTTTTGTTCCTTATCTCAGCCAGTTGGTCATCCTTTAAACGGCTGACGTCTATACCATCTAATTCGTATCTTCCTGAAGTTGGTCTGTCCAGACAACCGATGAGATTCATCAAGGTAGATTTTCCTGAGCCTGATGGCCCCATAATCGAGACCATCTCTCCTGTCTCGATGCAACAGGTTACTCCATCAAGGGCAGTAACCTCGACGTCTCCTAGCTTATAGATTTTTACTATGTTTTCCAGGTCAATCATTGCTGCTACAGGTAACAAAGTAATGCTATATCATTTGAATCGCTGGTTGTTCTCAGAAGGATGTAGGCACTCGACCACGGGTTGCCTCGACAATAATCCTTTCCCCTTCACTGAGCCCAGAGATTACCTCGCTGAACTGGTCGTTCTGAGCACCCAAGACAACCGGTCTTTTTTCGGTTGACACTTTCTTCTCATCTATCACCACTTCCACCCAGTAGTCTCCCGGAGAGCCTTTAATCGCTCTGTTAGGTACCGTTATGATGTTTTTATGCTCTTCGACGATAACATCTGCGGTGGCGGTCAAGCCTCCTTTAAGCTCTACTTCAGTGGGCTCAAGGGAAACAGTGACTGCGAACTCGACGACGCCGGTTTCCCTTGTGCCAAAAGGCGAGATGAAGGTTACCTTGCCTTTCAGCTCTACATTGGGCAGGGCATCCACGATTACAATAGCTTTCTGGCCCACTTTGACTTTGTAAATATCTATCTCATCCACTACCCCATCCATCTCAACTGTGCTGCTGTCAACCAGGTGAACGGCGGTCTTGGAAGAATAATCGAAAGATGAAAGCTGGTCGTTTTCTTTCACACCGATATCGACTACGGTGCCATCGAAAGGCGCCAGGATTTCTGTTTTCATAAGCTCTTCCTTATACCGCTTGAGGTCTTGCTCGGCTATTTGCAGATTGAGGTTGTAGCCCCTCAAAGCTTTCAGGTTAACGCCACCCCTGAAAATCAGTTCATTGCCCTCGAGTATCGTCTGGCTCATCTCCACATCATGCTGAGCCATACGAAGCAGCGTGGCCAGCTCCAGTGCGTCACAACTCTCCTCCCCTTTACAGGCTTGTATCTTTTGCAGCTCTTCTTCAACCTGCTTCAGCCAGGCAAGCGAGGTGGAGGTATCGGGATAGGGTAGTGGCATTAAGCCTGTTGCTCCTGCTCTGCTGCCTTGCGTTGTTAGCTGTTGGCAACACTCTCCGATTCTTTGAGATACCCTTATCCTGCCGCTCAGGCTTTTGACCAGCTGATGAGTTTCCGTCAACTTGTATTGCGCGGTATTCAATTCAGCCTTAGCATCATCATAGTTACCTTGCTCAATAAGCGTTTGTATTTCGGCCAATCTTGCCAGGTCTTGTTCTAGGAGTTTGATTGCCTTGGAGATATCAGGATAGTTTTCGATGGGCATACCTAGGAACTCATCATATCCCTGCAAAGACATGGTTATTTCCGGAACATTTAGCATTTTGTAACTTGCATCAAGGTCATGCTGAGCCAGTCGTAGTTCAGCTACAGCCTCCTGGTATTTGCTTTGCTCAAGGAATTTTTGTACTTGCCCTAGCTCCTCTTGGGCTTGCTCTACACGGAGGACGGTGCTGGTATCGGGATATAATTCTGGGTAGCCCATAAATGCCGGGTGTATCTTTTCTACCAGCTCATTCATAGCTAATTCTACATTATACTGGGCTGAGGCTATGGCTAGCTTTTGAGTGGTGTCATCCAGCTTGGCTAATAGTGTACCCTCTGTGACCTTCTGTCCCTCAACGACGAAAATCTCCTTTACAGTGCCCGGAGTGCCAAATTTCAATGCGACTTCACGGGGCATATTCAAATTGCCGTCAGCAGGGATGCTGACTATAAGGTCGCTGCGATTAACCTCGGCTATCTGTTTCTGACTCGCTTCCGGCGGCTTACCGTTGCAACCAGCAAAGCCTAATGTGGACAGAGCTATAAGAAGGATGATTGCTGTGATTAGTTTATTTTTCATTATAACTCGGCTCTCCATTCTTTATAGAATGTCAGTGTATTGTTGTCCTAATGTTGCCCCCGTGTAAAATCTTTGTAAAACACTTCTGTGCAATCCAGCTTCCTTTTGATCTGAGGGACATTATTTGCCCGGAAGTTCTGTTTTTTCCTGTCAATTATCACGGCCTCGTAAACTTGAGCATCAAATCTCTGAATTGTAACTTTTTCGGAATATTATACCATAAACCGTTCGATGGCTACCTACTCATAACCCATCTTGGTTTTCATTTGCAGTGTGCTATACTGTGTAGAGAAGACTGGATGGAAATTAAGAGTTTAATTCCAGAATTCGTTTCAGAAGTCAAGGGCTTTCTTGCTGAGGAGGAGGGACTGAAGCTATTCGAATTGGCTTTTGAGGCGTGTTCGCTTGGCCCTTGTCTTGAGATTGGGAGCTTTTGTGGGAAGTCCACAGTATATCTCGGTATTGCTTGTAAAATAAAGGGAAAAACGCTTTTTACCATTGACCACCATCGAGGTTCTGAAGAGCAGCAACCGGGGCAAACATACTTTGATTCTGACCTTTTAGATAGCAGAGCCGGTCTAATTGATAGCTTTCCGTGCTTTAGAGCTACAATACAAAAAGCCGGGTTAGAAGAAGTTGTTGTGCCTATGATTACCAAATCACACGTGGCAGCTCGAGATTGGGCTACTCCCCTGGGCTTGGTTTTCATAGATGGTGGCCATAGCTATGAAACAGTTATGACAGATTATCAGTGCTGGCATCCCCATCTGCTTCCTGGCGGGTTCCTCGTCTTCCACGATATCTTTTTAGATCCGTCTAAGGGCGGTCAAGCTCCTTACGAGGTCTATAAGCGAGTGCTAGCCGCAGGGTTATTTGAGGCACTACCTATGACGAATACACTCGGGGTGCTACGGCGTCACCGGCCCATGGTGGTCAAGAAGCAGGCTTGTCGGAGACATAGGTCTGAGCATATCAGCTGCTAGCACTACTGCTGCTGATGTCCATGTTGGCTTTTCTTCTGGCCAGATCTCTTTCTTGGGCAGTGCCATGCCATACCAGTAAGCACCGTCATCATCACGCATCTGGTGAAGCCAGTTGAAGACAGTTGCCGAGTGTTTGTACTCACCGTGAACTGCCAGGGCAATGGCTAGCTCACTCGTCTCTGCGGCGGTGACCCATCCCTGTTCTAAACTACAGAGCGAGCCTAAACCATCGATGACAAATTTGTCCCAACCGCTGAACAGGCGCTGCCTGGCCTCGTTACCGTTGATAACGCAGCACATTGCTGGATAATACCAGTCCATGGCAAATGTGTTTTTGTTTTCTTGAGGTGAGTCAAACAGGCATGGCATTTTTTGAATCGTTTTTGCCAGAGCGACATTTGCCTCTTTCCAGTCAGGTCTTTCTTCCCCTAAAACTGAAGCAACAGAAAGCGCGCTCTTGATGCTCAAGTAGGTCGAACTACAGCTGCTTATCAATGCGTTCGGGTAGATAATGCCGGCACTGTCTCTAGCCCAGTAGATTTCACCGTTAGGCCCTCTCATGTCTAATGCAAAGTCGATTGCAGTCCGGATAGTGGGCCACATTTTCTTGAGAAAAGAGGGGTCACCGGTTGTCAGGTAATGGTGCCAGACTCCTACTGCGATATAAGAAATGACATGTGAGAGTTTGGATGTATCCAGTGGTTGTCCGTCTTTGTATGAAGCATACCAGCTCCCGTCCTCCAGTTGAATGGCGGCGAGCCAGTTATAGGCACGTTCGGCTTCGGCATGACAATTGCCGATATCTATCGCCATAGCATTTTCAACGTGAGTCCACGGGTCTGTAATACCTCCTTGAAGCCAGGGGATTGAACCATCTGTCTGTTGCATGGCAACGATGGAATTGACTGTGGGGTCAAGGTATTTTTTCGAGAGGAAATCATCATAGAGCTTCAGTTTCATTTTGGACCGCTCCTTAGGCAAATATCTCATCGTGCTTCAAAACTGTTTTGGTACTCGATAGCTTCCCTGTAGACGTCAGCCGTATGTTTAGCTGTGTTTTTCCAGTTAAACATACCCATTACTCGTCTACGTCCTATTTCACCGAGGTGCCTACGCCTGTCCGGATTATCCAGCAGGCCGGCAATTGCCTCGACCAGCGCTCTGGTATCAGCTGGAGGTACCAGTATGCCGGCATCGCCGACAATCTCAGGTAGAGCTCCAGCGGTCGTTGAAATTACGGGAGTGCTACAGCACATAGCCTCAGCAGCTGGCAGCCCAAAGCCTTCGTAAACGGATGGCACAACTACCATCGTGGCCAGCGAGTATTGACGGACAAGCTCGGCTGTATCTATCTGCCCGACATGGGTAACACAATCACCAATGCCTAAACTGTCAACCAGTCCTTGCGTGTAGCCATTTTTCATTGGCTTTCCCACTATCACAAGCTCTATCTTCCGTTCTGAGCGCAAAGCGGCAACGGCTTCCAGCAAATATTTCAATCCCTTCAGAGGTGTATCTCCGCTGTTTATTACGAGCAGGCGGTTTTCTGAGCGTCCAACTTCAGGAACCCGAGTGAAGACGGAGCTATCAACTCCATCATAGATAACTCGGAGGCTATCTTTTGGCAACTTGAAAATGTCGATGATCTGATGATAGGAATTTTGAGAGCCAGTAATAAAATGGGCGAGTTTCTTGGCAACGTTAAGTTGCATATTGGCGAACGAATACCATCTCCTGATGCCCATTTCCTGCCATAAGGACTTAGCTGCTTTGATGGCTAAGTCTCGATCGATGGTAATAGGATGATGAATGGTTGTTACCACGGGGATACCGAGCTCCTTTATTTTAAGGATACTGTATGACAGACTTTGATTGTCGTGAATAACATCATATTTTTTATAACGATTATTGCTGTGCAGGAAACTGTAGGCGCGCATGCCGAAAGTCAATGGCTCGGTAAGGAACCCACAACAGACGCCGAGCCATTCAATGAAATTGGGCAGCGAATTCAGTTTTCGAGGATTTATAAGGAAGCGTTGTCTTTCCGGCAGAGAGTATAGATCGAGGCTGGGCAGCTTAATGAGCTTTATCCCATTATCCAGCTCTGGATATGGCGGTCCTGATATTACTTCAACATCGTGGCCGAGCTCGCGAAGGGAACGGCTTAAGTAGCGGACATAAATACCTTGCCCGCCGGAATAGCGATAGCATCTATAACTAAGCAAACATATACGCACTTGATAATCCGCCCAAACGTCAGGTACTTAGACCAAAAAGCACAAAAGCCCCGAACCATTTTACCTTTGTTTAATAGATATATCAATAGGTTTGGCAGGAAATAGCGGGCAAAAATTTTTTAGGGATTCAAATAAGCATAACTATCCAGTGCGATTTGAGCATTTCTGGCATTCGATTGCCTCAGCGTAGACATCGACAGTGCGCTGGGCTGTATTTTGCCAGTTAAACATTTGCACGATCCTTTTGCGCCCAATTCTGCTGAGATGGTTACGTTTATTCGGACTAACCACAAGTGCCGAAATCGCTTCTGCTAAAGCCTTTGTGTCAGCAGAAGGCACCAGTATTCCGGCATCTCCTACTACTTCAGGCAAAGCCCCGGCAGTTGTGGAGACTACTGGAACTCCGCAAGCCATGGCCTCAGCAGCGGGTAAGCCGAAACCCTCGTATATTGATGGAATGACTACAACGCTAGCTAACCTGTACTGGTTTACAAGTTCATCAGTATCTATCTCATCAATAAACTTTACATAATCTCTTATACCAAGATTAGTAATAAGTTTCTGTGTTGTGATATTATCTGTTTCTTTTGCCACCACTATTAGTTCAAGATTGTGCTTCTGCCGCAATATTGCCAATGCTTCCAGCATGTATCTCAGCCCTTTAACAGCCGTGTCTCTGCTTATTACTGCCAGGAGCCTGTTTTCCAGGCGGTTCACCTTAGGAGAAGGGCTAAAAATATCGGTGTCAATCCCATTGTATATCACCCGCAGTTTGTCTTCAGATATTCCGAAAGTATCAGTGATGTGTCGGCTGGCAGTCTGAGAAACTGTAATGATATAGGGAAGCTTGCGAGCGACTTTGATTTGCATGTTGATAAAGGAAAACCACCTTCTCAGCCCCAGCTTATCTTTCAAGGAGGTTGCTGACTTAACGGCTAAATCACGGTCAATGGTTACAGGATGATGAATAGTCTCAACGACCGGGTACCCGAGTTCCTGGATCTTGAGTACACCATATGCGAGGGTTTGATTGTCATGAACAATGTCGTATTTGTTGTTTTCACTATTACGTATTAGATCATATGCTCTCATGCCAAAGGCCAGGGGTTCTGAAAAGTAACCGCTTATGGTACCGAGCCATTCGGCCAAACTGGGGAACGTATTCAATTTACGTGGATCTATGAATAATCGCTGGACGGATGACATTGAATACAGGTCGAGGCTCGGCAATTTAATCAGCCTTATCCCGTCGTCCAAATCCGGATATGGTGGCCCTGATACCACATCAACCTCGTGACCGAGGTCACGGAGGGAACGGCTAAGGTAGCGAAGGTAAATACCCTGTCCGCCGGAATAGCGATAGCTCCGGTAGCTAAGCAAGCAAATACGCATTTACACTAACCTGCCTGAATGTCAAATAGAATCAATGAAAAACAGAAAAAACTGGTGACATTTTACCCTTGCCTGCCACGCTTAGCAATGTGAAGATGTGCGGTGTCCAAGACATACTATACAGTTTTTAAGCTATGGGTATTCTGAATACATCAAGGTTATACTAGAGCTTTTAGAACTGGACATTAGTAGCTTGGAGTGGCAAAAGTATGAGAGCTGGACACCGTACCCACCCGCCGACAGGCAAGATTGATTATAAACAGCTGAGGAAGATCAACCATGAGGCAGCCAGAAGAGCGGCACTAGAGTATTTAATGAGCAACGGCCATAACATCTCCCAAACGGCATTGGTTTTCGGGATAAACCGGACAGTTGTTTATGATATCCTCCGGAAAGAGAAGGAAGGTAATCTAAAAGACCGCTCCAGAGCACCACGTAATCAGCCACGCAGGACACCGGCACAGGTTGAAGATAAGGTCATCGAGGTTAAATGTAGGACCAGGTATGGGCCAGAAAGGCTATCGCGCTATCTCAAGCAACATGAAGCTCTGTCTGTCCCTCCGGGGACAATCAGGCATATCGTCAGGAGAAATAAGGATAAGATTAAATAT
>Ga0315274_10012323_pt1 | contig 12198 bp, 9 predicted proteins | sample YL17G02_20_MG_FD_203700 | JGI IMG/M metagenome (GOLD analysis project Ga0315274, IMG submission 203700) | Sediment microbial communities from Yellowstone Lake, YNP, Wyoming, USA - YL17G02_20 | ecosystem: Environmental > Aquatic > Freshwater > Lake > Sediment | place: USA: Wyoming | collected... | reverse complement strand
CCTGTCAATACCCTTCCCGGCCCGATCTCTACGTAATTCGTCATGCCCGCCGCCATGAGCGTCCTCATCGATTTCTCCCAGAGCACGCTCGAAGTGACCTGAGCCTCCAGGAGCGAACGTATTGCGTCGGCGTCTTCGACGAAATCGCCGGTAACGTTGGCAACGAACGGCACACGGGGCCGGCTGATCGTGACGGCGTCGAGGTCCCTTGCCAGCCGCGAGGCCGCCTCGGCCATGAGCGGCGAGTGGAACGCGCCGTCAACTTTGAGAAAGACCGTTTTCGCCGCGCCGCGGACGGCCGCCGATTCCGCGGCGGCCTGCAAAGCGCTCATCTGTCCTGACAGCACCACCTGCCCGGGGCAGTTGAGGTTCGCCGCCGAGATAGTGCCATGTGCCGAAGACTCTCTCACAATATCCGTTATGGCGGCGCCGTCGAGGCCGATTACGGAAAGCATTCCTCCCGGGCTCGCCCGCCCCGCTTCGCGCATGTACGTCCCGCGCTTGTGCACCAGGACGACGGCATCTTCAAGCGACAGCGCCCCCGCAAAGGTCAGAGCCGTGTATTCGCCCAACGACAATCCCGCAGTCGCCGCGGCAGTGCCGTTCCACCCCTGTTCCCTGGCGGCCTCGGCGACCGCGACGCTGGCGACGAGTATGGCGGGTTGCGAGATCTGGGTCTCGGTGAGCGTTTCCTCCGGGCCGGAGAACATGATTTCACTCAGGCGGAACGCAAGGACGCGGTCGGCCAACTGGAAAACGGCGCGCCCCGCCTTTGATTTCTCATAGACATCCCTGCCCATGCCGACAAACTGGGCGCCCTGTCCGGGAAAGAGAACGGCGGTCTTCGGCATTCACCACCTCAGGATCATTGAGGACCACGTCAGCCCGCCGCCGAATGCGACCAATGCCACAAGATCGCCGCACTTGAGGAGCCCTTTGCGGTTGGCCTCATCCAGCGCGATCGGCACCGACGCCGCGGAAGTGTTGCCGACGCGGTCAATATTGACGTACATATCCTCCATTGGGATGCCGAGCCGTTTTGCCGCGCCCTCGAGGATCCGGGTATTGACCTGGTGCGGGATGATCCAACGCAGGTCAGCGGGCGCAAGGCCGGCGGCTTTGAGGCTTTCGGCAACGAGGTCCGCCATCTTCTCCACGGCGAACTTGTAAGTCTCTCGCCCGCGAACGGCCATGTAGTGTTCCCGGTTGTCAACCGTCTCGTGTGAGGGCGGCCTGCGCGACCCGCCCGCGGGCATGATCATGATCTCGGCGCCGCGCCCGTCCGCCCCCATCATCCCGTACAGGATCTCGCCGGGCCCGTCCTGGCACGCCGACAAGACCGCTGCGCCCGCGCCGTCGCCGAAAAGAATACAGGACGTCCGGTCCTGGTAGTTGGTGAACTTTGAGAGGCATTCCGCGCCCACGACGAGAATCCGCTCGTAGCGGCCTGTCGCGATGAACTGCCACGCGATATTGGCCGCGTAGAGGAAACCCGAACACGCCGCCAGTATGTCAAACGCGCCCGCATTGAACGCGCCGAGTTTGGCCTGCAGCCAGCACGCCGACGCCGGCAGTATCGTGTCGGGGGTGATGCTCGCAACGATGATAAGGTCGAGTTGCTCCACCGAGACCTTTGCGTCCTCAAGCGCGAGTTTCGACGCTTCGTACGCCAAGTCGCTCGTAACGACCCCGCCGTCGACGATGTGCCGTTCCTTTATGCCCGTGCGCGTGGTAATCCATTCGTCGGAGGTGTCCACCATCCGCTCGAAATCGGCATTCGTGAGGACCTTCTCGGGAAGGAAACTGCCCGTCCCTGCGATGCGTACGCGGCGGGTTATCGTCATTGGCCGTCCTCTTTGCCCGCGGGTTCTCCAACCCGTCCGAGGGCCTCGACGATAAGTTCGTTGACGTGTTTTGCGCCGAAGTCGCGGGCGGCTCTTATCGCGTTCGCAATGGCTTTCGCGTTCGACGACCCATGCGAGATGATTGCCACCTTGTCAATGCCCAAAAGCGGCGCGCCGCCGTATTCTGTGTAGTCGCTCTGCGCGATAAAGGCGCGCATGTTCTCCGTGGACAGGTTCACCGACGGGGGCAGTACTTCGCGGATGTAGCCCAGAAGGCGTGAAATGAGGAAGGAGGCGGCGCCTTCGGTCCCCTTGAGTATGACATTGCCAACAAAGCCGTCGCACACGATGACGTCCACCGAACCGTTGAAAATGTCCCGCCCCTCGACGTTGCCGACAAAGCCGGACACGTGCTCGGAAAGCAGCCTCCTCGCGGCCTTCACAAGTTCCGTCCCCTTCTCCTCTTCCGTGCCAACGTTCAGTATTCCCACGCTGGGCTGGGCAATGCCCAGGACTTCCCGCGCGTAAACCTGCGCCATGATGCCGTACTGCAGGAGGTGTGACGGTTTCGGCGCGATATTGGCGCCCACATCAATCAGCACCGTGTGCCCCTTTGCCGACGGGAAGGACGCCGCAATACCCGGCCGCCGGCAGCCCTCAAGCGGCCGCAGAAGCATCGACGCGGCCGCGACCGTTGCGCCCGTATTACCCGCGGAAATCGCCGCATCAGCCTCACCGGCCGCCGTCAGTTCAAATATCCGCCGCAGTGACGAATTCTTCTTGCGTCGTATAGCCTCCACCGGCGACTCGCCCATCTCGACGACTTCCTGGCATTGGACAATCTTGATTGCCTTCGGCACGGGCGACGGAAGGAACTCCCTCATCCGGCGGGAGTGGCCCGCGAGTAGCACCTGGATGTCGCGGAATCTCCCGACAGCCTCAAGCGCGCCCTTGACGATTTCGTGAGGGGCATGGTCACCGCCCATCGCGTCGACGGCAATGCGCATTAGCGGCTACTCCTCGAAGGCAACCACTTCTTTGTCGCGGTAGTACCCGCAGTTCCCACAGACCCTGTGCGGCAGTTTAGTCTGGCCGCAACGGGGGCACTTTGACGTGCCCGCAGGGGTCAGAAAATCGTGAGAGCGCCTCTTAGCGCCCCTGGTGCGTGAATGTCGTCTTTTTGGCAGTCCCATGAGCAACTCCGTATGAGAATTCTGGGAAAAACCCTAAAAAGGGGCCATTGTAGGGCCACTGCGATACCTGTCAAGGACAAAGTCGGTTCGCCGGACCGCCGACCGCCTTATGCCGTCGCATCGAATTCCTCGATGAATTTCGCGGCCTTTTCAAGGGCCTTGTCAAGCCCCAAGGGGTTCTTGCCCCCCGCCTGTGCCATGTCGGGCCTGCCTCCGCCGCCGCCCTGGATTTCGGAACTTGCGGCCTTGACGACAGTTACGGCGCTAAGCCCCTTTTCGACAAGGTCCCTTGTCACTGCGGCAAAGAGAGTCACACGGTCATCCTTCACCGAACCAAGCACTGTCACAAGTGACTTTTCGCTCTTGAGGCCGTCGCCGCAGCGCCGCAGGTCGTCGGCCGACATTCCGTCCATCCGCTTCACTATGACGCGCAACGACTTAAGCTGCCGCGCCGACGAAATAATGTCCTGGGCCGCCGACGATGCCATCGTGACCGCCTGTTTCTCAATGTCCTTGCGCAGTTTCCTGTTTTCGGCGACGATATCCCGGGCCCGTTCAACCAGTCGCGAGGGCGGCGCATCGATCGCCGCTGCGGCGTCCGAGATGACCGCCTCCAGGTCATGAACGGCCCTCACCGCCTCAAGGCCCGTAACCGCCGTCACCCTGCGCACCCCCTGGGCAATCGACTCCTCCGAGACGATCTTGAAGAAGCCTATCGATCCCGCGCGCTCAAGGTGAGTGCCGCCGCAGAGTTCCGCCGAGACGTCGCCGACCCTGACAACGCGCACTCTCTGGCCGTATTTCTCCCCGAACAGGGCGATTATGCCCTGTGCGCGGGCCTCGTCAAGGCTGGTCTGGTAGGTAGAGACGGGCGCATTCTGGGCGATCACCTGGTTGACTATGCGTTCGACGTCGCGTATCTCCTCCCGCCGCATTGCCTGGAAGTGCGTAAAGTCAAACCTGAGCCTCTCGGGGGACACAAGCGACCCCGACTGCTCGACATGGGCGCCCAGCCGCCTGCGCAGCGCGTACTGGAGCATGTGCGTCGCCGTGTGGTTTCTCATGATGTTGAGGCGGCGCTCAACGTCTATCTCCGCAACGACTTGGGCGCCCACCCTCACGGCGCCCTCTGTCACCGAGCCTATGTGCAGGAAAAAGCCCTCGGACTTCTGAGTGTCCTTGACCTGGAATACGAAACCCTTGCCGCGAATGCTGCCGGTGTCGCCGACCTGCCCGCCCGACTCCGCGTAGAAAGGTGTCCCCGCAAGGACGAGCGCAACCTGTGCATCCGCCGCCGATGCCCCGTCCGCGAGGGCGGCACCCTGCAGGATGCCTACGGCCTCGGTCTCAAGCCGGTGGTGGTCGTAGCCTCTGAACTCCGTCGCGCTAACCCGGCTCGCCAGATCATGTATCGGGCTTTTCGCGGCCGCGAATATGTCGGAGTTGATATTCGAACCCGACCGCGCGCGCTCCCGCTGAGCGTTCATCTCAGTCTCGAAGCCCGCCACGTCCACCTCGAAGCCCGCATCGGCGGCCCGTTCGATGAGAAACTCCACCGGATATCCGTAAGTGTCGTGGAGCCGGAAAGCATTTTCGCCGGAAACAACGCGCTGGTTTTCGGCCTTCATCGATTCGAAAAGCCTGTCGAGCATCTGTCCGGCACTGCCCAGCGTCTCACGAAAGCGTTCCTCCTCCGCTTTCACCAGGAGCGCGATGTTCTCACGTTTCGCGACGACCTCGGGGTAGGTTTCCCCCATCACGCGGCCCACCACCGGAACAAGCCTGTGAACGAAAACTTCCGCGGCGCCCAGTGCGATGCCGTCGGAAACCGCCCTTCGCAAGAGCCGCCGCAGAACGTACCCTCGCCCCTCGTTGGCGGGAAGCACGCCGTCGGAAATCAGGAAGGTCACGGCTCTTGAGTGATCCGCGATGCGCCGGATGCGCCTGTCAGATTCGACCGACTTGCCGTACTTCGTCCCGGTCAATCTCCCTATCTCGGCAAGCATCGGCTGAAATATGTCGGTCTCGAAATTCGTCTTTTTGCCCTGCATCACGGCGGCTGTGCGTTCAAGGCCCATACCGGTATCTATGTTCTTCTGAGGCAGTGGATCCAGCCTGCCGCCGTCCTGCCGGTCAAACTGCGTGAAAACGAGGTTCCATATCTCAACATACCGCCCGCAACTGCACGAGGGGTCGCAGTTTTCGCTTCCGCAGCCCGTCCCGGGGCCGAAATCGAAGAATATCTCGCTGCACGGGCCGCAGGGGCCGTTCGGGCCGTCCGTGGGCGCATTTGACGGCCAGAAATTGTCCTTCGCGCCAAAGCGGTAAATCCTATTCGCCGGAACGCCGATTTCGTCGGCCCAAATGCGGTATGCCTCTTCGTCATCCCTGTAAACGGAGACGCACAGCCGTTCCGGAGCAACTTCGAGTTCCTTGAGAAGGAATTCCCATGCCCAGTTGACGGCCTCACGCTTGAAATAATCGCCAAAGGAGAAGTTGCCCAGCATCTCGAAGAAAGTGTGGTGCGCAGGAGTGCGGCCGACGTTCTCAATGTCTCCTGTTCGCAGGCACTTCTGGCAACTCGTCGCCCGCGTATAGTCCATCTTGCCCCTTCCAAGGAAATACTCCTTGAATTGGTTCATCCCGGCGCCGGTGAAGAGAAGGCTGGGGTCGTTGGCCGGAACCAGGCCGTCGCTCGGGACCGCCCGGTGCCCTTTCCTTTTGAAGAAATCGATATAGCGCTGGCGGATCTCGTCGGTCTTCATTCCCTGCCGTCGTCTCCCTGAATGTGTCCAATGCCTTCCCCGGTTTTCACTCTGACGACATTCGAAGCCGATATGTTCTTGACCGCTGCCTCGAACTGCGCAAGCGTATCCACGGGGGTATTGTTAACCTCCGAAATCACGTCTCCCAGGCGCAGACCTGCGACGAATGCGTTCCCCGGCCGTTCTATGCCCACAACGGCAACGCCGGTCTTGTTGGGTATGCTCATCTCCCTTCGCAGCCCCTCGTCGATGTCCCTGAGTCGCATGCCCCGCCATCCAAACTCCACCGGTTTCCCGCGTTCCGGCGGTTCCTGCTCCGCGACGACAAGCGCGAGTTCGAAAGGCTTCGGCGGCTTTCCTCTCAGGATCGCCACCTTCGCGGCAGTTTTAGGCACGAGGCGCATCTCCAGCCTGCGGAACTCGGACGGTGAACGCACCTCCTGGCCGTTAACGTGCGTGATGATATCGCCGCGCGTCAGCCCCGCAACCTCAGCCGGGCCGCCGCGGTCAACTGCTGAAACGTGAATCCGATACTGCGGAGCCACACCCAGCCGCCGCGTCGATTCAAGTGAGAAACTCCCGATGTGAACGCCGAGGCGTCCCAGCGGAAACCCTCCGCCCAACAGCATCGAATCGATGCCCTTGCGCAGCCAATCGTCCGCCGCCAGGGCAAACGCTCTGCCGCGGATCGCCCCCGTAGGGTGGTACACCGCCAGGCACATTCCGACAAGCCGCCCTTGTTCGTCGACAAGCGCCCCGCCGCTTTCTCCCGGCGAAAGCTGGGCGTCGGTTTCGATAAGATCCGCCATGAACTGCGCTTCCGGGTCTCCCGATACGTCAAGCGAACGGTGCAGCGAACTGATCACGCCGCGGCTGACCGAGGATGTCAGGTCGTTGGGGAAAACCCCGGGCGTGCCGATTGCGAAGACTATTTCGCCCGGAGAAGGGGGCGGCGCCTTTCTCCACGGTATGGGGGCAAGGTCAACACTCTGCACGCGCAGCAGCGCAATGTCGAGCCCGGGCTCGGCCGCAACGAGGGTGGCCTTGAGTTCGGTGAGATCCCACAGCACGGCGGAGAGTTCCGATATCCCGCTGACCGCGTGATATGCCGTCAGTATCACGCCATCACCCGACAGGACTATACCGGAGCCGAGTATGTTGCTTCCCTCGGTTTCTTCCTGAAAGAACCCAACCGGACCGGGCCGCCTGAGAGTGCTGCCGGTCGCACAGACGGTCACCACGCCCTTGCGGGCCTGACCGAGGGCGGCGGGCACCGTTTCCCCGGGCGCCGCCGCTGCGGTCACAAGCGCAATCGCAACGGCCCACATGAATCTTGAATGTCTGCCAGTCACTTTCATTCTCCCGCACCGGGTTCGCCGCCCGCGGACTTGATCGCACCGCTTGTCTCGGATTTCTTCACCGCCTCCGCAATCTCCGCCGTCATATCGCGGTTTTCCTTCAGGAACCTCCGCGCGCTCTCACGCCCCTGGCCCAACCGGACGTCGCCGTATGAGAACCAGGTCCCCGATTTCGACACGATGCCGAGATCCGCCGCCAGATCCAGCACGTCCCCCTCGTACGAAATCCCCTCGTTGAAAATGATGTCGAACTCGGCGCTCCTGAACGGCGGCGCGATCTTGTTCTTGACCACGCGCACCCGCGTCCGGTTCCCGATGTACGACTCGCCCTCTTTTATTGAACCGATGCGGCGCATGTCTATCCGCACGGACGCATAGAACTTGAGAGCGCGCCCGCCGGGAGTCGTTTCGGGACTCCCGAACATCACGCCGATTTTCTCGCGTATCTGGTTCAGGAAAATCATCGCCGTCCGCGTCTTCGAAATGCTGCCCGTCAGTTTACGCAGGGCCTGGCTCATCAGCCTCGCCTGCATGGCGACGTGGCCTTCCCCCATTTCCCCGTCGAGTTCGGCCTTGGGCACAAGCGCCGCGACGGAGTCCACCACCACCACGTCCACCCCGTTTGAGCGGACGAGAAGATCCGCGATCTCCAGCGCCTGCTCGCCCGTGTCGGGCTGCGAGAGGAGCAGGTTGTCGGCATCGACGCCCAGTTTCCTGGCGTACGTCGGGTCGACGGCGTGTTCCGCGTCTATGTACGCAGCGATGCCCCCCGCCCTCTGTGAGTTGGCGACCACCGTAAGGGCCAGCGTCGTCTTGCCGGACGCCTCCGGGCCGAAAATCTCCGTCACCCTGCCGCACGGTATCCCCCTGCCGCCGAGGGCCAAATCGAGCGACAGCGAGCCGGTCGATATCCCCCGCACGTCCGCAAGGGTACTGGAGCCCAGACGCATGATCGCACCGCGCCCGTACTGTTTTTCAATCTGCGCTAGCGCCCTGTCCAGGGCCGCCTGTTTCGCGGTCTGGTTGGCGACCTCTTCGCCCTGCGGCTTTTTCCCGGCAACCTTTCCCATCAGTGTCCCTCCTGGGTTTTTCCCTCAAGCGGTATCGCTCCCATCCGGGTATAGCGGGCGCCCGAGGGCAGAAGTTCGCTCATATAGAGCACAAGTTCCTCGGCCAATTCCTGGCCGAATTCGCGTTTGGCAATGCGCCCGAACGCCGCCTCGACTTCCGAGGCATCTATTCTACCATTCGCGCGGCCCAGCGTAAGATGCGGCTTGAAAGCCCTGGCCTCGCGCGCAATCCCCAGATCGGCAAGCCCCTCATCGAGCCGCCGCGCCAATTCGGCGATGACGCCGGTGGAACCCTCAATCCCCGCCCAGATGACCCGCGGCCTGCGCCCAGGCGGAAACCAGCCGAGGCCGCGTACGGCGAATTCCACGGGCGCCACCCCGGCCGCAGCCCTGCGCATGACGTCAAATGCCGCGGCAAGCCTGGCGTCCTCAATGTCGCCGATGAACTTGAGCGTAAGGTGAATCGCGGCCGGATCGGTCCAGCGCAGCCCGCCGAGGCGTCCCATAGCCTTCTGGGCGGCGCGCAGCGCCGCCTGGGTCTCCTCAGTTAAGTCAAGCGCGACGAATGTACGCACTTTTCAGAACCTCAGCATGTCCCGCAGTTTGCCCACGCGCCCCTCGACGTCACCGCGGCTGGCCGCCTCCAGGCTCGACGTCCCGAAGCCCTCCACGGTTATGCTCGCAACCGCCGTCCCGTACGCAACGGCCCGCCTGAGGTCTTCCAGCGAAAAATCCCCGCAGGACGCAAGATACCCCATCATGCCGCCGGCGAACGAGTCGCCCGCGCCGGTCGGATCCTTGACTTGCGCCGTCGGATACGACGGCAGCGCGAACGGCTCCCCAGCGCCAAAAAGGAGCGCGCCGTGTTCGCCTTTCTTTATGACGACGAGCCTGGGGCCCATGTCAAGTATCCGGTTTCCCGCGTCAATCAGCACCCGTGAACCGGACAGCATCCTGGCCTCCTGGTCGTTGAGCACAATCCCGTCCACTTCCTTCAAGAGGGCCCGCAACTCCTCGGGAGCATTTGTTATCCAGTAGTTCATCGTGTCGCACACGATGAGTTTGGCCGAACGCAACTGCTCCCGAACGGCGCGCTGGACCCGCGGGCTGCCGTTGGCGAGGAAGACGTGCTGCGAGTCGCTGAAAACCGGAGGTATCCGCGGATCAAAAGACGCGAAAACGTTCAGTTCCACGGCAAGGGTCTCGGCTTCATTCATATCCCCCCTGTAGACCCCGCTCCAGCGAAAGGTTTTTCCCTTCTGGACGGACAGGCCCTCAACCCTGACGCCGCGCCGGGCAAGAAGTTGCCGGTAGCGTTTCGGGAAGTCCTCGCCCACGGTCCCGACCAGGCGCACTTCGTCAAGGAGCCCCGCGGCCAGGCTGAAATAAGTCGCACTTCCGCCAAGCACGTCCTCGACCCTGCCGAACGGCGTTTCAATCGTGTCCAGCGCAACTGAACCGACAACAAGTACTGACATTTCGCACCCCCGGATCACAAGATGACCCCGACAACGGCCGTCCTATAAAGGTTCGCCGGCCGGTCCGTATTTCGCCAGCACGCCGTCTATCCGCGAGAGGCTTCGCTCCCGTCCCAGGAGCACAAGCGTTTCGAAAAGCGGCGGGCTGACGTTGGTGCCGGTCACAGCAACCCGCACCGGCTGAGCCGCCTTGCCAAGCGCAAGCCCCTTTGCCGCGCAGAACTCCCTGAAGGCCGCTTCAAGCCGCTCCGGCAGCCACTCGCTTTCCCCGGCCAGGACGTCCCGGACGCCGCGCAGCGTCTGGATGGCCCCTTCCTTCCCGAGCACCTTTGAAACCGCCGCGGCGTCGTATTCCGCCGCGTCCGAAAAAAGGAACTTCGAGGATGTGCGGAGTTCCTCAAAGGTCTTCGCGCGCTCCCTGTACGCGAGGGCGAAACGCTTCATCCACTCGTCGCCGTACCGCGAAAGGTCGACGTTTCTTACCGTCAGGTACTGCCTCATCCGCGCCGCGAGCAGATCAACGGGCAGGTTCATGAGGTACTGCCCGTTCATCCAGAGGAGTTTCTCGTTGTCAAACCGCGAGGATACTTTCCTGACCCGGTCGATGTCGAATTTCGCGCACATGTCGGCAAGCGACATGATCTCCAGGTCGTTGCCGGGCGACCACCCCAACAGCGCCACGAAATTGACGAGCGCTTCCGGCAGGAAACCCCTGTCGCGGTATTCGGTCACCGACGTTGCGCCGTGTCGTTTGGAGAGTTTGGCGCCGTCCTGGCCGAGGATCATCGGAATATGCGCGAACTTCGGGGGCGCAAGCCCCAGCGCCTCGTACAGCGCAAGTTGCCTGGGCATGTTCGACAGGTGTTCGTCGCCGCGGATAACGTGCGTTATCCCCAGGTCCGCGTCGTCCACAACGCACGCGAAGTTGTAGGTCGGGAACCCGTCAGACTTCACGATCACGAAGTCGTCACCAAGGGACGCGTCGAACTCGACCTGGTCGTGGATGAGATCGGGGACCTTTATCACGCCCTCGGGCATTCGCATCTTTATCGCGCGCCGCTTGTCGGCGTCTTCCTCGTAATAGGCGTGCCCCGACGCCAGCAGTTTGTCCGCAGCGGCGCGATAACCCTCAAGCCGCCGGCTCTGATGAAACGGGCCCTCGTCCCACGTGATGCCAAGCCACGCCAGGCTGTCGAGAATTGCCTGCGTGGACTCTTCGCTCGAACGTTCCTGGTCCGTGTCTTCGATGCGCAGAATGAACACGCCGCCGTTGCGCCTTGCGTAGAGGTAGTTATAAAGGGCGGTTCGCGCCCCGCCAACGTGGAGATATCCGGTGGGTGCAGGGGCAAAGCGGGTCCTTACGTGGTACGTCATCAGTTTTCCCTGACAAAGACGAGCGAGGCATAGCCAACTACTTCGTCATTGTCACCTGTAACGTCGCCGCTGGTCATGTACCTGACGAGTTTCCCTTCGACCGCCCCCAGTTCCCTTGCGGCGACAATCGTGGATACCGCCGGCGCAACGCCGCACATCGATATGTCATGCCGCGAGACCGTCGTCCAAAGGCCCTCTTCATCGAGCGCAAGCATCCGCTCGACAGCCAGACGGTCCTTGCGGTGGGCGGATTCAGCGCTTTCCTGATGTGTCATGTCGCTGGAGGCAAGGACCAGGACATCGCCGCCCGACTCGCGCACGGCCGCGGCTATGCCCCTGCCCAATTCGCAAAGCCGAGAAAAGTTGTGCTCGCGGATCGAAATCGGGACGATCTTTACGTCACGGCGGCACTGCTGGAGAAACGGTACTTGGACCTCGATGGAATGTTCCCTGGCGTGCGACAAAGTGTCGCTCTTCACAAACGCGACGTGCGCTTTCACGGACGCCGCCAACTTCTCGTCAATCGCCACGTCTCCCAGCGGCGTCCGCAATGCCCCCGTGTCGAGAATCCCGTACGATTCCCCGAGGCCCCAGTGGTTGGGGCCGAGGATGACGACCGCCGGCGGAATGGCAAAGGAGGCCAAGAGCGCGCCCGCCGCCGCGCCCGAGAACATGTAGCCGGCATGTGGCGAAACCGCTCCCACAACACCCTCAACCGTAAGGTCCGATACAAGCAGCCCCTCAAGCATTGCCGTCAACCGCGCCTTGTCCCCCGGATAGAACGCGCCGGCGACTGCAGGTTGCCGCAACATACATCACCTCAATAGGTTAGGGGAACGCCGGATTCGCCTTTAACCAGCGTTTGCATCATATTCCAATATATACAGGGACGCCCGCCGCTTCAAGTACAAAGTGCAGTTGCGCTGAGGAGACCGAGAGTTCGCGATTGGGACTCACGTCCAAGACAACCGGGCCCGCGGCTATCAGGCCGCAGGCCCGGCATAGTTGCTCCCCTCTTGAGGGGTGCTCTTCGAGTTACAGCGGCAGCGCCACCAGGTGCACGTACCGGATCTTGGCCGTGCCGGAGGCGCTTGACGACCTGTAGTCAACGTCCAC
>Ga0315274_10012322_pt1 | contig 12199 bp, 10 predicted proteins | sample YL17G02_20_MG_FD_203700 | JGI IMG/M metagenome (GOLD analysis project Ga0315274, IMG submission 203700) | Sediment microbial communities from Yellowstone Lake, YNP, Wyoming, USA - YL17G02_20 | ecosystem: Environmental > Aquatic > Freshwater > Lake > Sediment | place: USA: Wyoming | collected... | reverse complement strand
CGGTCCGCGACCGGATCCTGATTTCGGCGGGTAACGCGGAAAGATTTGACCAATCGTCGGATATTTATTTGCACCGCGACCCCCTGACCATGCATCTGCGGGCCGAAGGCGGCATGGAGGAAATCCGCGGTCAGGTGAACTTTAACCTGCCGATCGCGGAGATCTTCGGCCGGGGTTCCTATCTTTTCGGCGGCGCCCGTGAAATATGGCAGTATGAAATGGGAGATTATTCCACCGTCGACACATTTTCCTCTGAATACTACGGTTCCGTTTTCTGCGCCGGTCTGCGTTTCCGTTTTGCCGCCGTCGCTTACGAGGGTTTGGGCCGGGTAACCATGGCCCGAACGCAGGACGATACCAGTTTCGATATCCCCCGGCGTCTGACCATCGGATTGACGCCGGTTTTCGGCAATTATCAATTGAAATTTATATTTGAGCATTCTTTCTGGAACGGTTATGATTCTCCGAATCGCGTCCAGGTGGGATTGACCCGCGCCGGTTACCATCTCGCCTATTCCTTCAATCCCTGGTATTACCACGGTATCAATGAACACGGCCTGAGCGTAAGCCGGTCCATCCCCATAAAGAAAATCGGGTTTATCGGATTAGACCTCCAGGCATCGTACCGCAGCCGCGGCGGATTGAAAGAATTTAAAATCGTTCCGGAATTTAAATTAACGCTGGAAGAAATCTTTTCCCGCCGCCAGAAGTAAGACGGGGGCGGAGCGGTCATGAAATATAAAATTCTGCTCCTCGACGACGAAGAAAGCCTGATCAAGTGGCTTTCCTTCGCCCTCGAACAAAACGGTTATTCGGTATTTGCCACCACCGAACCCAAGGCGGCATTAACCCGGCTTCGCGAGGAAAAGTTCGACTGCATCATCACCGACATCAAGATGCCGGAAATGGACGGGTTCCAGTTTCTAAAAAAGGTCCGTGAAATTTACCCGTCCACGCCCCTGATTTTCATCACCGCCTACGGCACCATGGAATCGGTCGTCAGCGCCCTGCGCGACCGGGCCAGCGATTATATCTTGAAACCTTTCGGCATCGAGGAAATTCTGGTCCGCGTCCGGGCGAACCTGCCCCGGGAAAAAACGGAAACCGTGAAAATGGTCGGGGAGAGCCGGGCGCTCCAGCAGATCTTATCCCTGGTCGACAAGATCGCGGCCACGGACACCACGGTCCTGATCCTCGGCGAATCCGGCACCGGCAAGGAACTGATCGCCCATGAAATTCATAACCGTTCGAAACGGGCCGGCAACGAATTCGTGAGCTTATCCTGCGCGGCCCTGCCCGAAACGCTCCTGGAAAGCGAACTTTTCGGTTATAAAAAAGGTGCATTTACCGGCGCCAATACCGACAAAGAAGGCCTTTTCCGGGCCGCCGATCAGGGCACGTTTTTCCTGGACGAGATCGGCGATGCTCCCGCCGTGATTCAGTCCAAGATCCTGCGCCTGCTCGAGGAAAAGGAGATCGTGCCTCTTGGTTCGACCAAACCGGTCAAAGTCGATGTCCGGTTGATCGCCGCGACCAACAAAGATCTCTATTCCGAACTGCATAAAGAAACTTTCCGGGAAGATCTGTTTTACCGGCTCAATGTGATACCGATCACCCTGCCGCCCCTCCGGCACCGCAAGGAAGACATCCCCCTGCTCGCCGATTATTTTCTGAAGAAGATCTGCCAGGACGAAAACCTGGGAGAAAAAAAACTCTTGAAAGCCACCTCCGAACTATTACGCCGTTACCCCTGGCCCGGGAATATCCGCGAGCTGAAGCACGTGATCGAAAGAGCCGCGATCATGACCGATACTTATTTTATCAAACCCGAAGAACTGGGTCTGGCCGCAGATAAGGGACGAAAGCTTCAGGACGTGGAAAACGATGAAATCAAGAGGGCGCTCCAGGAATGCGAGGGGAGCATCGCCAAAACGGCCCGGCGTCTGGGCCTCAGCCGCGCCACGCTGTACCGCAAACTGCAGATGAAGAAACGGCGATAATAATTGTGCTGAAGCGTCTCTACCGGATCGCGGTTGTCATCCTCCTCGCCGCGATCGTCGTCAACCTCGCCTATCGGATCGATATTAAGAACCAGCGCAATAAATTGATCGGCGAGCTTGCCTACTTTCCGTCGGGATTTGCCCTGCGGGCTTTATCCCTGGGCTTTTACGCGCCGCTTGCGGACTTTATCTGGCTCCGTTTCATCCAGTACTACGGCGAACACCGCCTGACCGACGCCAAGTTCGAATTGATGTACAAGATCCTCGATATCCTGACGACCCTCGACTCACGTTTCGCCTTCGCCTATAGTCTGGGCGGTTTGATGCTGACTCATGACGCGCAGATGCCGGTGGCGGCCCTGAAATTGTTAAAGAAAGGCATGTACGCCAACCCTGATGAATGGCGGTACCCTTTCATGTACGGTTTCATTAACTTCGTATTTTTAAAGAAAATCCCGGCGGCCATCGCTTATTTCAGAGTTTCCGCGTACAAACCAACCGCTCCGGAAATGCCCAAACGCTGGCTGGGTTACCTGCTCAAGGCAAAAAAACACGACCTTAAAGCGTCGCTCGCGATCTGGATCGACCTTTATAACAACACAAAAAACCCGGAAGAGAAAGTAACGGCCGAAGAGTATATCGGCAAGATTCATATGGAAATGGCGATTGAATACATGAACCAGGGCATGGACCGGTATCTTGCCCAGAAGGGCAGATATCCCCGGGTCGTATCGGAATTGGTGCCGGCGGGATGCATCGATTCGATCCCGGCCGAACCCCATGGTGAAAGATGGGTGATCCGGAATGGCAAGGTATTATCGACCTGGATGCGGGAGTACAAATATCCCGACCTGGGAGCGGATGGGCAGAGGTGAAGAGGTGCGGAGGAGAAAAAATGCAGAGAAGCCGAGGTGAAGAGGAGTTGAGGAGCAGAGGGGTGGGACCTGTCATCCCGAGGGAGTCCGCAGGACGATCGAAAGATTGCAATAAAAAAAGTAAGCAGTAAGCAGAAACAAACAGAAAGACCAAAAAAACCAGAAAAACTAAAAAGACAAGAGATACGGATTCCCTAAGCCGTTTGTATTTGCCCGATTTATCGGGCGGTTTTTATATCGATGCGGTATTTACGGCAAAGTTAGCGTTAATGCTCCATCCCGTCCGTATCCGGTAATCCGGTAGAAATGAGCCTGCTGGCCGGGAATACCCGGGGTTGCCCCGTCGACCTGATAAGACGAGTAATATGTGCACCCGCTGGGCGGTATTGCGACGGGCGGAAAAGGAATGAGCAAATTATCAATCGTATTGTTGGCGGCGGAAAAGGGATTTTTAAAGCCGGATTGGGCGCGGAGCAGGGAATTGGCCGGAAAAGGCGGCACTCGGCTTCCGCCGGCAATCGAGTTGTTATTCGCGCTGCCGGGATCGACGTCGCTGATGCGGGTATCCAGATCGCCCGGATATTTGCCGTCCGCCATGGTGTTGAATTCCTCGACCGTCAACATCAGGGAATGAAGATTTGCTTTCAGGCTCGCTTCCTTGGCGCGCTGCTGCAGGGAATAAAAATTGGGGATCGCGATCGCGGCCAGAATGCCGATGATCACAACCACGACCATGAGTTCGATCAGCGTGAAACCTTTTTTATTTTTCATAATTTCCCCGTTCTTCATTTAATCAAAAGGGGAGCTTTTGGCTCCCCTTTTGATGTTCAAGTGCTAAGCGCCTGATTACTGACCGGAAGTCATCTGGACCGTCAGTTTCGCATCGACGCCGAAACCGTAGATGATGTATCGGACGCAGTTGCTGGGTGAACCAGCGGCAGCTCCACCAGCTTGATTCTGAAAGTCAATCTGCGCGGCGCCCGCTAAACCGGCTACCCATACAATGATACCGTTCGCAGTCCACGCGATATTATTGGCGGGTGTGCAGGGGTTTTTCATGTTGACCGGAAGCAGTGCATTTAGCCCGACTCCGGGCGGATTGGTCAAAGGATCGACACCGGCGATATATTTGATGTTAGCGCCCTGGCCGGATGCCGCCATGACGGTCTGGATAAGGTCGATCGGATAGTAACCTTCGCTGAGCGTCGAGAAGTCTTCGGCAGCCAGCTGGAGAGTATGCATATTGTTCTTAACCGAAGCTTCCTTGGCGCGCTTCTGCATGCTGATGAAGTTCGGGATGGCGATCGCGGCCAGAATGCCGATGATCACAACCACGACCATCAGTTCGATGAGTGTGAAACCTTTTTTCATAATATCCTCCTTAGGATTTTTTTGCTAAAGTTAGCAAAAGATTCCGTATGCCCCGGTTTATGAAGGTTGCATTTAAAGCAACCGCGTTAAATCTCTTGGGCTTTAGGGCATAGTCAATTTTTATAAGAAAGCCCGACCAATAATACTCAGGTTTTGGTACCTGTTAAGATAGATTTTTAAAGATCCTTTTAACTATATTATTAATATGCAATATTCATGCCCGAATTGAAGATTATTTATTTCGTAATATCGACACTTTCTTGCCGGCTATTGTCTCACGAAAGATGTTGTGTATCAAAGTGAGACACTTAAGTCTAAAGGGTTTTAGCTAAAATTCTCTCTTTAAGCGCTGGAAAACGCTATTAACGTTATTAACGATCTAAACGTATTAACTCTCATAACGCTCTAAACGATATTAACGATCCATTCATTCAATAACTTTCTTGACTTTCCCGAACCTGTATATATAATATAAGTTCATATAAAAAGGAGGCTTTCATGACGATTATGCTTGCGATCTTAGCCATCTTGCCCCAAAATTACATGACCCTTTTGCTGTCGGGTGATTTTGACGGGGCGGTAAAGTACTGCGAGGGAATGATTCTTAAAGATAAAACCCCCGCCTGGAAAATTGAATTAGGCGACGTGTATTATTACGGCCTGGAAAATTACGACAAGGCCGCGGACCTATATGCCGGCGTCCTTAAGGCTTATAAACAGAAGGACGGAGCGGTTCATTATCGCTATGGTTTGACCCTGGAACGCAAGGAAGATTTTCTCAACGCCGCCAAACAATACGAAATTGTCGCCACCCAGTTCCGGAAACTGCCGCTCGACTCTTTTTCTCTGACCGGCGTGGAACGCTGTTTCAAGAAAAACTACCAGGACATCGTCGCGACCATCAACGGCTACAACATCACCCGGCTGGAACTTGACGAACAGATGGCCAAGGCTTCGCCTTTCGCGCCCAAAGACGAAAAGGCGATCCTGGACAACATAATCCTGGAGCGCCTGCTGTACATCAACGGCTTGAAATACGACGCCCAGGGCGTGGAATATTACAAGGTTACCCTGCCCGGCATCAAGCGGAACCTCCTGCTCGAGGAAGTGCGGCTGGCTTTGGTCGTGGCCAAGGCGAAACCGACCGAAAAGGAAATGAAGGCTTATTATAAAAAGAACAAGCAGTTCTATAAACTCCCTGAAGAAATAAAGGGCAAGGAGATAATCGTCGATTCGGAAAACCTGGCCAAATCCATCCTCGATTCCCTGACCAAAGATCCGACGGTTTTTGATTCCCTGGTCCAGCGCTATTCCGTGGCGCCGAGCAAAGGTTCGAACGGCAACATGGGTATCGTCTACAAAGGAACCAAACCCAAAGAAGTGGAAACGCCCCTGTTCGCGGCCAAGCTCAATGTTCTCTCCGGCATTATCCCGTCCGAAAATAAATTCGGCATCTATATCGTCAACCAGCACCTGCCCGACCGCTACCGCGAATACAAGGACATCAAATCCCAGATCGAGGCGTCGGTCAACGCCGAAAACGTCAAGAATATCGAGGAAAAACTGGTCCGGGACTTGAAAGCCAAGGCCCAGATCGAGATTTTCAAGGATTCGATCTCGGGCAACGAGTCACTCCTCGTCGCATCCCGCGCCGTCGCGCGGTTCAACGGCTGGAATATCACCTGGGCCGACGTGGATAAGCGGAACATTGAACAGCCCACTTTCGCCAAGGTTGACATGGGCAAACCCGATGACGTCATCAAAGTCCTCAATATCATGACCGACGAAATGCTCAAACTCGACGTCGCGATCCGCAATAAATATTTCCTGAACGAAAGTTATTTCACCAATCTCCGGGACCAGGAGCGCCGGCTCATGGAACAATCTTTGTATAACCGGATCGTAATCGAAGGGGTCAAGATCGATTCCGTCGAGATCGCGGCTTTTTACAAAGAGCACCGGGAAGATTACAAGATTTGGGAATCGGTCGAGTGCCAGGAGTTGGTGGTGAAGGACATGAAATTGGCCGGGACCCTGCGCAAGCAGGTTCTCAGCGATCCGGCTCTTCTCGACACGCTGGTCAAGCAGTATTCGATCGCCATGTCGAAATTGCGTTACGGGAAGACCGGTTCCCTGCGCAGGGGCACGAAACCCAAGACCTTCGAGGATATCGTGTACAAGCTGAAGGTCGGCGACATAAGCCGGGTCTTCGCCTACGACGATACCAGTTACGCTTTCGTTAAATTGTTAAACTCCACGCCCCCGGCCTATCGGAGTTTTGAAGAAGTCAGGCCCTACATTGAAACCAACCTGCGCCGCGAAAAATCGTCCAAGGTCGCCAACGATTTCCTGGCCAGAATCCGCGCCGAAGCCGACATCAAGATTCTCCTCCCCGAAACCATTCCGGCGGTCGAGCCCACTCCTCCGGTACCCCCTGAGCCCGCTCCGCTGAAACATTAATGCCGGAACTCAGGAAGGATCCGGTTTTAGGCCGCTGGGTCATTATTTCCACGGAACGCGCGAAAAGACCTAAAGATTTCAAGTTTCAACCCGAAGAACGCCGACTCACGCCCAAGGAGTGTCCGTTTTGTCCGGGGAACGAAGACGCGACTCCGCCTGAGATTTTCGCATACCGCGAACCCGACACCCAGCCGAACAAACCCGGCTGGACCCTGCGGGTAGTCGCCAATAAATTTCCGGCGCTCCGCATCGAAGGGGATTTAAACCGCCGGGGCGAAGGAATCTACGACCGGATCAACGGCATCGGCGCCCATGAGGTGATAATCGAAACTCCGGACCACGCGCTCGATTTGGCCGACCTCTCCGAGCCGGCCTTCATGAACGTCGTTTTTTCCTATCAGAAGCGAATCCTCGATCTCAAAAACGATCCCCGTTTCCGCTTTGTCATGATCTTCAAGAATTTCGGCGCGGCGGCCGGCGCGTCCCTCGAGCACAACCATTCCCAGCTGATTGCCACCCCGGTCGTGCCCAAAAGCGTAACCGAGGAGATGGACGGCGCCAAGCGCTATTACGAGTATCGGGAACGGTGTATTTTCTGCGATATCATCGCCCAGGAGACCAAGAACCGCAAACGTTTGTTCAGCGAAAATAATTCCTTCATCTCCCTTTGCCCGTTCGCCCCGCGTTTTCCGTTTGAAACCTGGATCCTGCCGCGCAACCACCGGTCCAATTTCGAAAGCGCGGGGGAGACCGAGTTGAAAGATCTGGCCCTGATCCTGAAAGACAGCCTGCTCCGGCTTAAGGTCGCGCTCAACTCACCGCCTTATAATTTCATCATTCATACCGCGCCGATTACCCTGAACGGAATCGAGTTCTATCATTACCACCTGGAGATTATTCCCGTGTTAACCCGGATTGCCGGTTTTGAAATCGGCACCGGTTTTTACATTAACCCGACTCCGCCCGAAGAATCGGCGACGTTCTTGAAGAACGTCTTGTGATGGCGGAGATTAACAGATAGATGACAGAGATGTTTTATCTTCGTAATCTGCCGTTAAAATCTTCGTAATCAATTTCAATGAAAATCGCCTTAATCGCCTCGGAAGCCGTGCCTTTTGCCAAAACCGGCGGACTCGCGGACGTGGCCGGCGCGCTACCCCGCTATTTCCAGGCGCTCGGAATCGATACTTCCCTTTATCTTCCCAAATATCCCGGGATCACCGCCGATCCGGCCGGTGAAATCGAAATCAAGATGGCGGGTAATCCGCTCAAAGTCGGGATTTACCGCCGGGACAATACGTACTTTATCGATTACCCCGCCTATTTCGACCGCCCCGGGTTGTACGGAACGCCGGCCGGTGATTATCCCGATAACCTTGACCGGTTCGTCCTTTATAACCGGGCCGTGGTTCAGATGCTGGTCCGGAACCAGGTGGATATCGCCCACTGCCACGACTGGCAAACGGGATTGATCCCCGCATTTCTCCGGCAGGAAAATTCTCCGATAAAAACTGTTTTTACGATCCATAACCTTGGTTATCAAGGGCGGTTCCCCGGTTCCGAATTCGCCAAACTCGGTTTGGACCCGAAATATTTCACGCCGGAAGGGCTCGAGTTTTACGGCGACGTGAATTTTCTTAAAAGCGGCATCGTCTACAGCGACGCGGTCACAACCGTGTCGGAGAATTACGCCCGGGAAATTCAAACCGCCGAACTCGGGTTCGGATTGGAGGGCATTCTGGGCCGCCGCCGGGCGGATCTCTACGGTATTATCAACGGCCTTGATTACGAGGTATGGAATCCGGTATCGGACCCGGCGATCTACCGGCCCTATGACGATTATCCCGGCAAAATGATTAACAAACTGGAACTGGTGCGGGAATGCAATATCGATCGGGAAAAACCGCTCCTCGGCATGGTTTCCCGGGTCGCGGGTCAAAAGGGTTTTGATATCCTCACCGAAGTATTTGACGATGTGATCCGGATGGGTTTCTGTTTTGTCCTGCTTGGTTATGGCGAGGAAGCGTATCACGCCCGGCTTAAGGAATTCGAATCAATTTACGCCACGCAGGTGTCGATAAATCTGAAATTCGACGACCGGCTGGCCCGTCGGATCTACGCCGGCAGCGATTTTTTCCTGATGCCTTCGCGTTATGAGCCATGCGGACTGGGTCAGCTGATCAGCCTGAAATACGGCAGCATTCCGATCGTGCGCAAGACCGGCGGTCTGGCCGACACGGTCCGGGAATTCAACCCCGCGACGCTTGACGGCAACGGGTTTTGCTTTGAGGAATACTCGGGCCCGGCACTGCTCCAGTCACTGGACCGGGCGAATGCTGTTTATCAGCGGCCGGATTGGCGGCAGGCACTCGCGGAGAAATGCATGCGCTGCGACTATTCCTGGAATCAATCGGCCATCAAGTACCGCGATTTGTACCTTAAACTGCTGAACAGATAGACCTTCGGTCAGAAACGGCACCTTCGGTGCGGAAACCGCCGCTTCGTGTCGGAAACTGACCTTCGGTCGGAATCAGCATCTTCGACGCGGAATAAAAAAATTCTGTCGCGTAGCGACTGTTTCCGCGCATAAGCGCAATTTCCGTCCAGCAAAGCGGGACTATTTCCGCTTCGAAGAAGCTTTTCCGCGCTTTAGCGCCGTCTTTCCCTCCTTGACTTTTCCCCTTATTTCTATATAGTAGAATGAAGCCCGCGGAGGATTGTTTTTTTCATGAAAAAAAAACAGGAGGCCAAGAATGGCGTTAGCAAAGACTGAATTTATCTGGATGGACGGCGAATTCGTCAAATGGGACCAGGCCAATATTCATATTTGTTCGCACGTGATCCACTACGGTTCCGGAGTGTTCGAAGGTTTGCGCTGCTATAACACAACCAAGGGATCGATGGTCTTCCGGCTCAAGGAACACACGGACCGGATCTTCGATTCCGCGAAGATCTACCGGATGACGATACCCTTTACCAAAGAGCAGATCAACGCGGCCTGCATCGAGCTGGTCAAGAAAAACGGGTTGAAAGAGGCTTATATCCGGCCGATCGTCTACCGCGGGTATCATGAACTGGGCGTCAATCCCTTCAACTGCCCGGTCAAGGTCGCGATCGCCACCTGGCACTGGGGCAAGTACCTGGGCCCGGAAGCGCTGGAAGCCGGCGTGGACGTCATGGTTTCTTCATGGAACCGGATGCGGCCCAACACGTTCCCGGCCATGGCCAAATGCTGCGCCAATTACATGAATTCCCAGCTGATTAAAATGGAAGCTTTGACCTACGGTTTTACCGAGGGCATCGCCCTGGATGCCGCCGGTTACGTCAGCGAGGGTTCGGGCGAGAACATCTTCGCGGTCAAGGACGGTATTGTCAACACTCCGCCGCTTAACGCCTGCATCCTGCCCGGGATCACCCGGGACACGGTAATTAAACTGGCGGAAAACCTTAATATTCCCCTGAAAGAACAGATGCTCGCCCGCGAATTCCTTTACATCGCGGATGAAGTTTTCTTTACCGGTTCCGCGGCCGAAGTCACGCCCATCCGCTCGATCGATAAAATCCAAGTCGGCATTGGCAAAGCCGGACCGATAACCAAAAAACTTCAGACCGCGTTCTTCGATGTGATTGAGGGCCGGGCGCCGGATAAGTACGGCTGGCTGACGCCGGTCGTTTGATATTATAATTGATGAAGACAAGAGGTAAAGGGGCATGTTGATCGCCATCGCGACGGATCACCGCGGGATCAAATTAAAGGAAAAGATCGTCGCCAATCTGAAATCGAAGCTTATCCCGGTTATTGATTTCGGGACCTTTACCGAAGACCCGGTGGATTATCCGGGTTTCGCGTTTAAGGTCGCGGAATGCGTGACCCGAAAAAAAGCGCGCTTTGGTATCCTCCTCTGTCATACCGGTAACGGCATGGCGATCGCCGCGAACAAGGTCCCCGGTATCCGGGCCGCGATCTGCCCGAACCCGGTTTTCGCGGATTTCGCCCGCCGGCATAACGACGCGAATGTGCTGGTAATCCCGGCCGGGTTTGTCAAAATCCCGGTCGTCATGCGGATTGTCCGGGTTTTTATCAAGGCTCAATTCGAAGCCGGACGTCACCAGCGCCGTCTTAAACAGATCACCCGCTATGAAAAATCCCGCTGATCATTTTCCAATCCGATATCTGTTACCAGTTATCCGTCATCCGTTATCTCTTATCCGGTACCGTCATCACTCATCGATCATCTGATATCTTTACTTTATGAAGATCAAACCCATCGCTTTTGAATCCCTTGGCGTCCGGTCCATGGCGACTTACGTGGAAACCCAGGATGTGAAGATTTTCATTGATCCGGGCGCCGTGGTTTCTCCCGACCGTTATTCCCTGCCGCCGCACAAGGTCGAGCTCGACCGTCATTTTAAAATTTGGGAATCGATCAAACAATGGGTTCTGGCTTCGGACGTTGTTATCGTTACCCATTATCACGACGACCACCATAACGCGGACTACCCCGAAATTTATGATCATAAGGATCTGATGCTGAAGAATCCGCGCGAGTTCATCAATGAAATCCAGCGGACCCGGGCCGCCGATTTCCTGAACCGGATCGAAAATCACGCGCGCGCCGTGTCGATCGCCGATGGTCAGACCTTTCAAATCGGCAAGACCCGGATCGTGTTTTCCCCGCCGATGACGCACGGTGTTTCGGACCGTCAGGGCTACATCCTTCAGGTTCTGATTGAGGATGACCAGCGCTTTATTTTTACGTCTGACGTCCAGGGTCCGGTCACCCGGGAAGCCGTGGATTTCATCATCGCCGGCCAACCGCATATTGTATTCGCCGATGGCCCTGCGACCTACCTGCTGGGATCGCATTGTAAAAAATCCGAAGTCGATTCCAGCCTTGAAAATCTGAAACGAATTATCGACCGAACTCCGGTCCGCCAGTTAATCGTCGATCATCATCTCTTGCGCGACCTGGAGTGGCAGAGCTATCTTCAGGACTTGATGAAAATCAAAAACGGCGTCACGGTTCAATCGGCGGCGGCTTATTTAGGCGAAAAAGAGGATCTACTGGAAGCGAAAAGGAAAGATTTTTATGAAGGGAAATCACCCAATGTGGATAATTATGGATAACTTGTGGAAAACGCTGAATCGCACGAAATATCGGGATGAACCGCTCGTTCATGAAGGTGAATATTCTCACTTATCCACAAGCGATAATTCCCGTCAAATACCGTATGGCTATCGAACTGATGCGATTATATTTACCGCGTGCGATAATCATCGGAATCTCTTTTCCGGGATGAAGATTTAAGTCCGCTATGAAAGAAAGCGATATCGATAAAATAAAGCAGATCGGAGAAGACTATAACCGGATCCGGGATGAGCTGAAAAAGGTCATCATCGGGCAACCGGCGGTGATCGATCAGGTGCTCATATCCCTTTTCTGCAGCGGTCATTCCCTGATAATCGGTGTTCCCGGATTAGCGAAAACGATG
>Ga0315274_10012321_pt1 | contig 12199 bp, 6 predicted proteins | sample YL17G02_20_MG_FD_203700 | JGI IMG/M metagenome (GOLD analysis project Ga0315274, IMG submission 203700) | Sediment microbial communities from Yellowstone Lake, YNP, Wyoming, USA - YL17G02_20 | ecosystem: Environmental > Aquatic > Freshwater > Lake > Sediment | place: USA: Wyoming | collected... | reverse complement strand
TGTGCTTGAGCCGATGAATCCATGATGTCTCCTTCGTTTTCGCCCCCGAAGATCGAAACTGGAAATTCGAAATCGGAAACTGGAAAGTTGAAATTCGAAAATCGGAACTGGGAATTCGCGCCTCCTGGGTCCTGCGATGACCCGATGAGTCAATGACTCGATGACCCGATTCGCTTATTCGTACCGCAGCGCCACCATCGGGTCCACCTTCGTCGCCCGGCGGGCGGGGATGTAGCTGGCCAGCAGCGCCACGATGCAGAGCAAGACTGCGACGCTGGCATACGTCAGCGGGTCAGTCGCGGTGACGCCGAAAAGCTCGCTTTGCAGGACGTGCGTCACCGCCAATGACACGACGAGGCCAATGGCCAAGCCGAGGAGCGTCAGTCGAAGGCCTTGGCCCATCACCAGGCGGAAAACGTCGCGGCGCTGCGCTCCGAGCGCCATGCGAATGCCAATCTCGTGGGTGCGCTGGCGCGTCGTATAGGCGACCACTCCGTAAATGCCTACTGCCGCCAGCACCAACGCCAGCAAACCAAATGCGCCGACGAATGTTCCGGCGACCCGTTCAAAGATGGTCCCCAACCGCATGCTGGACTTGAGGGTCGTTACATTGAAGAGGGGGAGATCGGGGTTGAGCTCATGAACGGTTTTCTCGACCGACGCGGCGAAGGCTTCCGGATCGCCCGACACGCGGACATGAAGGGTCGCATTCTCATGGTAGTCCTGGAACAACGGCAGATACACGACAGGCTCCGGAGCATAAACCACGCGGCGGTATTTACCATTTCCCGCCACGCCGACCACCGTGTACCATCCGCCCGTTTTCTTCTGGAGCCGCTTGCCGATCGCGTCTTGACGCGGCCAGTAGCGATCCGCCAGCGCTTGATTGACAATGGCGACCGGCTGTGAGTTTTCGCGATCCTGTTCCGAAAGATCTCGCCCGGCGATCAGGGGAATCCGCATCGTCCGCAGGTAGTTCGGGCCGACGTTGCCGCGGCTGACTTGCATCGATTCATGGGGATGGGGCACATACCCTCCCGGGTTGATGGTTGTGGTATGGATTGAGAAGCTGAGCGGAACAAAATCGGCCAACGTTACGGACTCGACGCCGGGCAGCGCCGCCACCTTGGCGAGCAGTTGCTGGTGGAACGCGATACCGTCCGCTCGGGAATAACCGGCCGCTCCCAGCTCGTAGGAAGCCAGCAAGACGTGGTTCGGGTCGAATCCTGGATCAAACCGTTGCGCGTTTCTGAGGCTGCGGACAAACAGCCCGGCGCAGACCAGCAACACCAGCGACAGCGCAATCTGGGCAACCACGAGCCCGCTGGAGAGCGGCGACTTGCGGAATCCGCTGGACACGTTGCCAGCCTCCTCCTTCAGCACCCCGACGGGGGAGAGGTTGGAGGTGCGCAGCGCCGGCAGAATGCCGAAAATCGCGGCGGTGACAATCGAGATCCCGAGGGTTACCAGGAGCACGCTGTGGTCCGCGCGGCCATTGAGCGTGATCGGAATCCTCGTGGGTGGTATGAAATCTCCAAACGTCCCCGCGGTCCAGGTAGTGATCAACATGGCGATGCACCCGCCTGCCAGGGCCAGCAAGACGCTCTCGATCAGAAGCTGGCGCACCAGCCGCCAGCGGGTCGCGCCCATCGAAATCCGAATGGCAATTTCGCGCTGCCGCGCCACCGAGCGCACCAGCAGGAGGTTCGCCAGATTGGCACAGGCCAGCAAAAGCAGGACCCCGGCGATGGCCATCAATAAGGGCAAGGTCGTGTAGAGATACACGTTCGCCCCAAAAGGCGAACGCCAAAGGGGATCAAGGGTGATCTCATTGGGGCCACGGTGCGAATCGGGATGCTGCTTGACAATTCGCTCCATCAGGAGGTTGAATTCCGCTACGGCCTGTCGCGGATCGACTCCGGGGCGGAGCCGTCCAAGCACATTGAGCCAGTAATTGCCGCGATCGGGGGACCGATCCGAGCCCAAAACGTATCGCTCCATCCCCAGGGGAATCCACACGTCCGCCCGCAGACCAGTCTTGCATCCCTGAAAACCCGGCGGAGCGACACCCACGATCGTGAACGGGTGCCGGTTGATGTGCAGCGTCCGGCCGATGACGGAACCTTCGGCGTTGAAGCGGGTGCGCCACATGGCCTCACTGATCACGACCACCGGGGAGCCTCCGGTACTCTGTTCTTCCGCCGGCAGGAAGCCACGGCCGAGGATGGGCCGCACGCCGAGCACGTCGAAATAGTTCGCGGAGGTCAGCGCGCCGTAAGTCCGCTCCGGCTTGCCCGTTCCTGTCAGGGACATAAAATCGTCGTAATACGCCAGGAGGCCGGAAAAGCTCCGGTTGTTCTCGCGCAGGTCCTCGTAATCCAGGTAAGAGAACGGGGGGGTGGGGTGTTCACTCCGTTCTCCTCTCATGACAGTGACAAGATCGCCGGTACGCGTGACGCTGGGAATGGGGTCAAGCAGGGTCGAGTTGACCCAACTGAAGATGGTGCTGTTGGCCCCGATGCCGAGCCCGAGCGTCAACAACGACACGGCGGTGAAGCCGGGGTTCTTGGCCAACATCCGAAGTCCGTAGCGCAAATCCTGCAAGAGCGCGTTCATGGGTTATTTCTCTCTATACTCCAGGAAATTATGAATTCATAATTATGAATTATGAAGAAGCACGAGCGGTTGTTCATTCATCATTCATCATTCATCATTCGTACCGCAGCGCCACCATGGGATCGACCTTCGTCGCCCGGCGGGCGGGAAAATAGCACGCCGCAAGGCCCACGACGGTCAGCAGCAGCGACACAGCCACGAGCGTCAGCGGGTCGGCGGATTTGATTCCCCAGATTTGGTTTTGGAGAATCTTGGCCAGCGCGATGCTCGCTGGGACGCCGATCCCGATTCCCACCGCGAGCCAGCGCAACCCCGCCATCATCACCATCCGGCGCACGTCTGTCGCCTGCGCTCCCAGCGCCATGCGGACTCCGATCTCGTGCGTCCGGCGCGAAACAGAGTAGGAGAGGACGCTGTAAACGCCAATACAGACCAGCGTCAGTCCCAGCGAAGCAAATCCCACCATCATTGTCAGGACGAAGCGCGGCTCGGTGAAGTCAATGTTCAGCAGGTCCTGCAACGGGCCGCTGCCCTCTCCCAGCGGCAATTCCTTGTCGATATCACCGATGGCGCTCCGCACCGAATTCAGCAAACTCGCCGGCTCTGCCACACTTCGCACGAGGATCGTGTCCCACCACGGGACACCTGCAACCGCCTCCGGAACTGTATAGGGAACATAGGCCTGCGGCTCCACCGGCGCATGCCGTCCGTTAGCTCTGATATCCGCAACCATCCCGACAATCTCGAACCATGGCGGCTTGACTGAGTATGGTTCTCTCTCGAGTTCCGTCAGTTTGATTTGTCGGCCCAAGGGACTCTCGTTCCCGAAGTACTTGGTGACGAGGGTCCGGTTAACCACGGCAACCTTTCGGGCAAGGATGAAATCCTCTTCGGAAATGGTTCGCCCCTCGATCAACCGGATACCCAAAGTATCGAAGTAAGCATCACTCGCGAAACCGAACTGAGCGCTCCGATTCTCTGCACTGGGCTTGCCGGTGACCTCAATGGCGGTGGTGAAGCCACCCCATGTGGGTGGGGGGAAGGCAAGGGCCGCAGACACGACGCCTGGCAATCCTCGAACGTTGCGCAGAGCCGCTACATAGAGCTGGTTTCTCTGCGCGACGGTCTTGTAACGGTGCTCCGGCAGTGGAAGATAGGCTACCAGCACGTGGTCGGGACTGTAACCCAAGTCAACTTGGCGAAGCGCAAAGAAACTGCGGATGAGCAGACCGCCTCCGGTTAGCAATACGAGCGAGAGCGCGACCTCCCCCACCACCAACAGGCTTGTCAGCCGGTTTCCACGTGGGCTGTGGTCGGCGCCGCGACCGCTAGCTTTCAAGGACCCCTGAAGGTCTTTCCCTACGGCATGCAGAGCCGGCGCCAAGCCAAACAGCAAGGTGGAAAGTAGCGCACCGCCCAAGGTAAACAGGAGCACCGGAGCGTTGATGCCAAATACCACTTCGCTCATGATCACGTACGACGGGATGGTGGCTACCAACGCATCCAGCGCGCTCCAGGCGAGCGCGCAGCCGAGCCCTGCCCCGCCTAAGGCCAGCAGCAAGCTCTCAATCATGAGCTGGCGCACGAGTCGGCCGCGGCTAGCCCCCAACGCTGCCCGAACAGCAATCTCCTTCTCGCGCGCGGTGGCGCGCGCCAGGAGCAGGTTCGCGACATTCCCGCAGGCGATCAGCAACAGCACACCCACCGCCCCGAAGAGAAAGCCCAAGGTCTTACGAAATCCCCCTACGAGATAATCGGTGAACGACACGACTCCGAAAGTCACCTCAGGAGGATGGTTCTTTGAATACACTGTGGCAAAGCCCTTGGACAGAACCTCCACGTCGGCTGAGGCCTGCTCTTTCGTTATGCCTGGCTTCAGGTGCCCGATGACGAAGTATGCCGGCCCGCCCGTGGCTTCACCCCTGGAAAGAGTGGCGGGGAGCCAAATGTTTCCTCCGATCCACGAGAAGCGCGGTGGCATTACGCCAATGACGGTTGTAGGGTGGTGATTCAAAGTGATCGTTCGCCCAATGATTGCCGGGTCTCTGCCAAACTTGCTCCGCCAAGCCTTATGGCTCAGCACGACGACGGGGGGAGCGCCGGGCTTAGCATCCTCGGTAGTGATCGGCCGGCCTATGAGGGGCCGTACGCCAAGGACGCGAAACGTATTGGCGGTCACACGTTCCCCATCGTACAACTCCGGAGCGCCGGTGCCGGCCAGCAGAGAAGCTTCAAAAGTCACCCCCATCACCTCGTCAAATACATGGTTCTGTTCCTGAAAATGCATGAACTCTGAAGCCGAAACCCTCGCCCACCATGTCCCCTGGCCCGGCCTTTGATCGTTGACAACCACCACTGCCAAGCGATGGCTGTCAGCATAAGGGAATGGGCGCAGCACCGCGCAATAAAGCACGCTGAAGATCGCCGTCGTGCCCCCGATCCCCAACGCCAGCGTCAGTACCGCTACTGCAGTAAAGCCGGGATTGTTGGCCAGCATGCGCAGGCCGTAGCGAACGTCATGGAGAAGACTGCTCATAGGCTCCTCTTGCGCGGTATCAACGTCCTCGCCTCAATCGAGAAGTGGCGAGTGACAAGTGACCAGTGACGAGCCATCGGCAGAGAAAATCGAAAATGGAAATTCGAAAATCGAAACTGGAAATTGGAAAATCGGAACTTGAAATTGCACAAGCATGAGCGAAGCCCCTGCAGCCTTTGTGACGGCCAGTTTCCAATTTCGAATTTCCCCTTGCCAATCGCTCAATCACAAAATCGCCAAATAACTCAATAAATCAATGTCTCAATCCAGCTTGAGCCGATCGAAGCTGTCCCAGGAGGACATATCGGAGAGGATCACCTGGTCTCCGACCTTCAACCCGTCAACGACCTCGATGGTGCTCACAGAACTTCGCCCCAGCTTCACCTGCACGCGGACAGCGGCCTTGCCGCCGTCCACGACTTTGAACAGCCCCACCGTGCTGTTCGACTGACCATGGACGGGTCTCCCGACATACATCACATCGGGTAGCCGCTCGATTTCAATCGTGCCGTCCACGCTCAGGTCAGGACGCGCTCCCTTGGGCAGCGCTTCATCCAGTTTAACGTCCACTGTCACGGTGCCGTTTTGAACGGCGGGATCGACGCGCATCACGTGGCCGGAAATGACGCCATTTCGTGTGTCGATCGAGGTCTGCTGGCCGATCTGAACATCCTTCGCCTGAGTCTCAGGTACCTTGATCTGGGCCTTTAATCGCGTCGGCTGTACAACCTTGGCGAGGATTGTTCCGGCGATCACGCGCTGGCCCACCTCGACCGAAAGTTCCTGCAACACGCCCTGGTCACCGGCGCGCACGTGCAGCGATGCGAGCTGCGATTTCTTGAGGTCAGAAAGTGCGCGCAGTTGCTCCACTCGCGCCTTCTGTGCGTCGAGCTGGGCCTTGACCGACGCCGCGCTCACGCTCAGCCGTTCCTTCTCGATCGCGTTGCGCGTCGCGAGCGCCTCGGCCTTGGCGCGGGAGACTTTCACGTTCAGCTCCGCGCCCAGCCCCAGCTTGGCCAATTCGTTGTCTTTCTCGGCATTCAGGTTCGCTTGCGTATAGTCCGATTGCACCGTCGCGGCGGCCGCCTTCTGGTCGAGCAGTTGGCTATCGAGTTGCGCCTTCAGGCTGTTGTACTGAGCCTCGGCGGCCTTCAGTTGCCACTCCGCATCCAGCGCCGATTGCTCGAGTTCGGGGTTGGAGAGTTGCAAGATGATGGTGTCCGCCTTGACCTGCGCCCCGGGCAGAACGAAACGCCGTACGACGCGGCCGTCTGTGGTGGCAGGTATCCAGAGTATTTCTTCCGGCACCAGCGTCCCTAGGCCTCGCACTTGCCGCAGCATCTCGCCCCTTTTGACGGTGTCTGGCCACAGAGGTCCCCACTCCACGGTCGGTGCTGCGGGCTTCAGGCGAGAGAGCCCGACTGTAATCACCGGGATGATTAACAGCACGCCAAAGGCATACAGCGTGCGGCGCATTCGCTTCTTCCGGGCTAGCTCTGGGCGTGGGATGTCCATAGTTACTCCGATCAGGTGAGTGGCATTTTTTGTGCCACCAGCGGAGTTTTCTAACTGCTATGATTACAATTGGATACCAATACTTGGCGAGGGACCTCCGATGTCTTTTGCCCGTTTCTGGGATTCGTCAATCCCAAAACCGAACACTTCCGATTGACCTCTGCTGTGCCATTATGTCAGGGAGGTCAGCCCTACCTGCGACGCACGGGTGGACAAGTCGATGGAGTATAGACTAGTTAGATAGGTCAACGTGGGTCTGCGACCCGTTTGAGCGGCAGCCGTAGCGTTGCCACGCACCCGGGGTTTTTGTCGCGATTCTCAAGCGCCAGGGTTCCAGAATGCGCTTCGGCGATCTGCCGGCTCAGAACCAATCCGATCCCTGAGCCGCCCGGCTTGGTTGTGAAGAAGGGGACGAAGAGGTTTGCCGTGCTCGACAGTCCCGGGCCTTCGTCCTCAACCAGAACCTCTGCATACCCGCCGCGCTTTCGCCAGGTGATGCTGACCCCGCCCTTGGTCTCAAGGGCGGCATCAACGGCATTGTGGATCAGGTTGATGAGGAGCTGCTCCACCTGGTCTCGGTCGGCGTGGAGCGCAAGTTCCGGCCCTGGTTGGAGCGTGATGCCGAGGCGCGTTTCCAGTCCCACCACCCGCCGGATGCAATCCGCGATATCGATAGGTTGAAGTCGCGGGGCAGGGAGCCGCGCCAGGCGCGTATATCCTTCCAGAAATCGCGTCAAGGCCTCCGCACGGCTTTCGACAACCCGGAGGCCCTTGTGCATATCGTCTTCCCAATCGCCGGGTCGTGGGTCTCGTCCCATCAGGCTCTCCAGGCTCCCCGCGATGGACTTGATGGGTGCGAGCGAGTTGTTTACCTCGTGTCCCAGAACTCTGACCAGTCGCTGCCAAGCTTGACGCTCTTCAACTCGCAAAGCGCGGCTGAGGTCGGAGAGAACGAGCAATTGATGGGACACGCCGCCCTCTCGGAATGTGCTCCGCCGCAGTTCCCAGCGGCCGGCGCCTCCCGGGAAGCTAAACTGCACAATGCGCGTTGCCTCGTCGTGGAGGAAACCGTCCAGCCCCAATTCCTGTGCGCTCGCGCCGAGCAAGCGTTCGGCAGGCTGGGCGAGGAGGCGTTCGCCGGCACGGTTCAGCAGGCGCAGGCGTTCGAGGCCGTCGAAGGTGAAGATGGCAACGTCAATCTCCTCCATCACCTTGCGCAGAAGCGCGGAAGCCTCGACGGCCCCGAGGCGTTGCTCCCGCAGCGTATCGGCCAGGGCGTTCGCTTCCCGCATCGTCTCGCCCAGCGCGTCGTCGCGGCGCGAGCCCCGCGCGCGAAAGGAATAATCGCCCTCGCGAAGAGCCGCCAGGAGGTTGGAGAGAGTCTGAAGAGGGCGAACGATTTGCCCTTCCAGCGCCAGGGTGAAACTAATCCAGAATCCCAGGATCAGGATGGCGAGTGTCCACTGCGTTTTGGGCGTGAAGTCGCCCGCCCAAAGCATGGCCAACACGGTGAGCACCGCAGGAAGGCCGGCAGCCAGGGCCAGGAGCACAATCCGGCGCTCGAAGGAGAGGCGTTTCATAGCCCATATTTCTGCAAGCGGCGATAGAGCCCACTGCGGCTCAAACCCAGGAACTTGGCGGCCTCGCTCACGTTGCCGGTAAAGCGCTCCAGAGCTTTCTGGATCAGTGAACGCTCGACTTCTTCCAAGCTCATTTCCTCGAGGCGTGACGCGACTTCCTGGGCAGGCCGCAGGCTCAAGTCATTTGCCAGAACGGTTTCGCCCTGTGCCATCAGGACGGCGCGCTCGACGACATGATCGAGTTCCCGGACGTTCCCGGGCCACGTGCAAGCCAGCAAGGCGCGCGCCGCAGCGTCGTCGAAATCCGCGATGCGCTTCTGGTAGCGCAAGGCATGCTGGCGGAGGAAGTAGTTAGCCAGAAGTGGAACGTCTTCCCGCCGCTCGCGCAGGGGCGGGAGACGAATCTCCACGGTATTCAAGCGGAACAGCAGGTCTTCGCGGAACCGTCCCGCCTTGACTTCTTCGGCCGGGTTGGCGTTCGTTGCCGAGAGGATCCGAACATCCGCTCGGCGGGTCTTCGAGGAGCCCAACCGTTCGAATTCGCCGGTCTCGATGACGCGCAACAACCTGGCCTGCTGGGCCAGAGGCATGTTGGCGATTTCGTCGAGGAAGAGCGTGCCCCCATCCGCGAGTTCGAACCTTCCCACTCGATCCATCTTGGCATCGGTAAAGGCGCCTTTGACGTGCCCGAAGAGCTCGCTCTCGATGACGCCCTCCGCCAACCCGCCCATATTCACGGTGACCATCGGTTTCGAAGCGCGGGCGGAGAGCGCGTGGAGGGTCCGTGCCACGACCTCCTTGCCGGTCCCGTGTTCGCCCGTGATCAGGACGTTGGCGTCGGAAGGCCCCACACGGGCGACAAGTTCCTTCACGGGCCGCATCACTGGGGACTCAGCAATCATGGCGGGCAGGCCTTCGCTGCGCAGGAGCCGGTTCTCGGCTTCCAGGCGCGCCCCCTTTCGCAGCGCCCGGCTGAGTTCGATCTGCGTGCGCAGGATGCTGAGCAAGCGGGCGTTCTCCCACGGCTTCTGGACGAAGTCGCGCGCGCCGCGGCGCATGGCCTCGACCGCCAGGTCGATCGAGCCCCATGCCGTCATCACGACCACCGGCAGCGTGCCGTCGAGAGACCGCAGGCGCGTCAGCAAGTCCAGCCCTTCCTGTCCGGAGGTGGTGTCGCGGGCGTAGTTCAGGTCAATCAGAGCGGCGTCGAAATCCTTCGACTCAACCGCGGAGACAACAGCCACAGGAGAGGCGGCCGTTTGAGTCTCGAAACCCTCAGCCTTGAGCAGCAGGCGGAGCGACTCCAATACGTCCGGTTGATCGTCGGCAATCAGGATACGCGGCAGTGGTGGGTCAAGGAGTTTCATAGTGCGTTCGGCGAATCTTATCTTAACGCCGATACCGCATCGTGTCAGGTCTTCCGTTCGCGGTCCGGAGATCCGTCACTTGATCGGGATAGCGTGGCTGATGAATCGCATTGAGTTGCCTGGTCATTTGCATCGGCCTTATGCTGTGGCCTACGGCGCAAATTCGACTTCCCAGTCCACGGCTTCTTGCTGTCCCTGGAAACTGACCATCAGTGAATTCCCCGTCTGCTCGTAGTGCACCGGGACATCCTGGCCTCCCTTGGCGGCAGCGTGTACGCGAGCGACCTTCACTCCCTCGGGAACATAGACCCAGAGTGAGTAGTTGTCCCCAGGCACTGTCTGGGCTGAGCCGCGGAGCCGATTCGTCGAGCTATTCCAGGCCAGGTCAAGAATTGAATAGGCGCCGGTGATGTGCCGGGAAGTCCCGACCACCTGCGGCCTGTTCAACCACGGGTGAATCAGGAGTACCCGCGTATCGTGCGGCTCAACCTCGACTTCCAACCGGTCCTTGAAAACACCGAGGAGCTTTTGCCCCCAGAAGTCGAATGCGACATAGGGAGAGCCGCTGCTGAGTCCCAACTTATCCGCGAAGGAGATTCCCATCGCCGCCTTTTCGCTCCGCCAGTTGATGAGCCCCACGACGTCATAGACTCCCGACTTGACATTCACCTTTAGATCGAGGATCTCCGGGTAGTTGTGGATGTAATCGTCGGGCGTCGTATGCTTGAACTTGTCCCACTGCATGTCGGTCCCACGGCTGAAAAGGTCAACCGGAAAGATGGGCATGGTCGGCAACGTCATCTTCAACAGTCGGACTCGCTCCTCCGGCAGCTCGGGTAGAACGCTCGCCAGGGGATACGTGACACCCGTAAGGGCGAGGTATGTGACCAGGGTGCGGGCTTCCGCCATCGTCGTGCCGAACCCCATCATGGGTTCTTCGCGCGTGCGCGCGGTCGCCACCACGCTGGGCGGTCTTTTCTGTTTTGCTTCCTCAACCGTCATCGGAAGACCGACTTCGATCCCCTCGCCGGGCATCACGTAAATGACCACGTGATTAAGGAACGCGTTCGCGTTGATGGAACTGAACAGGGCATACATCCCCTGCCAACTGTTATAGACATCGTGCCCCGTGAAGGAGGAATTGAAGTACCCGAGCCCATTCAATGGCGTGCCGGCCGGGCAGCCCTCGACGAAGGTTTTTGGTCCGATCGCTTCTCGAATCACTTTTAGTCTGTTCCGGTAGGCGACGATGGGGTCAATCGTCTTGTCGTAGAGCTTGGTCCGATCAACCGCTGGAATGTATTTGGGAAGGGCGTGCTCGCCGTCAAATTTGTAGTACTCGAACCCCCAGTCCCCCAAAGTCTTGAACTCTTTCTTGAGGAAGTCCAGGACCTGGGGATTCGTGGAATCGAGAGACGGGGTGTTGTAATCCAGGATGAGCTTCCCTTGCTTGTCCCGCAGATACCAATCCGGATGTTTCTCCACGCTCCCGGCATAGGCGTTGGGGACAAGCCACAAGCCAGCGCGCAGGCCTTTTGACTTGATATAGTCTGTCAGCCACTTGGGCCCGTGAGGGAATTTCTCTCGGTCCCATTTTTCAATCCAGTAATGCTCTCCCCTTTTGCCACGGTCGTAGCCGTCGTCCAACTGAACATATTCGAAGCCGTAGGGCTTGAGGTTGGCGGCGATCCAGTCCGTGTTCTGGACGATGTCTTCCTCCCGGACCTCGTGGTAGGTGCTGGTCCAACTGCCCCAGACCATCGGCGCCGTGGAGAAGTACGTGTCGTCAAATGGGACGTAAAAAGGGACACCCAGATTTTTCGAGTAGTAATCCGGAATTAGGCGAACCAGCGTGTTCCCGGGCACGGGAATGGTGACATCGAGGAGATCGGGGTCCTGGCTGTTCCGCTGCATCAGGGTCTGGTCTGAAAAGCTGATTACAGTGTCAGTCTTGCGATCGAACAGGCAGTGCAGATTTGAACTCGACACCTGACCCAGGGCGAAGAACATGGTCTCGGGATTTTGACGGGGAAGGAAAGAGGAGTTGCGAGTCTCGCTCCCATGATAGCCGTGAGCGACCTCGTTGGTTCCAACCCAGTCAACCGGAACTCCCTCAGGGTCCAAGATGCGGGCGACCGCGCGATCCTTCGGGGCGGGCGCGCGGGCGGTGAGAACTGCGCCCGACGAGGTCGCGGAAACCCTCAAGGTGTTTTGGCCCAATTCGAACAGCCAGGTGGTTCGAGGTTGGACTGTTCTGACCGACAGTTGATCCTGGCCTCGCGTCTCAACGGACCAGTTCGTCAATGGCTGCAGGCCGTGCTCCCCTTGGAGATTGAGTCGAGCGTCCTTTAATATTGTTCCCAGATGATCGTGCGCGACGCTGAGAACTCGTTTTTCTCCGTCCGCGGTTACCGTCCAACCCGCGCTGGCGATTGAAATCGGCTTCGGCGCTTGCGCCCATGCTGGCGCAACCGTAAAGACAACCGATATTAGGACTGATATGAACCTTCCCATTTTCCCCTCCCATCCTGACTGCTCAAGCCTGTCGCGGGCCGCGGTGTTTGGCCCCGACCCCCCCGCTCTGC
>Ga0315274_10012320_pt1 | contig 12199 bp, 9 predicted proteins | sample YL17G02_20_MG_FD_203700 | JGI IMG/M metagenome (GOLD analysis project Ga0315274, IMG submission 203700) | Sediment microbial communities from Yellowstone Lake, YNP, Wyoming, USA - YL17G02_20 | ecosystem: Environmental > Aquatic > Freshwater > Lake > Sediment | place: USA: Wyoming | collected... | reverse complement strand
CCCGCAGCAGTGCCACCTCGACCGCGCGGCGCTGTACCTCCGGGAGGGACGCGAGCGCCTCTTCCGGCACCTCGTGCAGCACATCGACGAGACCCACGTAGGAGAGCCCTCCCTCAGAAGCTGTGGACCGCGCGCTCAGCACCCGGAAGGAGCGCTCGCGCGCCTGCGCCACACCCGCATCCCACAGGGTGGTCTTGCCGATGCCCGCCTCGCCCTCGAAGACCAAGGCGCACGGCCCCTTCGGGATGGCGTCGATGAACCTACGCAGGGCATCGAGCTCGATCTCGCGGCCGATGACGTTGGGCATCCGGCTGATTCTGCCCCGCGGCGCGCCGGGGGCACAACCGGGCGCTCGGCGGCTCATGGTGGCCAAAGTTCCGTGGTTCCACGGAGTCCTCTTCCCCCGCCGTGCGGGCAGGATGGGCGCATCGGAGGGTGCACGCTCCACCGCTGTGGAGGAGCGCACGCCTCACAGAGGAGGTGGGGAAGATGCGAAGGACGATCCTGGTCCTTGCGGTGGTGACGCTCGCTGCCGCGATGTTCATCCCGGCGACGGCTGCGGCCCCTCCCAAGGTCCCGGCAGTATCGCTCAGGGCTGCGTCGGGCCTCTGGACCGAGGTCGAGGTCGCGTGGAACGTGTGGAAGGAAACGCCGAAGGGCGTCCAGTACGCATCCGGGACCCATGACGGCACCTGGACCGGGACCTTCGAGGGATCCTCGGTGGACGACTGGGGAGCGCAGTTCTGGCCGGATGGCACCTACTGGATCGGCCTCGCGATCTCGTTCGAGGGCACCGTGAACGAGAAGGAGGGAACCCTCGAGATCCTGTTCACGGGGTCACTGCGGAGCCCCGACGGCACCCCGAGTGGCAAGTGGGTGATCATCAGCGGCACCGGTGATCTGGCGAACCTCCACGGTCAGGGAACCTGGTCCTACGACTTTGACGCGGAGGGTGTCCGGTACTCGGGGATCGTCAAGCAGTTCATCCCTCCGGCGTGAACCGGGCAGGCGTTCGGAATCAGGAGCTTCTCGCATCGAGGGCGAGCGCCCAGACGGAGGGAGGCGGGGAAGATGCGAAGGGCGATTCTGCTCCTGTCGGTGTTCTCCTTCCTGCTCGCCTCGTGCCGCGGAGGAGGGGAGCAGGGCAAGCGGAGCGGGAGCACGACGCCCGAGACGTCCGCCCAGGTCGGCGGTTTGAATCCGCTCACCTCCACCAACATAGCCGCAGTCATCCGCCCGGGTGGTGTGCGACCGGACGTGGTGCACTCCCGCTCTCGGCGAGGACGGGCCGGGCCGCGCTGTTCGCGCGGCCCGGCCCTCAACGTCCGTGCAGCCTGTCGAGCCTCTAGGTCACTCCGGCGGGAGTTCCCCGTAGGTCATCGACACGTTGACGCCCGCCGCCTCCCTGCGCTGCTTCCAGAAGTAGTACCAGATGACGCCCGCCGTCCAGATGCAGACATAGACGAGCAGCGACCCGAGCGTGAAGTCGCGGGATTCCGGCATCACGACGAAGAACCAGAACAGGATGCCGAGGTAGATGAGGTTGACGATGCCGCCGATCGTGACGATCGGGGCCCCGAGGATCTTCCAGTTCCGGTAGGGCGATGACTCCCAGATGCCCTTCGCCTTCTTGCTGAACGGGAAGTAGGCGGCCGCGACCGCCGTGACGCCGAACACGGAGGTGATCTCCATCCCGGTCACCGTCAGACCCTGCATCGGGTTCGCCGTCCAGAAGACGTAGATGGCGATCAGGATCTCGCCCAGCACGAAGCAGAGGACGTGGTTCTTCACCGGCGAAGCCCAGCGGGGGTTGACGTCGGCGAACCACTTCGGGGCCATCCGGTCCATGCCCCAGGCGAAGAGGATGCGCGGGAACGCCAGGTACGACAGCGCGACCCACCACAGATCGAACGCGAGGAACGACAGGGCCATGATGAACAGCACGACCCCGTTGTGGGGGACCAGCACTGCCGCGAGTCCGACGAAGTTCGGTTCCCACGGCATGTTGTAGCCCTTGAGAAGCTCCGAGGCAGGACCGTTGTTGTCCACGTACGCGGTGGCCGTGAGGAACCTGAAGTCCATCAGGTGGTAGAGGCCGATGGCCGTCACCAGCATGAACACACCAGGCACCAGGATCGCGAACAGGTTGGAGAACATGATGGTCTTGTCCGGGCGCTTCACCTCACCGGCGATGTAGGTGATGCAGTAGCTGTAGGCGAACAGCCACGACGCCGCCACCATCACCCCGAGCGTGTCGTGCCAGTTCCAGGTGGAGGGGAAGACACCGCCGGCCGACTTCTGGGCCGCCGCCAAGAAGCCCGAATAGGTGAGCGAGTGGTACTTGTCGGCGAGCGCGTTCCACGAGTTGATGAAATCCTGCTTCGAGAACCAGAGCAGGACGACGCAGATCACGGTCGCGCCGCCGATGCCGATCACCATCACGACCTTCTGCACGCGGGCCATGATCTTCACGCCGAACACCACGAACAGGAAACCGCCGAGGTTGGCGATGGTGGCGATGATGAAGACTCCCCAGGTGTAGCTGAACACGCCGAAGAACTGCTGCGTGTCGCCGTTGTACAGCCAGGTCCACCCGGTGAAGTTCGCCATCATGACTGCGCCGGGGTCCGCCATCCACGGGGCCAGTACGTAGATCCACATGAGCCACACGAAGGCGTTCCCGAAGCTCTCGGCGATGCCGACGATCGGATGCAGGATGCGCGAGTTGTAGATGTACTCGCCGCCCGACCGCGGCATGCTGCCGCCGAGGACCCCCCAGACGATCGGGAAGCCGATGCCGGCGAGCAGCACCGAGATGATGACGGCCAGGATCAGATTGCCGCCCCAGAAGATCCCGAGCCCGAGGCTGATCGTCACCCAGATGCTCGGCGTCAGGCCCTGGTTCATGAACCCGACTCCGAACGCGTCCCACATCGACAGGCCGCGCACGAGACCGCTCGCCTTGCGGGCGAAGGCAAGCTCTTTCGCAGGCGGCTGTGCTGCGGGCTGTCCAGTGCCATACCCGCTATCAGCCAATGCCCTTCCCCCCTTCCTCCCTCACCTCTCGGAGAAGCCCCCTACCAGTCGGAGAAGCTCTGGTTGAACCATGCCTTCGAGGTGCCCTTCTTGGCGCGCTTGGTCCAACCCTTCGTCTTCGGCTCGGCATCGATGCGCGCGGCGAGCCGATCGGCGACCTCCTTGACCTGCGCCCTCTGCCCATCGGAGAGGACGGTCACGCCGTCGACGTGCTCCCTCACTCGGCCGAGGTTGGTGGTCGCCGTGTACCAGAAACCCCAGTCGTCTGCGAGACGCCTCGCGACGTAGCTCTCGTTCACCTCCTTGCGGTCGTCCTCGCCGATAGGCGCGCAGATGAACAGGTACTCGATGTCCTTGAGGTCCTTGTCGTTGATCTCCCAGATCTGGAGCTTCTGGAGCAGGATGTCGGTGAGCGAGACGCTGTAGTCGTCGAACTCGAGCCGACCCACGAAGTCGACCTCGTGGCAGTACTGGAGCCTGTCGAAGAACACGTCGATCATCGGCACGGCGCCGCCGTAGTAGATGTGCCGCGTCTTGCCGGACATCATCATCGTGTCGAGGTCACACTCGTAGCCCATGTCCTTCATGAAGCCGACGAGCTTCTCGCGGCCCTTGCCGTAGGCGGCGAAGTCGATGTCGGTGAAGTACCGCTCCCCTAGCCGCTCGAGCCTCGCGTAGAGGTCGACCGCGTCCGGGAAGTAGTAGTGGAGGGCGAGCGGCCCCATCACCCGCATGACGATGCCCCGCCGCTGTGCTTCCTGGACGATCCGCCTGCCCTCGGCCAGGAAGACCTCGGGCTTGGGGTACCGGTCGAGCGGGATGTCCTTGGGTAGAACGAATGCCTTTTCCGGCGCCATCTCTCAGTCCCTCGAGCTCGAGACGATCACCCCGACGTGAACACGTAGTCCTTGATCTTGCCCTTGTTGAACATGATGACGACGCCCTTGAGGATGCCCTCCGAGTACTCGCTGCCCGGATTGATGAGCAGCGTGCGTCCTACCTTCTGGGCGCCGCGCGATTCGTGGATGTGACCGTGTAGGCCGAGCAGCGGCTGATACTTCTCGATCAGGCGCTTCACCGCGATGCTGCCGGCGTGGATCTTCTCCTCGGCGGCCATGACGAGGTTCTCATCGAGCTTCGGCGCGAGGTCGAGCGCGTAGCCGTGCGGCGGCACGTGGAAGTTGAAGATGGCCGCCTCGAAGTCCTGGACCTGCTGGCAGAGCAACTCGAGCTTGGCCTCGAGCTTGGCCTCGTCCATCTCCCGCGGTGTGTCCCACGGTGTGTGGTTACTGTTCGAGCTCGTGATCATCTCGTGTTTGTCGAACGTGACGACCCGACCGTCGCAGGGGTGCACGTTCTCCGCCTGCTCGATCATGGCGTCGATCTCGTACCAGTCGTCGTTTCCCGCGGCCATGTACATCTCGTAGGGCTTCCCCGCGAGGCGCTCGTCGGCCAGAGTGAGCCACTCTTCGATGCGCTTCAACACCAGGCTCTTGAACAGGGTGTCGATCTTGGCCGGGTCGGAGCGGGTGTCCTCGAACTCGTCGCGGGTCTGGTGCACCCAGTAGTAGCCGGCGTTCTCGATCGTCTTCTTGATGGCGGCAAGCTCATCCGTGCCGTCGACGAGCCGGTGCTGGCCCATGAGTGTGCACTCCCACTCGTCGGCGCCGTTCGCGACCAGCGGTACGAGCACCTTGCCGGTGAGATCGCCGAGGAGCACGGCGTAGTCCGCTTCGTAGATCGGCAGTGCATTGAGGAACTTGCGGAAACAGACGTTCGAGGCGTGGATGTCACAGACGAAGAAGAGCTTCATCCCACCCCCCTCGAGGGCGCGCCGGCCGCAGGGTCGGCACGGGATCCGTATGGAGCGCTGATGCGCCCCACTCGGTTCACCCGCGCCCGCTCCAGGTGAGGTCTGTGCTCAATCGCGTCTCCATGCCTCTTCCGCTGGCGCAGGAGTATAAGCCCCGCCGGGGCGGCACGCGCGCACGGTGCTCGGGCCCCGACGGCGGGCGCTCCGGGCGCCGCGTGGGCCTCTGCTACGCTGCCTCGTCCGCTCGGGGGGGCTCGCCGTCCTGTTCGCGGAGCGAGGAAGACCACGGAGCCAGCGGATGCGCTCGTTCGCCGACCACCTGACCGAGGATCCAGAGGTGAACCAGCGTCTCTGGCAGCGGAGGCTGGAGCCCGTGATCGGCAAGGTGCAGCCCTGGTGCAGCGAGTTCCTTGCGCCCAGCACGGTCCTTGTGGAGGACGACCTGCTGATCATGTACGTGGAGGGCTCCGGGGAGGGCAGGGAGCAGGTCGGGGCGTTCACCTGCCCCCTGGTGGAGGTGGAGCGCCAGGCGTGGGTCCCGTACCCCGACAACCCGATCCTGGAGGTCGGCGAGCAGGGAGCGTTCGACAGAGGGAGCGTGTTCGATCCGTCGGTGGTCAGGTTCGACGACCACTATCTTCTCTACTACAGCGCCACGACGGGCGACGCGCACGGGTTCGCCGCGGAACTGCTGGGAGGCGCGCCCGAGACGCTCCTTCCGTCGGGCGAGACCGTCGGGCTGGCGGTGGGGGACGGGCCGTTCCGTTTCACGAAGAGCGAGGAGAGCCCGGTGATGGCCGGCCGCTGCCCCCACGCCTTCGTGTGGGAAGGGCGCGTGTTCCTCTACTTCGTCCGGGTCGCGGACGGCGGCTACCGGATCCACCTCGCGATTTCCGACGACGGTCTTCACTTCGCCGAGACCCAGGGAGGACCGGCTCTCTCACCGGGAGGTGAGGGTGAGTGGGACGCCAGATCGGTGACCACGCCGCACGTGTTCTCCGAGGGTGAAGACTTCTACATGCTCTATGCCGGAGACGCCGATAGTCTCGACGACCCGACGGGTATCGGGGTGGCCGTCTCGACCGATCTGCTCTGCTGGGACAAACGGGTGGGGAACCCGATCTTCGTGACGGGGGAACCCGGGCGGTTCGACGGTGCGTCGGTCGCGGGCCCGAGGCTGGGACGGTTCGGCGAGATTCACTTCCTCTGGTACGCGGGCAGCGACAGGAAGATCCGGGACGGGTTGAACTCGCAGATCGGAGTCGCTCTGCTGCCCTCGGGCGCCGGCTCCGGCCGCTCGGGAGGCGAAGGAACGTAGCCACAGCGGGCCGCCGCGCCGTGCCCCATCTCTCCCTATGCCCCGTTGCGTTCGGCAGAGAGGTGGAGTGTAGACTGTCGACAATGGGCAGTGCGGATGCCGCGAGGGCCAAGCCGAGCTCGGATCCCCGTCTGTGGTGGGTCCGGCCCGGGCTCGAGGCGAGGGACGGCCGTCTCACGGTCGCCGGCCGCGACGCCGAGGCGCTGGCCCGAGCTCACGGCACCCCCCTGTACGCGTTCGATCTGCTCCGCATCGAGGAGCAGGTCCGAGCCCTCCAGGAAGCACTCTCCCGGGCGGGTCTGAGGCACCGGGTCCGCCTGGCCATGAAGGCCCAGCGCGAGCCCGAGGTGTTGGCGTTCCTCCGCGGTCTAGGTGCCCCGGGAACCCCCGGGTGCGTCGGGCTCGACGTGTGCTCGCCGGGCGAGACCCTCCACGGGTTCGCTCACGGCTTCCTGCCCGAGGAGATCAGCTACACGGGCACCAACGTCTCCGAGCGTGACTTCGACGTCCTTCTCGCGCACCCGATCCACATCAACGTGGACCTTCTCAGCCAGCTGGAACGGCTCGGACGGCGGGCGCCGGAACGACGGATCGGCATCCGCCTGAACCCGAGGGCCGGTGCGGCCTGGTCGGGCGAGTCGAACGTGACCCTCTACAGCGGCTCGAAACCGGGCAAGTTCGGCATCTACCCGGAGGATCTCGACGAGGCCGTGGCGATCGCGCGCCGGCACGACCTCCAGATCGTCACAGCTCACTTCCACGTGGGCGACGGCTACCTCACCGATGCGCTGCCGGACTTCGAGGTCGCGGTCTCACGCGTCGCCGAGATGGTGCGGCGCCTGAAGGACCTCGGCTGTCCGATCCGGGAGGTGAACTCGGGTGGTGGGCTGGGCGTGCCGCAGGGGCCGGGGGAGGAGCCGCTCGACCTCGACGCGTGGGCGGCGATCCTCGCGCGCCACTTCGGACCCCTCGACGCGGTCGTGGCGTGTGAGCCCGGCGACTTCCTCGCCAAGGAGGCAGGGAGCCTCCTCGCCGAGGTGGTCACCGTCGAGGACCGGACGGGGGTCCCCTTCGTCGGGCTCGACGCCGGCTGGAACGTGCTCAACGATCACTTCATCTACGACGTCCCGTTCGAGCCGGTCCTGTGCCGGGCGGCCGACGCGGAGCGAACTCGGGTCGTAACGTTCTCCGGCCACATCAACGAAGGCGACGACCTCTTCGCCGAGGAGCACCCGTTCCCGCCGGTCGAGGAGGGGGATATCGTGGCGATGGTGAACGTCGGCGGGTATAACCAGGCGATGAGCATGCCCCATTGCCTGCGACCGGATGCGAAGGCGGTGTACTTCGATGACCGTGTCTGATTCCGGTCGGTACGACTCGATCGTGGTGGGCGGAGGCCACAACGGCCTCGTTGCCGGCTTCTACCTCGCGCGAGCGGGTCTGAAGACCCTGATCCTCGAACGCCGAGATTTCGTCGGCGGGTGTGTGGTGACCGAGGAGTTCGCGCCCGGCTTCCACGCATCGACGGGCGCCTTCGTCGTTTCGATGCTGCGCGAGTCGATATGGCGCGACATGCGTCTGGTGGAGCGGGGCATCGTGGTGGATCCCGCCGGGCCCACCCTGAACCTGTACCCGGACGGCGCGCACTATTACCTCGACGACGACATGAAGCTGACGCTCGCGGAGACGCGGCGCTTCTCACGCAAGGACCCCGACGCTCTCGTGGCGTTCGAGAAGCACCTGGCCGGTCTCGGGAAGATCGTGGTCCCACTCCTCGAGCGGACGCCGCCGGACCCGAGGGTGCGGAACGCAGGAGACATGAGGGAACTGCTTCGCTACGGATGGGCAGGGGTCCGTAACCGCGGGAAGCTGCAGGATTTCTTGTACCTGTTCCTCACGTCGGCGACTCAGTTCCTGAGCGAGCGGTTCGAGTCCGAGCATGTGAAGGCCGCCCTCGGATGGCACGCGATCAACGACAGCGTCGCGGGGCCGTCCGCGCAGGGGACCGCGTTCGTCCTGCTCCACGAACACGCCGGCGAGGAGGTGGATGGGGGGCCGCGCGCGTGGGGGTTCGTCCGCGGGGGGATCGGCAGGCTTGCCGACGCGATGGCCGATGCGGCCCGCGACGCCGGCGCGGAGGTCCGCACCGGCGCCGAGGTCGAGCGCGTCATCGTGCGAAACGGACGGGCCGTGGGCGTCGCGCTCGTCGGTGGGGAGGAGATCCTCGCGCCGCGCGTGCTATCGAACGCCGACCCGAAACGGACGTTCCTCCGGCTCATCGAGCCCTCCGACCTGCCTGAGGACTTCCTCGCCGCGATCCGCGCCTACCGGTGCAACGGGACGAGCATCAAGATCAACCTCGCCGTTTCGGAGCTCCCGATGGTCCGGGGGTTGCCGGAGGGCGGTGTTCAGCCGTACCACACAGGGATCATGGAGCTGAACGCGTTCCTCTCGGACGCGGATCTCCAGCAGGCGCAGGCGCGCAACGGTGTCGCGGCCGACCCGGCGCACATCGAGGTCTGCTTCCCGACGGTGCACGACCCCTCGCTCGCGCCGGAGGGCAAGCACATCATGACGATCGACGTCAACTCCCAGCCCTACGACCTGAAGGACCAGGCCTGGGACGAGATCAAGGAGACTCGGGCCGATCGGGTGATCGCTCAGATGAGCGAGTTCTTCCCGAAGCTCCCCGAGCTGATCGAGCACCGGCAGATGCTCTCGCCGCTCGACATGGAGCGACTGATCGGCATCACCGGGGGACACGCGCTCCACGGCGACATGGCACCCGACCAGCTGCTCTTCATGCGGCCGGTGCGCGGCTACGGCAACTACCGAACGCCCGTGCGCGGCCTGTACCTCTGCGGCGCCGGCACGCATCCGGGCGGCGGTATCACGGGCGCGAACGGGAGGAACTGCGTGCGCGAAGTCCTTCGGGATGCGCGGAAGAAGCTGCGATGACGGAACGGATCCCGAGCATCGTCACGCCGCCGCCGGGGCCGAGATCACGCGAGGCCCTCGAGCGGCAGGCGAAGGTTCTCTACCCGGGGCTCGCGGGCGGTCTGGGGCCGTTCGTGATCTGCCGCAAGGGGGGCTACGCCGTCGAGGACATCGACGGCAACGTCTACCTCGACATGATCAGCGGGATGGCGTCCGTCCCGCTCGGCGCCGCCCACGCCGGCATCACCGAGGTCGCGGTCGAGGCCCTGCGGCGCTACGGCGTCGAGGACGCGCACTTCTACTCTCATGAGTTCCTGCTGCCGCTCGCCGAGAAGCTGCTCGCGATCGCGCCCGCGAACCTGACTCGCGTCGACATCTCGCTGAACGGGACCGAGGCCGTCGAGACCGCCGTGCGTTTCATGCGGCGAGCGACCGGCCGGCCGATCGTCGTCGGCTTCATGGGTGGCTACCACGGCGAGGCCGGGACCGCCGGCGCGATCGGGGCCGAGACCTCCAACCTCTCGTTCGGCTACCGCGCGCTCATGCCGGGGTTCGTGCATGTGCCCTACCCGAACGCGTACCGGACACCCTTCACGGCACGGCCGGGCGGAACGGGCGACGGGACCGTCGACTTCATCCGGGACCACCTGCTGTTCCATGCGGTGGACCCGCGCGAGGTGGCCGGCGTCGTGATCGAGCCCGTGCTCGGCTCGGGCGGCTGCGTGGCTCCGCCCGACACGTTCTGGCCGGCCCTCGTGGAGCTGTGCCGCGACTTCGACTGGCTGCTCTGCGCCGACGAGGTGAAGACCGGGTTCGGGCGGACCGGCCACATGTTCGCGGTCGAGCGCTGGGGCGTTGAGCCCGACCTGATGGCGCTCGGCAAGGCGATGGGCGGCGGCGTCATGCCGGTCGGAGCCGTGCTCGGCACCGATCGTTCGATGGGGTTCGACGACGTCTCGACCGGCTCGACGTGGTCCTGGTTCCCGGCCGCGTGCGCCGCGGCGCTCGAGACGATCCGGATCTTCGAGACCGAGCCGATCCTCGAGAACGTCCGCGAGCTCGACCGGACGGCGCGCCTGGCACTGGCACGGCTCGCCGAGCGCCACACGTGCATCGGCGACGTCCGGACGGTCGGATGCTTCATCGCGATCGAGTTCGTGAAGGACCGCGCAACGAAGGAGCGCGATCCTGAGCTGCAGGAGGCTGTGGCGTGGGAATGCCTGCGGCGCGGGCTGCTCGGCGACTCGAGCACTAGCTCGTACAACCTCCAGCCGTCGCTCGTGACCCCGATCGAGGTGCTCGAGCAGGCGATCGCGATCGTGGACGAGTCGATCCCGGCCGCGCTGGTGGCACTCGGGCGGTGAGCGTCCTGCGCCTCGCCGACCCGGCGGCGGCACTCGCCTTCGCCCGCGACGAACTCGTCCGGCTCATCGAGATCCCGTCCTTCTCCGACGAGGAGCACGCGATCGTGAATTACGTGGAGCGTCGATGCGGGGAGCTCGACGTGCCGTCCCGGCGGCAGCCGGTCGACGGCTCGGCCGACAACCTCGTGATCGGCTGGAGCGAGCGGCCCGAGTTGCTTCTCACCGCGCACCTCGACACGATTCGGCCGACCTGGGACTTCGAGCCGCGGGCCGAGGTACGCGGCGACCGGCTCCACGGACTCGGCGCCCTGGACGACAAGTCGGGGGTCGTGGCGTGCCTTCTCGGTCTGCTGCTCGCCCGGGATGCCGGGGTTCCGGTCGAGTCGCTACCGGTCGCGGTCGGCCTCTGCGTCGACGAAGAGGTCGACGGGAAGGGCTCGATCGCGATGGCGGAGGAGCTGCGGCCCAGGTTCGTCGTCGGCGTAGAGGGGACGGGGCTCGAACTCGGGCTCGCCGAGGCCGGCTTCGTCGACGTCTGGTACACGGTACGGGGTACCTCGGTGCACGGCGCATTCAGGGAGGACGGCGACAACGCGATCGAGAAAGCCGTCCGGTTCGTGAACGCGGTGCACGCCGCACCCCTGGCGAACGTCGTGCACCCGATCCTCGGCCGGAGCATCCCCTTCGTCTGGGAGTTCCACGGGGGCCAGGACCTGAACGTCGTCCCCGACGTCGCGCGCCTTCGGATCGACGTCCGCGTGGTCCCCGGGATGGCGGCCGCGGACGTGCAGGCCGCGCTCGAAGAACTGTCGCTCGCGTACGACGCGGAGATGGAGCTGGTCGAGCCGGCGGTCGAGCCGTTCGAGACCCCGCGCGACGCCCCGCTCGCCCGGGCGATGGCGGCCGCTGTGGGGCGGGCCACCGGGCGGGTCCCGGGCGTGACCGGGGTGCAGTGTTGGACCGATACGCACAACTTCGTGGACCTCTGCGGCGCGCAGGCCGTCGTCTTCGGCCCGGGGCATCTCCTCGAGGCGCACCGGCCGGACGAGTCGGTGGACCTGCGCGACGTCGTGGCATGCGGCCGAGCTTTCGCCGAGGTGCTGGCCGGCGCCGAGCGGTTGCTGGGGGAGGTGCGCCGATGCCCGGGCGGTTCGAGGATCTCGTCGACGGTCTGAACCACCCTGAGGGTGTCGCCTGGAGCCCGTTCGAGGACTGCGTGTACGCCGGGGGAGAGGGAGGGGAGCTGTACCGCGTCACGCTCGAAGGAGAGGTGGAGGAGGTCGGCACGACCGGCGGGTCGATGCTCGGGCTCGCCGTCGACGGACGCGGGCGGGTCTACGTGTGCGACGAGGGCCGGGGCGAGATCGTGCGGTACGACCCGACCACTCGCGCGATCGAGACCTACGCCCGGGGCGTGGGCGGCGAGGATCTCGACACGCCGAACTTCGCCGCGTTCGACGGTCTGGGGAACCTGTACGTGACGTGCTCGGGTGAGGACGACCGGCCGGAGATCGTCCGGATCCGGCCCGGCGGGACGACCGAGCGGTGGACGACCGCCGTTCCCGAGTATCCGAACGGGTGCCTCGTGATGCCCGACGGCTCGGCGCTGGTCGTGGTCGAAGCGAAGGCCGAGCGCGTCGTGCGCGTGCCGATCTTGCCCGACGGGTCGGCCGGTGAACCGGAGACGGTGATCGAGCTCCCCGACACCGACGCCGATGGCATCGCCCTCGA
>Ga0315274_10012319_pt1 | contig 12200 bp, 9 predicted proteins | sample YL17G02_20_MG_FD_203700 | JGI IMG/M metagenome (GOLD analysis project Ga0315274, IMG submission 203700) | Sediment microbial communities from Yellowstone Lake, YNP, Wyoming, USA - YL17G02_20 | ecosystem: Environmental > Aquatic > Freshwater > Lake > Sediment | place: USA: Wyoming | collected... | reverse complement strand
CATAACCACCGCCGACCGCAATCACCACCTCGGCGCTTTTCACCACTATTACGTTCCTCGCTTCGCCCAGATTGGTCACGATTGGAATCTGCACGTATGGGTTGGCTGCCTGCCGGCTATCTCCAGAGAGGATACCGATGGTCAGTCCGCCCTCAGCGCTGGCCCCTCTGCAGGCAGCTTCCATGATACCAGACATACCCCCGCAGACGAGGACCACACCCTTTCTGGCCAGCTCCCGCCCCACCTCTTCCGCCAGCCTGGCCTCCTCCGCAGTACAGTCGCTGCCACCAATGACGGCAATAAATCGCTTCGGTTCCATAACCTGAGAGAATACAACTTAATAATTATATCATCTAGCTTGAACTATGGCAAAGAGAATGGTGATGTAAAAGCGTGTTTTAATTGTATCGGTTCATTGCCGCGGTCAGGCCTTCAAGGATGAGGCAGAGGATGGCCTCACTGACCTTATTTTTCACGTCGGTGACAATTCTGCTCTCGCTGGAATCAAAATCGCTGAGCACGTAGTTGATAACCTCGGCATCTCTATCCCTGGCGGCGCTTCCCATCAAGTCAGGTCGGCCGATGCCCACCCTGATGCGGATGAAATCGGAGTTCCCCAGACAGGCGCTGATTGACTCAATGCCTTTGTGTCCGCCGGAATGCCCTCCCTGCCGGATGCGGATTTTGCCCAGCGGCAGGTCAAGGTCATCGTGGATAACAACTAAATCTTCAGGGCTGGTTTGATATCTTTTCACCAGCCGGCTCACCGAATGGCCGCTCCGGTTCATCATGGTCTGCGGCCGGGCCAGTATCACCTTCAGGCCGTTGATTTCGCCTTCGCCAACTCTTGCCTGCCCCTGTTTGCGGGCAAAGCGTATCCCGTGCTTTCGGGCAAAGCGGTTGAGACACATGAAGCCGATATTGTGTCGATTGCGTGCGTATATCGCTCCGGGGTTACCCAGGCCAACAATTAATTTCATGTCAGGCTTTCCGATTTAGAAGCTGCAAAAACTCGGCTTTGTTCAAGATTTTGGTGCCCAGACTGCGGGCCTTTTCCAGCTTGGAGCCGGGGTCGGCGCCGGCCACCAGATAGGTGGTTTTCCGGGTCACGCTGCTGCCGGTGGTGCCGCCGAGCGCTTTGACTTGCTCCTCAGCTTCCTTGCGCGAGAAGGCCTCAAAGGTGCCGGTCAGGACAAACTCCATGCCAGCCAGGGGCAGCACTTTGGCTTTAACCGGCTTCTCCTCGAGCTTGACTCCGGCCTCTCGCAAACGCCTGATTATATCCCGGTTAGCCTCCTGGCGGAAAAAGGCAATGATGCTGTCGGCAGTCTTGGGCCCGATGGTCTCAATGGACATCAGCTTTTCCCGGGAAGCTTCGGCCAGCTCATCAAGGCTGTGGAATTCTCCGGCCAGAAGCTCAGCGGTCTCCTCTCCAATATGGCGTATGCCGAGGGCCAGCATAACCCTGGCCAGCGGTCTATCCTGGCTCTTTTCAATGGCGTTGAGTATATTGCTCACGCTTTTCTCGCCCATTTTCTCCAGACTGAGAAGCTGCTCTTTCCTGTCTTTCAAATAGTACAGGTCAGCGATGTCTTTGACCAGCCCTTTCCGGAATAGAGTGGCCGTCAAGCTCTCACCAATGCCCCGTATATCCATGGCCCCGCGCGAGGCAAAGTGCTCAATTCGCTGCTGTGCCTGGGCGGGGCAGGCAGCGTTTGAGCAATAGTACATCACTTCACCTTCAGGGCGCATCACTTCGCTCCCGCAGGTAGGGCACGCCGGGCGCCCTTTGTCCTTATCGAAAACTTTCTCCAGGAGCTTGAACTCCTTTTCCTGTCCGGTGCGCTTGCTGATGACTGACCCAACCACCTCAGGGATGACATCGCCGGCACGCTGTATGATTACGGTATCGCCGAGGCGGATGTCCTTGCGCCGGATGTCATCCTCGTTGTGGAGGGCGGCCTGACGGATGGTCACCCCGCCCACCGACACCGGCTCCAGAATGGCGTAAGGGTTTAAGGTACCGGTCCGGCCCACGCTGATGCCGATATCAACGAGCCTGGTGGTTCCCTGCATGGCAGGAAACTTGTAGGCGATTGCCCACCGCGGCTCGCGGCCGATGTCTCCCAATCGTCTCTGCAGTTCAAGCTGGTTCACTTTAACCACGATGCCATCGGCCTCATACTGGAGGTTTCCCCTCTTCTGCACCCAGGCCTGGTAGTAATCTTCAACCTGCTCTATGCTGGACAGGTGGCGGTTGTTCGGGTTTACCTTGAAGCCGAGCGATTTAAGGTACTCAAGCGTTTCCCAGTGTGTCGCTGGAGTTGCCCCGCCCTCGGCATAGCCAAGCATGTAGACATAAATGTCCAGCGGGCGCCGGGCGGTAATCCTGGGGTCGAGCTGGCGCACCGAACCAGCCGCCGCATTTCTGGGGTTGGCAAACAGAGGCAGTCCCTCCGCCTCCCTTTCCTTGTTTATTTTATGAAAGCCAGCTATGGGCAAATATACTTCACCGCGCACCTCAAATCTTGGTGGGGCGTCTTTGGGCACGGTAAGCGGAATGCTCCTGATGGTCCTGAGGTTCTGCGTGATGTCCTCACCACGGAAGCCATCGCCGCGGGTGGCCCCGGTAGCAAATCGGCCATTAACGTAGGTCAGGGCAACGGCCAGTCCGTCAATCTTGTGCTCGCCGACAAAGTCAAAACTGGCGTGGCCGAGCAGTCGTGAAACACGGGTATGCCAGGCGAGCAGTTCGTCGTGGGAAAAGGCGTTGCCGAGGGAGAGCAGGGGCATGGGGTGCTCTATCACGCCGAAGGCTTCCAGAGGTTCGGCGCCTACCCGCTGAGTGGGGGAATCAGTGGTCAGAAACTGGGGATACTGCTCCTCCAACTGCTTCAGTTCCCGCATCAAGGCATCGTACTCAGCATCGCTGATTTCAGGGCTATCGAGCACGTAGTAGCAATAGTTGTGATGGTTGATCTCGGCCCTTAGCTTTTCAATTCTCGTTTTGGCTTCTTCAGGGTCAGGCATAGCTTTCTAACTGGAAAGGTGGTATCGGCACTAAAAGTATAGCACAGCCGAAGGTAAGGGAAAAGAGAAATGGCAGCTTATGCCTGGTGTAAATGAGAGGTATCATTGAGTAAATTCAACGTGGCTCCCTGCGAGTGGGCCTCTACAATGCTGAGTGAGGCTAAATCGGTGCGGAGCTGCCGCCAGTGCCGCATATCTATCTCCAGCAGATGGCATATCAGGAGTCGCAGAACCCCGCTGTGGGCAACCACCAGAACTGTGTCCTCAATGGCGTGCTTTCTCAGCCGACCATAGAATTTTGTGACTCGTTGGTTAAGGTCTCCGATGCTTTCGCCTCCCGGAAAACGAAAGGCAAGGTCACGGTTCGGCCAGGCGCGGATCAGTTCCGGGTAGCACTCGCCGATTTCGCTGAAGGTCAGCCCTTCTACCTTGCCGAAATTGACCTCGAGCAGTTCCGGGCAGGTTATGACCTCCTGTCGGTGGCGGGAAGCGATAATCTTGGCGGTAGCTGAAGCCCGGCGCAGCTGGCTCGTGTAAATAAAATCGATTTTTTCCTCTGCTAAGCGGCCGGCAAGTCGCTCGGCCTGCCATATCCCGATGTCACTCAGTACCACGTCGGTCTGGCCCCAGAACCTTTCCGCGCTGTTGCCTTTGGTATTGCCGTGCCTTGCCAGAAGCAGCCTAGACAATGGCGACCTCCCCAACCGGCAGCGCGGTGTCCGTTTCAGGTTTCAAGGCAAATATTTCCGAGAATAAACGTATCCCGCTGTTTACCACCATATCAAATGGCACCGGGTGGCGGAGAAGCTCTGCCATCGAGGTCATCGCCGCTCCCCGCAGGCCGCAGGGCCTGATATGTTCAAAATACTTCAGGTCATTGTTTACGTTGAGGGCAAACCCATGCATGGTGATGTGGCGGCTGACATTGATGCCTAGGGAACAGATTTTCCGGCCGCCGGCCCAGACGCCGCCCGGGTAGGTATTATTGCGCTGTGCCTCAATACCGAAACCACCCAGGAGCCTGATGATGACCTCCTCCAGCTTCCAGATATATTCGCGGACACCGAGACCATTTGCCCTGAGGTCGAGAATGGGGTAGCCGACCAGCTGTCCCGGGCCGTGATAGGTGATGCTGCCACCGCGATTGGTCCGCAAGATAGGTATCTTTTCCAGCGGGGCAATAATATCCTCTTCGCCCCGGAACCGCCCCACGGTATAGACGTGTGGGTGCTGGAGCAGCAGGACAGCGTCGCCAATTTTGCCCTCCGCCCTCAGCCGCCTCAGTGTCTCCTGCTGGATGAGGGCGACCTCATACGGGACCACGCCGAGGTATCTTACGATACATGCTTTTCGGCAAGGCAGGCACATATCAGGCATTTCAATCATTTCCACTCCCAGCGCAGGTCCGGTTTTCGGGCAGCGCTGACCTCGTCCAGCCTTCTGACCGGGGTACGGTGCGGCGCGTTGTGGAGCAATTCCGGATTTTGCTCGGCTTCCCTGGCGATTTCAACCATTGCCTTGATGAAGGCATCGAGCGTCTCCTTGCTCTCGGTTTCGGTAGGTTCAATCATGATGGCTTCCTCAACCACCAGGGGGAAGTAAATGGTCGGTGGGTGAAATCCATAGTCAAGGAGACGCTTGGCGATGTCAAGTGTGCTGACTCCTTTTGCCTTCTGACGTTTGCCGGAGAACACCACCTCATGCATACAGGTCCGGTCATAGGGTAAATGATAGTATGGCTTCAGTTTTTCCTTGACGTAATTGGCATTGAGAACCGCGTTTTCGCCGACCTCCTTCAGGCCCTCCGCACCAAGGGAGCGGATGTACGCGTATGCCTTGACCATAACGCCGAAGTTGCCGCCGGCGGCGCCAAGGCGGCCGACTGACTTGGACGGTGTGGTCAACTGATAGCCTTTTCCGCTTTTGCTCACGATGGGCGCCGGCAGGAAGCTGGATAGATTTGCCCTGACGCAGACCGGGCCCGAACCGGGTCCGCCACCGCCATGCGGGGTGCTGAATGTCTTGTGCAGGTTCAACTGGACGCAGTCAAACCCGAGGTCGCCGAACTTCACTCTTCCCAGCAGGGAGTTCAGGTTGGCACCATCACCGATGAGCAGTCCACCTCTTTCATGGACTATGGTGCTTATCTCGGCAATCCGGGGGTCGAAGAGACCGAGCGTCGTTGGCATGGTCAGGGTCAGGGCAGCGACCTCTTCATTCATCAGCTTGGTCAGGCTCGTCAGGTCAAGGTTGCCATCGCTGCGCGACGGTATGGTATTTACCTCAAAACCGCACATGGTCGCGGTGGCCGGGTTGGTGCCGTGGGCCGAGTCCGGCACCAGTATTTTGCGTCGGCGTTTCTCACCATGTGACCGGTGATAGGCTCTGGCCATCAGCAGGCTGGCCAGTTCCCCCTGGGCTCCGGCCATCGGGGCCAAGCTGGTGGCATCCATGCCGGTGATTTCGGCAAGCAACTCCTGCAGCTCGAACATAAGCCGCAGTGCCCCTGGCACCGTCTCTGCTGGCTGGCAGGGGTGAATCGATTGAAATCCCGGAAATCGGGCGATATCCTCATGCCATTTCGGATTGTACTTCATGGTGCAGCTGCCGAGCGGGTAGAATCCGGTATCCACGCCGTAGTTACGACGGCTGAGGGAGGTGAAGTACCGCACCAGTTCCGTTTCGCTGACCTCGGGGAGCGCCAGCTCCTGACGTAGAAATTCCTGGGGAGGTAGCTTGGCCTCCGGCACATCCAGTTCGGGAAGCTGGCATCCTACTTTGCCCGGTCGGCTGATATCCGGTAATAAATAATGTTTATTCCTGTTCATAGCGCTCCCAGAACGGAGACAAGTCGGTCTATCTCCGGTCTTGAGTTCATCTCGGTGACGCAGAGCAGCATGCCGTTGTCCACCAGATGGCTCACATCAAGGCCGCCGATGATTTTTTCTTTCCTGAGTATCCGGTTTACCTTTTCCGGTGACATGGGGCAGCGGATAATAAATTCTTTGAAGAAAGGCGGCTTGAAGGCAAGTGAATAGCGTTTCAGCTTGTTTATAGCTTCAGCAACATAGTGGGCCTTGTGATAGCAGAGCTCAGCCACCCGGCGGAGCCCGCCTTTCCCCATGGCTGCCAGATAAACCGTGGCGGCGAGCGCCACCAGCGCTTCATTAGTGCAGATATTCGACGTCGCCCGCTCCCTCCGTATATGCTGTTCGCGGGTGGCCATGGTGAGCACGTAGCCGGGTTGGCCTTCAACGTCAGCGGTACGACCAATAATCCTGCCGGGCATCTGGCGTAGATGCTCTTGGCGGCAGGTAAAGATGCCGAGGCCCGGTCCGCCAAAGTTAACCGGATTACCCAGTGGCTGTCCCTCGGCGACGGCGATGTCCGCACCGTAGCTTCCCGGCGGTTGGAAAAGGCCGAGAGAAATCGGGTCAAAGATAACGATGAACAGCGCGCCGGCACTGTGCGCGAGCCCGGCATAACGCTCCACCTCTTCAAAGTAACCGAAGAAGTTGGGCTGCTGGACTATAAAACAGGCACATTTATCAGGCAGTTCCTTAAAATCTGGCTTCAGCTCATGTATGGCTATATCCTGACCGCTGCCGTAAGTGCCAATGACTTCACGGTATCTGGGATTTACCGTTGACAGTACGGCTATCTCTTTCTTACCGGTAAGGCGGCAGGCCATCAGGGCCGCCTCGGCTGCCGCTGAGCTGCCGTCATACATGCCCGCGTTGCTGATTTCCATCCCGGTCAACTGGCAGACCAGCGACTGATACTCATATATCGCCTGCAGGATTCCCTGGCTGACTTCTGCCTGGTAGGGAGTGTAGGCAGTATAGAACTCACTGCGTCCGGTGATGTGGCTGACAACACTGGGAATAAAGTGGTGGTAATGGCCCGCGCCGAGGAAACAGGCGTAATCATCTAGGCTTACATTCTGGCGCGATAACTGGCGCAGCTCTTCCCTGAGCTCCAGCTCGGTGAGGGGTGGCGGCAGGTCAAACGGGACATCGCGAAACGGCTCTGGAACGTCCTGAAAAAGCTGGTCAACAGAATCAACGCCGATATCACGCAGCATGGCGGCGCGGTCATGGTCAGTATTTGGGATATACGGTGAAGGCATGGAGTGGCTTAACCTCCCGTCTATTCTGACGCTTCCGGCGACAGCCCGGCGACAAACTCCCCGTACTGGTCGCTGCTCATCAATGCTTCCAGCTCTGCCGGCTGGCTCAGCTCAATCCTTACCAGCCATCCGGTGCCGTAAGGGTCTCTGTTCACGATTGCGAGGTCATCAAGCACGGCCTGGTTTCTTTTCAGCACTTTACCGCTGGCCGGCGAAAAAAGGTCGGAAACTGCCTTTACCGTTTCAATCTCACCCATCTTCTCAAACTGCTTCACATGGTCACCGGATTTGGGCAAATCCACAAAAACTATGTCGCCAAGCTGGGACTGGGCATAGTGAGTGATGCCTATCCTTGCCTTACCTTTAGGTTCGGGGTAAATCCACTCGTGTTCCTGCGTATATCGGTACTCTTTCGGATTCATTTCCTTCCCCAGCTCTGGTTCATTCTGGTTTTCTGACAAATCAAAAGGGGCTCATCTACGTTTCATAGACTAGCCCCTCTGTCCTTTTACCTGAGAGATCACCCGTTTACCACGGGTTGCCCCTTCGGTGCCCCCGGCTCCAGGGTCTCTCCAGAGGTATTACTTTCGGCAGTCCTTTTGCCTGAGAGTTTCATGGCCTTGAGCTTTGGCCCGCGGCCATTTTCCCCTTCGGCTCCCTTGCTGGGTCTCTCCTGCCGTTATATGATGCAGACTAGCATACCTCATTGGCACTGTCAAGGTTTGCTTGGGAGTAAAGACAGTAAGGGAGTGCTTTTGACATAAAGATTTGATTTGTGTAGCATTATGTTGACGTGTAAAATGTCGGCTCGGCTTGAATTTCAGGAAAGAGGCAGCTTTGAAGGTTCTCGTTACTGATTCGATAGCAGCACAGGGCATCGATATCCTGCGGCGGCACGCCGAGGTCGATGTGAGGAAAGGTATCACATTGGCCGGTTTGAGGTCCATTATCGGCGACTATGATGCCTTGGTTGTGCGCAGCCAGACGAAGGTCACCTCCGATATTATCGAAGCTGCGGATAAATTACAGGTCATCGGCCGGGCGGGGGTCGGGGTGGATAACATTGATTTGGACGCGGCTACTCGCCGCGGCATCATTGTGGTCAATTCTCCGGAAGGCAACATTGTCTCCACCGCCGAGCATACCATCGCTATGATGCTCGCCCTGGCACGCCGCATTCCTCAGGCACATGGCCTGCTCCATACGGGGATATGGAGTCGCGAGTTCAAGGGTGCCGAAATCAGAAACAAAGTGCTGGGCATCATTGGTCTGGGCCGTGTCGGAACTGACGTGGCGGAAATAGCCAAAGGGTTGCGCATGGAGGTTATTGCCTATGACCCGATGGTTGCGGAGAGCCGGGCGGAGAGATTGGGCGTAAAGCTCATTGGGCTGGAAACGCTGCTGAAAACGGCCGATTTCATCACCATGCATGTGCCGCTCAACGCCAGCACCAGGAACTTGATCGGTCGCGATGAACTGAAACTGGTCAAACCGACGGCCATGCTCATCAACTGCGCGCGGGGCGGCATCCTGGATGAGGAGGCGCTTTATGAAGCGCTCAATGAGGGTAAACTGGCCGGGGCCGCGATTGATGTCTTCAGCAAGGAGCCAGCACCGGACAATATACTGCTCCAGAGCGATAAGGTAGTCGCCACGCCTCATCTGGCCGCTTCAACGCTTGAGGCAGAGGCGAGCGCCAGCATTGACATCGCCGAACAGGTGGTTGCCGTTCTTCAAGGGTATCCCCCCAAATCTCCGGTCAACGCGCCCATGATTCCGGCCGAAGCCATGTCAATACTCGGGCCGTATATCCAGGTCGGAACCACCATTGGCAGAATCGCCGTGCAGTTGCTGGAGGGTCACCCGAACTCGTTGACCATTCGCTACCAGGGTGATATTGCCCGGGAGGACACCAAGCCGGTAAAAGTGGCCGTGCTTGCTGGCCTGCTGGGCAGCCTTACGGAAGAGCGGGTGAGTATGGTCAATGCCGATATCATCGCCGAGAGCCGCGGGTTGAGTGTTACCGAGCAAAAAGAGGCTACCTGTGAAAACTACGCCAATATGCTGACGGTGGAGGTTGACACCAGAGCGGGAAAGACGCTGGTTGCCGGCTCATCGCTGCGGGGTCGAACGCACCTGACGCGGGTGGGCGACTACTGGCTGGAGATAGAGCCAACAGGCAGCTACATGGTCTTCACCGAACATAAGGACCGTCCCGGAATGATCGGGATGGTGGGTACGGCTGTCGGCAATGCGGATATCAATATCAGCCAGATGCAGGTCAGCCGGGGGGTGCACCGCGGTGGTGGGGCGATGATGGCGCTCTGCCTTGACGAGCCCCTGACTGAGGAGTGCTATCAGCAGATACGTGCCATACCGGATATGTATAAAGTGCTCACCGTGAAACTGAACAAGTAATGGATATAGATACGATAGAGTGCTTGTAAATCTTCGCTGTTTTATATTAAACTTGATAAACTAATCCCATATCATAAAATGTTCAGCAGGAGGCAGATGGAAATGAAGCAGTCAACGGTAAATCGCGTGCAGACCGGAGTGGACAAACTGGTTGCCACGGCCAAGGAATACCTATGGCCCGCTTTCGGCAGGGACTCCGCCTTTTTTGACCTCCCGATGTCTCTTATCAGCGCCGGGGAGGGAAATTATATCATCGATAGCTTCGGCAATCGCCTGCTGGAGACGAACTCGTGTGGCGCGGCCGCTTCTCTCGGCTTTAACCACCCCGTGCTCATGGCGGCGATGAAGAAGCAGATGGACCGGATAGCTAATACCACCCCCAATCTGTTCGCCCCCACCGAGCCGGTGGTCTGGCTTTCGGAAAAGCTCGCCCAGATATCGCCCGGCAGTCTGAAATACACCATTTACAGCAGCAATGGCAGTGATGCCAACGAGACCGCGCTCAAGATAGCCAGACACTACTGGAAGATAATGGGCAAGGCGACCAAGTACAAGGTCATCCACCGCTACCCCGGTGACTACCATGGCATGAGCATGAGCGTGTCCAGCGCCAGCGGCCATATCTTCAGGCGGACGCCGTTTGAGCCCCTCATGGCCGGCTTCGTTGCTATCCATGCTCCGAACTGCTACCGCTGCCCGTATGACCTGACCTGTCCGCAGTGCAACTTGCTGTGCGCCGAGGAGCTGCGCAAGGTTATCGAGTTTGAAGACCCGTCAACGGTGGCCTGCTTCATCACCGAGTCCACCAATACCGGGTTTGGAATTATTCCACCACCTCCGGGATATATGAAGAGAGTTAGTGAAATATGTGACCGGTATGAAGTCTTGCTTATCTGCGATGAGGTAATCACGGGATTTGCCCGCAGTGGTTTCTGGTTCGAGTGCGAAAAGCAGGGTATTGTGCCCGACATGCTGGCACTGGGCAAGAACCTGTCCTGGGGCTGCGGTCCACTGGCGGGCACGCATGTCAAGAGCGAAATCGCCGAGGTCTTCACGAGCAAGAATACCCTGCAGCATGGCTACACCTTCGGTGGCACCGGCTACCTGGCCGCTGCTGGAGTGGCCGGCATCGAGTACGTAGAGAAGCATAACCTGCTGGCCCGGGCGACGGAAATCGGCAAAATCATGGCCAGAGACCTGGGCGCTATCAAGAAAAAATCGGCCATTGTGGGTGACGTCCGTGCTGATGCCGGTTTGATTGCCGTCGAGCTGGTTAAAGATAAAGCTACCAAGGCGCTCTTCCCCGACCGTGCTGCCGTGGCCGGTGTCGTCGGCAAGATGGGGCGGGAAAACGGGGTGCTCTTCAACTGCTCGACTTGGTACGGCGATATTATCTGGATGCTGGTCTCGCTGACCATGACCAATGATGAGCTCGGCATGATTGTCAGTGCCCTTGATAAAGCGGTCGCTGCGGTGGAAAAGCAGTTCGCTTAAGCGGATTTTTAGACGACAAAATATTTGGCTCGAAAAATCATAAAGGCGAATGGCGCCTATGTTTCTTTGTCTTCATCCCGGCGTTTTTTCACCAGCAAACGCTGCTGGGCGGAGATTATCTGCCGCAGTGATTGAAGCCGGTCTCTGATATCTTTGGCCACGGCGGCGTCACTGAGCAGCTGTTTCAGCCTGGACTGGTCTAGGCCAGTTACTCTGGCCCATAAGCCCTCGGGCTCAAGGAGGGCTTTGACCTCCTCCTCATTGAAACCGGTCATCTCCACGAGCTGGTAGGTGATTTCGTTTTCCGGTCCAAAAACGCGTTTGACTCCGTGTGTTTGGCAATAATCGATTATTCGCTCCCGTAATTCCTCCAGTTCTTTCTGGAGCGCTTTAATCTGGGCCTGGAGAGATGCGTACCGTTCTATGTCATCGCCTCCGATAATGATGGGCAGGGCCTCTTGGACCGCCGTTTCGGTGATTTCCCCCATGTATAGATGGCGGTAATACGGGCAGTGCTCAGGGAAATCGCAGGGGCAGCGCTCAGTCTCTGTGGCCGGGAAGACCTGGCGGTTTATCTTATCCGCGACGTCGAGAACGAGCTCCTTGGCATCGTTGAGCTGTACCTGTCCGCGACCGGAGCCGCTAATGGGCGTATTTGACCTCATATGGTACAGGGTCAGCTTTTCCACAGGAAGCTGCCAGAGCTGCTCGGCGGCGAGCTGGTACAGGGTTAACTGGAGGTCCTTCTCCAGGTAACCTATGGTGAACAGCTCCTGGCTCGTTTTATAGTCAACAATAGAAAGCGCCCCGCTTTCCAGCTTGTCCACCCGGTCGATGTAACCCCTCAGTTTCACGCCACCGATATCGATGCAGAACAGCCTCTCCACGGCCAGCGGCATCTGAAAATCACGGGTGTGGATTTCCCAGAACGTGTTCAGTATCTCTCTGCCATACGCCCTATAGTTTGCTTCCTCTTCGGCAGAATCGTAGCCTTCCGAGAGCCAGTTCTGTTCATAGAACTGGAGTAGCTCTTCAAGGGTGGGCGGCGGCGGCACGCTCACGCGAAAAAAATACTCGGCGCAGAGGTGTATGGTCGAGCCGAAGCTGAAATACCACTTGTCTTTTGGCT
>Ga0315274_10012318_pt1 | contig 12200 bp, 11 predicted proteins | sample YL17G02_20_MG_FD_203700 | JGI IMG/M metagenome (GOLD analysis project Ga0315274, IMG submission 203700) | Sediment microbial communities from Yellowstone Lake, YNP, Wyoming, USA - YL17G02_20 | ecosystem: Environmental > Aquatic > Freshwater > Lake > Sediment | place: USA: Wyoming | collected... | reverse complement strand
GCCAAGACGGAGATGGTCTTGTCGGCGATCCGCGCCCAGCGGGGGGAGTTTCGCCTTGTGGACATCGAGCGGGCCTGCCCCGGCGTGGGCCGCGAGTGGATACGGGTCATCCTCGCTGGGCTGAAGAAGGACGGGAAGACCGCCTGCCGGGGCAAGGGGCCTGCGGCTCGCTGGCAGTATCTTGGCGAGTGAGCGTAGTACCCCCAAGTAAGCGTAGTAGTGAGCGTAGAGTCGGGGCGGTGCAAGTTGGCGAAAGAGGGTAGTACCCTTAAGAGAGGGCAAGAGAAAGGGTAGCATCGGGAGCCGCCCGCATTACTGTGAGTTGCATGGCTGAGAAATGGACCTAACCTGGCTACAACCCGGTGACGACCGATACCCGCTCGGCCTTGCGGCCATGCTGGGCGGGGCGGCGCCGCGTATTGCCGCGATGGGCGACGTGGGCCTCCTGCGGCAGCGGAAGGTAGCACTCTTCTCGTCCGTCCGCTGCCCCGGCAGTCTCATTCTCAAGACCTATGACTACGCCTGTTCTCTGCGCGACGCTGGCGCAACAGTCATCAGCGGGTTCCACTCGCCGATGGAGAAGGAGTGCCTGACGCTGCTCCTGCGGGGGCACCAGCCGATTATCATCTGCCCGGCCCGGAGCATTGAAGGCATGCGATTGCCGAAGCCGTGGCGCCAGCCGATGGGTGAGGATCGGTTGCTTGTCCTGTCGTCCTTCCCGGTCGGGCAGAATCGCGCGACGGCCGAGCGCGCCCGTGCCCGCAACCTGCTTGTCGCCGCATTGGCCGACGAGATATTCGTTTCCTATGCCAGTCCGGGCGGCAAGATGGAGCAGTTCTGCCGCCAAGTTGTCTCCTGGCGCAAGCCACTACTGACCTTCGACACCCCCGAGAACGCGAACCTGTTAGCATTTGGGGCTCGCCAGGTTCCGATGCCGGAGGGTCAGCGGTGAGGTGGGGAATTTGCGAACCCGTGTTTCATGCCGTGCGGGTTAATCTCTGATTCTACGAGTGGTAGCAAGCAAGTGGGGCCTGTTAATGGCCACGACCTTCTGGAACCAGGGCGAGAAAGAAGTCTCGAAAGGCCTCGACATTCTTGGGTATCGCCAGGTTGACCAGAACGTGGAGAAGGACTGGGTCAGCGGCGTTACGACAATCTCCTTCCGCGCACGCTACTTCTCACTGGTTCCTTGGCTCGTTGCAGAATACTACGAGCGGCGAGGTCTTGGCCATGACGATGTCGTGGTTGAGCCGGACTACGACGAGCTGATCGCTTTGCATCGCCGCCTCGAACTGGTGATCCTGGCTTGTACGCGCTATGCGGACCGTCTGGCCGCTACAAACACCGCCGGCTTGATCGGCCCGGACCTCTATGGCACTGAGATCTCCTCGTTGGAGGCCGGTCACGCCGTCCATCTAGACCTGAATCGGGGTGGGGCTTCCTACGGGACGTACGTGGCGCCGTGTCGGTCATTTGGCCTGTTGGCCCATGAGAACCTCCCGGGATCATGGGCCCCTAAGCTGACACCGAGAACCCGAGGCGTGCGCGATCTCCGGCGGGAACTGGCCGGCGACACCCACCTCGCGCATGTCGTTCTGGAAGGCGGCACAATCGGCCCCGAGATGATTGCGGCCGCGGCTGACCTCTTTTCCGCGTCGAGCCTCACGGATGGTCGCTCTGAACCCGAACGGGAGTTCCTTGAGACAGCGCTGTTCAGGCCGGAGGCAACGCAAGACCCCAAGCAATACGAGCGGTTTGCGCAGACGGTCCGCCTAGTCCTATTTGCAGTAAGAGAAGGTCTGAGTGCGTCGTCGGACATCATCGCCCGGACATACACCGAGGCCGTCCAGAACGCCACAGGCAGCATCACGGACGTTCGGCTTGTTTGGGCCACCTATGAGCTCCATCGTCGTGTCCATTTCGCCCTGGAACTCATGCTCAGCGCCGTCACATCGATTGTCATCGAGCATGACGGCGCTACCGTCGAGCAGGCCATCGCGGAATGGATGACGGATGACATGCCGGCGGAGATCGAGGACTACATTGGCTTGCCGGGGCCACGGTGGTTACAGCCGCTGGGCCGCTTCATCGACACAGTCAAGGACGAGCCCTTTCTGGTGGGGCCAGTTGCGCGGTCCACTGGGCGGCAGATGCCATCGCCAGGCGCGAAGGCCGTCTTCGCCTTGGCGCTGTTGTGTGCCACATGGCGCCAGACGCGCGGGTTGCGAGCGAATCGATCTAGGCTGCCCGGAAGTCAGGCGGGCATGTGTCGCGCGTTTCCGCTCATCGAGGAGGTCCTTAAGGAGCCCCTGAATACCGCAGTCCGGACGCTGACCGACCGCTGCGTGGTCGAGGCCCATCTGAACACGACGCTCCGCAAGATGGGCCATGGTCTGAAGTGTTCACTCCGTTTTTTCCCCGACGGCGAAGTCCTGCGACCGACTGGCATTGGAGCCAGGGCGGGTTACAGCGCTGATCGCCTCAGCAACGTCGTCGGCGTCTTGACGGACTTGGGATTCATCCCTCGCAATGGCGAGGACGGCCTTACTGCACGGGGAACCGCGCTGCTCAGAGAACTCGGGGGGGTGTAGTGCGCAACGACCTGCTAAAGGCTATCGCTCGCTCCAAGGACCTCTCCAATGTCATTGTGCTTACCTACAACGTCGACCTCATCTTCGTTGAGGCGGTCTTTCTCCGGAATCTGAGACGTTGCGGTTACCCCTCGCTGACGGTCCTTGCCGACGCCGAGGAAGTGACCAAGACGTTCGATGCCCAAGCCCGGTGGTTGTCTGCAATTGGTCGGCGATTCCGCGTTGTCCCGGTTCCGATGCCCCGGGGGTTCCGGTTCCATCCGAAGGCGGTGCTACTCTCCGGACCTGCTGGCGGCGAGCTGTTCGTCGGAAGCGGAAACCTCACCTTTGGGGGGCTTCGGCAGAATGAGGAACTCTGGACATCTTTCTCGACGGACGAGGACGGAACGGGACCCTTCGCAGCCTTTCGGGAATTGCTTCACGCTTGTCTGAGCCGCTGCCCGGCGGGGTCGAGAGTGCGGCGGGAGGTGGATGAGGCTTACAGCGCCGCCACGAGGAAGTGGGCGGAAGACTTGGGGCCTTCTGAGGGTCTGATTTGGCGCATGGGCGAAGGCCCGCCGCTTCTCGACCAGATCCGAGCGGTTGCGGGGAACGTCACGTTTGACCGTATCGTTGTGTGTGCGCCGTATTTCGATGACCAAGGGGCCGGACTTCGTGGCTTCGCGGAACGCTGGCCGGGCGCCCAGATTGAGATCCTTGTTCAACCAGGTCACAGCCAACTAACCCGCGGGATTCTCAAGGCGGCGAAGACCTCATGTCGCCTTTTTACTACCGTGTCAGCCAGAGAAGGAACAAGACAGCCCTTCCTCCATGGCAAGTTCTACGCGTTCATCTCAGGGAAGGATGTCCTGCTGTTTGCGGGCAGCGCCAACTGTTCCGCTGCAGCACTGACAACTGGCAGAGGCAGTGGCAACGCGGAGGCCCTGGCCGTTCGCAGGATGAGCGAACGCGAGTTCAGAGAGCAGGTTCTTGCTGAACTTGAAGTTGTGGATGAGGAGCCGGCGTTGAGCAAGTCGGTGAAGAACAAAGAACCGGACACGTCGTCGATAAGCATTGAGATTCTCAGTTCCTCCTATGAAGGGAATTCGCTACGTGTCCTATTCCGGGCCGACAGCGGTATTCGGATCGGCTCTTGCTGGACAGATGAACGCGAGGTAACCCTTGGTCCTGGTACTCTGTGCGAGACAGAGATCATCCTCCCGTTGTCCTACGTTCCGGCGTCGATTCGTTTGGGTGGAAGTGTTGAAGGCCGTGCCGTGTGGTCAAGGCGGCACTGGGTTGACCACGAGTTCGTACTCAACTCAACAAGTCGTCACAGGAAACTCGCCCAAGCCATTGAGAGTGGGGTCTCGCCCACGACCTGGAGTTTCGGGTCCTGGGTCGAGGTGATGCGTTTGCTAGGTGATCACCTGAAATACAATCCCGAAATTCCCCACCCCGGTGCCCCAACGAAAAAGCGAGACAACGCCACATCGCGGTCCTACTCCGGAGATGACTTTTTCACAGACGACTATCGCTTGCCCAGCCAGCGCCGCGAAACAGCGTTCGTTGAGGGTGACGAGCGCATCATGGGCCTGCAGCACTTGTTGTTGGAGTACTTTGGCAGCGAGACGGGTGAGGCCCCTCTTCCGGACGAGGACGGCGAACAGGCCGGCGAGGAAGAAACTGTTGACCGACCCGAAGACCCGCGCCGGAGAAGATCGCCCGTGAAAAGGGATCGGCGAGAGCGTCAACCGATTTCGGACGCCGAACGACGTCGGGCCCGAAGAATCGCCAGGAAGGTTGTCGACCAAGTGCTTGACAAGCGATTCCTGCGCTATCGACACCAGGACCTGCTTGCCAATGACCTGACCATCGTGGCCGTGCTTCTGGTCGCTGGTTATAGTGAAGGCTGGTTGCCTCCAGAGGAGTTCTCCCAGTTGACCCACAGCGTCTGGACCGCCCTCTTCTTCGACCATGGTCAACTGGCGTCTAGCAAGTCTCCGCCCAAGGGTTGGCTGCAGTGCCGTCTTGAGGAAGCCGATGACGCGGCCGCATTTGTGGAATCTGTTGGTACAGTGCCAGTCAGCGCCGCGATGGCAATGTGGTCGTTCACGTGTCCGCAGGCGACATCAGGCGCAGAAACCGCGAGGTTCGCCTTGGCAAACCGACTCGCCGTGGCACGGTTGCCGTGGCTCTGGAACCTTAGCCGGCTTGATGAGGTGGCTTTTGAGTTAGGTCGGATCGCGTCGAGGACAGGCTGGATGGATGAAGGCGCAGAGAGGCGATGGGGCAATCTCGTCGGCCAGTGGAACCAGCTGCTGGGCGAAGGAAGGGCTCTCTTCCGGCTCGAAGAAGTGCTGCGCACGCGCACCCTCTCTGAGTGGGCCAAGATGGTTCGTGTTGACCGCGTGGAGAAGGGCACACTCCTTTGGCAAGGCGGGCTTGGGTTTGCCGTTGCCACGCAGCAAGTGATGCGCCGTCCCGGCAGTGTGGGGGGGAGCGTCGGAGTATTGCTGCTGCGGGCAGAGAAACAAGAAGCCCAAATCAGCCTATCATACCTCCTCCCCGTTAAGGCTCTGGTGGACACGGTTGCTAAGGCAGGTGGCGCGAGCTTCACCCGTGCCGACGTGGGTGTGCTGAAACCCTTTGTAGCAAGCATGGAGAAATGGGTGGTCGGCAAGAGGTGAATCGAGACGACCGTATACGAAGGGCGGCGCAGGAGTGCCGGCCCTGGCCCACCATTTGAGACTCGTTCGGAGTGGGGAGCCAAAATCTCAACGGCCGCCTTACTTCTTGCCCTTGTTTTTCTTGGGCTTCTTGACTTCCTTGCGACGAACGTTGCTGCCTTTCCCCATTTGAGTCTCCTTCGCGTTTCAAGAGAGGCCCGTGAATTCCGTAATACTTTGAGCCATGCAAGTACGGCCCTTGCACCCGGCCGCCCCGATCGCGTATCCGCACGGCGAGCAGCGGCCGATTGTCCCTTTACCTCGCCATGTCCTTGAGAGCCTTGAGGGGCCGGACTTTGATCACCCGGCGAGCGGGTTTGGCTTTGAATATCTGCTCCTGTTTGGTGAACGGGTTGATGCCCGTCCGCTGGGGGTTGGCGGGCTTGTTGACGACCACGATCTTCAGCAGGCCCGGCAGGGCGAAGACGCCCGGCCCTTTCTTGCCCACGGCGGCCTTTATCTGACCGGCAAGGGCCTCAAGGACAGAGGCCACCTGCTTGCGCGACAGTTGCGTCGCCTTTGCGATGTTGGACAGAATCTCGCTCTTCGTTGCGGGTCTGGCACTTGCTGCCATGATGCGGCTCCTTCCAAGGGTTCGAAGACCAAGGGACAATTGTCCCACGCGGCGGCATGCTACAGGAGGGAGCACGAAAGAGCAAGGAGATGCCCGTGCAGCCCCGCCGCCTCGGCACGTCCGGCTTCAGGTTCGATGGGACACATTCGAAGTGGGAAGCCAGTACCGCCGCTTCTGGACACGCGGCCTTCGGGTCCTCAACCAGACGGTAGCCAGCCGCTGAAATGTTTTCATCCGGCGCCTTCTGATGATGGTAGGCACGCCCGGCATGCTGCGCGGGATTCCTATAAAAGGCGTCCTGTCAAACGGGCCTCATGGAGCCATACTCCCCGCTCGGTTGTTTCGGGAAGGAATGGACCTGTTACTTGGAATTGCACAATCACACCGTCCGCCCAAGTCGTCACGCGCCAGGCGTTCTCCGATCTCATAACCACCATAGAGTAAAATACAGGTGGCTGTTGCGATGCGAGGCGGGCGACTCGCTCAGGCTGTCGCCGGAGGATCGCCGCGTACTGCGTTGCCAGGTGCGCCTTGCGCGAAAGAGCCGCGAAAAATGTTTCCTGGTGGTGAAATTCGGCCACCCAGGCGGAAAGGCCGTGATTGTTCCCGCGGCCCAGGCCCAGCACCTGAGGCGGCTCAATGCGGCCAAGGGCGGAATTCCGTGGGAATCCTGATGCGGCTCAAGGTCTTTGTCGGTTGCTATGGTGGAGGAAGAAGAGGTCAGAGATAGAAAACGGGCCAATGGTAGCGAAAGCAAGACCGACCTCAGGGAGGCCGAAACCAACGACAAAGCCCAGGCCATTACCGGCATTCTGGACGAGCGGATCCAGAATCTGCGCGAGGCCATTGACGAAATTGATGAGGCCCTGGCGGGGCGCCGGGTGCTGAACCGCCAGTTCGTCGAGCAGATCGACCGCGAGTCGGAAGAGGTCAAACATCATCTCAATTTGCTTCAGCCGCCCTGGAAACTCGGCTTCTACCCCCAGATCGAATTCCTGCGCCTCAGTTTTCATAAGAGCCTCACGAGCCGCGCCAAGGACCGCCGGACCGAGGAACTCAAATACTGGGAGAACGGCGTCAACCTGGCCAAGGAACGCCGCAAGTTCTTCGACGAGTACAAGGCCCTCCTGGCCACCCGCAGGAGGCTGACCAGGACATGAACATCGAAGAGGTTTTCACGAAACTCCGCCCTGTTCTCGGCCGCCAGCTGGACCTGCTCTGGCAGGAATACTTGGTGGCCGAGGCCGACACCCGCCAGACCATCGAACGGACACTCCGGGTACTCCTGGCCCAGCGCCTGAACGAGACGTTCGAGAGCGAGCACGTCCTCCTGAAGCCCCCGCCGGAGGATGTGGCCCGGGGCGAGTACCCGGTCGGGATGATCCACTACGGCCAGGACGGGTTCTATCCCTTTGGTCTGCGGGAGGAGGAGTTCATCCAACACATCGGCATCTTCGGCCGGTCCGGAAGCGGCAAGACCAACCTGGCCTACCTGCTCCTCCATGGGCTGACCACGGCCGGCAAGCCGTTCCTGGTGTTCGACTGGAAACGCAACTATCGCGACCTGATCTCGTCGCCGGTCTTCGGCGACTTGGCAATCTTCACGGTGGGCCGCGAGGTCGCGCCGTTTCGGTTCAACCCCCTCATCCCGCCGCCGGGGACCCAGGCGACGGTGTGGCTGAAGAAACTCATCGAGATCATGTGCCACGCCTATTTCCTGGGGGAAGGCGTCACCGTTCTCCTGATGCGGGCGATGGACAGCCTGTACCGCCAGGCGGGCCTCTACGAGGGCCGGCCGAAGGCCTGTCCGACGATGGCGAACGTGCGGGACTGGCTTTTGGCTTACAAGGCCAAGGGCCGCGCGGCCGGTTGGATGGAATCGGCCATGCGGGCGGTCGAGGTGCTCTGTTTCGGCGAGATGGGTCACGTCCTCAATGACCCTCGCCCCTTCGACGTCGCCAGACTCCTCGATCGCCGCGTGGTCCTCGAACTCGACGCCCTGACCAACGCCGACAAGACCTTTCTCATCGAGTCGCTCATGCTTTGGATTCACCATTACCGCCTGGCTCAGGAGGCGCGCGAGGATTTCAAGCACGCCATCATCATCGAGGAGGCCCACCATATCCTCCTGAGGAAGAAGCAGGAGGTGACGGGCGAAGAGACCGTGACCGACGTGCTTCTGCGTGAGATTCGTGAACTGGGGGAGTCGGTCATCTGCCTGGACCAGCACCCGAGCCTCATCTCCAAGCCCGCCCTGGGAAACACCTACACGACGTTCGCCTTCAACCTGAAACACCGGGGCGACATCGCCATGATCCAGGACTGCCTGCACCTGGACAGCGAGCAGGCGGGGTACTTGAACCGCCTGGAGGTCGGCTGGGCCGTCGCCAAACTCCAGGGCCGGTGGTTCTTCCCGTTCTTGATCAAGTTGCCGCTGGTGCGGCTGAAAAAGGGAAGCGTGACCGACGACCATATCCGTCGCAGGTTGCTCGCGACGGCGGGGCTGGACCGTGCTGCTACAGATCTGCAGGAAGGTTCTTCCTCGCCGATTTCCAGCCGAGAAGGAGATTCCGTGCCGATTCCGTCGAAAGACAGGGAGATTCCGGGGATTCCGTCTGAAGGAAAAGATGAAATATCAGATGAGGGGGAAAGGTGCGCAATTAGGCTCACAACGCAGGATAAGGGGTTTTTGGCAGACGTATGGAAACATCCAACGTCAACAATTACAGGTCATTATCATTCTTTAGGTCTCTCTCCTCGTCGGGGCACGGGGTGCCAAAGACTGCTTGTACGTCGCGGTCTTATCCTTTCCTGTCCGATTACTTTTGGACATTCGAGGATCAAGATACTGTCGCTGACGGAACTTGGGAAGGCCGCACTGGGCATCCAGGAAGCGGACGCAGACAGGTTGGGCGGACCAGAACACAGGTACTGGAAGAAACGCCTGGCCGAGGACTTAAGGGCCCGTGGGTATGACGTGACGGAGGAGTACCCTCTGGGTGGCGGCAAGGCCATTGACCTTGTGGCGACCCGGAACGGCGAGCGTGTGGCCTTGGAGATCGAGACCGGCAAGTCGGACGTCTTGGCGAATGTAAAAAAGTGCCTCGGGGCGGGCCTGGACAAGGTCATCCTCGTGGCAACCTCGCGCAAAACAGAGGAGGTCGCGAAGACCCTGGCGATCCAATACCCCCAGGTGGAGTGTGTCGCCGCTGGCAACGTTGTGAAAACTCTTGCTTCAAGGTTTCTGGTCGCAGGGCGACAGAGCCCCTTTGCAGGCGGCGGGACTGGGACAAGGACCAGAATCTCGCAGTACACAATGGCCGGGGAAGATTTTTGATTAGGCCCGTACTTGGTGGTACTCTGGGGCGCGCCGGATTCGAGGTGCACCAGCAGGTGCAAGGCGCCTGACGGTGTCCAAGGAATAGTATTGCGGAAGGGAGAAAACGAATGGACAAGCCATTTTTCGTCGAGGCTCTGGAAAAGAACGATCCCCAACTTTTGAGGCAGATGACCTCCCTTCAAGATTTTGTGAGCAAGGACGGCGCACTCCCGGCAAAGATCAAGACCCTGATGAGCATGCTGGGCGACGCCATCCTGGGCCACCCTGAAGGCGTGAAGGCGATTGCCGAGCGGGCCCGCGCGCAAGGGGCGACCGAGGCGGAGATCGCGGAGACGGTCCGGATGGCCTTCTTCTGCGCGGGGATGCCGGGTTTGGTCACTGGAACCTGTGCCTTTCGGAAGTAGCGGGGAGCAAGATTCCCGCCGGCGCTCGGTGTACTTGGCCTCGGCGACTGTGCTTCGGCCGGACGGCCGGGATGGTACCGGTGCGGAGGTAGTTGAAGTGGCAGTGCCTTGGTGGTGAAACAGTAACGGCAACGTCTTGACTTCGCCCTGTCCCATAGAGAGAATTCTCATGCCACGCGGGAAGTTCCTGCGTGAGCTGCGCAGTGGTCGGACATCCCCCCGTTCGGCCACTGCCGTTTTACGCCCAGGTGCTTCCCGACATAAGCGATTTTCGCGCGCCCGAACAGGCTATTTCTATCCGGAGGTCACAGCGGAATCGGCAGTCAATCCCATCGTTGATGCCGGGCCCCATCCACCTTTTGGAAGAACTCGCTCAACGCGTCCTCGGGGCAGATGTTCAGGTAGATCTCGGTCGTCTCCAGCCGGTCGTGACCAAGGATCTTCTTGAGGCTAGCGGTGCTCACACCCCGCTTCACGCAATTCACGGCGAACGAGTGGCGAAGGACGTGAGGTGTGACCGGTTTGGTGATCATGGCCCTGTTGGCGACGCGCTTGACGAGTCGCTGCGCTGTCCGCTTCGAGAAGCCGATGCCCTCGTTGGTGCAGAAGTGGACTTCCAGTAGCCGGCGGGCGCGGGCCGTGAGCGGCACGACTCGGCGCTTGCCCTTGTGGCCATACCAGCCGCCCTTGCCCCAGACGACCAGGCAGTTCTCCTGCCACTGCACGTGGTCGCGCCGCAGGCCGCAGAACTCATGCACCCGCAGCCCTGTGTCAAGGAGCACCCAGACGATGAGTTTCTCCTGGAATGAGCGGCACGCGTTCACCAGCCGGTCCGTTTCCTCAGCGTTCAAAGGCTCACGCACGAATTGATAGGACATGGTGAGTATTTGTCGCGGTTGCTTATAAAGCCGACAGATCTGTCGCTATCCGCAAGGGGGCTTCTCCTCGCGAACGGCCGGCACGAACCTCGTGACGTGGCGGCAATTAGGGCGGAAGGCGACAGCGGGAGCGAGCTATTGGGTTTGAGAGGATGGCGGGCAAGTCCGGTGAAAGGATACCGACCATCGGACCGCCAATCCGCCAGCCCAGACGATGTGTCCGGTCTTGGCATTCATCGGACCAGATATCGTTCGGGCGTTTCCACGCGCCCTTTTACCCTTACCCGGTTGGCCTTTCCTTTGGGCGGGAGAGGCCTGCTCAGGAATGCTCCCGAACGGCTGGCGCGCCCGGCGGATTTCCGCCGGCAAGAGGAGAGCAACATGGCTGTTGGGGCCATAAGTGGGTCGTCCTGGCCGTCTCCGTCCCATTTCCCTTCACCTCGCGGCGGTGGGCCTTCCCGGTGCTGGTGGCCCTCTACCGGCCGGAAGCCCTCAACCGAGCCGAAGGCCATTGGCACAAGACGCCCCTGCACTTGGCCCGTCAGTTGATGGCCGTCCTGATCCATTGGTTCCCGGCCCGCCGATTCATTCTGGTGGGCGACGGCGCCTACGCTTCGCACGAATTGGCCCGGTTCTGTTACCGGCACCGCCGCTACGTGACGCTCGTCAGCCGCTTTCACAAGGACGCCCACCCGCGAGGACTACTCCTGACAGAAAGTGCGAAAGAATCTTGACACTACCTGACTTTACGAGTGGTAGCAGCAAAAGAGCATGTCAATGGCCACAACCTTTTGGACCCAGGGAGAGAAAGAAGTCTCGAAAGGTCTCGACATTCTTGGGTATCGCCAGGTTGACCAGAACGTGGAGAAGGACTGGGTCAGCGGCGTTACGACAATCTCCTTCCGCGCACGCTACTTCTCGCTGGTTCCTTGGCTCGTTGCAGAATACTACGAGCGGCGAGGTCTTGGCCATGACGATGTCGTGGCTGAGCCGGACTACGACGAGCTGGTCGAGTTGCATCGCCGCCTCGAACTGGTGATCCTAGCTTGAACGCGCTATGCGGACCGTCTAGTTGGTGACGACCCCGGTGGCTTGATCGGCCCGGATCTCTATGGGGATGAGATCTCCTTTCTGGAAGCTGGCAACGCCGCCGACCGAGCACCACTTCGTGGAAGAAACCTTGTGTCAAGTCTTTGGCCCTCTCGTTGTCACAACCTTTGCGGCGGAGATAGCAGTAGATGGGTTTCCAGTAATGGGCCAGGATTCGTCCCAAGACTTCCTTGCGTCGGGTCTCATCTGTCGTGCGCGCATCAAGAATCTCCGTCCAGTGCGTCGTCTGGAATGACTCCGTCCGGCCGCCAATGTTGGTCTTATCGCGATACCTCACTCTGTGCTCCTTTGGTTCTGTTCTCGAATTGATCCTGCCCGCTCGCCCCGGAAGGCGCGTTTTCCTTCGCTGGAGTTGAAGGAACAACCTCTTTGCTTCCCCACGCGCCGGAATCCCACACCTGGACAATGTTTTTCGCCCTGTGAGCGATTGCGGCAAAAATGTACCTGCCGTCTTCGGAGAAGGCGACCGGGCCGGCAGGGTCGGTTTCCAGGGGAATTGTGTGAAGAAGGGTGCCGAATTCGGCATCGAATAGTCTCAGAGTACAATCTCCGCTTATGGACACAAGCCTAGTGCCGTCAGGGCTAAATGCCATGT
>Ga0315274_10012316_pt1 | contig 12201 bp, 14 predicted proteins | sample YL17G02_20_MG_FD_203700 | JGI IMG/M metagenome (GOLD analysis project Ga0315274, IMG submission 203700) | Sediment microbial communities from Yellowstone Lake, YNP, Wyoming, USA - YL17G02_20 | ecosystem: Environmental > Aquatic > Freshwater > Lake > Sediment | place: USA: Wyoming | collected... | reverse complement strand
TGCCCGGACGGTAGGCGGCTCTGTCGGTCGGGCGTATTTGTGCCAGACAAGCCGAGTCTCATTGAGGAGCCCCATCGTCCAGAGGGTATCTGCGAGGTTGAGGAAAGCCGAGTCGATGAAGTGAAGTTCCCGGGCTCGCAGGATTTCGGGAAGCCAGTCCCAGAAAGACGGGCGGCGAATGATGTCAACGCGCTGCCACATGGGGAGCCGGCGAGGGTCAACGTTGAAGTGGCGCCGTATGTCTTGATGGACAAGGAAAAAGTCGTCCTTCGGGCGCGGGGTTAGGGGGATGTTCGGGGCAAAGAACGAGCCCCAACGAGCATCAAACGGGACCCCAGCTTGCCGGTAAAACTCCTTATCCCATTGCTTGACATCGAAAGTCCCTTGGTTGAAATATCCCAGCTTGATTGCCCCGGGCCACTGGGGCACCCAATCGTCTCGGACGACATTGATGTTGTTCGCCCCGTAAATCTCAATCCGGGGATTGTCGGAATACATGAGGCGCACGTCGTCAAGGTAGTCTCGACGGGTGAGCAGGACCCACGGCTTATTCACCCTCTCCGAGAGGTAGCGCACAAGCCCATTAACAATGATGGCGTCGCCCATTTCGAGATGGGGGATAATGAGCAACCTGTCGGGAGGTTGCGGAACAGGGACCCCCGGTCGTTGTGTAGGCCGCCCCACGCGCCCGGGGGTCGGTAGAACAAGAGGCGCCCGAGAGACAATCACGGGACGCGATGATTTCGAAATTCTGATTAGAACAGGCATTACCCGGTTGTGTTTTTTGGTCCGTAGAAGATTTGTCCGCCGTGCCCGCACACAAGCCCAAGGTCAACATAGGGTTGGTGTCCGGCCTCCGCTGCGCGGATACAAAAAGTCACGTCCTCGCCCATCCCGAGCTTCGCCCCGTTCCGGTTTTGCGCCGCGCCCCCTTCGAGAATCGTAAGCGCGTTGTAAGCCTGCTCGACGGTAAGCCCTCCCTTGCCCGGGCGCAGTGCCGCGCGTGCGCGCGTGATAGTGTCAAGCGCCGTGTGCTGCGCCGGAGTGAACCACTGCCCGCCGTTTCCGTCAGCACCTCTCGCAAGGTCGGGACACTTCTTTTCGATGTCGAGAAACACCGAGCGATGAATCAGCATACACCCGGTCCCGACCCAGCGCGTCGGCTTGATGGAATCGTGGGGGACCATCCGGCGAACCGCGGCGGCCTCCGCCGGGTCGTTCATCCCCTCGCAATACATTGCCTTTCCGTTGCGGTGCCGCCCCCAGTAGGAAGCGCCAACAAGTGTCTTGCCGTGCGATAAGAGCCGGTTGAGCGCGTGCGCTCCGGCGAACTGGTCCGGGAAATCGAAGCCAGTATATTGGTTGAACCACTTCGCATTTCCGAAGGGAACGACCATATCGTCGTCAATAGTGAGCATCCACTCAAGCCCGCTTCGGAGAAAATAGTCCCCGACCTTGTTCCGAGTGTGAATGACAAACGCGTCGCCGTGGTGAAGCAAAATCCCCGTGCGAGTGCGGTCGATCAGCCCCATGACGGAGAACGCCGTCACGGGGCTGACGCTTTTATACCACGGCAAGGCGATTAGCACCCGCGTCTTCGCCGAGCCGGTAGGCTGGACGACTTCACTCATTGCACGTTAACAAAGTGTGCGTCGAGGGCGCCTTCCGCGTTGACGGTGAAGTTGTCGCGAGCACTCGGGGCATTCTTCGGAGCTACCGGAGCGCCGCCTTCGCGCCTCATCAAGCTGCCAGACTTCAGTTTTTCGAGCTTCGCTGTGGCCTCTTCGAGTTGCTTGGCGAGCTTCTCGACTTCGACCTTATGCTTGGCTTCGGCACCGTCGAGCGCAGCCTTGACGGTCGCATACTCGCGCTTGAGTCGGAGATGGTCCGCCGCGCCGGCCAGCAACACCGCGCGCATCTGCGGAGAGTCGTCGGTAAGCGCGTCGCCGAGAATTCGGTTCACTCCTTCAAGCCAAGTGTTGTGTTCCGTCGCCGACTTCTTCACGGCGTCGTCGGCGTTGTCCGCCGGCTTCTGCGGGGCCATCCAAGGGAACTGCCCGAGGAAACCGAGGAAAAGCTCCTTCGTCTCGACGTTGTGCTTAGTCGATGACTCGGCAAACTCCTTCTCGCGCGAAGCGACATACTGCTCGACGTTGGTTTTCGCTTCGTCGATGGCCCGGCCCTTCTCGAAGGCGATGGACTTCAGTTCGGCAAGCTTCGTGGTGATGACCCCCTGAGCCGTGGGATTTCCAAGCTTGTCGAAAAGTTGTTCCCAGTCGATTTTCACTGGTCCACCAAGATCCTCAATCTTCTTGATGTGCTCATCAGTGACTTTGCCCGTCGCCTTCAACTCAGAATAGATGAAGTCCTTGACGAGCTTCGCCCGCGTGTCGAATTTCTTGAATTCGGGGTCCGCCTCAATGTCGAGGGTCTTGCGCCATTTGCGATGCTCTGCAAGCTCCCTCTCTGCGGCTTGCAATTTCTCCGGCGCGACGGAGGCGGCGCTCTTGTCGGACAACTCCTTGACCTGCTTCTCAAGGTCCGCAATCTTCTGGTCCCGATTCGTCAGGTCTTGCGCGGCGCGGGCCTTCAGCGTCGCAAATGCCGTGGCACTCTGGCCCCGGGCCGTCGGCGGAAGTTGCACGTCCTTGTAAGGGTCATGCGCCTGCGCCTTCTTCACGTCCTCTTCTTCCTTCGCCTTGGCGGCGTCGGCGTCAGCCTTGGCCTTGTCGGCGTCGGCATCCGCGCCGGCCTTGGCCTTATCAGCGGCCTTGGCGGCGTCGTCGTTGGCGTCGGCCTTCAGAGCGTCAGCGGCCTTGGCGGCATCGGCGGCAGCCTTGGCGGCTTCCTCCTCTTCCTTCCGCTTCTTCTCCTCTTCCAACTCCTCGGGAGTCTTCAAAAAGCTTTCGAGGGCGTCGTCAATGTCGGCGAGATCCCCGGCGGTCGGGCCGGCTTTTCCGGCTAGCGGGTCGCCAAGGGTTTCGAGCTTGATGTCAAGGGCGGGCATGGTCAGTCTTCTTTCTCTTCTTGGTTCAGTTTCGGTCCAGTCCAATACTTATCATCCGTGAGACTGGGATAAGCCGGAACTTCATCGACCGTGTTCTTTTCCATCCCCTGTGTGAGACGAGCGAATGCTCGCAAGCAAAGCTCGTAACCTTCAACGAGCTTCGCCTGAAGCGCCACTCTCTGCGGCTCCAAACCGCCGAGGGACGGCCCTTCTTCAACCAGCACAGGGAAAATCTTGCGTCCCGCCGGCGACGCGAGAAAATCGCGAAGGGCAGAAACATCGTTTGAGTCCCACTCGGGACTCGTCTCTAGGGGGCGGGTTGAGATCATAGCTACATTACGGCTTCGGGGATTCCGGGCGGGATTCCTCCGGCGTCGGCGGGCGGAGCTTCTCCGCCGTCGAACTGGTCCCGCTGGGAGGCGAGGGCTTCGGCCTCGGCGTCCATCTGCTTCAACTGTTCGATGATTCCCAGAGTCTTCTTGACCTGAGCAAATTCCGCGGCATACTCTGCCGGCTTCGCGCCAAGTTGCAGAGCCCGTTGAATGTGTTCGTTGGCGTGCGCGGCGAGGGCCTCAAGAACGGCGGTCCCCGTGGTGCCGTCATGGATTCCCTGCGCGGTCTGCACCATGAGGGGAACGACCATTTGCAGGTGAATCTTGTGGTTGTCGCGCGGGGACACGGGCACCGGCTGGCCGGCGGTGAGCGCCTGCAATTCGAGTTGCTGCAAACGAGACTGCTCCGCTTGTATCGTCGGGTCTTCCTCCGGGAGCAATAACGCCTCGGCGGTTTCCGCATTAATCAGCGCCGTGATTTTCCTCTTCTGAAGCTCGCGCTGATTGTAGAGAGGATTTCCAGCGTTCTCCGTCGCAAGAGCCACCATTTGCTGCCGCTGAATTGGAGTCATGTCGGCAACAGTGCCGGCGACGGGAGCCTCGGAGAGTTTCTTAATCTCCTCGCGGGACATGACCTTGAGCAGCCGCTCCTGCATCGCCTTGGCGTCCGACTCGACGGTGTCCGGGTCACAGATGCGCCGCTGAACGAGCGACATAAGGGAACAAAATTGCTCGATAAAACGGGAGATGCGAGAGTCCTTGCCTTCCTCTTCGCGGGAGGCGAAAAGGTCCACCTGAGCCTTCGTCACTCGCTCGCCTTTGAGCACGCGGGGAGAGACGGCGCCGATAAGCTGGTCAACTAACATGCTGAGATAATCGTCTAGCTTGAGAAAGCCCTCGACGTTGCCGTCAATTTTCTGCTCAAGGACGTTGAAGCCGGAGGAGACAAGAATCGCGTTGCCTACAACGGACATCTTGAACTTCTTGAGCATCTTCTCTTCCGCCTGAATGAACGTCTTGCCCGACATGACGAGCCGGTCCACAACCTCATTGCGGCAGCGGTCGAGAATGCCGGCAAGCTCGTAAATCTCGCGGCCAATCCCCTTCGAGCCGTGCATCTTTCCGTTGCCCTTCTGGAAGCTGAAGAAGGACATTACCGAAAGCATGGAGTCAAAACGGTCGTCCTTGTGATAGACTTCCGAAAGCTCGTCCCCGGCGAGCCGCCAGTGAGAAACTTTTCCGTCAACCTCTACCGTGATGAGGGAATACACCGTGACGACCTTCGCCGAGTTCTCGAAGGAATAGGAGAGATTCAACTCGCGCCGCATATCCTCATAAACGCGGCTCCAATCAGAGAACTGACTCCGAACGTTATCCGGAGCAGCGGCGTTAATCGCTCGCGTGGTGTTCTCGATATTCCAGCCGAGATCCGAGGCGTTCTCTTTGTCCTTGATTTGCGCGAAAAGCTCATGCGGAAGATACACCTCCTTGAAGAGGACGACCTGAGCGGAATCGACGAGTTGCGAAGTGCCCTTCGGGAGAAAAAACTCGTCCTGCCGGAAGTGGCGCGGAAACCAAGTGAATTCGTCGAGGACCGCCGGAACGGTGAAGCCGAAGAGTGCATTCTCCTGAGAGATGTCCTCGACAAGGACGCGCCAGCCCTTGCGGGCTCGGCAAGTGTCGGTGATTTCTTTCCGGAACACGTCCGTCTTGTGCGCGGCGCCGTCCACGGTCTCGGGAAGAGAGGCATTGGTCAGATACTTGAGCCCCTGAATCGCCTCGACGAATCGCGGCGCGACTTTCTCAATCATCTGCGGGAGCGGCTTCGTGGTGAAGTTGCTCCGCCACTTCAACCCCTCCGCTTCAAGCTCCGAGTTCTTATAAGGGCGCTCCGCGTTATACTTCGCCATGATGCGCCCATTGATCGTCTGCCGATCCCGGTCCCCTTCGAGCAGAGATTTGACCACGCGCCGGGCTTGGTCGGCGTCCTTGACAGAGCGGGTGAAACTGTCGCTTCCCGGCGTCAACTCCGGGCTGTTTGTCAAGCCGTCGGGCGTCGGCGGCGGGGTCTGAATGTCAGTTGCCATCTCTTATCTGTTCCGTTTGCGGCCTGATTGTCAACTTCGCCCCAACCACCGGCTCCAACGACCATCCGGGCACTTTTCGGTTGCCAGGGAGCACTTCAGAACGACAAAACAGGTGCATTTCTCGCACTGGTCGAGGACCGGACACCGAAAGGGGCACCTCCGGCACTGTTTGAGTCGAAAATCCTCGATGTGGACGGGCACCACCACCGGGGAGCGTGTCACCACGCCCCAAAACACCCGACAGAGGGCCAAAAACGCCCGAAAAGGGTTAGGAATCCTCAAGTTTTGCGCCTCCAGCACGCCGCGGGGAGGTTCTGATTGTCCGAAGGGGGCTCCGAGACGAGAATTGACATGGAAAGATCCGCACCGAGCACCGAACACGCGTTGAAACCCTCCCAGACCGGGCGCCGGCCTTTGGCGATGACCTTCCGAAGGGCGGTAATTGCGGATTCACACGGAGAGCACACGCCTTTGATGTCCGTCCGCAGCGGACAGGTCGCGCAAACCGCCCGCCGGGCCTGCGATTCGCCCTCGTTGACGTAAGAAAGGGCGTCCGAGCGGGCCTCGCGGCTCTTCTGGGAGAGCCAGGTAACTACCAGCGTCTTGAAGGTGCCCAACACACGGGCTTTTTCGCGGTGTTTCGGCCTCTCGCCGCAATAGCTCGGCATCCGGTCGCACGCCTGGGACTCGATTTCGGCCTTCACATCCCCTTCTGGGATGTGGCGCCGCTTCCGATACTGCTGGATTTTCGCGACGAGCGCCTTCCAGTTGCTTGCAATATGTCTCACCCCATCGGCATCCTGAAACCAATAGCCGTCTTTCGGATGCAAGTTTTTGTTTATGACTCTCATAAGTCAAGGTGATCGAACGTGTTTGAAGAATCGACGTGACAATACCCGTCTTCCTCATCTCCTCCGCTCCCGTCAAACGATGACGTGAGCATCCCAAGAATCACCCCACTTGCCACGCGCGCAGCGTGAACGCAAAGTGTGACGCCATCTGCTTCGTCGGGTGACTCAAAACCGCGCTTGATGTAATCCTGTTTCGACTCCACCCGGAGCTTCACTCCCTGCTGAGAGAAGAGCCGGGAAGTAAACTGCCCGAAGAGAGCTTCTGTTTCAAGCTCCGGGTTGAAGAGTATGTATTTGAATTCGAGCAAACGGCGGAGAGCAAACCAAAGCTCTGAAGTGATATAAGCAAACTCCTCGCGCGGAGTTAGCTGATCTTCCAACATGATCTTGCGTTCTGTCGCGCTCTCCGAGTAGTTCACCCCCAGCACTTCGGGGGACCAGTCGGAGCGCAGCAAGTCATACACGCCTTGCCCGTGACCCGTGCGGTCCACACAGAGCCATGCGGGCCGGACGGCCAAGAGCCGGCTCGTCTTGACGATAACATTCTTCATCTCGCTGGTCTCCCCCTTCGGAAGCTTGAGGAGCGAGTTGACTTGCAACGCCCAGCGGGGCACTACCACCCCGTTTGCGGCCTTGAAAAGAATCTCCGACCCGGCGGGCTTCTCCGGCGTCGGCGGGAAGCGCATCCCGACCGCGCGGCCCCAGAGTCCGGAGCAGTAAATGCACGCCGATTTTCCCATCAAGGCAAGGTCTCCACCGGCAACAGGAGTTGGCTTGTCGAGCCAAATATAAGTGCCTTTAATGTTCCGAATGAATCCGCTCGGAATGATGCTCATTGCCACGCCCTGCGGAGGATACATCGCGCGAACAAAGGTCCAGTATCCGGGGGAGCTTGTCCCGCCGGAGTTGGATACAATCCGGTCAACGCCGGCCTTCGTTTGCAGCCCGGGGAAAATCACCTTTCCGGCGATGACGTTCTCCGACGTGAGCGCGTCGAGCCGGAGCACCTCCCAGCCGCGTTTGCTCGTCCAGCGAAAATGCTTGTCTGGGTCGAGGTTGTCCCAACCGAAGGTTGGCTCAGCGCGCTGGCCCGCCGGCCCGCCCCTGTCCGCCGGGTTGAACGCCCCGAACATCTTGAGCCCCTTCGACCGCTCTTCGTCGAGGTTGCTCATCACGTTGTCAATATCCGACCAGATGCCGGCGGGGACGTTCTCCAACTCGTCGAGGAAAATGAACATCCGGGAGAGGGCGCCAAAGACCGGGTGCGCCTGGGGCCGAGGGAATCGTTTCGCGCCTTGCAGCCGTCCGGCGCGCTTGTTCTGCCCAATCGGGATGACGACGCCGGAGATGGATGAACGACGGTCCCGGCGGTCGAGCCCAATGAACAGACTCCCGACCATGCCCGGGAGGGGCAGCGTCGAGCCCCGATGCAGTGCGACGAGATGCGAAAACAGATTGGCCTGAAGATGCTCCTCCGACGGGCCGACAACTCGGACCGTTGTAAATTCCGGGTCGCTCGCCCACTCCATTAGCAGCCCCACGCCCATCGTGTATGACTTCGACATGGAGCCGGCGCCCATGAGGAGCCCGAAGTTGGCTTCGTCAAGGAGCTTCCACACATCGCGCGTCGCCCGGGGGAGGGGGTTGAAAAGCTTCTCGCTCCACAACAATTGCGCGGCTTCCTCCTTCCCGTCGTTCGACATGAGCCAATGGAAAAGCTCCAACAGGCTCGCGCGGGCGCGGTCGGGATTGGCCGGAACTGGCTGTTTGGTCTTGCAGAAGTTGAAGAAGACAGCGCACGCCTCCCGGGGCTGCTCCGCATGAATTAGCCGGGTGACTTCGCGGACCATGTCCCTCATCAGGCCAGAGGCAAGCATATCAGAACAGTTTTCGCCCGCAGTCGAGGACGGCGCGATGCTTCGGCCCCTGAACGGTGCCGCGTGAGAAGTGAACCAACGGAGCGCAGTCCCAACCTGGGGACAGATACGGGACCGCCAATTTATTTCGGAGGAGAGCGCGGGGAAACTTCGCCGTGCCCGTGACAGCGCGCAGAACAAGCCGCCGCCCGGGGCGCGAAGATCCCATTACGTAAGGACCATAGAAGGACATCGGGCCGAACATCCGTCGAGGAGTCAGGCCAAAGTTGAGCACGTCATACTCTACGAGAAGCGCAGAGTGTCCCTCGACCGCGTCGAGGGCGAACCACCGGGCGAGGTTAGGCGGGACCGCCCCGCGGCAGGCTTCGAGCGCCTTCTCCCACCAAAGATGTCGCTGCGCGTTCCGGGGGTGAAGAAGGCGCGGAGTCCACCCATGCCGCTTCCAAGAATCGTGCCAGAGGCGAATGATTTGCCCTTGGTCGGGCAGATTGGGGGACGCATCGAAGTAGGCGAAGACGTTCACTTGCACCGTCCGCCCTTGCACTTTCGGCGTGCGGGGGCCGGCTCCGGCGCATTGTTCCCGTATCGGGCCGTCCGTTGCAGTTGTTCCACCCCTTGCGGGGTATTCAGCTTGGTTTCAGCAACAGTCATCCATGACCGTTGCGGAAATGGGGGATGCTGTCAACTTTTGGAATTTGCTGTATAAACGTGCTCGCCATTGCCCGGGAGACAATCTGAGCGACGACAGTTCGACGCCACGGCTCTCCTCCGCGCGTCGTTATACCAGTCTCGTTGAGCGTCTTGGCGATGTCGCCCCAACTTTTCCAGTCCCGGCGAAGGTTGACCATGATTCGGACGACATTGTCCTCGCCCGGCTTCTCGCCAAAGTTCTGCCGTCCGCCTTTGCGGCCTGTGCGGTTGCGTGCTTCCTGTAGCTTCTTCACAATGACGGAGCGGTCCCACTCGGCGAGCGCGCCCATGATTTGCCGGATGAGAACGCGAGTCGGGTCTTCGCCGTTGCTGGCGATGTCCACAAGCCCCGGCTGGTCCGCCGCATAAACACTGATGCCGCGCTTTCGGCACTCGGCGAAAAGACACTCGCTTGTCATCAAATCGCGGGCGAAGCGGTCGAGCCGCTCGACAACGAAACACCGGCAGCCAGTCTCTTTCATCGCGTCGAGCATTGCGACGAATCCGTCGCGGTCGAGCCCGTCAGTCTTGCCCGTGAGAGTGTCCCGGAACGTGTCAAGGATCGTGAGCCCGTGCGTCCGGGCGAAGGCGCCGACGGACGCCGCCTGCCGGTCAAAGCCGTCCCCGTCCGACTGGTTCAAAGTCGAAACGCGGAGGTAGGCCATCGTCGTTTTCATGGAAGAAGATACCACGCCGACTTGTGCGTGTCAAGAGGGAAATACTAGGGTGTTTTTCCGACAATAGCCGGAGAAGATTCTTGCAAAACAATCTGACTGACAGGCACATACACGAAGAGCGCGCAGTTGAACCCTCCGACCAGAATCCCAACCACCTCGCCCCGGTCGTTGAAGACCGCGCCGCCAGAGCTTCCCGCTTGTGCCGGGAGAATCATCAAGTCAAGCGGAATATGCCACGGCCAGTCATCCGAGTCGGGCTTGATACCGAGAGCGGAAACCACTCCCTCGGAGTAGCTCAACCCGATGCCTTCGCCCCTGAAAAACCCGACATGCTGGACGCGCTCGCCGACAATCGCGCCTCGCGAGGCCAACCGGACGCCCGGGCCGAAGCCCTCGCGCGTGGCCGCTTCGAGGAGCGCCAAGTCCCTCCGGGCGTCAATCCAGAGGACGCGCGCCGATACCTTGTAGCGGGTGACGTATTCGCCGTTGGCCCCGCGCCGCAACTGCATCACGAAAATAGGGCCGTTGGTCCCGGTCCTTCGGAAGACGTGTGCCGCCGTGAGGAGTCTCGGAAGGCCGGCGGAGTTCTGCAAGTGGACCGCCGAGCCGTTGCTCATCGGGGTGTCTACGAGCCACGTATCGCGCTGCATCCGCTCGACCGCCGCCGTCGCGGTCTTCTGCTCTTTGGGACCCGACGGTTTATCAACCCCGGTTGCGCCGAAAATCAGCAGTCCGCAAATTGCGACTGCCGCCAAACATGACTTGACGGTCTTGTTCACCGTCTTACTGTTGCGGAATCCGCTCGGTTGTCAAGTGTAGAGACCGAGGGACCCGGCTTCCTGCATGGTCTCATACAAACGGTCCCGCGCGGCCTGAATGGCTTCGTCGGGGGTCTTGAAAACGTGCCCGTGCTTGAGCCAGGCTCGCAAGGTCTGGTCGAGGCTCTCGGCGCAAGTCTTCCACTTCGGCCCGTCGAGCGCGGCTTGATGGGCGTCGGCTTCCTCGGGGAGGTTGAATGTAATTGTCGCGTTCATGGGAATGGGATCTCGTCTGGGGTTGTCTGCTTCGCGGCCATTGCTTCGGCAAAGGCACGGAACACAGTATCTTCGCTGTCGAGTTCAGCTTTCTTCGCGGCAATCCACACACGGAGCGCGAAGACCGTATCAAAAACCGGGATGCCTAGCCGTTCAGCTTCCGCCTTCTCAGCAAGTGCGCCATTGGAGAAGGGCCAGCCCGGGGTGAGAACGACCGCGTCGCAGCGGCGCATTATCTCAAGATCCCCGTCGAGCCAGACGGAATCGGCCGCTTCGCCCTGGAAAAAGCGGGTGTTAGCGTGGGGGCAGATACACGCGGCGCCGGCTTCCCAGACCAACAGGGAAAGCTCTTCCGCGCGGCGGACGTTCTGCTCGACGGCCCATGAGGTAGGCCCCCGAAAAGGGCCGGCGACATAAACGAGAGGGAGTCTTTTCATAAGTCGTCACGTCCTCCACCGGTAAACCACGCCAGAAGGCAACCCGCTGCGAGGGTCAACAAAATTGCGACAGAACAAACCTGCCGGACGATTTCATTTTCATGCATAGACTTGGATTCCGGCGAGTGTTGCGGTTGAGTTGAGAAGCGCGTTGACGTAAGCGGGATTAGGTTTGTTGGTGTCGGGCAGAAACTTCAAGATTCTTGTGTTTTTCGATTTTACCTTCGACCAAGTCCCCGCGCGTCACGTCGCCCCGGTCTTCGGCGAGCGAAATCACGGCGAGGAGGTTTCCCAACTTGCAGCCGAGCTTCTGGCGAGGATGCGCGGAAGCGTCAGGGCTCCGGGAATCAAACCCATACCGAAGGATCTTCTCGCACGCGCGGGCGACTTCCTCGCACTCCTCTTTAATAAAAAAGAGCCGCTCGACCTGGGAAAGGGGCAACCCCGGGACATTAACCCCCGGCGGCGGAGGATAGGAGGGCCAGCCGGAGGCGGCGCCTGTCATTGCGGCGCCCGTTCCCAAAATCTGCGGACCCGTTGCCGCTTGCTCGAATCCTTCAACACTATTCTTAGAGGAGTAATGACGGGCGCCGCCTCCATAGAGACCGTCCTGCAAAGTCTGTTCGCTCATTGTCCCTCCTCGGAGTCCAGGCTCTTCCCCAACTTCTCCGAACGGACCCGCCAGACCGTCACTTCGGCCTGCCCGAGTGTGTAAACGATGTCCTCGAAAGACTCGTTCACCAAAATGAATGAATCCTCCCCGACGTTGCCCTTCAACCCGATCAGCGTTTTTCCGCGCCCAACAGCGGACGGAGTAATAATGTCGATGGCGTTGAAAGCCACGGCGATGGGGACGGCGTCCCGGGCAGTTAGTAGAAGAAGGTCTTTCATATTTACAAATCAAAAGGGATTTACCTTTTAACGGGCCGGGTGCATCCGAGTCTGTCCTCAATCCAATCCAACCAATCGCCGAGCTTGCAAAGCACCACAAGCCCCCCGACAACGGCTCCGGCAATACCGGCAAACCCTTTGAGCCCTGTCGAGCCATATTGCCAAAACAACCAGAGGACTGGGCCGAAGAGGACGGCCACGAAAAAGAGAATCTTGAGGAGCCCTCCGACAATGGAGAAGAAAATATCTCCCAGAGCCTCCCCTCCGCCGGAGCACAGAAGGAAAATAATCAGCAGCAACCCCCAAGGTGATATGACG
>Ga0315274_10012313_pt1 | contig 12202 bp, 7 predicted proteins | sample YL17G02_20_MG_FD_203700 | JGI IMG/M metagenome (GOLD analysis project Ga0315274, IMG submission 203700) | Sediment microbial communities from Yellowstone Lake, YNP, Wyoming, USA - YL17G02_20 | ecosystem: Environmental > Aquatic > Freshwater > Lake > Sediment | place: USA: Wyoming | collected... | reverse complement strand
AACATGCGGAAATCCTCGGCTCGGCGGGAGCCTCGCCCTCCCCAAACGGCAATGTTCCCAAACGGCAATTGATGCAGCGGGCTGTTTCGACGCATACTTGGGATAGAGATCCCACGTTGGAAGGCGTCGGATGAACAGCAGGATTGCCTGGCATAAGTACGATCGTGATAGGGCGGATCTAAGGCGCCTCTCCACGGGTGAACCGGACACTGTGCCGAATGGATCTTTTGAGGAGGGTGGGGGAGAGTGGCCGGACGGTTGGCAGTTGACGCGGGGTGAACCCGGTCCTTCGACGGAATGGCTCGCGTCGGGCGGCGTGGACGGCGGGCGTTGCCTCCGCATTTCTCCGAAAAGCGGAGGTGCTTCCTGGCACTGCGCTCCGATTCCGGTTTCGGGCGGCGCGGAATACCTCTTCAGTTGCGCGATGAAGCGGGACGGCAATCGCCACTGGGCCCATGCGTGCGAGGTCAGTTGGGTTTCGCTCGTTTTCCGTAACGCGTCCGGAGATCCTTGCCGAGAGACGGATGAAGGCACAAGACCCTTCGTGATTGTCCGCTGCAGGAAGACTGATGATTGGGTGAGGGGGTGGCGGTATCTGCGCGCGCCGCGCGATGCGCGGACTCTCGATATCGGTTTCAGAATAACCCGCGGTCATCCCGACTTGAACGATCCATACGGTTTCCGCCGATTCTGGCACGGCGACATCGATACGGGGGAGTGGTGGGTGGACGACGTGCGTCTTGAACGCATGCCCTTGGAGATGGCGCCGGGCAAGGGCGAGCTCCGCCTCGAGATTCCGGACGGCGGCGCCCGCCTTCGCATCGTGGACGAGCGTGGCAAAACCTACACGCCGTCGGGATGCATATCATACGATGGCCGCCGCGCGGGTGCGTCTCCATCGGAGGCGTCTTTTCATGCGCTCCGCGAACGTGTCCAAGTCCTGCTCCCTCCGGGCCGTTACTTCGTCGAGGCGATGCGAGGCTTTCAGCGAAAGCCTTTCAGGCGGGAAGTGGATATCACGGAAGGCCGCTCGGTGTGTGTAAACGTTGAACTCCCACGTCTGATCGACCTGCCGGGGAAGGGCTGGTATGAAGGCGATCATCACAACCATCTCAGTTTCCATGGGGAGACGCGCCACCCGCTGATGAGCATCAACGACGTATGCGGCGTCGCGCGCGGCGAGGGACTTGATTACCTCTCCTTCTGCGGCGAGATCGTCGACCAGCATGCCTATGCGGACTGGCGCGACGCAGGCCGGCCCGAAGATGCGAAGCCGGATGGTGTCGTCGAGGCGGCGGACTTCGTTTGTTCCGTATCGCACGAGGTCACACAGGATCTGCTCGGGCACATGTGCCTTGTGAACGCCCCCGGCCACGTCAAGCCCGGACACCCGTGGTGGATCACGCCCACAAACGCGGAGATGATCGAGCAGGTCCGCAAGGGCGAGTGCGGCACGCTTGGCGCAACGGTGATGGCGCATCCCTACGACGGCCTAACGGAGCAGACCCTTCTTGATGTGCTCGCCGATCCGGAACGCACGGGTCTGGGCCGCGAATTGCCCGTGGACGCCGCGCTCGGCCTCGCCGATACCATGGATTTCATTGTGCCGGGTCATTCCCTCGCGGATCTCGAACTGCGCTTCCGCGATTATGTGCGTCTGCTCAATCTCGGCCTCCGTATCGGCGTGAGCGCATCTTCCGATGCCTACGCGGATCAAGGAACGGAAATCGCCGGCTCCGTGCGGACCGTTATCCAATCGGATGCGTTTACGATGAACGCCATCGCGCAAGGATATCGCCGGCAGAAGACCATCGCCACGAACGGCCCCCTGCTGATGCTATCGGTTAACGGACAGGGCATCGGCGATACCGTTCCAGGTCCCAACGCGCGCATCGTCGCGAGGGCGTACTCGAACTGGGGTCTGTCTCGTCTCGAAGTAATTGCCGGCGGCGAAACAATCGCCGAGGCAACGCCTGGCGCCGACGGTTGGACCGTTATCGAACGAGAGGTCGCGTTTGACCGTTCTCAATGGCTTGTTGCTCGAGTATCGGGTCCGGCGCATCCGGCCCTGAACGTCGTATCCGTTCCTGAAGCACAGCGCTCGGCCCACGGACAGCACGCGATAACGAGCCCGATCTTCGTGTCGGTTCCCGGCAAGCCCATTGTGCCGCGGAGTGAGGATGCACAGTACTTCATCCAATGGATTGATGCCTGTTGCCAAGCCATCCGCAAACGCAAGGACGTATTGCAGGGAAAAGGCCCCTATGGCCCACGGATGAAAGAGTCCCACGTCACAACCGCCCTGAAGCTCTTCCTCAAAGCGCGCGCAATCTACGAGCGGCTTCTGCAATACCGAATGCCCGGCTGATCCAAAATCCAAAATCTTCCGCATGAGGAGTCTGTGGCTGCTGCTACGCCACGCCGCATGGATTCGTGTATATTACCGTTCCAAGAAGGGCCGCGCCCGCTGTTTGGCGCAGAGCAAGGGAACCGAGGGCAAGGCTTATGACGACGAGAGACCTTCATGTAAACGTATGGGACTTGATCTTTCCGCTGGCCGAGACGGTGGATATGATGAGTAGCGCCGTGGCCGAGCACCATATGCGCGTTGCATACCTTGCGATGCGCCTCTGCGATGAGCTCGGTCTGTCGCTCGACGAACGCCATGACATTACCGTTGCGGGCGCGCTTCACGATATCGGCGCATTCTCGCTCAATGAACGTCTTGACCTGCTCGAATTCGAGGAAACGAAGCCTGCCCAGCACTCCGAGGCGGGTTATTTGCTTCTAAACGACTTCCCGCCTTTCAGGGACGTCGCCTCAATTATCCGGTTCCACCATGTGCCTTGGCGCAACGGTGAAGGGGCCGCCGCCGGGGAGAAGTCCGTTCCGCGCGGCTCGCATGTTCTGCACCTTGCCGACCGGATTGCCGTGCTCATTGACCCGCGCCGCCCTGTCCTCGGCCAAGTGGACCCGATTCGCCGGCAGATCGCTGAAGGGAAGGGAGACCGCTTCGTTCCCGAGCACGTGGACGCCTTCTTGGGATTGGCTGCAAGGGACTACATATGGCTTGAAGCCGCATCGGATATCATCCCTTCCATCCTCAAACGCAACGTGGGTTTCAAGAATCAAGGCATCGATATCGATACGCTGTTGGAGTTCGCGCGGCTCATCTGCCGGATCGTCGATTTCAAGAGCGAGTTCACGGCCACGCACTCGAGCGGGGTCGCGGCGACGGCCACGGCGCTCGGACGTTGGGTGGGCTTCTCGGAGCAGGAGCGCCGCATGCTCGAGATAGCGGCGTATCTGCACGACCTCGGCAAGCTCGCCATCCCCTCGGAGATCCTCGAAAAGCCCGGGAAACTGACCACCGACGAATGGCAACTCATGCGGACCCATGTGTATTACACATATCGCGTCCTCGAACCCATCGACGCCTTGAACGTCATCACCTCCTGGGGCGCCCTGCACCAAGAGCGGTTGAACGGGACCGGGTATCCGTTCCGGTATAAGGAGGAAGACCTACCCCTCGGGGCGCGCATCATGGCGGTGGCGGATGTCTTCACCGCCATTACCGAGGACCGTCCCTACCGTAAAGGCATGCCCAAGGAAACCGCCCTCGCCGTACTCGAGGACATGGCCGAGGGTGGCGAGTTGGACTCCTCAATCGTCGCAGTGCTGGCCAAGAACTTCGACGAGACCAACGAACTCCGCGCCGCCGCCCAGGTGAAGGCTATCCAGGAATACGAGGCATTCAGAGCGGCGTTGACTTAGCCAACAGAAGCGCAAGGAATCTTCATGGAAACCCAGATTCGGGACGTTGAGTCGCTCGAAGCCCTGTTCCAGCCGGAGAGCGCTCTCGTCGAAATACTCGATACGATTTTCGATGGCATCTACGTCGTCGACCGTACCCGGAAGATTGTCTTCTGGAATCGAGGCGCCGAAAGGACCACGGGGTACTCCCGCGACGAAGTCGTCGGGCAATGCTGCGCCAACAACATTCTCTGCCACGTGGACGAGAACGGCATGCTGCTTTGCCGCGGGGAGTGCCCTCTGCAGAAGACCATCATGAGCGGCGAGCCCACTGAGGCAAAGGTATACCCGTACCACAAGAGCCGCAGGCGTTTCCCCGTTATCACGCACGTCAGCCCCATCCGTGGCACCGATGGCGAGATCATAGGCGCCATCGAGGTGTTTCGCGACGTCTCAAAAGAGGACGAGTTCAGGACCCTTCAAGAGAAGTTCAGCGAGTTGATTCGCCGGTACGTCTCGAACGTGACGTTCAGCGACGTGATGGACTTGGCCCGCGGCGCCCATTCCTCGCTGTCCAGAAGCCGTGATGTCACCATCATGTTCGTCGACGTGGCCGGTTTCACGACCTTCACGGAGACCCACTCGCCACGCGAGACCACCCAGTTGCTCAATGACCTCTTCATGACCTCGGAATCGATTATCCACGAGTGCGACGGCGATATCGACAAGCTCATCGGCGATGCGGTCATGGCCGTGTTTGCCGACGCCAACGACGCGGTCCGCGCCGGCGGAAAACTCCTCGATGGCATGAAGTTGCTCAATGCGGACCGCGCCGGCAAAGGGCGGGAACCCATCGCGATCCGTATTGGCATTCACAGCGGCGCCGTTGTCGAGGGCGATGTCGGGGGCATCCACCGCAAGGACCGGACTATCATCGGCGACGCGGTAAACACAGCCTCACGAATCGAAAAACTTTGCCCGAGGAACTCGATGCTGCTCTCCGAGGCCACCTACGCGCGCCTGAGGAATACCGATGGTCTGACCCTTTTCCAACAGATGCCCATTCGAGGCAAAGAGGAAATGCTGTCGCTCTTCACGTTGGAAAAGACGGGGGCGAGTTCCGAACCCATCTCATAACTCGCTCGTAGGTCCCGCCGAAAAACGGGAGACCCTGTCCGCGAGGGGCGCTCTCGCGGACAGGGCCGGCTTCTTTCCCCCTTATATGTTACGGGCGTTGAGTCGCGCGGGCGCGTCTCGCGACCGCTCTTCCTCCCCCGGCTAGTAACGTCAGTAAGGCGATCGTCAGGATAAGGACGTCGCCGATTGCACTGTTCGAGAATGTCGTGTTCAACGAGCCGCCTGCGCATCCGGCCGGCGTCTCGTCCTTGCTTATCGGTTCGTAGGGTGCAATCAGGGACAACGAGGTCAAGCGCGCACTCACCCAATCGCCGTCGACGGTCAGGGCGTTCACGCCGTTCTCGCTCCACGAACCTTCTTGAGAAATCAACATCAAGCCTGTCGTGCTATCGCTGTCCACGAACATCGGATGTTTGTACAGCGACACGTTGGCGCCGTCCACCGGCTCAATCCCCTGCATTTCAACGTCGACCGGGTGGTCCTTCAATCGCGCTTCATCCACCTCATCGAACGTCAACCCGCCGTCCGCACTGGTTAGTACGCTGACCTCGACGTACAGACCGCCCTTCACGAACGAGTGACCGTCCGGTTCCGGCAACAGCAGACCTGCCTCTTCCGATCCCACCAGGGTGTCGAGGTCTTCCGCCAATTGGACTATCACGACGCCCGTCTCATCGACGGTGAGCAAAGCCCGCGGTACGGAGACGCTCACAACCCGCTGAGCATCGTCGGACCCGCTCTCAAGCACCAACACCACCGGCACATCGTAATCATCGCCTTCATCGATACCGTCAAACCGGACCATGCCGGTTATGCGCTTGCCGTTCGTGTCGGGGACGACCACCGTGTGCGACCACGCGTCGCCATCCCACGGCAACGTGGCGAACGGATTGTCCGCAATGCCGTTGCCATTGGCGTCGTCTTCACTGCTCACAGCCGCTAGCGTAAAAGTGGATTCCGCCGTGATCGTCTGACCGGAGACGGCCAGTTTCGCGGTCGCCTCCACATGATGCTCGCCCCAGCCGGCCTTCGCCGGGTCGATTTCAGTGGCAACCGTGTATGGCGGGTTTATGCTCGTTCCTACTGCAGTTCCGTCCAAGACATACTCGACTGATTCCGTTCCCACCGGCGCACTGGCGGTAAGCGTCAGCGTAGCCGTTCCCATGTCCGCGGAGGCATAGTACGTCGAACCATCCAAAGGAGAAGCGATGAACAAAGAGTCCTCGTCTCCATCCGTTTTTGTCCAGAATGTCACACGAACCGTCCGTTTCACGGTCGTTGCTGCATTACCGGCCGGATCTTTCACGTCGTACGTGACCGTATAGAACCCCGGGGTAGAGGACTTCACTGGGTTCACCGTCACAATCCTCGAGGTGATATCACCGTCCACGTTGTCCAGCGCGGTCGCGCCCGGATCAACATAGGGGCGGCCGGCCTTGGTCGTTAGCAAGGCCTTGCCAATTAAGGTAATTACCGGCTTTGTCGTGTCTGCGGAAACGGTAACGGTCCGGACCACGGGCCTTGCCGCGTTGCCGGAGGAATCGCTCACGTTGTAGGTGATCATGTAGGAACCGGCCACCGAAGTATTCACGCTACCCGATTTCACGATCTTCGACGTCAAGTTGCCATCGTAGTTATCCTGTGCCGTCGCGCCCGGGTCCGCAAACGACGAACCGAGCACTACCGACATCGTGGCGCTTCCTACAAGCGTGATCACCGGCTTTTGCGTGTCAGCCACTTGTACCACCCTTACGGAGGGCGCCGCGGCGTTCCCGGAAGAGTCAGTCACATTATAAGTCACCGTGTACGAGCCGAGAACGGACGCGTTCACCGTGCTGGCCGTCACGACTCGTGCCGTGATGTCGCCGTCATAATTGTCTGTTGCCGTCGCGCCCACGTCCACGTAATTCGTGCCCACTTCCACCACCAGCGCTCCAGCCGGCGAGGCTATCCAAACCAGAGCCAAGAGCAATGCTGCCATCTTGGCTGTCGCATATCTCTTTGTGTTTCTCATAAGCGCCACCTCATCTGCGGGGCGGCTTCGTAGGAACGCCCCTGTGGTTCAAGTTGCCGCTGTTTCGTTGCGACCTGGCTGGTTTGAGCAAGCGATATGCCCCGTGGCATGATTTGCATGCCCTCTTGGGACTCCGGTCCATAACCTATTGGTAAAAGGGCACATGGATAACCCGAGGAAAGACGAGGGGCGGAAACGGGAAGTCCTGTTTCAACAGGACAACGACGAGTTCCCGTCACATTGACGGGGGCGGTTCGTGAGGAACTCGTCAGCAAAAGAGAGGATTGCCACCCAAATACCAACCATGAGGCCGAGCTCTGTAGAGCCAAGACCCATTTGTCTGCTTTCGCAGACATCTTCTCTTGAAGGGACTTTCCGGCCATCGCACAGACTCTTCCCACTTGCAGAATTCACCACTTTATATGGACATGTCCATATTTGCATAGCCTGTGCCATAGATACCGACCCGTATAAACCATGAGATAGCAGATGTTTAATTGATTTGTGGCCATTGCCGGTTCTGTACAATTCTGTACGCGCCGGGAATAAACTCTTTACAATGGACAAAAACGAACGGCCAAACAGGGGAAAAAGGGGGCACTGATCTGATTAGAACAGGGTGATCATTGCAGCATGAGGGATCAGTCGAGGTCAGCGCCCTTCCGCTGTCGGCGGCACGAAGTCCCTCACTTCGCAAATGCCTCCATGGAAACGGCGGAAGGGAAACTCTGTAGCAATTCGGTGTCCGCGGTAACGAGCGGAATGCCGAGGCGAAGGGCCAAGGCCGCGAACTCGCAATCGTACGCCGAACAACCTGATGTCGCACACAGGCTCAATACGTCGCGCGATTCAACGAGGTGCTCGCGTCCATCGAACAGATCTTCGGCCTCTTCGGCCAGAGCCAAAGCGTCAGTGAGCGTCAATCGATTCTGCCTCAGGTAGAGCGCGAGCACGTTGCGGAACTCGCTTCGCCACAATAAGGGGGCGGCCCACTCAGAATCCTTCAAAACGATCGCGCGCGCTTGTGGCGTTCTTTCGCCCGGCATCAGCAGATACGCGACGACATTTGTGTCGACCACTATCAAGGCCGGCCCGCCTTCTTGGCTTCCCGCAGAATCTCATCGGTCAAACGCGGCAGATCCAGCCTTTCACGAAGGGCGTCGACCCGGGCCAATCGGATGCGGGGATCAATGCTCTCATGCCCCAAGGTCCGTTCCAGGCACACCATTACTTCGCGGTTGATGCTGCGCCGGTTTTCCGCGGCGCTACGCCTCAGACGCTCATACAACTCGTCGGGAAGACCCTTTATCGTAACAGAAGGCATGTCGGCACTCCTTTTGGTTCCATAATGCCACCAAAATGGATTATATCTCAAAAGTCCCCTTGTTTCCAATAGATATGCAAGGATTCGCAAGCTTGACATCCCAAACCCCGCCCTATAGCATTATCTTGCACAAACGGGGATGCACCCAAGGAACACCGCCCCAACGGAGAGCACGTCATGGACCCGCAGGCGAGTAGAAATTCAGAACGAGGTGATGGACAAACGAAGCCGCCTCACCTCCGTGCCTTCATCAGCTACAGCCAAGACTCCCAAAGCCACAAAGATCGAGTTCTCGCACTCGCCTGCGACTCACAAATATCCACAAGGTTGGGCGGAGACTGACCCTTTATGACAAGCAGCGGACGCGTTTTCATCAGTTACAGCCACAAGGACGAGACGGATCTCGGCAGGTTGCTGACCATGATGTCGCCGCTGGTAAGGAACCAGTCGGTATCTGTTTGGTGGGATGGCAAGATTAAGCCAAGCCAGAAGTGGCGCAAGGAGATTGACAAGGCATTAGCGTCGGCACAGGTATGCGTCCTCTTGGTCAGTCCGGATTTCCTCGACTCTGATTTCATCAACAACGACGAACTTCCTTATATCCTCGATGCCGCCGATAGAGGCAACGTGAAGATCGTATGGGTGCTCTTGCGGTCGTGTCTCTACGAGAAGACCCGGATTGTCGAATGCCAAGCCGCTCATGACGTTTCCACGCCCCTCAGAAGTCTCGTACGATGGAAACGCGAGGCAGCACTCGCGGACATCTGTAGGGAAATTGGGAAAGCCTTCGATCACCAACCGGAAGTCACCACCGGGACGAGTGTCGTTCACATTTCTCCTACGCGGTTGCGGCATGGGGCAGAGAAGCTGTTTGGCCGGGAGAAAGAACTGGGTGATCTGGATGCGGCATGGGAGGACCCGAAGACACACGTGGTGACGCTGGTTGCTTGGGGCGGGGTAGGTAAGACTTCGCTCGTGGTCGACTGGATGGCACGCATGGCACGGGACGACTGGCGCGGGGCGGAGCGCGTGTTCGACTGGTCGTTCTACAGCCAAGGCACGCGCGAACAGGGCGCGGCCTCCGCCGACTCTTACGTCAACGAAGCGCTCAAATTCTTCGGCGATGAGAAAATGGCGGAGAGCGCGGCGTCTCCGTGGGAAAAAGGCGCGCGCCTCGCGCAACTGGTGGCGCAGCGGCGCACGCTGCTCGTACTCGACGGCATGGAGCCGCTTCAGTATCCGCCGGGGCCGATGTCGGGCAAACTCAAGGACGGCGCGATCGAGGCCCTCCTCAAGGGCCTTGCCCAGCAGAACCCCGGACTCTGCATCGTGACGACGCGCGAGCACGTGGCCGACCTGGCGCCATTCCATCAGACCACCGCGCCGGAGTGGATGCTTGAAACCTTGTCGAAGGAAGCGGGTGCGAGGCTGCTTAGTCTAACCGGTGTACAGGGCACGGAAAATGAACTGCGCGAGGCCAGCCGGGAGGTTAAGGGGCATGCACTCACGCTCATGTTGTTGGGCAGTTACCTTGCCAAGGCGCGCGGAGGAGACATCCGGAAACGCGCCCTCGTGAAACTTAGTGAGGCCAGCGCCGAGCTTCAGGACGGCCATGCGTTCAGGGTCATGACGGCGTATGAGAAATGGCTTGCCGAAAGTGGCGAGCACGGACAACGTCAACTCGCTATCCTGCGTCTGATGGGCTTCTTTGATCGGCCCGCCGATCCCCCGTGTTTGGCCGCTTTGTGCGAACCACCCGCGATCCCGGAACTCACCGAGCCGCTGGCCGAACTCAGCGATGTGGACTGGAACCTCGCCGTGGCCGCTCTCGAGGAAGCGGGCCTTGTGATAGCATCGTCTTACGAACCGAAGAAGGTCAAGGGTTACGGCGAAGATGCCGAGAGCAACTCATTGAACTGGACTCCATTGGGCGAACCTAAGGATTTCGAGCCGCCGCGGTCTTTCCGATCGGGCGGCGATGTCCTCGATGCCCATCCGCTCGTGCGCGAGCACTTCGCGGAGCAAGTAAGACGGGGCAATCCGAAGGCTTGGCAGGAGGGGCATCGGCGTGTCTATGAGCACCTGAAGGCGTCGGTACCCTACTGGCCCGAGGGAATGGAGGGACTCCAACCACTGTATCAGGCTGTAGCCCATGGTTGCCAGCCCGGGCTGTATGAGGACGCACTTGACAAGGTCTATCGCGACCGTATCTTGCGTGGCACGGATGGGGCACAGGCCTTCTACAGCACCCGTAAGCTTGGGCTGCTTGGCGCAGACCTGGGCGCGGTCGCCTGCTTCTTCGAACGACCGTGGACGCGCCTCGCGGCTTCGCTGTACGAAGAGGCCCAAGCCTGGTTGCTGAACGAGGCCGCAACTCGACTACGCGCCTTGGGCCGGTTGAATGAAGCGGTCGAGCCCATGCGAGTCTCACTGGAAATGTGTGTGCGTTGTGAGCAATGGATCCAAGCGTCCAGTTGCGCCTCGAATCTGAGCGACTTGGAGTTGACGCTAGGCGAGATGCTGGCCGCAGTTCACGACGCCGAGGAATCGGCGGCTTTCGCTGAGCGGAGCGGGAACGAATTCCAGCGGATGCTTTGTTGTGCGACGCTGGGCGGCGCTCTGCATCAAGCCGGGGGGACAGGCAAGGCACTGGAACGCTTCCGCGAGGCCGAGGGCATACAGGTGAAACGAGAGCCCGAATACCTGTTGCTGTATTCGGTGCGGGGCTTCCGGTACTCCGACCTGCTTCTTACCGATGCCGAGCGGGCGGCGTGGCAGCATAGCATAGGCTCGGGCGCTGGCGAGCGACCACAACAGGACGTTCGCGCCAGACTTGTCACGCGTTGCCGTGAAGTCGAGCAGCGGGCCGCGCAGACACTGAAATGGGCAGAGAAGGCAGGGCTCTCTCTTCTCACTAAGGCCCTCGACCACCTCACGCTGGGCCGTGCGGCGCTGTATCGGGCGCTGCTGGCGGGCGGCCCGTCGGAACGAGCTGCGGCCTTACAGTGCGCGCGGGAACAACTCAAGGCCGCCGTCGAGGGCCTCCGCTGCGCCGGTTTTCAGGACCATATCCCTCGTGGTTTGCTCTCGCGGGCGTGGTTGCGCCATGTGGACGGCGACGCCGAAGGTGCCGGAGCCGACCTGGACGAAGCGTGGCAGATCGCGGAGCGCGGGCCTATGCGGCTGCACATGGCCGACATACTGCTCCACCGCGCCCGCCTCTTCCACGACAAGGACGCCCTCGCTCGTGCCGCCGACCTCATCCAACAATGCGGCTACCACCGCCGCGACCCCGAACTGGCCGACGCCCAACAAGCCGCCCTCACCTGGTAACCCTGACTTCGGCACTTGAGCCACGGATAAACCCACCACGCATTCATCTCCTTCATCCCCATATCCCCTCTTATTACACCAATTCTTAATGCTAATAATAAAAATACTTCTTAATAATCCACATGATGTCAATCAAATCACCCTCGTTTCGCGGATTTGCCTTCCCAAATCCGCAATCCCAAATCGTCAATCCCCAATCGAAAGGGTTGACTTCTCGCGCCGCTTGCTGTATATTTTAACTGAAAAGAATTTCAGTATACGCTTGCGGCCAGAAAGATGGAACGAAGAATCTTACATATTGATATGGATGCCTTTTTCGCGTCCGTCGAACAGGTCCTCAATCCCGCGTTGAAAGGCAAACCGCTTATCGTTGGAGGCGACAGAGACGATACGCGCGGCGTGGTTGCCACGGCTTCCTACGAGGCGCGCAAGTACGGCGTTCATTCAGCGATGCCGCTTACCCAAGCCAAGCGACTCTGTCCGCACGGCATTTTCGTGCGGGGCAGCTTCGAGCGTTACGAAGCGGCTTCCGAAGAGGTGCATGAGATTCTCGACACCGTCTCGCCCCTCGTGGAATCCGTTTCCATCGACGACGCCTATGTCGATGTTTCCGGTTCGCAGCGCCTCTTTGGCGGAGATGA
>Ga0315274_10012311_pt1 | contig 12203 bp, 14 predicted proteins | sample YL17G02_20_MG_FD_203700 | JGI IMG/M metagenome (GOLD analysis project Ga0315274, IMG submission 203700) | Sediment microbial communities from Yellowstone Lake, YNP, Wyoming, USA - YL17G02_20 | ecosystem: Environmental > Aquatic > Freshwater > Lake > Sediment | place: USA: Wyoming | collected... | reverse complement strand
TGCGATAAGGAAAGGAAGTGCCAGGCTTTGACGGTGGGTAAACCATGCCGATACGCGTTGAGATCCAGGCCTTCCATAGAGGCCTGCGGACTGGACATGGAGGCGATCGCTGGAAAGGCAGGCTGGAAGGACCTCGATCCGAGCGCATTTCTCATGGGCATGGTATTCGTCGCCTGATCGCAAAACCAGCGAGACCGGCAGGAGAAGAGGCTGGAGATGGAGAACACGATAGGTCGTAAAGTAGCGGGAAACAATGCCGCGATGCGGGAGTTGTGCGCCGTGGCCGGAAAGGGCGGCGCTGAAGAGGCCTTGATAATCCCTGCCAGCGACATCATCGTCGATCCGAGAGTGCGGTTCAAATGCATGATCGCGCCTTGTTACGAATCCGGGGTATGCGCCAACTGCCCCCCCTACGGATATTCGATAGAGGAAGTCCGCTCCAAGGTTTCCGGATACGAAAAGGCGGTTTTCTTCCGCGTCGCGGCGAAAGAGAGCGATATATCCTCGCCGGCTATTGCGCGGGGCATGGAAACAGGCGTTCTCGACGATAAGGGCGCATGCGCGATGGCGGGCGCCTATTACCTCCTCTGCTACCAGATCGTAGCGCTCATCGAGCGGCGAGCACGACAGCTGGGCTACCAGCCGCTGGGTTTTACCGCCGGCGATTGCAAAGAGGTGTTGTGTTTCTTCCATCCCGCCTGCAGGGCTATCAAGGACAGGAGAAAATGCAGGCACCCCGACCTGTCCAAGCCCTCCATGGAAGCGTCCGGCATGGATGTTTATGCCATGGCGGCCAACGTCGGATGGGATATTTACCCCATAGGGGGCAGCTGCCGGCCTGGCGACGTGCCCAGGGGGTCGATCTGTGGAATCGTGCTCGTATGCTGAACCGCACCTGTACGGCGAAAGGTAAGCCATGGGAATGATAAAGGAACTGTCGGCAAAGGCCAAGGCCGCCAGGAGGAGCAACTTCACCCTCAGGCAGCTGCCGGCGATGTGGCGGGGCAGGTCGACTTACCTGCGGATACTCAGGAACTTCAGGGAGTTGGAGGGTTCATGGTACGGGGGTTTTAGGAAGTTCGTGGACGTGTTCACCGGAGGAACATAGCCTCGTAAATGCTTTTCCGGCCCGGAACCTCCAGGTAAATCTTCTTTGGCCCGAGCTTGCGGATAACGGTCTTCGCTCCGCTACGAGGAGGATTGTTTCCAAATGTCCAGGATGATGTGCATGGGATCGGTCTGGTAGCTCAAGCGGTGCATCCTCTGGCCGTGCGTGTAGCAGATAATGCTGATTAATATCTTATATTATCCAGACCGCCCCCTCCTGTGGTCACCAATATATGGAAAGGCAATCGGACCTACTCAGACTCGAAATACTGCGGCCAAAGCTGGAATTTAATAAGGGTTGAAATATGCCAGTAATTCTGATATTCTGAATATCGGAGGTGTTAAGAATGAATAAAGACGAAGCCGTAAGGGTGGGGAAGCGCGGAACGGTCGTCATCCCGGCCTCTCTTCGCAAGGCCTATCATCTAGATGAGGGTTCCTTGCTAGTTGCCGAGCCATGTGAGGACGGGATCTTGCTTAGACCAGCCATGGTATACCCGGTTGAGATATACACGCCGGAGAGAAAGGCAGAGTTCTTCCTCAATAATGCCGTTACCAAAGATGATTACGCCTGGGCGGTGAAGCAGGTAAAGGCAATGGGCCTCGATCCCAAGCAGATACCCCATAAGAAGCCAGGTAAGTGAGATATGGATCGGCTGTTCCTGGACGCCAATATTTTTTTTTCTGTAGCCTACGGCAGCCCCTCGCTGAACCGTTTCTGGGACTTGGCCTCAGATAAGAAGGTGCTCTTGCTTACATCAGCTCATGCTATTGAGGAGGCAAGACGAAACCTGGAAGAGAACTCGCACTTAGATCGTCTGGAGAATCTCATACAAAGTACTGTTATCGTCCCGGAGCCGCCGGCCGATTTAACGTGTCCCATATCCCTTAACAAGAAAGACATCCCCGTATTTGTGGCAGCTTTATCATCCAAAGCCACTCACTTCATAACCGGCGACATCAAGCATTTCGGGGAATACTTCTCCAAGAGCATAGAAGGAATGATCGTTTGCACTCCTGGGGATTATCTCAGAGACAGGAGCTAGAAGTAATGCGAACGGGAGTTGCATATATGGGCAATGATCTCTGTGAGGATTATTCTGCGACCCCTCTCCTGTAGTCACCTGATTATGGTATTGAATTAATTAGCTCTGCAACCCTGTTCCTTGCTTTCTTTTAAGCTACATGACACTATGGCTGCGTATTTACACTTCTGAAAGAACGATGTTGGAGGGTCAAGTATCGGTTACTATATACTTGGAATACGTGCTCATCCCCTGGCTGCAGGAGACGGTGGACTACATCACCATGAATCTGGACGAGATGGACTCCTACCGCACCCAGTTGATGAAGATCAAGATGAGGATAGACCATGGAGACGATCGACATCGCAATACGCATCCGGGCGCCGATCGAACGGGCCTGGGAGCTTCTGAGTGACCAGGAGGGTTACACCTTTGCCAAGCAAGTCAGCAAAGCCGAGCTGCTCAAGGAGGGACGTGACGATAAGAACGGGGTTGGAGCGATACTGAGGATCCGGGCGATGGGAGCCACCATCGTTTGGGAGGTGGTCGGCTTCGACCCCCCACATCGTTTCGAGTACCGCATCACGAAATTCCCCCTTCCATTCCGCCACGATATCGGCACCGTGGAGTTGATCTCCCACGGCGACTGCACCGATGTCCGCTGGACGAGCCGATTCGAGGTGCCCGTTCCCCTGGCAGGTCGCATGATGGAGCTGATCATCTGCCGCGTTTTCGGTAAAGTACATCAAAGCACTCTGGAGCAGGCAAAGGTGATACTAGAGGCTTGATGCAACCATGCTCCCCCGTCTTGAGACCCATATGAACATAACTACAATCGCATAATATACGGGACCTATCACGTAGCACAGGTAAGGTTCCCAGAACGAAAGGAACCCTACCATGATCATCCCGGCTACAACGATCGTGAGGTAAAAATAGATCTCTCTCGCCGCATACCTCCTTGCCAGCAGCCGGACTCCCGCGATAAAGATGAAAGCGATCGAAGCGCCGAGGAAGGCGATCTTGAACGTTGCGCAGAGGGAAGCGAGGACCGGGTCAGACCACCCGCCAGGCGCTCCGCGCGTGAGCATCGAGAGGAGGAAGACGTTCTCCATGGCATCGAAGACCGCGGCAAGTACCGGGGCAAGGACAAAGAAAAAACCAACCTGTTGAAGCCTGCCCTCAAGCCTCCGTGCCAGCAGGAGAATGCATAACAGTGCGAACAGCCCGTAGACGAAAAGGTAGAGGTTGTCAACGTGGTGAGCATATATCTGGTGTTGAACGTTGGCAGGCCCCCATGCCGTGAAGATCTTGTCTATCGTTTTCGGAGTCCAGGCGAGCTCGAATTCCAGCACTCCGTATTGTGACGAAGCCCTCAGCGCTCGTTCGTTGAAGATAAAGAACAGCGTTAGAAAGATAAAGGGGATAAAGGATACGATGGCGACCAAGACCAAGGTGCTGTCCCTTGGAACCTGCTTTATCCTTTTAAAAGCGCTATTCCTCATTTCCAGGTACCTTCGGATGTCTACTCTACGTGCTCGTCCAGCACTGACTCCTCGCTTATTACCAGCTCAGTCTAATTTTCGCTCGTAATAATTATACAGCGCTGGATAGAATTATTGTTGGCACCCGCCGGGCCCTCTCCTGTGGTCACGCCCGATGAATGCTGACTATTTGTAGGCTTCTCCGCGTGGAAAGATAGCATAGACATACAGGGTCTTTGATTCTGCATGCGGGGTAAACAGGATCCTCCATTCGCCAACTCTCAGGCGCCAGTCTCCATGCAGTTCTCCAGTAAGCGCCCTAACGTCCTTGTGATGGAATGGGTTCTGAGCTTTTTCTAAATCGTAGAGCGCCTCTTTTATCCTTACCCTGGTCTTCTTATCAAGCTTGCGGTATTGTTTCTCCGCTGTGGGCTTGACCTCAATCTGCCAGCTCATCCAGGGCCTTTCCCTTTACGCCTTTCGCGACCTCTTCCTTCCCCTTCCGGATGACTTCCACCCATTCGGGCCTTGAAAGCAGTTCAAGGGTTTCACGGTGCCTATCGACATAGTCGTCGATGAGCTCGGTAAGGACATCCTTAATATTCCTTCTTTCCAGACTGGCAATCACTTTTAATTCATCACGCTTATCCTCGGGTATGCGTACCGTAACCGTTGACACTCGATCACCTCCCTTAGTCTACAAATCTACTAGTAGATTAATATATTTGTAGACTAATGTCAATAATCACTTTGCGTTACGTTCTAGTTCTCGACCCCCCTCCTGTAGTCACTAAATTATGGGAAGTTAGAATTTTTATTGGGCATCTGTAGAGATGACGAAGAACGCTTCTTCTGCTTTGCTTTACAAGAACTAAGTTATTGATAGAATCACTCCTAAGGGCAAAGTGTGTTTCCGCATAATCTCATAGAAGAGGGCAAATCTTTTTACAATGTCCATACGGGGGAGGGGAAGGCATGCCTACGTTGGAAGTACCAGGAGCTGAGATTAACTACGAGATAAGTGGATCGGGGGAACCCCTGCTAATGATCAGGGGTGTGGGTTCTCACCTCGGCTGGTGGAACTCCGACTTCAAGGCTGCCCTGCAAGATCGCTTCTCCTTGGTTCTCTACGACCATCGCGGAACGGGAGGAAGCGTGCATAAAGATGGGGAATACACCATACCCCTTATAGCCGATGACGCAGCCACCTTATTACAGGGACTAGGCATCGAGAAAGCCCACATTTTTGGAATCTCCTTGGGTGGCATGGTGGCGCAGGAGATAGTCCTCCGCCATCCGCAAGTTGTGAAAACCCTGGTACTTGGGTGCACCCATTGTGGCGGTGAAAGGGTAGTTTGGCCCTCACCGGAGGTAGTACAAATATTGCTCGCCAGAGCTCAGGAAGAATCCGGTGGCAAAGTGGGCCAGGCTTGGTTGGAGGCAGCATTCACTTCAGAGTTTGTGCAGGAGAATCCAAAGGTTATCGCCGGCTATACGGAAAAGGCGGCGGATCGTCCCACTTCCCCGGATATCTACCGCCTCCAGGCCATGGCGGCGGCCGCCTTCGATGCCTGGGAAAGACTCCCATCGATCACTGCTCCCACCTGGATCATGCATGGGGAGAGAGATGCCATGATACCTCCTGAAAATGCCTTCGTCCCGGAAAATCGTATCCCCTTCGCGCACTTAATACTCCTGCCAGGCATGGGCCATGACTTTACTGTCCAGAATCCCTTTTACTCAGCCTGGCTCCTCACAGGCATCCTATGCAAATCATGTTTCGGGGATGAGGGGCATGATGGTCAAGTCGTTAATATCGAATGAATTAACATAAGGATGGGTTCGAACCATCGTAGGCTGTGCCAACGGATTTACGGTCCATTGGCCCCTCCTGTGGTCACCATATTCTTACATTAGATTCTTAATTACATTGATACAAGAAAAGGCTTCTATGCAATCCGATCTCTACTGCTATTAGTATCGACTGCGGATTTTAAACTACGGTTACATATGGGTTACATGAATAGAACACCAGGAATATCCATTCCGGTGTCTCTATATATATGGTATATTTCATCTTCTGCCTGTCCGGGTTCGGAGAGTGGTTCCGAGCCGGGGATCATCATTTTCAATATCCAGGGACGCCCAGCTCCCCCAGGATATCTTTTGCCCCCTCCAGGCTCGGGTCTAACTCGACGGCTTTGATTAAATCCGCCTGGGCGTTTTCAGCTTGCCCTAATTTATAGTATGCCTTCCCGCGTCCAGAGTAAGAGTTTGCGTAGTCTGGATCCAGTTCGATGGCCTTGGTGTAGTCGGCGATGGCCTCTCCATACATCTCCAGTTCGTAGTAAGAATTACCCCGGTTATGATAAGCCGGGTCGTCAGCGGGATCCAACTTGATGGTTTGCGTGTAATCGGCGATGGCCTCCTGGTACATAGCCAGTTCGTAGTAAGAATTCCCCCGGTTGAAGCAAGCCAGCTCATGATCGGGGTCAAGCTTGACGGCCTCGCTGAAGTCGGTGATAGCCTCCGCATACTGGCGGAGTTGAAAGTGGGATTTACCCCTTGTGTAGTAAGCTGAAACACTTCCCGGATCCAGCTCGATGGCCTGATCACAATTGTAGAGTGCTTCCTCGTATCTTTCCTCCAAAATGAGGGATTCTGCCTCTTTTACGTATGCCACGGCCTTCAGCCGCTCCTGCTCTCCAACCTTTATGCCACCGTCCAGGACCACAAGCGACAGCACCAGGACCACCGCCGCGATAGCTACCAAGGCGATGAGAGCGATCAATATGGGAGTGCGGTGTCTCTTGAGGTATCCACGGGAAGCGACCGGGGAAGCAGCCTCGGCCGGTTGGGGCAGAGGAGGTTCGGCCTCTCCCGGCTCGGACTCCATGGTCAGCAGGAGTTGCCGCACGGTTATGAGCAGTTTCTGGATATGCTTTTCCATGGGAGGAGTCAGGGCATCCAGCCAGTGGGTGGCGCCCAGGAAGTACTCCAGGTTCGTTGAGGGGAGGACGTCGTCGATGCGGAAGGGGATGATGGGCATGCTCCTGTTGACGGCCCTCTCCGCCTCCCGCATGACATGCTGCGATAGGTTCGAGTTCTTGGAGAATACCAGGACCATAACGCGGCTTGCGTTAATAGCCCTGACGATGGCTTCCCCATAGCTTGTTCCGGGCAGCACATCCCTGGGGGCAATCCAGCAGCGGATCTTCTCCGCCTCCAGAGAGGCACATATGGCATCCGCTGTCATTTTGTCTCTTTCGCCCCTGTATGAATAACTGATGATCACGTCGTGGGCTATGCGCTTCGTGGCCGCCTCGGGGTCTCTTCCCGGCTCCGGCGGTGCAGGTTCCCTCTGCTCGACTCCCTCCTGGGGTATTGGCGCACCGCATCGCGTACAGAAACCGCTTCCGGGGTTAACTCCCTCACCGCACTTCTCACAGATTACGGTTTTTTTGTTCTCCATGCTTCCCTTCTCCCAGGTCGGACTTCGAGCTAGTACCCCGGAACTCCCAGTTCATGCAGTACCTCCTTCGCTTTCTCCAGGCTCGGGTCCAGCTCCACCGCCTTGATCAAGTCTGCTTTGGCGTTATCGGGCTGATCCATTTCATAATAATAAGTAAGACCACGGCTGTAATAAGCATGTGCATAGTTGGGGTCCAGCTCGATGGCCTTGGTGTAGTCGGCGATGGCCTCATCAAATTGCTCCAAATACCAGTAGGCCCCGGCCCGGTATGCATAAGCCTTGGCGTTGTCCGGGTCCACTTCAATGGCTGTAGTGCAGTCCGCTATGTCCTTTTCGCCTTGGCCTAGTTCGGTGTAGGCACTACCTCGCAGAAGATAGGCGTCGGTCATAGTGGGATCCAGCTCTATGGCCTTAGTGCAGTCAGCGATGGTCTCCTCGTATAGATCCAGTTCGTAGTAGTAATCAGATGCCCTGTTTAAATAGGCCGATGCATAGTCGGGGTCCAGCTCGATGGCCTTGCTGTAGTCGGCGATGGCCTCCTGATATTGCTCGAGTTCGTCGTAGGCGACGCCCCGGCTGTAATAGGCAGCTGCATAGTCGGGTTCCAGCTCGATGGCCTTGTTGAAGTCGGCGATGGCCAATTTAGCTCGGTCGGTGCGCCCGTAACAGATCCCTCTCGTTTCATAAGCCGAAGCATAACTAGGTTCCAGCTCGATGGCCTTGCTGCAGTCGGCTATTGCCTCCTGGTATTTGCCTAGTTCGCTGTAAGAGGAAGCCCGGCCTTCATAAGCACTGACATAGCCGGGGTCCAGTTCTATGGCCTTGTTGCAGTCTGCTATGGCCTGCTCGTATTGGCCCAGATTGAAGTGAGCTCTGGCCCTGGTGTTATAAGCAGAAGCATCATCGGGGTCCAGTTCTATGGCCTTGTCGCAGTCTGCTATAGCCTGCTCGTATTGTCCATCTTCAATCAGGGATTCCGCTCCTTTTACGTACACCTCAGCGCTTTCGCCGTCGCCCCCACAACCGGAAATCGCTAGTAATGCCAGCGCTGCAACTATCGATATTACAATTATCGTTTTCCATAAAAACCTGCTTGCGATAACGCTTTCTTTAAGGCCTCTTATTCCAGGTATTTCTAGGCGATGGGGCGCTTTGTCCTCATGTTTGCTATCCATAACAACCCCCTTCCAGGACACGATAAATAGGATCTATGTCCGAATCCTCATATAGGTATGAAGACAATGCGGAATGATTATCGGTGTGATACGGAGATAGTTATACCCGCACGAGGATGTAGAATCATTATTTCCCATATCCACATCCTGATGAGGATATATGACGATATATATACACGACATTCCCCATAGGCACCTCCTGATAACAATATTCTACCATCCCGTAGGCAAGCTGACACGTCCAAACCGCGGTTTCCTCCTTTCCCCTCGAAGATCCTGCCTGCCATGGTGTTGAAAACGCCCTCCGGAGCGATATCCGGGGAAGCTTGACCGCTCGAGGTATGTTGCATATGCAGTTACCTTTCGTTATCGATTGCCTAAGGTCAGATCGGTGGAGCTAATCGTGCCAAATGACTACCGAAATATGTATATACGGGGCTACAAGGCTGATTATGCAGCTGGGTGGGCAGAATCAAGCACTCTTCAGAAGCCAAAAAGCCCCAAGTTTGAGCGTCATGCTAGTCTCCCAATACGATGACGATGAGAACAAGGGATCCGCCCCCTTACTAACAACAGGACGCCTGGGATTGCATGATATAGCGCTATTGCGGCCCTCTCCTGTGGTCACCAGATTATGGCATTCCCTTCATGCATCACTATGAATGATAATTGCTAATCAGGATTGCAGATTCTACCGTTCGTTGATCCCGTCTCGGGTTTGAGCAATCATCCAACTGGATAGATAACAATTGGGTGCTATTTCATACCTCTCGTTTTTTGCCATTCACACACATTTAATCGGGGGTGATAAATGGGTTATTTAAGCATGTCTCTCATGTAAGAATGTGAGTCTATTTTGGAGGTGGAGGAAATGATAGTGATGGTCACGATGACTTATCCAACAACTTCGGCCGTCGAGATGGGGAAGGCGGGGGCGAAGAACTTCCAGGAACATCCCCTTCCAGGCTTTATGAAGCTGACTGGCCCCTATATTACGATTTGTGAAGAAGGATGCAAGGCTTACAACATTATCGAAATAGAAGAAGGGAAAGAGGACGAGGCCTTTAAGGTCATCAATACACGCATGGCTAATTACCTACCGGTTCCAGGCTTCAGGTCGAGGGAAGAGAGATTGCTGATTATGGGGGAAGCTTACCCTTTGATAGGCATGAAAGCACCTCAAGTCTAACCATAAAGGAAAGACCCCGGTTCCCCGAGGTCTTTGGAATGTGCGCCGGCTCTCTGAGGGCACAGAGGGCCGGGCTAGATGATTATGACAAATACCAAGGGCCGTGAATAATAGGTGAGAGTACCCCGCCAAGGTGAAAAGGCAGGGGGCGTTTCGATCTGCCCGCAGGAGGGTAGAATGCAGGCATCGGAAGCCGCATATGGGGAATCTCAAAGAATAGAATCGTTATATAGAAGGAGGAAGCCGTTGGGGGCTGCAGCAACCCCTTGTCGGCAGTATCCGGCCGCCATGGTGAACATTACCAATAGATGCACCCTGCGCTGCCGACACTGCTTTGTTTTCCGCCAGGCAAACCCCAATGATCCGGCGGGCGAGATGGATACACCGACCATGCTCGCCAAACTGGAGGAACTGCAAAAAAGCTATGATATCCATACCATGTTGTGGATGGGTGGAGAGCCCCTCCTTCGGCCCGATGTATTGCGGGAGGGAACGAGGCTTTTCGCCCGGAACCACGTCACTACCAACGGCACCCTGGATCTCATAGACCTGCCCCGCTGTATCTACGTCATCTCCCTAGACGGGCCACCGGAACTCAACGATGCCGTACGTGGAAAAGGCTCCTTTGAAAGGGTGATGAACACCCTTGGCAGGGTTCCAGACAGGTTCGATCCCACGGTCATGTGCCAATGCGTGGTAACGAAGGTAAACGAAGATGCCTTGGAGGATTTGGTTCATTTGCTTGAAGGGACGAGAGCGGAGGGTATGACCTTCTCTTTTTACGTCCCACCCCAAAACGACGATTCCGAGTTCACCTGGGGCTCGCTGCAGAGGCGCGACAAGGCGGTACGGGAGGCGATAAGGCTGAAGGACAGGTATCCCGGCTTCATCTGGAACAACCACCGCAGCCTGGAGTTGATGCTTTCGCAGAATTCAAAGGCGGTAACGGACGATTGCCCCTCCAAGAAGTACGTTTTACCTCTCTATCTCGAGGGTGATGAATTTGTCATTCCTTACTGCTGCTACGGAAACGATGTCGACTGTTCCCTCTGTGGGGCCTGGGTAGTCTTTTACACCGCCGCCAAGCTCGAACAAGCCGGTATGGCCGCTTTATATAGTCTTTGAAATATGGGGTAAATTATTGACGTGGCATCTAACGAAGAGCTGAGCCACATCCTCGAGAGAACGCCTACATGGCATCTCTTCCCCCCTCCTGTGGTCACTAGGAAATGGCATTTTTCTAATCATCACCTTGAGTATTGATTACCGATCAGGTCTGCACATTTCACATCGCGGAAGCGCAATCAATCGTTTCGCCACTCCTATATGAAATGTGAAGGCGCTGACCCCAGAGGTCTCGGTCCTGGCCCGGCAGGCGATATATTGCAGTGACAGCTCAAGCAGAAAAGGATAGATTAGAAAGGCGGCAGGCGCCATAAGAAACGGAGCGTTAATCATGGTCATTGTCCAAAGGATTGTACCCGGTCTGTATAAGATCCAGCTATCCATGCCCTACCAAATGAACCAGGTAAACGTCTATCTCCTTGAAGGGGCACCGCTTACCCTTATCGACACCGGCCCGGTGATGAAGGGGGTCGAGGAGGACCTCCACGAGGGGCTCAGGCGGACTGGGCATGCTCCCGCTGAGCTGCAACGGATCGTCATCACCCACAGCCATCCCGACCACATGGGGCTTGCCGCAAGGCTCAAGAAGGCGAGCGGGGCCGAACTAGTATGCCACCCGCTGGCGGTGCCGAAATTGAACGATTACCGGGAATCCGTGTTGAGCGAGAGGGAACAGTTGATCGAATTGAGCTCGATGCTCGGTCTCTCGCCCGACCTGATGCAGACCAACAGGTCCATGATGGACGGGTGGCTGGAGGTGACGGAGCCGACCGAGGTGGATGTAACCGTCGAGGGAGGGGAAGTCCTCGGGGGAGACCCCTTCAGGCTCGATGTCATGTACACGCCCGGCCATTGTATCGACCATATCGTCCTCTACATGCGGGAGTACCACATGATTCTCACCGGCGACCTCCTCCTGGACAAGATCACTCCCAACCCGGATGTCTACCTGTCCAGGATCGATGGCAAGATAAGCGGTCTACCCGATTTCCTGGAATCGCTCGCGGGGTTGAGGGACCTGCCGGTGATCCAGGCCCTTCCAGGCCACGGCAATTGCATCTCCGACTTCGCGGGGAGGATCGACGAGATGTTCATCCATCACGAGCAGCGCAAGCGCTACATCGTGGCCAACCTGAGGGGGCGCGAGATGACCGTGCTTGAGCTGGGCCTGGACCTCATCCACTTCGTCGAGGCCGAATTAAACTACATCAACATCTTTCTGGCCATGCGCGAGATACTGGGGCACCTGGTCATCCTGGAGGAAGAGGACAAGGTGGTCAGGGAAGTCCGCGAAGGCACCTATTATTATTCCGTCGAGGGGTCAGGTCCTGAATCTTGAATCTTGAGTCAAATTATGGAAGCTAATTCAAGATTCAAGACCTGACCCCATTTCCGCTCGATTCCGGCTGCCATCTTTTCCCCTCTAAAGGAAGTCGCCAAATGGGCAAAAACTCTGCCAGGATGGCAAAGTGCTATCCGCATTAATAATAGGAACAGTCTTAAGGATAGTGTGGATTTCGGGCTTTTTCCCAGAGATCTTCCAAAAGATAAAGCCGCATGTAAATGTAGTGGAGGGGGAGGGATCCGACCCCCCGGGGCCTCGCGACTCAACGGTTTTCAAGACCA
>Ga0315274_10012309_pt1 | contig 12204 bp, 9 predicted proteins | sample YL17G02_20_MG_FD_203700 | JGI IMG/M metagenome (GOLD analysis project Ga0315274, IMG submission 203700) | Sediment microbial communities from Yellowstone Lake, YNP, Wyoming, USA - YL17G02_20 | ecosystem: Environmental > Aquatic > Freshwater > Lake > Sediment | place: USA: Wyoming | collected... | reverse complement strand
CCTGGCTTCCTTCGCGACCACTCTCTCTCCAGGCGCACCCTTGGTCCTTACCCGGACGATGGTGGCCTCGAAACTCCCAGGGAATTCTCGTCTGAGTCTCGCGTAAACCTCGCCCGCCTCACTTTGCCGTCCGAGTTTGTCGAAGCAGATCCCCGCGCCATAAAGCGCGCAGGGCAGCCAGTTACTATTACTATGGGTTGTGACAACTTGCATGTACTCCGAGAGAGCCGCAGAGTAGTTTCCCTGGGTCCTCAGACAATCGCCGAGCGCTAGCGTCGCCAATTCAGCGAGCCCCGTCCCTGCATCATCAACCTTCACAGCCTCGAAGTGTTGTCTCGCCTTTGCAACGTCACCTGCTTCTTCCAACGCAAGACCCAACCAGTAAATCGCCCTGACCTGTTCTCTCTTTGGAGGCTTGAGATCTCTCACCTTCTGGAACTGTTTCGCCGCTCCCCTGTAGGTGCCGAGCGCGTAATAGTGAAGACCCAGCTCCATCTCCGCACGCCATCGGAGCGGGTGATGCGGAAAGCTTGACACAAAGCGGGTTAGCTGATTGCGGGCACGTTCTCCGTTCTCTTCACACAGGGCCTGTATGAGAAAGGCCTCACCCCTTACACTCTGATTCTCCGAACCTGCCAAGGCGGCCGCCTCTTCCCTGGCTTTGTCTCTCTCCCCTCTACCGAGCAGCTCCCATGCTTTAGAGAGTTCCTGAGCTCCGGCCTGGGACTGCAGCACAAGCAACAATCCTATTGAGAGAAAGACGATTCTCTTCAGCAAGAACCCTCCTATGACAGAAAACTCTCCCAGGCCTGGCATTTCGGACAACGCCACAGGACGTCCGCGGAACGATATCCGCACGTTGAACAGACGTAGTCCTCTGTTCTAGCGCCGATTACTTCAAGGAATTTCTTCATCTCCTCCATGGCCTCATCCGTATCACCCATCTCATAGAGAAACGCTATCAGACGCTGTCTGGCGAAAGCTGACGCCGGGTCGTACGCCACGACTTCCCTCAAAACGCGCACCGCCTCTTTAAGGTCTCCCTTCTTCTGGTGAAGGCTTGCCAGCTCGATGAGTGTCCTGACGTTCTTTGGGCTTTCCTTAAGGATGGCCTCGTACACTGTCACGATGTCGCTGAGGTTTCCGCGTTCGAAATAGGCCTTCTCAAGTCTCGCGAAGACGACATAGGCGATCTTGGGGAAGCGTGAGGCGACGAGTTCCCAGAGACTGATTGCTCTTCTCAGGTTGCCCTCCTCGAAGTATATGTCCCCCAGGTATAGAAGAGCCGGGACACATTCGCTGTCCAACCTGAGGGCGTCTTTGAAGTATCTTTTTGCCTCTTTCGGTTTGCCTCGCTTCAGAAAATCGTGGCCGATGTAGCTTTTATACAATCCCAAGAACGGGCGGCCTCTCTTTCCCTCGAGCTTCTCCAATTCTTCCTGCATCTCGTAGGCCTTGTCCCACTCTCTCTGTATCTCGTGGACTCGGGTCATCAGTTTCAACGGGAAGCTGCTCTGCTTGTTCATGGCCCTGATTTTCTGCGCGCACACGATTGCGTCCTGGTATTTCCCGCACGCAAGATTATCCTCTGCAAGGCTTCTATAAAGAGCCTCGAGCAGCGCCCGGTCCGAAATCGTCCTGACGGTAAGACCGCGATGTATTCTCAGCGCTTTGTCAATCTCTCCTCGTTTCCGCAACAAGTCACCGAGTCTGATGTACGCATCAATATTCTGCGTATCCTCACGAATCGCTTCTCTCAGGTTGCGCATTGCGCCTTCATCGTCACCCTCCAGAAGACAATTCAAGGCCCTGGCGTAGGTGGAGTGATTCGAAGAGGAAGCCGTGGGTTTCACTCTCTTGACCCGCCAGACGAGATAGGCCGCAATGGCGACGGCGAGGACGATTATTATGATTGGCACTTCTAGCCACATTTGTGAGGACTCCTTGGGTTCCTGTAACTGGCCTCTGTTCTCCTCTGTTGGCAAGAAACAGGGGCGCTCTGCTAAGACCGGGGCCGGGCTCTCATCGATCCTTACCGCCGCTCGACAGTAAGTCCTTGGTAGATTTGAGCCCCTGCTCACGCCGGAGCGTGACTTCCTCTGCCTCTGAGATCACGACTTCTGCTTCGGGGGTAATCCGTCTTCCCGGAGACCATCACTCCGACTTCAGGGTCATCTCATCCAGTGGTAGATTCCTGAGCGCGTTCAGTTCCTCAAGGAGTTTCTTGTTCTCCTTGCGCAATCTTGATGCCTCGCGGCGTACTTTGATATCATGCCCCAGCGATATGAAAAACCACACGAGCATCCCTACCACAAATGCTCCGAACAGCGCAAATATGGAAGGAACAGTGTACGTGTAAGCTTCCTGAGGAAAGAAGAACACAATATCAACTGTCTTACCCTGGTTCAACAGTGCAAACCCCAGAACCACAACAAAGACCACGAGCAAAAGAAACATCCTAACAAACCACAAGAAAATCACCTCCAGCCAGGCTAGCAGTGTGCGAGAGACCCAAGAAGGGAAACCCCCCTTGCAGCGTCAACCCTAACGTTCACAAGCTTGCCAACAAGTTCTCCAGGTCCACCGAGCTCTACCGTCCGATTACATCTTGTTCTGCCCAGAAGGAATCTCCGGTCTCCTTTCTTCTTCTCAGCTTCGACTAGTACTTCCATAACGTTACCGATAAGAGCGGCACTCTTTTCCGAAGACACACGACGCTCAATAGAGATTAGCTCGGAGAGCCTCCGCTCCTTCTCGATCTTCGGCACGTTGTCAATCATGGAGGCCGCGTCCGTACCGGGCCTGGGCGAAAACTTGAACATGAATGCCGAGTCAAACCCCAACTCCTCAACCAGTGCGCATGTTGTCTCGAAATCCTCAATCGTCTCTCCCGGAAAACCGACGATTATGTCCGTCGTAATGCTGACACCCGCGACGGCGCCTCTCGTAGCCGTGACTATCTCCCTGTATCTCTGGGCAGTGTACCCCCTGCGCATGCTATCAAGCACGCCGTCAGAACCTGATTGAAGGGGTAGGTGCAAATGCTCGCAGACGTTCTCCTCTCGCGCCATAGTCTCTATCACGGCCTCGGACATGTCCCGGGGATGCGACGTGGTAAACCTCACCCTCGAGTCCCCTGCCGTGTCGGACGTCATCGCAAGAAGCCTCGCGAAACTCACGTCTCCGTCACTGTATGCGTTCACATTCTGACCAATCAGTGTAATGTCTCTCACACCTCCGGCCACAAGCAACCTCACCTCTTCTAGTACTTCCTCGTGCGGCCTGCTCACCGCTGGACCTCTGACGACGGGCACGATACAGAAACTGCACGTATTGCTGCAGCCCTTCATTATGCTCACGAACGCCCTGAGCCTTGCGGCCGATCGCGCGCGCGAGACTGGAAATCGGAACCCGGAATCTCTCGACGTGTCCAGCGTCTTCGACCCGGTTACTCTCGATTTTTCAAAGGCCGGCAGCAGCGCAGAATAAGCGTCCGGACCAACTACAACGTCTACCCCGCGCCTCCTCAAGATTTCGGGACCCAGTCTTTGGGCCATGCAACCACAAACCGCAAGAACGGCCTTTGTTCTCTGACTGACACGACCGAGCTCGCCTATTCTGATCAAGGCCCTTTCTTCCGCATGTTGCCTCACGCTGCACGTGTTAACAAGGATAAAATCCGCCTCGTCGGGATTCGGAGTCTCCGAGAAGGAGTTCTCTCTAAGAATCTCCTCCAGCTTTCCGGAATCATACACGTTCATCTGGCAGCCATACGTCTCTATGTAGTATTTCACTCCGAATCTTTCCCTTTGCTCCGAATCCTTCCAGTTTCTGAGAGTTTTTCAACTTTCTCAGCAGCTCTCAGCCACCAGGGTATTCTTCTTTATTGCGGCGATTCTTACCGGGATCGCGTCCCTGACCTTCTTTCCCTCGGCTCTCACGAGCACCTTCAAGTAGTTCCCCGTGGTTCCCTTGAAAAGACTCGGCTCCACTTCCTCTTCAAGAACGGCCTCTGCAAAAGCCCCTACCTGAGACTCAACAAAAACAGACTTTTTTCTCATGCCCAGCTCTCTCAGGGCACGAGCTCTCGCCCTCTTCACGAAGCGACTGGGCTCCTGCTTCATGTAAGAAGCCTGCGTTCCCGGTCTTCTGGAAAATGGAAAAACGTGCAGATAGCTGAGCGGGAGCTCGTCGATCATCGCATACGTTCTTTCAAACGCCGTGTCGCTCTCGCCAGGAAAACCGACTATCACGTCGCTCCCAAAACATGCATTCGGAAACCGTGAGTGAATCATCCGAATCTTCTCGGCAAACTCTCCTGGCGAGTATGGTCTCTGCATGGCTTGGAGGATTTCTGGGGCGCCGCTCTGCATGGGCACGTGAAAATGTCTACACACTCTTTCCTCTTGAGCCACATATTGAATGAGTGAACTATCAATCTCACCCGGCTCAAGAGAGCTGAGACGAAACCTTACTCCGTCCGCGACTTTGACGAGAATTCTCAAGAGGCCTTCGAGGGAGTGGCCATTAGCCAGATCCTTCCCGTAACTCCCCACGCGTGCGCCGGTCAGGACAATCTCTCTAAAACCCAACGCCCGGAGAAGTTCTACCTGCTTTCGGATTAGTTCAGGCCGCTCGCTTCTACTCCTACCCCTGACCGAAGGTACCACGCAATAGCTGCAGAACCCGTCACATCCGTCTTGAATCTTTACGAGCGCCCTGGACCGTCGCTGAAAGGTGGGCACACAGCCAATGAGATTCTGCACCGAATCAGGCGAGCTCACCTCTATCCTGGTGCCCGCGCCCGCACACAAAGACTCTGCTAACAGGGGGAGCGAGGGTTTCTCGGCATTACCGGCAACAAGCCCCACTCCCCCGATGCGTGCAACCTCATCCGGAGCACGCTGGGCGTAGCATCCCGTAACCAGGATCAGTGCCCGCGGATTAGTACGCAGTATTCTCCTGACAAGCTGCCTCGCCTCACAGTCACTTCTTGCAGTCACGCTGCACGTGTTGACGATACAGACGTCCGCCATGAGCATGTCCGAGGTAAGCCCGTACCCGTTCGAGGCAAACCCTTCGGAGATGACCAGTGAATCATACTGGTTCAGCTTGCAGCCAAAAGTGCCAACGAGAACCCGTCTCATCCAGTCTCTCAGAGACCTCCGACCAGAGAACCTCGTCCAAATTTGCTCCCGATCACTCTGACGAGCTCGGGCCCGGTGTTCGAGACGAGCCCTCGCCCTGCGGCGTCTCCAAATCAGAATCGCGGGCAGACCCGGGTTCCGCAGTCTCTTCCGGAGACTCCTGAGGAGTCTCATCAGGAGTTTCATCAGGAGTTTCATCAGGAGTCTCATCAGCCATCACCCCTTCGACCGTCACCTCACCCTGCTCACCGGCCTCTTGAGATGGCTCGGTTTTCCCCGCATCTTCTGTCGACTCTGTGGCCGGCGGCTGACCGGTGGAAGCTTCTCTGGACGCGATCTTCCTTGACATATACTTGTTTCTAAATTCGTCCTGAGCTTCGAGAGGAAGCTCCGACAGATAAGCCCTCAAGCTTAGGACAATGCGGCGAGCCTCCGGATCAACCCGTATGACCTTCAGATCAAGCTCGTCTCCCATCTGGAAAACGTCCATAGGCTTCCTGATGTCTTCGATGCCCATCTGAGAGAAGGGCACGAATCCCTCTATCTCATCTCCCAAGTCTACAATGAGCCCCCTGTCCAGCAGCCGTACAATGGTCCCGCGGACGGTCAAGTTTAGAGGAAATTTCTCAACAAGATCCGACCACGGGTCTTCCGACACCTGCTTCAAACCAAGTGAAATACGACGATTGTCCTTGTCAATGTTGAGCACGATAACCTCGACCTTATCACCCTTCTTGAGAACCTCGCTTGCATGAGAGATTCTTCTGGTCCAGGACATGTCTGATATGTGAACAAGGCCGTCAATGCCTTCTTCGATCTCAACGAAGGCACCGAAATTGGTGAGATTTCTTACCTTTCCCCACAGCCTCGTGCCGACCGGGTACTTCTCGTCGAGAGTAAGCCAGGGATCTGGCTCCACTTGCTTCAAGCCAAGAGAGATTTTCTCGTTGTCCTTGTCAACTTTCAGTACGACGGCCTCTATCGTATCCCCGATGGCAAGAACCCGTGACGGGTGGCGGATGTGCCTGGTCCATGACATCTCCGAAACATGAATGAGACCCTCGATTCCCTTTTCCAACTCCACGAAGGCACCGTAGTCGGTAATGCTCACAACCTTGCCCCTCGCCTTGGAGCCCACCTTGTACTTATCCTCTACGTTCTCCCAAGGATAGGCAGTGAGCTGCTTAAACCCGAGGGATATTCGTTCCCTTTCGGGTTCAAAACTTAACACCTTGACCCTGATCTTGTCTCCTATTGCAAGCACTTCCGAAGGATGGCTCACTCTTCCCCACGACATGTCGGTCACGTGAAGAAGGCCGTCAATGCCTCCCAGATCCACAAAGGCACCGAAATCTGTGATGTTCTTCACGACACCGTCGCGAACCTGGTCCTTGGCAAGCTCCTTGAGTATGCTCGACTTCTGTCGCGCTCTCTCCTCCTCAAGAACTACTCTGCGAGAAACGACGATGTTCCTGCGGCGCTTGTTCAGCTTGATGATCTTGAACCGCAGCGTCTGACTGAAGAGCTGGTCTATGTTCTGTACCTGACGCAGAGCCACTTGAGAACCGGGCAGGAACGCCTCGACCCCAAAGAGGTCAACGACAAGGCCGCCCTTGATCTTTCGGAGCAACTTACCCTCGACAACCGTCCCGGTATCAGATGCGTCTTTGACGCGATCCCAGACCTTTGCGAAATCAGCCTTTTGTTTGGACAGCACGACCAGCCCGTCCTGATCTTCCATTTTCTCAAGGTAGACTTCGACTTCCATACCAGACTTCACGTTGTCACGGTCCGGAAACTCGGAGAGCGGTATCATCCCTTCTGACTTGAAGCCGACGTCCACGAGAACGTCTTCTCCCTCTATCCTTACAACAACGCCCCTTACGATTTCTCCTTCCGTTATGTCCTTCAGAGAGTCCTCATAGAGCGCGAGCATCTCGGGGGAGAGCTGCTTCTCATCGTCGTCATCCAATGCAGCGTCTCGCATAGCCCTCTTCGAACCATCGCGCGGTCGGCCCGCGTCCGTCGGGGGGCTTTCGCCCTCAGAGAGCTTTCTCTTCTCACCAACCTCCTTTCCAGCTTTGTGCTTTTCCTCCTCGACCGGGAGGCCTTCGTCAACCCTGTCTTCCACCATTACAATGATTCTCCCTTCTTCAGTGATTTTTTCTGGGCAACCGAGCCCCTGACGAAGCTCTCTTGTTTGGAGCTTCAATGGAAACTATCCAATCGGCCACTTCCCGGATGAGCCGATCGGGCGTTGAGGCGCCGCCGATCACGCCGACGTGAACGGCTCCCCTGAACCACTGGCGCTTAAGTTCGCCCGTGGTCTCGACCCAGTGAGTGCGCCTCACGCTCTTGCGACAGATGCCATAGAGCCTGGCAGTGTTAGCGCTATTTCTTCCGCCTACAACCACCATCACGTCCGCCTTACTTGCCAGCTCGACCGCTTCTGCATGACGCCGAGAAGTCGTCTCGCACGTGGTGTTGTGAACACGAAGCTCCTGAGTTCTGCCAAGAAGCGCGGCCACAACCCCTGAAAGAGTTTCAAATGACTGTGTAGTCTGAGCAACCACCCCCAATTTTCTGGTTTTCTCCAAACGTTCAGCTTCTTCCTCGGTACCTACGACGGACACCTTCCGTAAACCACCTGCAATTGCGTCCACCTCAGGATGGCCGCGGTCTCCCACGACGACGACCCGGTATCCTGCATTAGAGAGGAAAGAAGCAAGCTCCTGCGCCTTCTTTACAAAAGGACACGTCGCATCTATTACATTGACCCCCCGCATGTTCGCCTCCTCAAGCACACCGGCGGCGACCCCGTGACAGCGAATAAGTACCGTCCCTTTCTCAATCTCTGAAATGGCGCTCGCAACCCTGAGTCCTCTGCTCTCAAGGTCGCTCACGACCTGCGGGTTGTGAATCAGCTCTCCTAGAGTGTAGAAAGGTCCAGTCGACTCTTCAAGTGCTCTTTCTGCGAGTCTGATCGCCCTCTTCACTCCGAAGCAGAATCCCGAGCCGGGGGCAACCGTGACTCTTATTCGGGATCGACGTTCCGGGCCAGGCCGACGGTTTTTGGTCCTTGCCCCTTGCCGTCTCGCGGGTCGTCTACCGGAAATCCTTCCTTCACTGGAACTGCTTGAAAGCCTGCCTTTCCGAGGTTCGTGCTTCGCCGTCAACTTTCTTCTCACAACTCTACGCCTCGCTCTCGAGTCTCGCCTTGAGCTCGGCGATTCTCCTCATTACCTCATCACCAACCGCCCTGTAGAGCTTCTTGTTTGCGCTGCCCTGCTCGTCTCGCGGAGGAAAGTAAGGTTCACCGAAAACGATGTTGATGTGCGTCAGTCTGAGTATGGCTCTTTTGATCGTATCTGAACCCTCGATATATGCAGGCAGTACGGGCGCTCCAGCTTTGACCGAAAGTAGCCCAACGCCCGGCAAAGCCGGCTTGAGAGCGCCGTCTCTCACTCGTCCTCCCTCGGGAAACATCACAAGACCCTTCCCGAGAAAGATCGCCTCCAGAGCCGTCTTCACCCCTCTGGGATCGACAAGCCCTCTACGTATCGGGATCGCATTCAGACTTCTAATAAGCCAGGCGAACACTCTGTTCTTGAACAGCTCCTCCTTTGCAAGAAAATACACTTCCCTGGGAATCGCATCTCCGATCAAAGGCGCATCCCAGAAGGAAATGTGGTTACAGGCAACGATAAAACCACCTTCTTTGGGAATGAATTCTTTGCCCCGTATTCTTCTAACTAAAAGAACAGTGAACAGCGCGTTGGTCACGTGCCACGCAGCCCTGTATCCCCTTCTCATCGACGCCTACCATCCGTGCTACATCAACTGGAGACCGCTGCGACCAGAGGCCGCGCCTGGCGCCATACCAAGCGGCACCCACCGCCAGGGGGGTCAACGACTCTCGGCCGCGAGCACCTTCTTAGCCTCTTTCAGAACCTCCTCCACCTGCTCCTCAATCGTAAGCCTTGTAGTGTCTACTATCACCGCGTCTTGCGCAATCTCAAGGGGCGAGTGCGCTCGCGTCATGTCCCTGTGGTCTCGCGTCTCAAGCTCTCTCAGGACTTCCTCGCGAGACTTGCCCTGCTCCGTGCCTTTCTGTTCCAGCCATCTCCGTTTCGACCTCTCCTCAGAAGTCGCATCAAGGTAGATCTTAAGATCGGCGTCCGGCAAAACAACCGTGCCGATGTCCCTTCCCTCCATAACGACTCCGCCGCCTCCCGCGAGTTTCCTCTGCCTCGCCACCAGCCAGTGTCTCACCTGAGGCAAGGCGGCAATCTCGGAGGACTTAAGGCTCACCTCGCCTTCCCTTATCTCGTCCGTCACGTCAGTTCCATCAAGCAAGACGCGAAACGACCCTGACCTCACCACGCAGTCGACTGTTGTCCGCGCGAGCAAGGCCTCGACCTCGTGCGCATCCCCCGATCGTACTCTCTCCTTCATGGTTTTCAACGCAAGCGCGCGGTACATGGCGCCGGTGTCAACGTGAAGATACCCCAACCTCTGCGCGACTGCCTTGGCCGTAGTGCTCTTTCCCGAGGCCGAAGGACCGTCTACGGCAATGACCAGTTTTCTTTGAGACGCGGTCATGATTGCGTCCACCTGCCCATTGCCGCAACGCGCGCAGCTCCGAGTTGCAGAGAAAATCCTGTGCCGAGCCGCAGAAAACAGCCTGCGATGTACGAGAGCGCAACTATGCAAGAGTACCCAACGCCGCGTGAGACTTCTAGGATGTCTGAGGGTGATATTCCGCAGAAAGTGTGAGGAAGGAGAGCGGCTCTTTTCAATCCCCCGAGAGGGAGGAAAGCTGACAGAAACGTCGCGCAGATTGCGGCAGCGACTGAACCAGGGGCTTACGAGAAAACCCAGAGAATGTCGGCGCAGCCTTGTACATATGTTCGAGGAATGATGGCGCGATCAAGAAAGGCTAGAGTATCTCGACACGAGCCTCGCGACCCCGTGTTTCCGCCTTCTTGCGCTTTTTCCCTCTCAACACCTCCTTCAGGCCCTCTACGAGCCTCTCGTTTTCTCTTTGAGTTCCCACGGTTATCCTTGCGAAACTTGCCGGGAGCCCGAGCCCCAGGGCTCTTAAGATGAGCGCCTTGCGCTCAAGTTCTGCGCACGCCTCTCGCGCATCGGTCTTCAAGTCAACGGCCATGAAATTGGCGTGAGACTCGACTACCCCTAGCCCCATGCGCGTGAACTCCTCTCCCAAAAATTGCATTCCTTCAGAATTCACTTTAAGACTTCTGGATATTTGCTTGTCATCATTAAGGCTAGCCAATGCGGCAACTTGCCCGAGACACGTAGCAGTGAATGGTATCGACACGGCGTTCAACAGAGATATCATTTCTTGCGAAGCGAGTCCGTAGCCCACGCGCAACCCAGCCAGAGCGTAAACCTTGGAGAATGTTCTCAGAACTATGACCAACTTCCCTTCTCTCAGATACTCCATTGCGTCGGGGTATTCGTTGTGCCCCGCGTACTCGTGATAAGCCTCGTCAAACACGACAACAACGTTCTCGGGAATCTTGCTAAAGAACTCCTTGACTTCGGACTTGGTGACAATCGTCCCGGTAGGATTGTTTGGATTGCAGATGAATACAACTTTGGTTTTCGGCGACACGGCCCTGGCCATTGCGGAGAGATCGTGCCTGTAATCTTTGAGAGGCACTGCTACTGTCCTGGCCCCCATGAGCTCGATACAGATCGGGTACATGAGAAAAGACGGATCCGCAATGACGGCCTCGTCGCCTGGCCCCAGAAACAGGTGACAGATGAGCTCTATGATCTGAGTCGTCCCGTTCCCCACGATGAACTGCTCCATGGGGAACCCGAAACGCTCACCGAGCCTCTCCCTGAGAAAATATGAGCTACTGTCGGGGTATCTGTTCAGGAGGTGATTACTCTCTCTGAGCGCTTTTAGCGCCAGAGGAGAAGGCCCGAGCGGGTTCTCATTGGAGGCGAATTTGAGGGCGTTCTTAACGCCCAGTTGTCTCTCAAGAATCTCAACGGGTTTGCCGGGAATATAGGGTCGTAGTTTGTAAACGTTCTCCTTCACCAGATCCTTCAAGGTGATGCTCAAACGTGACTCCTTTCCAGGGCAAACCTGCAGGTGCATCGCTCAATACTGGGCACAAACAAAATGACTCTACTACAACGAGGGGCCGCGGGCAAGCGGATTTTTCGCCGGTTCCTGGTCCTCGGGCACGCCGTACATCTGATCCGCGGTCAGACTAGCACGTCTTCCTACATCGCTCGCAGGCGGGCGACGCGCTCCTCGATCGGTGGGTGTGTACTGAACAGCGACTTGGAGCGTTTCTCCAACGGTTTGATTGGATTCACGATGTAGAGATGCTGCGTGGCCCGGTTTGCCACCTCCAGCACCTCAGTGTCGTGCGCGATCTTCTCAAGCGCTGACGCAAGGCCCTCAGGATAACGAGTCAGCTTGGCAGCCGAGGCGTCCGCCAGGTACTCCCGCTCGCGCGAGACCGCGAGCTGCAGGAGTTTCGCGAAAATCGGAGCAAGAATGGCGAAAACAAGCGCGATGAGCAAGACGATCCCTCCACCCCGACCTCCACCGACCTTCCTCCGCCTGCCACCGCCCCAAAACGTGCCCCTGAGGAAGAAGTCGCTCACGAGAGCGATTGATCCCACGAGTATTCCGACCATCGTGGCGAAGAGAATGTCCCGGTTGCCCACGTGTGACATCTCGTGCGCCATGACCCCCTGAAGTTCGTCCCGTCTGAGTTTCTGCATGAGGCCGGTCGTTATGGCAACGGACGCGTGCTGAACGTCTCTCCCCGTCGCAAAGGCGTTCGGGGCTGTGTCCTCGATCACGTACACGGCCGGCATCGGTAGCCCTCCGGCAATCGTGAGCTCCTCAACGACGTTAAAGAGCTGCGGATAATCCTTCTTCTCGATTCTCCGGGCCTTGCTCATGGTTAGGATTGCCTTGTCGCCGCTGTAGTACGCCGCGAGAGATGCCACCAGTGCAATCACGGCGGCCAGTACAATCCCAGTGTAGCCGTTTCCCCAGTATGCC
>Ga0315274_10012308_pt1 | contig 12205 bp, 10 predicted proteins | sample YL17G02_20_MG_FD_203700 | JGI IMG/M metagenome (GOLD analysis project Ga0315274, IMG submission 203700) | Sediment microbial communities from Yellowstone Lake, YNP, Wyoming, USA - YL17G02_20 | ecosystem: Environmental > Aquatic > Freshwater > Lake > Sediment | place: USA: Wyoming | collected... | reverse complement strand
CGCGCGGATCCAGCGGCGGGCAGAGCCGCATCTTAACCTCGCCGGGTATAGGGGCTTTCGCCATTACGACCAGGGTTCTGCGCATAAGTTCAGTCGCCAGTCCGCCTGAGGCGTGATTGCCAGTCGTCAGTGGGTTGCACGGTTCGCTGACCACTGGCGACTGACCACTATGATGGTGCTCCGCCGATGACGTCCTCAAGGACGACAGCCAGATCCTCGCTCCCCCCTACGGGCTCGCGGCAGACGTTCTGAATACATACGTAGGCGACAGGCTCCTCGCCGGCTTTGTATGTCTGCTCTCCGATGGTCAAGGGATCCTCAGCCGGATCGAGAACCTGCACCAACTTCTGAGGCTCATAGGCATGGAGGCCGGTTTCGAGCATCTCCTGGGTCTTCTCGTCATCCCGGTCTCCCACGACTACTATGCGCATCGGGGAACTCGTGAACAGGTCGAGCGCCAGGGCATATCCCGCACCGATGATGCTTTCCACGATATTCGGGTAGGCAATCGCCCTCAGCGTCCGTTCGGCAAGCTCTCGATAGGTATGACCGCCCATCAGGTGGTGCAACTGCGTGAGGAGCCGGATCGCCGCGACATTTTCGTCGAACGGCTTGTGCCGATCCAGCAACTCGCCCCTGGCGCGTGGATCGAATGTCTGGAAGTAGAAACCGCCATCCACCACATCCTGAAGCTGCGCGGCCATGAAGCCGACCAGCGTCTCGGCGTTGGCGAGATACCTTCGGAGGCCGGAGGTCTGATATGCATCTACGAGCGCCTGTGCGAAATAGACCTGGTCTGAAAGCACGCCGAACAGCCTCGCCTGATCGTCGAAGTAATGACACATGCGCCCATCGCACATATTCTCATCAAGAATACGATCAACCGTCTTGAGCGCAAAGTCGCGCGCATGCCTGTCCCCCGTCGCGTGATACAGGTGGAAGTAGGCAGACGCCATCATCCCATTCCAATCCGCGTAGACCGTCTCGTCCACGTAGGGCACTCCTATCGCCAGCCGCTCCTCCTCGCTTTTGGGGAAGTACTCCTCCCCCGGCACGAGCTTGGCGTTCGAATCGTAGCTGCCGACATCCGCATCCTGGCTGCCATAGAAGCCGCCGTTCTCCTGATCGGATAGGAATCGGGTGACGTATGCCTCAAGCCCGGCTGCGACCTCGCCGTACTTATCGTCGCCGGTGACCTGATATGCCTCCAGATAGTTGTCCAGCGCGCCCGCCTGCACGTAAAGCATCTTTTCGTAATGAGGCCGCGTCCAGTCCGCGCTCACAGAGTAACGGTAGAACCCGCCCCAGACGTTGTCGTATATGCCCATCATGCCTTCCAGCGTCTTGCGCGCAATCTCCAGCATGCCCCGATCGCCGGTCTTCCGATACCGGAGGAAGGCAAGGCGCACGGCATCCGGATATGGAAACTTCGGCTCAGCGCCGAACCCGCCGTGCACCGTGTCGAAAGCCTGCTTAATAGCCGCTGCAACGGACTCGACGACCTGGCCGTCCAGCTTGCCGGCCGCGAGCTCGGCCTGCGTGCGCTCGTACTCGGCCTCCGCCGCCATGCTTGTAACATGCATCGTCACGACGGGTTTCTGCTCGTGATAGAGCATGTCCACCTCGCGCAGCTTGTTCAGCATGGCTTCCTGCGGGATGAAGGTTGTCCCGGTCAGGATCCTGGCATCCGGGAGCAGAAAAGCCGTGGTGGGCCAACCCCCGAGGAGATACCGGTCCTGGATGTCCGGCCTCTTATCAGCGTCAACCCTGATTGGGACAAATCTCTCGTTGAGTAGCTCGATGACCCGAGGGTTCGTGTATGTAGTCCGATCCATGAGGTGGCACCAGTGGCACCAGGACGCCGTTATATCGAGGAGGACGAGCTTGTCCTCCCTTTTTGCCTGCTCGAAAGCCTCATCGCCCCACTCACGCCATTTGACCTCGGAAGAGCGGTTGCTGGTCATTGCTGCAAACCTCCGCAGGCGAATCATTCGGTTTCAAGTTTCAGGTTGGCGCGGGAACCTGGAACAAGAAGGGAGCTTCTACATTCCCACACCGGCCTGATATAGTTTGTATCCCACGGATGGGGCAACTCAAACACGACGCGGAGACGAGGCGAGAGGGAGACAGGGCGAATGGGGATTCGGAGATTCAGAACTGCAGATTGCAATTAAAGCTGCCGTCCGCCGCGGCGGACTGCGGCCAGCATCCAGAGCCACGCGTTACGCATTACGCAATACGTCTCACGCATCACGATTAACGAGTAGGATTCACGAGTACGAGTTCCCTGGACCCCTCACGCGCTACATGTACACGAGGACTCGGAGGGCGCCGTCCTTCCGGTCGCGGGCGAGCTGGAAGGCTTTGTCCAGTTGTTCCAGAGGGAAGCGGTGGGTGATATAGGATGCCACATCCGCCCTGCCTTCCTGCACGAGCCGGATCGCGCGGCGGAGCGTGTCCTTGCTTCGCCGGAGCAAGCGAATCGTGAGGCCCTTGCGCCGAACGGCGCCGGCCCCCAGGACGATGCGGTCGTCACTCGGAATGCCGCCCAGGATCACAAGCCCACCCGGTCGAACCATTTCAGTGGCCTGGAAAACGGCTTCGTTCTCGCCGGCAGCCTCGAAGACGATTTCCAGTCCCCGGCCGCCGGTCGCCTGCCCCACGGCATCCACGACCTTCGGGTCACGGGCGTCGAGGGTTCGCGCCGCACCCAGACGACGTGCGAGTTCCAGCCGCTCGGGGATGGGATCGGTCACGAAGGTCTCGCCGCATCCGGCGGCCCGGGCGGCTTGCAGAATGGATAGGCCGATTGCACCGACCCCCAGAACTCCGATGGTCTTCCCCCGAACATCCCCCGCGATATCAATCGCATATACGCCGATCGCGAGCGGCTCAAGCATCGCCGCCTCGCCAATGCTCATCGAATCGGGTATCGGCTCCACAAGCCGCGCAGGCCAGCTCAGGAACTCGCGGAAGGCTCCGTCAGTCGGGGGCGTGCCGCAGAATCTCACATTTGGGCAGATGTTGTATCCCCCTTCGGCGCAAATATCGCACCGATAGCAGGGGATGCCGGGCTCGACGGCCACCCTGTCGCCGGCCTTCACATTCGTCACCCCGGGGCCGACCTCGGCAATGACCCCGGCGAATTCGTGGCCGAGGATGAGCGGCTCGGTCATGACCGCATCGCCGATGTGCCCGTTCTCGTACCAGTGGACGTCGGACGCGCAGATTCCGACCTCCTTCACCTGAATAAGGACCTCGCCCGGCCCGGCGACCGGTCTTTCCATCTCGACCAGGCGGAAATCGCCCCGGGCATACAGCTTCACCGCTCGCACGAGTTACTCCTTATAACAAAAACGTGATGTGTGAAGGATTCTGTCTTGTACGCATCACGCCTAAGATGTTCTACGAGAGTGCGCCTCATGCCTTTGTTTTTCTTGGAGGCGAGCGCATTCTCTGATGAGGCCGAAGCAGGGGCTTTATTCGGGAGCTGCCAGGACAGCGCAAAGAATCAACCATCCGGGAGATCGTCGGTGGAGGATAGCATTTTGAATATCGTATCCAGGCCGGAAATCCGGAAGACCCTCAGCACCGTTCCCCTCGCGCCGCAAATGCTCAGCCGGACGCGCTCCTCGGCGGACCCACGCGCTTTGATCAATGCTTTTATGCCCTCGGAATCCAAATAGGAGCAATTCTCCAGATCAATTGCGAGGCTAGTGCTTCCGGCGGCGATGATTTGCTGAAGGCAATCGTCAAGACGTGGGGCAGTATAGACATCAAGGTCACCGAGGACTCTGACAATTGAGATATTACCTCGACGGTCTACATCTAGTGTAAAGCACATTGAGTACCCCCGTGTCCGCTCAGGTATTAACGCCATCCGTGGCATGCCGGACGACGCGAGGGCTACTACTCCTACAGGTTAGCAACAAATAGCAAAGATGTCAAGGGTAATTTTCTGCCAGAAGCTAGTAATTAGCAGCCCGTAAATGCAAGCGGGGATAGGTATGCGTCGGTGTCAGCCGTGGCACACGCCGCACCGCCTGCATCTGCCGACTATACAGGCGGGGGTGGGAGCCGCGCTCATCGCACGCTCGTACTCTTGCCAAAGATATCGCTTCCTGATGCCGAGGTCAAGGTGGTCCCACGGGAGCACTTCGCCTTTATGCCTGGGCCTCTGGGCATAGAAAGCCGGATCAACGCCGCTCCGCCTGAACGCCGCCCGCCAACTGATTCTCTCCCGATTCAGCATAACCAGGGCATCCTGCAGCTGGCGGTCGCCTCTCGCGAGCACTCCCTGCACCACCGCTTCCCGCGCGCTCTCACCGGCGACCTCAACAGACCTGACGGGCGCGAGAGCCCGACGAACGCCGGATATCTTGTCCGCCAACCGCTTTTCGGCCTCCATCGGAGCCCACTGAAACGGCGTCCACGGCTTCGGCACAAAGCAGCTTACGGACACTATGAGCTTCTCCCACGCGAACATCCCGGCGATGCGCGATACCAGGTAAGGAATACCCGCCAAGTCCTCGGCAGTCTCGGTCGGGAGACCAACCATAAAGTACAGCTTCAGCCTGCGAAATCCCCCATCCCATGCCGTCGCTGCAGCGCCAAGTATCTCGTCGTCGGACATTGCTTTGTTGATCGTCAATCGAAGTCTGCTGCTTCCGGCCTCGGGCGCCATCGTCAGCGTCTCATGGCCTCCCTTATGGAGCGCCTCGACGATGTCACGGTTGAGCGTATCGGCGCGGGTGGAGGATATGGAAAAGAGCCTGCCGCGCTCAACCAGGGAACGGCAGATCAGCAGAGAGCTGGGGTGATCGAATACCGACGCGCTGAGCAGACCTATCCTTGGGTTTTCGACAGGACGCTCGACGGCTTTCTCCTCCATCCTGCGTATGCCGCCAAGCACAGCGCCCGGCGGCCTGGCCCTCGGAGGCAGGAACGCGTAACCCGCCATACAAAAGCGACACTGGCGTCCACAACCCCTGGCAACCTCCGCCAGCACCATATTGGAGAATTCCGTCTCCGGCGTGAGTATCGCAGTCGTCGCGGGATATGGCTCGAGCACCGGCGCCCAGCGCCGCCGCACCTTCTCAGAAACCCCGTGAGTTGCCCTGACCCGCCGTATGGCGCCGTCCTCGTTGTATTCAGGCTCGTAGAAGCGGGGAACGTACACGCCGCCCAATTCCGCCGATTTCAGGAGCAACTCCATCCGGTCGCTGCGCTGGTGATCCACCAGCACGCGAACCAATTCCGGCAAAACTTCCTCCGCCTCGCCGATCACGAAGGCATCCACGAACGGGGACATCGTCTCGGGATTGAAGGTCGCCGCCGGCCCACCGGCTATGACGAGGGGGGAACCCTTCCGGGCCGAGCGCTGGCTGGCGGTCTCTTCGAGGCCGGAGAGGGTGAGGATCTTCAGCGCGTTGACATAATCGAGCTCGTAGGAGAGCGAGAAGGCGAGGACATCGAAGCTGCGCACCCGCGCCTGGGACTCCATGGTGAGGAGGGGCGATCCGGAGCGCTCCAACTCCTCGAGATCGGGCAGGTCGGGCAGAAAGACGCGCTCGCAGACAACCTCATCGTGGTCGTTCAGCAGCCTGTAGACCATCTGAAACCCCAGGTTCGACATGCCTACGTAATACGTATTCGGAAATGCCAATGCGAACCTGAGCCTGCCCGCGTGAGATTTGTAGATTGTGCCGATCTCCCTGTCCAGACGCCCCCTGATTTTCTCGATCAGCCGCCGCGCCGCCATATATCTCCTGCAAAACAAATGAGCAAACCCGTCTCCGGCGGCCAGATCCCAGTCGCTAGAGGAAAGAAGACCGATCGGTCACAGCATGTCCATCCAGCAACTACGAACCGACCATCAGAGACGCAGTTTGCTCAGTTTTTACCCGTCGTGGAACGATCTGCCGTTATCTGCGCCGCAGGAACGCCGGAATGTCCAGTTCCTCGGCCACTCCGTTCACCGGAATTCGCTCCCGCGCCGCCATGCGATCCGTTCTGACGCCGCGGCCGCCGTCGAACCCGGTGGCGAGGACCGTCACCTGAATGCCTCCGTCGAACCGGTCATCAATAACCGTGCCGAAGATGATGTTCGCCTCGCGCTCGTCCGTGGCCTTGAAGATAACATCTGCGGCCTCGTAAACCTCCGCAAGCGTCAGGTCCGAGCCGCCGGTGATGTTCATCAGCACGCCCCTTGCCCCATCAATGGTGGTTTCGAGGAGCGGGCTAGAGATGGCGGCCTGGGCAGCCTCCACCGCTCTGTGCTCGCCTGTGGCATAACCTATGCCCATGAGCGCAGACCCGGCATCCGCCATAATAGCTTTCACATCGGCGAAGTCCACATTGATCATGCCGGGGATGGTGATTATGTCGGAAATCCCTTGAACTCCTTGCCTAAGCACGTCGTCCGCCATCCTGAAGGCTTCCAGCAGGGTGGACTTCTTCTCCGTGACGCTGAGCAAGCGGTCGTTCGGGATGACGACAATCGTGTCCACCTTGTCCCGCAGGGATTCGATCCCCTCTTCCGCTATCCTGGCTCGCCTAGGCCCCTCGAAGCTGAACGGCTTGGTAACGACTCCCACCGTCAAGGCTCCCAGCTCGCGAGACATTTGAGCGACGACGGGTGCTGCGCCCGTGCCGGTGCCGCCGCCCATACCGGAAGTAATGAACACCATGTCTGCGCCTTCGAGTACCTTCTTTATGTCCTGCTTGCTTTCTTCAGCCGCGTTGCGCCCGATCTCGGGATCGCCGCCGGCTCCCAGGCCCTTCGTCAGGCTTTGTCCGAGCTGCAACTTTTCCTCGGCAGACGATGCGCTCAGGACCTGAAGGTCGGTGTTCATCGCCAGGAAGCCAACGCCGGACACGCCGCATTCTATCATCCGGTTGACCGCGTTGGTGCCTCCTCCGCCGATGCCCACAACCTTGATTGCTGCACCGTGGTCGTAACCACCTGCCTGTGCCATTTGCTATGCCCCCCTTTTCTTTTTCAAGAACTGTAAATCTAATCTCCGCCGATTCTTGCAAATAGCTCTTTAACCCTTTTCACTATGTTGAGCAGAAAAACGCCGTCGTCGCCATCCGACATCCGCCCTGCATAGTGCCGAATCCAGAAGAGAACGAGGCCCACAGCCGTCGAACACGATGGACTGCTGACCGCGTCCACGAGGCCGGCCACGCCGCCCGGTATGCCCACGCGGGCGGGCAGACCTGTCGCGCTCGATGCAAGCTCCGGCAGCCCTTCGAGCTGCGAACCTCCGCCTGTCAGCACCAGCCCCGCGGGTATGCGCTCCTCGCATCCCGCCTTATCCACCTGCTCCATAACGAGCTGGCAAATCTCGGACATCCTGGGCTCGATTATCTCCGCCAGCACTCTCTTCGGAAGCTGTCTGGGCTTCGTACTTCCCAGGCTTGTGACCTCGAATGCTTCCAGCCCGTCATCCCCATCGAGGAATGCGCAGCCATGTTCGAGCTTGACGCGCTCCGCCTCCTCGATGGCAGCATGCAGGCCGATGGCGATGTCCCTCGTGACATGATTGCCGCCAGCCGGGACCGCCGCCGAGTAATAGATCTGGCCGTCTACGTAGATAGCCACATCGCTGGTCCCGCCGCCGATATCCACCAAGGCTACCCCCAGATCCTTCTCTGCGGGAAGCAGCACGCTCTCACCGGTAGCTATGGGCTCGAGGATCGTTGCCTCGACCGACAGGCCAGCCATATGCACACATTTTACCACATTCTGGATAAAGCTGGAAAGCCCCGTAACGATATGAGTTTCGACCTCCAGCCGGTCGCCGTGCATTCCGACGGGAGATCGCACTCCAACCTGGCCATCCACGGAGTACCAGCGCGGAATCGCGTGTAGTATCTCGCGATCCGGCGGGAGGACGATGACCTTTGCCGAATCGAGCAAGCGGTCAACATCGCTTGGCGAGACCTCGCCCGCCGGGTGAGTGATCGCAACCACGCTGCGGCTGTTCAAAGAGGCGATGTGCTCCCCGGTAACGCCGACCAGCACCGAATGCACTTCCGCGCCCGCCATTCTCTCGGCCTTATCAACAGCATCCCGGATGGCGGTGGTCGTTGACTCCAGGTCAACTACGACGCCCTTTCTCAGGCCAGTGCACGGGCTGATGCCCACCCCGATGACCCTCGGCTGGCTATCCGATCCGACGTCCGCAACAACGGCGCAGACCTTTGTGGTTCCCACGTCAAGACCGGTTATAAGATGAGCGTGTGCCACGCCGCATACCCGCCTATGATTCCTTCTTGGACAAAGCTATCCTGGTTAGCCAATACCGCCGAATGAGAGACAGGTTCAGGAACACCCTGCCGCCGATCACCACGACGGCGGCCAGGAAGAGATCAACGCCCACCTGCTCTCCGATATAGGCCAAGAGCACAGCAAGCAGTGTGTTCACCAGGAAGCCGGATATGAAGATGTCGGTCTGGAACTTATCCTCTATGCCGGCGCGTATCCCGCCTATTATAGCATCCAGGCCGGCCAGGGTTGCAAGTGATAGATAGCTCGCAAAACCTGCCGGCACCGTGACATCCATGAAATAGATGGCGATGAAACCTGCGATGAGTCCAATTAACGGGAGCAAAACCATCAGCGTTTCCTTTCCGAGTTTAACGGCCCTGCATACAGGAACAGGGAACTGGTATTTCCTGAGTAGGCTGGGACAACCACGTGGTCTTTCCGTTTTATCTTCACCATCTGCGACGCAAGCCCCTCGATGGGACGCCAATTGTCAAGTATCCCGTTGGGCATCTTCAGGCCGGCTTCCAATGTATTCGGGGGGCCGATCGCCGTTATGGTGAAGGGGGAGGCCATATCAACGTGGTTGATTTGCAACGACCCTCCGACGCAGCGTATGGCAGTTGAAGCAATTATTCGCTGCTCGGTATCACGATCGCTTATGCTTATCGCCTCCGTGCCATTTGCGAAAAGCTCGTTTACGATGTCGCGGATATCCATGTCGTGGATTATGTAGTCATCTCTGAACACCGCCGGCGTATCGGCGGGTATTGCGCCGGGGTAATCCTGCAGCATAACCTCCACCCCTTTACCCTCCACCGATATCAGGCCGGCGAGGAGCTTCACCCACTGCAGCTCCTCCGTGAGGAGCTTGGCTTCGGTTGTTTCCTTGCCTCGGGCTTGCTCATATTTGTCAATCTTCGCGCGCAGATCGGTGATCTCATCCCGGAGTAGCTTGTTCTTCTCCTTCTCGTCAAGCAGCGCCTGTGCAAGCCCGGAGAAACGAGTAGTGGGTATGCCGGAACTACTTCGAACGCTCTGCTGAGTTTTCAATGCGGCGGCAAGAAGCATGCCCAACACGAGGCTTAGTAAGGTTACCTGCAGAATCCATCCGCTGCGCTTGGGGTCGAGCGGCGCCATAGCTGAACGGTACCTCCTACAAGAGGACATGCTCCCGCTTCATCGGGGATAACAATGGAAGCCGGATCAGGCGCATGCGCTTTATTACAAAGACTGTCCACCCGACGTCACTCCAGGAAGCATCACGAGCGCCCCGAGAGACGACTGGTGCTCGATATACAGCAACGCTTGGGTAGGCCAAACAACCAGGAGAACGGCGTGGAAGCGGAACAAGCTATTCCCTGTATTTCAAGGCAGGAGCCTCAGGAACAGTCAAGTCAATATATGCCCCGCGCTGCCGAAACTCAGGGATCTGCTCAACTATCCGCACGGCCATGTTCAGCTTGGCAGAGAGCTGCTCTGGCCTGCCTAGCTTGACCTGAAATCCGTCGCGAACATTTAAACATAAATCATTGTTTTGGTCAACCGTTATTTCAGCGACCTGGAAAATCTTTTTTTCTCGCACCAGAAGCAAGCAATTCCTGGCCGTGCCGAACGAGGAAGCCCTTATGCGCCGCCCCAAAACGACGCGGCCCGGCGCCTTGCACGAGAGGACCGGCAGCCCCGCTTTCGCATGCTTGACAGCCCTGAAAGGCACCCCCGCAGAGTCAACCTCGTACATGGCGCCGCGGGCGTTCAGCACGAGATCGGGCTTTCGCTCCTCGATGCGCACGACCAGCGTATCCGGCAGCCTTCGATACAGCCGCACTTCCTTCACAACCGGATTCGCCATCACGCGTCTGGCAATCGCGCGTTTGTTTATGCGGAATATGTTGGCGTCGGGCCGCAGGTCGAGTTGGCGGCGAATATCTTTGGAGGCGATGGTCTCGTTGCCGGCGAACCGCACTCCCTTGATGCTGAACCATGGGGAGGTAAAGGCGGCTACGGTGACTTCGACCGCCAGCAGTATCAAGAGCACGGAGAGGATCAGCCGTTTCACGTTGATGACGCGTCGTTTTCGGTGTCTGCGCCGGGGAACGGATGCCGGTCTGGGGCGGCCCCTCACAAGACTCACTCCCTTTCCAGCGCGTACCCGATAAGGCGGTCCAGAAGGTCGGGGAACTCTATACCGGCTGCCTGGGCCGCACGCGGAAGCAGGCTGGTGGGCGTCATGCCGGGGATCGTGTTCACTTCGAGCACATAGACCTCATCGCCGCGAACCATCATATCGGTTCTGGACATGCCTCGACATCCAAGCGCCCTGTGGCAGGCAAGGCCGATCTCCTCAGCACGGCGGTAGACCTTTTCCGGGATGCGAGCGGGCACTATTTCATCCGTAGCTCCTGGCGTGTATTTCGCATGGTAGTCGTAGAAACCGCTTTCGGGCACGATCTCGATCAGGGGCAGTACCTGCGGCTCATCGTTTCCTATTACCGCTGCAGTAATCTCCGTTCCTTCGATGAACTCTTCCAGCAGGACGTCATCGTCGTACGAGAAGGCCAGATCAATGGCGGTAGGAAGATCCGAAGCGGTGCGCACAACGCTCAGTCCTATGGTGGAGCCCTGCTGGTTTGGTTTCACGACGACGGGATAGCCCAGCTCCCGATCGCCCCGCCGTGAGAGAGAAAGCATATCGAAAGGGCGTCGTATGGCTATTCCCTTTGGCACAGGGATGCCCTCGTGCTGCAGCACCTTCCGGGTCATTATCTTATCGAGTGCCAGGGCGCTGGCCAGCACACCCGACCCGACATAGGGGATGCCGAGCAAATCCAGCAGGCCCTGGATGGTTCCATCCTCCCCGAACCTGCCGTGCAGCGCTATGAACACTACATCCGGCCTTGCGCGAGATGCGCTTGAGTGAACGATGAAGTCGAGCGGCAGCATTTCGGCGGTTCCGGTCGGCAGGCCCGAACTCTCAAGATTCGGTGATTCTACGCCGAACCGAGCAGCATCCACTGCAAAGGCATTATACTTATCAGGATTCAGAGCGCCGAGTATCATCCTCCCGGTTGACAGGGATACCTCCCGCTCCTCGGATTTCCCGCCCATGAGCACTGCAACGTTAATCCTGCCCAATCTGCTACCACTCTCCTACCAATTCTATCTCGGGCTCCAGGGCCACGCCGAACTTATCCATCACCAGGCGCTGGAGCGCCGTCATCAACTCGCGCACATCCGCGGCGGTGGCTACGCCGGTGTTCTCAATGAAGTTGGCATGCTTGCTCGATACGCGAGCTCCGCCAACCTGCATGCCCTTCGCGCCAACCGCCTCCAGAATCTGTCCGGCATATCCATCCGGTGGGTTCTTGAAAACCGAGCCGGCCGTCCCGACACCGGCCGGCTGGGTACACTTGCGGTTCGACAGCAGAACCTCTACGACGCCATTAATGTTGGCAAGGTTCTCCGGCCGGAGGTTGAAAACCGCCTCCAGAATGACCAGCCCGCTGTCGGGGACTGCGCTCCCCCTGTATCTCAATCCCAGGTTGGAGGCGGACAGCTCGCGCAGCTCCCCATCTGCGTCCATGGCCTTCACAGCCGCCAGTGTGTCTCTTATGCACCCGGCAGGGGTTCCGGCATTCATGCAGATGGCGCCGCCGACTGTGCCGGGAATCCCGGCCAGACCCTCGAGGCCGCGCAGTCCGCTGCCGAGAGACCTCCGCACCACTCTGGACAGCCTTGCCGCCACGCCCGCCCTGAGCTCCGAGCCTTTGATATGAACGCCGTCGAAGCCCGACCCAAGCTGCACAACCAGACCCCGGATTCCGCGATCCGCCACCAGTAGGTTGGTTCCAGCGCCCAGCATAAAGAAGGCAACCGACTCGCTATTCGCCCAACGACGCAGCGCCTGCAGATCGGAGACATCACCGGGCACGG
>Ga0315274_10012307_pt1 | contig 12205 bp, 6 predicted proteins | sample YL17G02_20_MG_FD_203700 | JGI IMG/M metagenome (GOLD analysis project Ga0315274, IMG submission 203700) | Sediment microbial communities from Yellowstone Lake, YNP, Wyoming, USA - YL17G02_20 | ecosystem: Environmental > Aquatic > Freshwater > Lake > Sediment | place: USA: Wyoming | collected... | reverse complement strand
TGCCCAGAGACTTCGGTCTCGGGCCTGAGGCGGCCAGGAACCCGAGAACGGTCCGCTCGAGAACCGCCAGGTCGCCCGTGCCGCCATAGGCGATCTTGGAGTCGCAGATGACCACGCGTCCGCTCGCGCCGCCCGGTCGCTTGTGGACGTGCGGACGCAGGGCGTCCCAGAGGTCGGGGTCGGGCAGGGCGTCGCCGGAGAAGTGCAGTCCCGCGGCCGCCACCACGAGCGGTCCCAGGTGCGGCCCGTATCCGGCCTCGTCGACGCCGACCAGTAGTGCCATAAGCGCGATTTTAGACGGGGCCGGCGGTTTCCACAAGCGTATCTTCGGTAAGCAGCCTGGTGCTCTGTTACGCGCGGAGACTTGGATTGCCGGGTGGCATGCCCAGCGTGTCGCTGGCTGGGCATGCTGCTGCCCCTCGCGAAGAACATGCCCACGCAACAGCGGCGTGGGCATGCCACCCAACGCCAGAAAGCCCTGGCGCACCCCCGTACCGGTGCTGCGCGTTTTTCGTTCGACACGTGGCGCCCGCTTTGCGAGAATCCGCCCCGGGCGAAAGGAGGGGCGGGGCGTGGGCGATTGGGCGCCAAGACTCGTGAGTCTCGGCGGCCTCGGGGCGATCGACCCCGACCGCAAGGGCTTACTAGCGAGCCTGGGCATCCGCTCGATGGTCTCCGGCATGCTTGCCTGCTTCATGACCGCGTGCTTCGCCGGGATGCTCGTCTAAGGTGGCGGCCGATGAACGACACGGAGGCGGTTCAGAGTTTCGCCGGCGCGCTGGGGTGGCTGGATTTCGCCGTCGTCGCCGGCGCCATCGGCGTGCTCCTGGTCATCGCCTACCTTAGCGGCCGGCGCGAGAAGGACACCCAGGACTTCTTCCTGGGCGAGCGCCGCGTTCCTTCGGTCATCGCCTCGCTGTCGTTCGTGGCCACCGAAATCAGCGCGATGACCATTGCGGCGGTGCCGGCGGCCGGGTACCGCGAGAACTGGCAGTACCTCCAGTTCTTCATCGGCTCGGCCGCGGCCAAGGTCCTGATCGCCTTCCTCTTCATCCCCGCGTTCTACAAATATAAATGCACCACGGTCTATGAGTTCCTGCGGCACCGCTTCGGACCCGAGACCCAGTACGCGGGCTCGGTGTTCTTCTTCATAACGCGGCTGCTGGCGTCGGGGGTGCGGCTGTTTGTGGCCTGCTCGGCCGTGTCCATTATTCTCGGCTGGCCCCTGGACCGGACGCTCGTGCTCTTTACGGCCGTCAGCACCGCGTTCATTGCGTACGGCGGCATAAAGGCGGTCGTGTGGACGGGGGCGTTTGAGACCACCGTCTTCTTCGTGGCCGCGTTCGCCTTGATCGGGTACCTGCTGGCGCAGGTTTCGGGCGGCCTGCCGGAGGCCTGGCGCCTGGCCGCCGAGGGCGGGCGACTCAGCCTCTTCAACGTGGCGCCGAGCGTGAGCGACCCCAAGACCCTGTGGGGCGCCTCGGCCAACGCCTTCTTCGTCGGCCTGGCCGTCTTCGGCACCGACCAGGAACTGATGCAGCGGCTGCTGACGGTCCAGTCGCGGCGGTCGAGCCAGAAGGCGCTCATCGGCACCATCCTGGCCACGCTGCCCCTGGTCGTGGCGTACCTGGCCGTCGGAACGCTTCTTTATGTGTTCTATCAGCAGAACCCCGCCTTGCCGCGGCCCGACAACAGCGACAAGATTCTCTCGCATTTCACGGTCCAGGCGCTTCCGTTCGGCCTTAAGGGGCTGGTCCTGGCGGCCATCATTCTGGCGAGCATCGACAGCCCCCTGAACTCGCTCGCGTCGTCTTTCGTCACTGATATCTACCGGCCGCTGATTCGGAAGGGCGCCTCCGAAAGGCATTACCTGTGGGTCTCGCGAATCGGCGTGGTGGGCTTCGGCATCCTGCTGATTATGGTCGCCTGGCCGTGCCAGCGGCTGGAGGGCATCCTGTGGGTCGGCCTCCAGGTGTTCACCGTGACGGGCGGGGCGACGCTCGGCGTGTTCCTGCTTGGCCTCGTGACCCGGCGGGTTGTGAACCGCGGCAACATCGTCGCCATGGTCGCCAGTTCCCTCGCCATGGTGGCGGCCATTTACGCGTCGGAGGCGGGCCTGGCCGGCTGGAAGTTGAGGATCGGCTGGACGTGGCTCATTGTGATCGGCACCGCCATCACTTTCGGCCTGGGGTACCTGCTGAGCCTGTCTGGCCGGGAAGCCGGGAGCGACGCGCGGGGTTGACCGGTCTCTCGGGCCCCCCGCCTGCGGCATCGGCGGCGCCGCGAGCGCGCCGGCGCAATGTCGAGCGGCGCGCCAGCGCATTGACACCGTGCCCGGGCTCTGGTTAATTACTGGCGGCATCGTGCCGCGCAGGGCATGTGCCATCGGCGGGAGTGGCGGAACTGGCAGACGCGCAAGGCTTAGGACCTTGTGCCCGTAAGGGCCTGGGGGTTCGAGTCCCCCCTCCCGCACCAGGACGGCTCAGGGCTTGCGGATGTCGTCGAGTTGGGCCTGGAGTTCCTTGATCTTGGCCTCAACGGCCAGGATCTCCTTCTGGATCTGGAAGACCTTCGGATCGGCGTCGAGTTTTTCCTTGAGTTTCGTTTCGAGGGCCGTGTAGGTCTCGTCGCGTGCCCTCTTGGCGGCGCCCAACCTGGTTTCCTGGATATCGCGGCCGGCCTTGCGGGCCGCATCGTAGGCCTGCCTGGCCTTCACGGCATCGGGGTTCTTGGCGGCCGCTACGCTGACGGCCGCGCTGTGCTTCTTCTGGATATCCGGAATCCTGGCGAGGGCGGCCTTGGCGGCGGCCTCGGCGGCCTTGCTCTTGGCGGTCTGAGCGAGGATCTCGGGGCTCTTGGTGGTCAGTTCGTCGAGTTTCTTTCTGTAGGCCTTCTCGGCGGCGTCGCGAGCGGCGACGGCGGCCCGCGCGGCGGGATCGGTTTTCGCGAATGCCTCGCACGCGGCCTCGTACGCGGTGCTGGTCTCATTCCGCGCCTTGTACTCCGGCATGGCGTGCCGCGCGGCCGAATAGGCCTCGGGTTTCTCACTCCTCCTCTTGTACTCGGGCAGGGCCGTCACCGCGTTTTCGTAGGCCTTGGAGGCCGCCTCGTAGGCCTTCTGGGCGGCGGCCACCTTCGGGTCCTTCGCGGCCAGTTCCTTCAGCGCGCGGCTTTGCTTGTACATGTCCTGATATAACTTGTTGACCTCCTCGGAGTTGGAGAGTTTGGTCCGGATCTGCAGGATGGCGGCCTCGGCGACGCGGCGCTGGACGTCGGCGGCGTCGGCGGCCCTCCTCGCCTCGGCCACCTGGGCCTTCAACTGGGCGACAACCGGATCGGAGGCGATGGCGGCGGCTTCAGCCTTGCTCCAGGCCGCGGCCGCCTCTTCCTCGGCCTTCCTGGCCGCGGCGACCTCCTTGCTCCCCTTGAGGCAATTGTCGTAGGCCGCCTGGGCCTCCTCGTAGGCGATGCGCAGCCGGGCGAACTCGTTCGACAGCACGAGTTTGTCGTGGATTTCCTTGAGGCGTTTCTCCAGGCCGGCCCGGACTTCCAGTTTGAGCGTCTGGATATCGGCTTCCCACTGTTTGACCACGTCGCCGACGGTCGGCGCCGGCTCGTCGTCCGTCGCTGCGGACGCCGCCAGGGCCGCCATGAATAGGCCGAGGGTGAGTAGCGCCGCTTTCATTGCCGTGCCTCCGGGCGCGCCTGTTGCGTTGTGCTCCGCGCCGGGCCCGTGGGGGTGCGGAGTATCACCAGCGGGCCTCTCTGGTTCTGCCGACGTGCCCGCGGGCCATACTTCTGTAAACGCCGGAACAGACGCCGAGGTTTCGTCGAATCCACCGGGGGGCGGCAGAGGGAAAAGTTGACAGGGCGGTCCCGCAAGTTCAAGATGCTCCGAAGCGAGTATCGGCAAGATCGGTCTTTGCAGGAGGTCCGGACCATGAAACGCCGGCGTCTGTGGGTTCCAGGTCTCTTGGCCGCGGTGACCATGGCCGTTCCGGCGATGGCCGTGGAGCAGATCCCGGAGCACCAGGCGAAGCAGATCCGCGACGCGGCGCCGCAGAAGCCGCGCGCGGCGCCGAAGAAGCCGCGCCGCGTGCTCATCTGGAATACCCCCGCCCACATCTATGCCAAGGATGATCCACACAAGGGCTACTGCGTCCCTTACGGGAGCTGCGCGATGGAGGCGCTCGGCAAGAAGACCGGCGCCTTCGAGCCCGTCGTGAGCGACGACCTGGCGATGTACCTGCCCGAGAACATCAAGCAGTTCGATGCCATCGTCATGAACAACAGTTGCGGCCCGTGGATTACTCCGAGCGACGAGGCGATGCCGAAACTGAAATCGGCGGGCGACACCAAGGAGGCCGTCGAGCAGGTCCTGCGCAAGAGCCTGCTCGACTACGTGACGAATGGCGGCGGCATCATGGGCCTCCATTTCGCCATCGCCGCCAACGCACACTGGAAGGAGTTCCAGGAGATGTTCGGCGCGAAGTTCACCGGCCATCCGTGGAACGAAGAGGTCGGCATCAAGGTCGAGGAGCCCGGTCACCCGCTGGTGGCGGCCTTCGAGGGCAAGGACTTCCGCCTCGCCGACGAAATCTATGAATTCGGCGATCCGTACGACCGCAAGAAACTTCGCGTCCTCCTCTCCCTCGACGTCACGAAGACCAACATGGGAGTGAAGTGGATCAGCCGCAAGGACAACGACTTTGCCCAGGCTTGGGTGAAGCCGTACGGGAAGGGCCGGGTCTTCTACACCGGGTTGGGCCACCGCACGGAACTCTACTGGAACCCGGCCATCCTGCGGTTCTACCTGGACGGGGTTCAGTTTGCGGCGGGCGACCTCGAGGCGCCGACGGCGCCGAGGCAATGAGCAAACTGCAGCAGTTGGGTGCCGGGCAAATCCGCAGCACGCAGGGGCGCTAGACCAGTTCGACCGTGTAGTCGTCGGCGTGATCGACGATGAAGCCCGGCAGCCCTTTCGACGGGTACTTCGTCGCGTCGCGCGTGTAACTGGTAATCGTGCGGGCCTGGACGCCGAACCCCGCCGGGTTGTGGCCCGCGTTCAACGTCTGAACGCCCTTCACCGACACGGTGCCCAGCGTCCACGCCGCAACGTTCGAGTTGATGAACGACGAACCCGCGTCCTTGATCCCCTTCACCGTCAGCGTCGAGATCGCCTTGTACGCGCTCACGAGGTCGCCGGCCGAAAGCGTGCTGTCCTCAATGCCGCCCAGCGTAACCTTACCCACGGCCCCCGCAGATGATATCGCCGCCCCCGTCAGCCACCCCGCGACCGTCAGCGTCCCGAGCGTCTGCCTGGCCAGACCGCTCGTGAGCGTCACGTCGGCCCCGAAGTCGCCCGAGATGCCCGGCGCCGTACTCGTCGCCGCCACGCCCGTCGTCGTGATCGAGGTGACGGTGCCGGCCGCCAACGACCCCTCCAGCCACCGCATCGCCTTCACTGCCCCCACGCCGCCCGTCGCCGTCACGACGGCATCCTTCACGTCGCCCAGCGTCAGAGTGCCCAGGGTCGTCGCACCCTTCAGTTCCCACGGCTGCCCCGCCAGGCCCACCGCCCCGCTCAGGGTCACCGTCCCCACCGGACCGCTGATGTCCCACGTGCTCGGCGCCACCGCCCCCTTGATGCTCGCCGTCGCCAACGCCTTGGCCGTCGCCGCCAGCCCGAAGCCCGAGATCGTAACGTCGGCCCCGAAGTCGCCGGGAATGGCCAGCGCAGTCTTGGTCGCCGCCAGGCCCGTCGTCGTGATGGACGCGACCAGGCTCCCCGCCAGAGACCCTTCCAGCCACCGGACCGCCTTGACCGCCCCCACTTTCCCGCTCACCGACACCACGGCGTCGGCCACGTCGCCCAGCGTCAGAGTGCCCAGCGTCGTCGCACCCTTGAGTTCCCACGGCTGGCCCGCCAGGCCCACCGCCCCGCTCAGGGTCACCGTACCCACCGGACCGCCGATGTCCCACGTGCTCGGCGCCACCGCCCCCTTGATGCTTGCCGTCGCCAACGCCTTGGCCGTCGCCGCCAGCCCGACGCCAGAGACCGTCACGCCGGCCCCGAAGTCGCCGGCAATGGCCGGCGCAGTCTTAGTCGCCGCCAGGCCCGTCGTCGTGATGGACGCGACCAGGCTCCCCGCCAGAGACCCTTCCAGCCACCGGACCGCCTTGACCGCCCCAACTTTCCCGCTCACCGCCACCACGGCGTCGGCCACGTCGCCCAGCGTCAGAGTGCCCAGGGTCGTCGCGCTCTTGAGTTCCCACGGCTGGCCCGCCAGGCCCACAGCACCGCTCAGGGCCACCGTCCCCACCGGACCGCTGATGTCCCACGTGCTCGGCGCCACCACGCCCTTGACGGTCGCGGCGCCCAGGGCCTTCACCGTACCCGTTATGCCTTCGCCCGTCAGCACCAGCCCCGCCCCCAGGTCGCCCGAAATCTTCTTCAGCGTGTTGCCGGCGATCGCGAGCGTGCCGAGACGCGGCGCAGAGATCGTGTCGGGCGTCCCGTCGGTCTCGCGCCACTGGACGGCCGTCAGCGACCCGATGGGCATGCCGGAGACGACGCTCGTGTCGGCGACCTTGCCGAACTTCATCGTGACGGCGGTCTTGCTCGTGGCTGTGCCGCCGATCCGGATCGTCCCGCCGCCGTCCACGTCGCCGAGGGTGAGCGCTGCGAGTGTCTGGTCCACGCCGAGGGCCGTCAGGTGCGTCGTGGCGGCCGTCAGGCTCGCAAGGGCGCCCGTGACCGTGATCCGGCCGATGGTCGTGACCACGCCCGCGAGCGTCGTGATCTTGAGCGCAGACTTCTCGGTGGTGTCGGTCAACTGGATCTCGGTCACGTCGCACGGCTCGGCATGCTCGAAAAAGAGGGTGGCGGAACCGGGGCCGGTCAGGGCCACGGTCACGGTCTTATTGTTGCCGTCGACATACGTAATCTTCTTGCCCGACGGCAGCGTCCGCACCTCGCAGATCTGGATGGTGACGGTGGCCTGGCCGCTCGTCAGGTCGCCGGGGTTAGAGTGGCTGCCCGCCGGGTCGCCGCTGTCGGTCACGGTGAAGGTGAAACTGTCCGCCCCCATGTAGCCGGGCGCCGGCTGATACAGGTAATGGGCCGGGCCCAGGAGCGTCAGGGACCCGTTGACGGGGTCCGAGGGCGTGAACACCAGGTCGGCCTCCGGCGTCTCGACGTCGCTTGCATGAAGGACGATCTCGACCGAGCCGCCCTTGTTCACGTTAATCGCCTGGTCCAGCGCCACCGGCGGATCGTTCACCAGCATGACGGTGATGTCCACGGTGGCCGGCAGGCTGGCCAGGTCGCCGGGGCTGGAGTGGCTGCCCGCCGGGTCGCCGCTATCGGTCACCGTGAACTTGAAACTGTCGGGCCCGTTGTAGTGGCCGGTCGGCGTGTAGGTGACCTGGCGGCCGACCAGCGGGCCGAGGGTGCCGTGCTGAGGCGGGGTGGTGATCGTGAAGACCAGGTCATCGAGGGGCGTCTCGACGTCGGCGCCCCCCAATGTAATATCCTTGGGCACGTCCTCGTCGGTGGCCGCCGACTGGGGCGCGGCGGTGGGCCTGACGTTGAACGGGTCGACCGTGACGCTGATCGTTGCCGGGGGGCTGGTCCGGTCTCCCGGGTTCAGGTGGCTGCCCGGGGGATCGCCGTTATCGGTCACGGTGTACGTGAAACTGTCCGGCCCCTCGTAGTTGGCCACGGGCTGGTACAGGTAGAGCCTCGGGCCGATGAGCGTCAGGGACCCCTGGGTGGGCGTTGAGAGCGTGAACCTCAACTGGCTCTCCGGCGTCTCGACGTCGCTGCCCCGGAGGGAGATCTCGACCGAGCCGTTCTTGTTCACGTGCACCTGCTGGCCGTAAGCCGCCGGCACATCGTTGACCGGGTAGACGGTGATCCAAACGGTGGCCGTGTTGCTGGTCAGGTCGCCGGGGTTGGCGTGCGTGCCTGCGGGGTCGCCGCTGTCGGTCACGGTGTAAGTGAAACCGTCGGGCCCGTGGTAGTGGTCAGCCGGGGTGTAGGTCACCTGGTTTCCGACGACCGGGCCGAGTGCGCCGTGCTCCGGCCCGGCGGTGATCGTGAAGACCCACTGGTCGGGCGGGGTCTCGACGTCGTGGGCGGCCAGCGTGATGAGGATCGGCTGATGCTCCTCGGGTTCCGCGTTCCCATCGTCGGCCGTCGGTGCGTCGTTGACCGGGCGTACCGTGACGGCGACGGCCTCGGCATCGGTCAGCGGGCCGCCGCTGCCGGTGCGGCCCTGGTCGTCGATGGCGACCTGTAGGGTGGCCGGGCCGCTGTAGTTGGCGGTCGGGCTGAACGTCAGGCCGTCGAGGGCGGCGTTGAGACTGGCGATCGTTCCGACGAGGGTGATCGAGGACGTGCCGTTGCCGATGACCGAGTCGAGGCCCGCCGTGCTGCCGAGGGCCAGGACGCCGTCCGTGATATCCAGGGCGACCTGCTCGGCCCCGCCGCCGGCATCGACGTCGGCCACGAGGATGGCGTTGCCCGTAGCGGCCGAAAAGACCAGCGTCGCGTCCTCGTCGACGGCCTGGCCGGCGGGGACGGTGATCCGGGGCGCATCGTTGATCGCCTGCACCTCGATGCTCTTAGAGACGCGGGGGCTGACGGCGCCGTGCCCGTCGTTCACCACGAACCGCACCGTCCGGGCGTTGGTGGCGGGGTTGCGCGAGACGTTCGAGAAGAGAATGTTCCGGGCGAGCGCCTGGACGGCTTCCTGGGTCGCGTTGGCGTTCAGGTTGATGGTCAGGGGCTTCGTGCCGCTGGAGCCGCCCGCCCAGAGGCCGATGACCACGCCGCCGTAAGTCACCTGGGAACTCGAGATGCCGATCAGGCCGGCGCCGGTGCCCTGGTTGTTGATGCCGAGGCGGTCGTCGGCGGTCGCCCCCGCCGTGATGCTGACGGCCAGTGCGCCGCCGCCGAAATCCGTGCCGCTCGGCGGGCCGACGATGGCCGCGTTGTCCAGGATGACCGACGGCCCCTGTTCGGTGAACGTCGGCGTCGGGCCGGGCAACTCCAGGTTGATCTGGATGATCCACTTCTCAATGGCCAGGCCGAACCGCCCGCCCGTGGCGGCGGCGCCGAAGACGTTGCCCGACGGGACGGCGTTCTGGCCGAAGGCGTTGTGTCCCCAGGCCTCGATGCTGCCGTCGGCCCTGACCGCCAGGCTGTTGAGGCCGCGCGCCGCGATCTCGACGAAGTCATTGCCCGTCGGGAAGTTCGTCTGCCCGTAGTGATTGTCGCCCCCCCACGCGATGAGCGAACCGTCGGCTTTGAGTGCCAGGCCATGGTTCGCCCCGGCCGCAATGGCGACGAAGTCGTTCCCCGAGGGGAGGCTGTCCACCGGGGGGCCTGACCCCCAGCCGGCCAGCGATCCGTCGGACCTCAAGGCCAGTGCGAACGTGCTGCCGGCGGCCACGGCCACGAAGTGGTTGCCGGGCGAGACCGCCAGTTGGCCGTACGTGCCATCGCCCCAGGCGATGAGGGATCCGTCGGATTTCAGGGCTACGCTGAAGGCGCCTCCGGCGGCGATCGCGACATAATCGTTGCCCGCCGGAAAGTCGGTCTGCTGGTTGGCGTTCGCGCCCCAGGCCGCCAGGGATCCGTCGGACCGGAGCGCCAGGCTGTGGACGTACCCCGACGCGATGGCGACAAAGTCGTTGCCGGCCGGGAAATCGGTCTGGCCGTAAGCGTTGTCGCCCCAGGCCGTCAGGGATCCGTCGGCCTTAAGGGCGATGCCATGGAGCTCGCCGGCGTCGATAGCGACGAAGTTGTTGCCGGCCGGGACGTTCGTCTGTGCGTACGTGTTGTCGCCCCAGGCCTGGAGCGCGCCGGGCGTCCGATCGTCGTTCAGGATCGCCCCCGTGGCCAGGCCGCCGCCGATGGAGGCGCCGGCGGGGTTGAACAGTTCCACGGAGAACGTCTCGAACGGCTCGACGATACTGTCGCCGGTCACCGCGACAGTCGCCGTGCCGCGGGTCTCGCCCGCCGGGATCGTTACCAGGCCGTCCGTGACGCCCAGGTAGTCATCTCCCGCCACTGCGGTGCCGTCGTGGGTGCGGAAATGGACGGTCACAACCTGGGCCGCCGGTTCCGAGAGAGTGACCTCGAAAGCGAAGTCCTTGGCGCCGGAGTTGCCTTCGAGGGCGACCAGGTTGTCGACGGAAAGGGCGCTGAGGAGCGTTCGCGGCTCCAGGGACTCAAGAGCGGGCCAGGCTGGACGCCGACCGCCGAGTCTGGACAAGACGCAGCCTCCCTCTCCTTCGGCCCGGAAACGACGAACAGTCCCCCGTGGCTTAAAGCGATGTGGCCTACGGAATAATAGCACAAAGATGGCATAAAGGCAATGAAATATGCGTCGAAACGGGCCAATCTTCTGCCATGCCGGGGGGAGGGGCTCTTGCCCACATCGGCCCGGGCAGGGGGCGTGGGCCCTTTTTCACGTGCCGCGGGCTGGTACTACAGCGCCACTTGACGCCATACGCGGTGGGTCTCCCGACCCACCGCGCAGGAGGTGCCCTGCAGCGGCCAGAAACCGCATGCGCGCAGCGGGCCGTCTTGCCCCCGGCGTCATCCAGGTCAACTGACACGAGAAGTGTGACGGACCGCTACGTGCGCAACTGGCCCGACCCGAAGACGAGCCACTTGTAGGTGGTCAGGTCGCGGCACCCCATCGGGCCTCGGGCGTGGAGTTTATCGGTCGAGATGCCGACCTCGGCCCCCAGCCCGTACTCGCCGCCGTCGGAGAACCGCGTCGACGTGTTGACCATGACGCTCGACGAATCGACGTCGCGGATGAACTGCTGGACGTGGCGGATGTCTTCGGACACGATGGCGTCGGTATGGTTCGAGCCGTACTCGGCGATGTGGTCGATGGCCGCCTCGACGCTGTCGACGACGCGGACGGCAAGGATAAGATCGAGGTACTCGGCGTGCCAGTCGTCTTCGGTGGCGGGCTTGGCGTCGGGCCAGAAGCGGCGGGTCTGCCGGCAACCGCGGATTTCGACGCCGGCCTCCGCCAGCCGCCGGCAGACGCGGGGCAGGAACCGGGCGGCCACGTTCCGGTGGACCAGCAGGGTCTCCATCGCATTGCAGGTCGACGGGCGCTGAACCTTGGCGTTGAAGCAGATGGCCTCGGCCATGTCGAGGTCCGCCAGGTCGTCGACGTAGACATGGCAGACGCCCCTGTAATGCTTGATGACCGGGATGGCCGATTCCCGGGCGACGGCCCGGATGAGTTCCTCGCCCCCGCGCGGCACCACCACGTCGATGTAGCGCGACTCCTTCAGCAGGGCCGTGACCAGGGCGCGGTCGGGGCTGTCGATCATCTGAACGGCGTCGGCCGAGAGGCCCTGCGCCTGGACGGCCTCGGCCAGGGCGCGGTGGATGGCCAGGTTTGACCGGAGCGCCTCCTTGCCGCCGCGCAGGATGGCGGCGTTGCCGCTCTTCAGGCATAGGGCCGCCACGTCGCTCGTCACGTTGGGCCGCGACTCGTAGATGACCAGCACCACGCCCAGCGGCACGCGGACCCGCTGGATCTGGAGGCCATTGGGCCGGACGTACCCTTCGAGGATCTCGCCGACGGGGTCCCTGAGGTCCACGATTTCGTCGAGGCTCCGCGCCATCTTGTCCAGCCGGTCCGGCGTGAGCGCCAGGCGGTCGACGAGGGCGGCGCTGGTGCCCGCCTGCGTTGCGGCGGCGACATCGGCGGCGTTCTCATTGAGGATATCGGCGGCCCGGGCTCGAATGGCCCCGGCCATCGCCCCCAGCGCAAGGTTCTTCGCATGCGTGCCGGCGGCGGCCAGTTGCCTGGCGGCAGCGCGGGCCCGGCGGCCGATGGCCTGGGCGGCGGCGGCCCAGGCATCCGGGGCGGGCGCGTCGCCTCTGGCGACCTGCGGCATGAAAGCATCCTCCTTGCGGCTTACGGCGCCGGCGCCTTCTCCGGCGGCTTCTCCGGCGGCTTCTCGAGGTTGAAGTTGATGGCCGGCAGCGGCTTGGCGAGTCTGACGTTGGGCGGGAGGCCCACAACGGTCAGTTCCCCCGGAAGCCACGACCCCGGGTTCGGCGTGTGCTGGCTCGTCAGGACCAGCAGGACGCGCAGGTCCTGGGCCTTGAGTTTTTCGACGTCGGGCGCCGGCCCCTGCACCTCCAACTCGACCCACAGGT
>Ga0315274_10012306_pt1 | contig 12206 bp, 9 predicted proteins | sample YL17G02_20_MG_FD_203700 | JGI IMG/M metagenome (GOLD analysis project Ga0315274, IMG submission 203700) | Sediment microbial communities from Yellowstone Lake, YNP, Wyoming, USA - YL17G02_20 | ecosystem: Environmental > Aquatic > Freshwater > Lake > Sediment | place: USA: Wyoming | collected... | reverse complement strand
CGATTTCGAGTTTTCTCATGATCCCTGCCCTCCGTGTTCTGTAATACCACACGATAGGGCGAAAGCGGGATCAACTGTCAAGATAATTATGCTGCATTACTTATGACGCTATGTATAATTCCCCGCTATCATTGGCTAGCGAAATTCGCGGACCGGATACAAATTCCCTCGGCCGGGATCGCGCTTGCCGCAAGAGAAGGCGATTATGGCTCAACTGGCACGCGTCGGCGTTGCCGGAATTCCATGCCATTTCACTCACCGCGACAACCGCCGTCCGGGCATTCTTCTCCCGCCTCCCGGAATTCGGAAACAGCATACAAAAACCCGGTCGAAAGTCAAACGAGCAAAAAGATCAGAAATTCGGCGGGGGCATGTCTGAATTCCAACGTCCCCGTTCCGCCGTCCGGTGCGTTGGTCTAAAACCAAGCGAACCACGGATGCACACAGATTCACACCGATTTCATCTTGAAAGGGCCATCCGTACTACTATCATCCAAAATCTGCGAAGGCTTCGCAGATTTCTCAGGGTTCTTTTGACTATCGGTGTCCATCCGTGTCCATCTGTGGTTCGTCTTGGTTCTCGGTCGAAAGTCGAGAGTCGAGAGTCGAAAGTCCCCTTTGGTTGCGGCTGTGCTGCTTCAGGTAAATCCGTGTGCATCCGTGGTTCAGCATCTTTTCCCTGGATTCCCCCTATTCGCCAGATTTCGCTTTCTCTTTCGGTCGCGTCTCGAGCGCCTCGTCAATGGGGAACGCGGGCGTGAGGTGAAGCACCTGGCCGTCGCTTCGGTTGGTGCGAAAGCCGACCTGGGCGTAGCGTTCGCGCGTGAGGGCTTTGCGCTTCGCATCATAGCCCGGCTCTTTCTGCTTCTGATCGAACACCTTCTCGGCTCCGCGCAGCGCCGCCTGAAGCTCGGCGAGATTCTTGACCGGCTTGCCGTTGACGGTTTCGATGATGACCCAGCGCGTCATGATCTGTCCGCGTTGGCCGCCGATGACAAAGCCCCACGGCTCGCGCCAGAGCAAGTTCATCCCGCGACGGCTGGCCAGACTGTTGGGCTCGGTGAAAGTCACCAGGACGCCGCCCTTGAGGATTTCCTGGGGCGGCACTTCGTAGAGGCGCACGTTGAAATCGTCGAAATCCTGGGCCACGAAATCGCCCCACAGCTCGAACGGCGGCTTCCCGAACACCCCCAGGTGAGGCAGCTTGACCGGCGGCTTGACGACCATCTTGCGCTCGATTTTCTGGATGCCCGCCACGCCCGGTCGCGCGTACCACAGGGTCACGTCGTCGTCGGGATTGCTCATCATGACCAGTTCGAACAGGTGCAGCTTGGGCGTATCCTCGTCGGTCCGGGTCGCGGTGGTCGCGGCTTCGGCGCTCGGCGGCCAGTGGGCCATCTTGCCGGTGGTCACGCGATAGCCTTTGAAATCCAACGCGCAACTGAAGCCCTGCGCTTTGTTGGCGAAGCCCAGAATGATGTCGTTGGGCTTGAGGCCCCATTCGTCGCCGAGCGAGTTGGGAATCGCATCGCGCACGACGACGCCGACCTCGAAGATGATCAACTCTTCGGGCATGCCCGCCCAGACGCACGTGCCGGTGAAGTTCTCGGTGAGCGAAATGCCCAGTTGCGGAATCTTGACCTCTTTGCGCCCTTCGTCGCTTTCGGTGACTTGCTTCAAGTAGTAGCGAATGATTCGCGACGGGATGAGCCAGCCCTGCTCGGACCCCCAGCCGGAGCCGCGCGCCGGAATGCCAACGACCTCGCCGGCGGCGTTGAGCGCCGGTCCGCCGCTGTTGCCCGGCTGAACGACGCCGCCCGGCCCGACCTCGACGAACTGGTGGCCGCAAATGAACTCGTCGAAGTCGGTCTTGAGATACTGGCGGCCGGTCACTTTGCACTGGATGATCTTGAGTTCGTCGGATGACTGCGGATAGCCGAAAATGGCAAGCGCGTCGGCTTGCCTGACCTTTTCGGAGTCGCCGAATTTGAGCGCGGGAATCTCCTGGAGATTGGCGCGCCGCTTGAAGCGCTCGACTTCGTCTTCGGGCAGACGCAGCACGGCCAGGTCAATGGATTCCGACCAGGCGACGCCGACGACGTCGGCCTTGAACTCGACGTTGCCCGTGGCGGGCGATTTGATGCGAATGCTGCCGCGGCGGGCGTCCTCGACGACGTGGGCGTTGGTCAGAATGTCGCGCGGGCCGATGAAAAAGCCGGTGCCGTGGGGCGGCTCCTGGCCGGAGTAGTAGGTCTCGCTCTTGGTCGGGTTGAATTTGGTTTCGACGACGTTTTCGACGGCGGTGAACTCGATTTTCACGACGGCGTTCTGATAGCGGCTCTTGAGCGCGGCCAGGTCGAGTTCGCCTCCGCCGCCGCCCAGCGCGCCTTCGGACTCGATGGCCGCTTTGAGCAACTCGCGGAGCTGCTCAGGACCGAAGGGGACGGGCGCCTCCGAAGGGCTTGTCGGTCTGGCGCCTGGAGCCGCGCCCGGCCGCTCCGGGGAGAAAGCGGCTGCGATCAGAAACGCAAAACAGACTGTGACTACGCCCGCGAACTGACGAACGTAGCGGCGAACGCAAGTCGTGCGCATGTTGGGTCGTCCTTTCGCGAAAGAGAAGAGTTGTCCTACCGACGTTTGGCTACACTGGCGGCGGTAATCGGACCCCTGCAAGAAGAAAGTTGTCATGGTGAGGCGGGGCGGGCGCGCTGGCCGGCCTGGAGGTCGTTGGTCGGCTCAACGACGACCACGGCGTCGGGCGAAAGTCCCTTGACGACCTCGACGAGCTGGTCGTTGCGCAGACCGATTTCGATCGGTTGCAGGGCCAGCCGTCCGTTCTCAATCGCCAGAACCGCCCAGTTTTCGCCGCTCTTGAAGACGGCCTGTTCGGGCAGGGTCAGGACGTTCGTGTGCTCGTCCACAATGACGCGCAAATCCACGCTGACATAGGGGCGAAGCTGAAGGGCGCTGTTGTCGAACGCGACGATCACCTTGACGCGCTGCTGCTCGATCCCAAGGGCGGAGATTTTCTTGAAGCCGCCGGGATAGATGCGCTTGACCGAGCCTTCGAGGGCGCGGCCTTCGAGCGCTTTGCCGGAAATCTCGACGCGCTGGCCGGGGCGAATCCGCCCGACCTCTTCGGAAAGGATGTCGGATTCGATTTCGATGGTCTGCATGTCGCCGATCTTGAGAAGAGGGATTCCGGCGGCGAGAACCTGCTCGTCTTCGGTGTTTTTTTCGAGAATCGTCCCGGTAACGGGAGCGCGAATGATCGTTTTGGCCAGCTGGTCCTGGATCAGCGCGATCTCGGCGTCGGTCTGGCGAATCTGGGCCTGATAGACGCCGCGCTGGTATTCGTTGTCGTCCACGGAGCGGCGGATGCGGTCGTAGGCGACCTTGGCGATTTCGAGCGTTTGGTGAGCGGCCTTCTCGCGAATCTGATCGTTGGCCAGCGATTCGCGGGCAGTGTCATGGGCACGCTTGGCCGAATCGTACTGGGCGCGCTGAACGACGCCGTCGGCGAGAAGTTTTTCCATGCGACGGAACTCGCGTTCGGCGTCTGCCGAAGTGATCTTGGCGATCTCGATGGCCTTCGAGGCGCTTTCGAGCTGGAACTGGGCCTCGGAGACTTTGAGGCGGGCCGACTCGATGTCTTCGGGCTTGGGCTTGGCGATGTCCACGCCCTGGATCAGAAGGCGGCTCTCCTCGATCTGCGAGCGGAGTTTGTAGAGCCGCTGTCGCAACTCGAAGTCGTCAATGCGGGCGACGACGTCGCCGCTGGTGACCGGATTGCCTTCTTTGAGCTCGATTCGGCGAACACGGCCATTGATCGGCATGGTGACGATGTATTCCTCGTCGAGGCGCGTCTTGCCGTCCTCGGAGACGAAGGCGCGGACGGCACCCACCGTGGGCCGACAGGTTTTCAGAATGACCGGCCGCGTCTTGATATAGGCCCATCCCCCGCCGAGTGCGGCGGCGAGGAGAAGAAGCCCGAGCCAACGTTTAAATCGCGAAGTCATAGGATTCATGTCCGACAGTCGCGGATTGAGCCGTCAGCAAGCAGCGGTTAGTTGCCGGCGGTCAGTTGCGGGTTGTCAACAATCAGAAATCGAGCTCCCGCGTGCCCAGTTCTTTCATTTCACAATCCGAAATCCGCAATCTGCAATTCCGCATTCCGCACTCCGCATTCCACATTCGCTTCACTCCCGTTGTTTGAGCACCTCGACCATGTCGAGATTGGCCAGCCGGCGGCGCGCTGTCCAGTTCGCCAGAAAGACAAAGACGGCGATGCTCACAGCCGTCAGAACAAACGTCCGGTTGCGGACATGAAAAGGCAAGCGGTAGAGGTCGGTCTCGTAGGCCGCGATCAGCAACCGGCAAAGTCCCAGCCCGAACGGCACGCCCACGGCCACGCCCGCCGCCGACAGCAGCCAGTTCTCGCGGAAGACGATCGCGCCGACCTCGTCGAGATCAAAACCCAGCACGCGCAGCGACGTCAGTTCGCGGCTTCGCTCGGTGATGGTGATCGAGGTGGCGTTGTAGATGATCGCGAACGCAATGACGCCCGCAAACGTCAACAGGATCGCGTTCATGATGGCCATCGAGGCGGCCAGCGTCTGCTGGAAACTTATCAAGGCGTTCTCTTTGATTTCGACTCCGGAGATGGCCGGGGTGTCCTTGAGCCGGTGCGTGACGGCGCGTTCGGAACCGCGATCCACGCGAAGCAGCGCGGCGTTGACCGCGAGGTGTTCGTCCATCAGGCGCGACAGGGCGTCGAGGTCCATGTAGGCGCCCATTCCCAGATACTGGCGAACAGGGGCGCGGACAACCACGATGCGCTCCTTCTTGACCTTGCCGATCATCGGCTTAAGGACAACCGAGTCGCCGGCGCGAAGTCCCAGTTCGCGCGCCGTTCGCTCGGTCAGAACCAGGCCGCCCTCGGTCAATTGGATCGGGCGACCCTCGGTGTCGAGCAGGCGAAACATCTGCGTGTCGGGCCTCATGCCCGTGATGAGGAGTTCCTTTTTCCGCCATCCCGCGTGGACTTCGAAGGGATACTCAAACAGCGGCTCGACGCGGCGCACGTGATCGAGATGCGCCAGATCGCCGATCGCTTCCTGCCCGCGCTCCGTGACGAACGTCACCTTCATGTCCTGCCGCTGCACGTCGCGAAACTGATGCGTCATCAGCCGGTCCATCGAGTCGGTCGCAAACCGTCCGATCATCAGAATGGCCGTGGCCATCGCAACGCCGAAGATGGTCACGCCGGCCCGAATCTTGTACCGCGCCATGTTGCGCAGGATCATCTTCCACGAGAACGAAGCCCGGCGCCAGAACCAGCTGATTCGTTCGAGCAGGATCGCCCCGCCCAGTCGCGGCGCTTCGGGCCGCATGGATTCGGCCGGAGAGATGCGCAACACGCGGAACGCCGCAACCGACGCGCCCGCCCAGCCGCCGGCCAGCGCGATGAGCAAACTCAACCCCAACACGTCGCCGTAAAACCTGTAGCGCAGAATCGGGAACTGGTAGAACTGCTGGTACATCGCAATCACCCAGCGCCCCAACCAATGTCCCAGGACAACGCCGCCCAGCCATCCCGCCACGGCCACCAACGAGGCGAACTTCAGGTAGTGGCCCATGATCGCCAGGTCGGTATAGCCGTAAGCCTTGAGCACGCCGATCTCGGTTCGCTCGCGCTTGACCATGCGTCCCAGCATGAGCATCAGGATCAGAGCGGCGATGCCGAGGAAGATGCTGGGATCAATTTTGGCCGCCACGCCCAGGCCCCGGATTTCGTCCGAAAGAAAACGGTTCGAGACCTGATCGTGCTGCTTGATCGTCGCCAGAACGCCGTAGGGCTCGAGGGTTTCCTTGGCGCGATCGAAGATGGAGTCGAGCCGTTCGGGATCGTCCACGGCGCCGACGATCTCGTTGCAGGCGTCGCGCATGTCGAGGATCATCTCGGCGAAGGTCTCTTTGACAAACAGAACGCCGAAGCCGCCGGCATTCGGAATGAACTCCTGGCCGCTGCGAATCATATAGACGTATTCGGGCGACAGGGCCGTGCCGACAATCCGCAGGGTCTCCTTGCGGTTGTTGATCGTGGCGCGAATCCGGTCGCCGACGCGCAGATGGTTGGCAACGGCGAACCGATCGCTCAAAATCACCTCGTCCAAAGCGTCGCTCGAAAAGTAGCGCCCTTTGACCAGGCAGAAATCGTTGAGAATCGTCTGCGGTTTGTCCGGCATCGAAACCAGTCGTCCGATCCTGGGATCGTCGCTGCCGGCGACGTCGAGGTTGACGTCTTTGACAATGCGGCCACGCGCGCGGAGGACGCCGGGGATGGCCTCGACCTTGAACACGGCCGATTTCGGGGCGCGTTCGAGAGGAATCCAGAAATCCGCCAGGCGATATTCGCGATAATAAGCGTCGCGGGTCAGCTTGAGATTGCGATAGGCCGACGAGACGCAGACATAGTCGCCGATGCCGCACAAAATGACGGCGGTCACGGCCAACGCCTGGCCCTTGTGCTTCCAAAGGTCGCGTAGCAGTTTGCGGTTGAGCGTACTGAATCTGAGGAACGACTGGGCCATGATTTGCCTCAATTCAAACTCAACACGGACAGAGGAGCACGGACGAAGCAACACGGACAGGGCACGGACAACTCAACGCTCACAACTCAACACTCAACACTGCTTCTTCTCACCATTCGATCTGCTCCGGCTCCAGAGGGTGTTCATTGACAACGAGTTCGGAAACTCCGCCGTCCTTGATGCGAACGAAGCGATCGGCCATGCCGCCAACCGCCGCGTTGTGCGTGATGATGACGACCGTCGTGCCGGTCTTGCGGTTGACCTCGCGCAGAAGCGCCAGGACGACCTTGCCGGTCGAATAGTCGAGCGCGCCGGTCGGTTCGTCGCACAGGAGGATTTCGGGCTGCTTGGCCACGGCCCGCGCGATGGCCACGCGCTGCTGTTCGCCGCCCGACAGTTGCGAGGGGAAGTGATCGCGGCGCTCGAGCAATCCCACCAGGTCGAGTGCGACGTCGGCGTCGAGCGGCCGCCGCGAAATCTCGGTCGCCATCTCGACGTTCTCGCGGGTCGTTAGATTGGGAATCAGATTGTAGAACTGAAAGACGAAGCCGATGTGTTGGCGCCGGTAGAGCGTCAGTTGATGGTCGGTGAACTGGGTGAGGTCTTGGTCTTCGAAGAAGACCTTTCCCGCCGAGGGTTTGTCCATGCCGCCGATGATGTTGAGCAGGGTGCTTTTGCCCGAGCCGCTCGGCCCGATGATGGTGAGGAATTCGCCGCGATAGATTTGCAGATCAATCCCGCGCAGGGCGGAGACAACCACCTCGCCCATCACGTAATCTTTCCGCAATCCTTCGATTCGAAAGAGGGCGCCGTTGGAATTCATGGCCTCCGCCGCCTTGCGCTGCGCTCCGTTCCGAGAATGCAGCCGAAGGAGCCCTTCCAGAGAGAAGTATGCCCGTTTTGACCGAAGGCGTTCAATAAGTTTTGGCGAGGGGGAAGAGCATCGAGAGTTGAAGGTCGAAGTCCGAAGTTGAAAAAGGAGTCCGGTGACCGTGGGGCCGTGGGGTTTGGCCTGCAATAGGGCTTGACAGCGACAAGACCGGCTGCACAAACTTCCCAACGAGATAGGCAGGTGAAGGGGGGGCATTTGGAAGAGCAAGGTGAGCCATGCCGAATCTTGAGCCAAGAAAAGGAGCGCCGGCCAGGGAGGGCCGCTCGTGGGGCGGTCTGGGGGAAATCCTCCTGCGCGAGGGTCTGGTCACCGACTCGCAGCTGACCACGGCGCTTCAGGTCGCCAAGGAAACCGAGAAGTGTCTCGGGCGCGTCCTGGTCGAGATGGGCCTGATCACCGAGCGCGTCCGGATGCGGATTCTCCAGCAGAAGCTTGGTTTCGACATCGTCCACATCAATCCGCAGCGGATTGACCGGATGGTGCTCGACTATCTGCCCAAGTCCATCGCGACGAAACATCGCCTGGCGCCGGTTCGGCTGGACCTGGACACGTTGGTCGTGGCGATGGAGGATCCCACCGACGTGATGGCTCTCGACGATCTCAAGGCCATCACGGGTTTTCGAGTTCGGCCGGTCATCGCCGGCATCGAAGAGATCGAAGCCGTTCTCCGGGACTATCCGGAGAAGGAGGAAGTGGTTGAGGTCAGGACGGGGCCGCCGGCGTGGTTCCGGATTCTCGGCGACGCGATTCTGCTGGCGCTTCTGCTGGCCCCGATTTTCTTCTTGCTCTTTTATGTCTCGGGCAATCCGGAGCTGCGCAGCCACTATGCCCGCCAGGGCGCCTCGTTCTCGGTGGACATTTTCATTTTCGTGCTTTTGGGCTACGGCATTTACGCCGTGATTGCCTTCGAGATCTGGGCCTTGATCTTTCAGCGCCGCCCATCGAGACCGCCGCAATCCCCTCTTCCTCCCACAGGCCCGGTGTGAAGACAGTGCTGAGTGCTGAGTCCTGAGTGGTGGGTGGTGCGTCCCAAGTCGTGTTTGCCTCAACGTCCAATCGCCAACACTCAACACTCAAAACTCAACACTAAACACTTCTCTTGGATTGTCTAAGCCATGCCCGGCAACGTTCCTCGACCTCTGAATGCGATCTGGGTGCCCCAACGGCTGTCGTTTTTCTACACGGTGTTCGTGTTGCTGGCGGCGGCGCTGCTGGTTCGGCTGATCAATCTCGGCATTGTCCATGGCGAGTACTACGCGGAGTTCTCCGAGAACAACTACTTAAAGGAAGGCCCCGTGGACGCCCCTCGCGGGACGATCCACGACCGCCACGGCGCCGTCCTGGCTTACAATCGCGCCACCTTCGAAGTCTCGATCAGTCCGGGAAACCTGACGACCGCCACGCTTCGTTCCTCGCTCGATCAGCTGGGCTCGCTGCTGGGATGGGACCTTGCAGGCCGTTACGCGACGGTGGCCCATCTGCGACCTCGCTGGCGGAGCCTCGTGCTTTCGCGCCGCCTGACGCTCGACCAAGCCACCGAGGTGCTCGAGCGGCGCTTCAGTTTGCCGGGCGTGTCGGTCGAACCGCGCTTTCAGCGTTACTATCCTCTGGGCTCGACGTTATGCCACGTCCTTGGCCACGTAGGGCGAATTCCCACCACCAGCACGTGGGAGACGAAGTATCGAAACGCGGGCTACGAGCTGGACGACTACGTCGGGGTGACGGGCATCGAGGCGGCCTTCGAGGAGGAACTGCGCGGCCAGAAAGGACGCGAGCAAGTCTGGAAGACCGGTCGCGGGCACGTTCTGGGTTCGCAGATCATCGAACCGGCCGTGCCGGGCGCTCAAGTCTGTCTGACCATTGACCTTCGGCTTCAGCAGCTGGCCGAGTCGCTTCTGGTCGGCCAGAAGGGCGTGATCCTGGCCGCCGACCCGCGCAACGGCGAGATGCTGGCTTGGGCCAGCTCGCCCGGCTACGATCTGAATCGTCCGACGCGGATGGACGATCCGACGAGCAAGCCGTGGGTCAATCGCGCGATTCAGGAATGGTATCGCCCCGGCTCGACGTTCAAGATCGTGACGGGTCTGGCCGCCCTCGAGGCGGGGTGGGATCCCGCGCGGCGCGTGGAGTGCGACCACCGCTTCTTTCTGCCCAACTGGAAGATCCCCTTTACGTGTCTGGGTTGGCACGACTCGGTGGAAATGGTGCGCGCCTACCAGGTCTCGTGTAACATCTTCTTTTACACGCTGGCCGACTATCTCTACACGCGCGACCCCCGCGATGCCGGCTATCGGCTTGTCCAGACCGCCGGCCGATTGGGATTCGGCTCGCCGACAGGCGTGCTGGTTCAGGAGACTTCCGAACGCGGGCTGGGATTGGCCGAGAAGCGGGGCCGGCTGCCGACGATCGAGAATCTTCGGAGCGAGCGAGGGTCGCTTTTGCACACGGCCATCGGCCAGGGGCGCGTCGACGTCACGCCGCTCCAAATGCTCATGGCTTATGCGGCCCTGGCCAACGGCGGCGAAGTGCTCGTCCCGCGGCTGGTCCAGAGAGTGCCGGGCCAGCCGGACGGCGAGGTCTCGCTCCCGCCAAAGATCGTCAAGACGACGGTCGGATTGAATCCCGAGCACCGGCGGGTGATCGTCGAGGGGCTAAAGGCCGTCGTCCGACCGGGCGGTACGGGCGACAGCGCCGGGTTCCAGCCGCAATGGGCCGTGGCGGGGAAAACCTCGACGGCCGAGCGCGGAGGCGACGTGGAGCCCGACGCCTGGTTCATCGGATTTGCCCCCGCCGACCGGCCGGAGATCGTCGTTCTGGTCTTGATCGAGCACGGCGGTCACGGCGGCAAGGTGGCCGCTCCGTTGGCCGCGAAGATCTTCGGCTGCTACTTTGATCCCACACGGACGCCAGCGGTCGCAGGCGGAGGCGTAGAGGCGGGAACCAGAAGGCCAGAGGTCGGGGGCGGGAAGCTGGTGAAGATGCAAGAATGAGCGCCGATGCAGCACCGGCATCGTGGCGCGATGTCAACGACGAATGGACCGAATTCGATTTCTCAAACGGTGGGTTGGGAAGCGGCGGCGGCGCCGATCAGTTGGCGAAAGGCGCGGCCGGGCTTGAAAGCCGCGACCCGCTTGCGGGGAATCTGAATCTTGACGCCGGTGCGAGGATTGCGTCCCTGACGAGCGTTCTTCTCTTTGACGTAGAAAGTCCCGAAGCCGACCAGCGAGACTTTCTCGCCCCGCTCGAGGGCATCCCGAACGGCCACGAGGAAAAGGTCCACCGCGTCGGCGGCCTCTTTGCGCGCCATTCCGGTCTTCTGGGCTAACGCGTTGACGACGTCGGCTTTGGTCATCGCGGACGCTCCTTTTCAACAGACCACATGCGGAGTGTTCAATCGAGCACGCAGAAATCCATCCGTCCTTCTCTTCTTTCCGCCGTAAAAGCCAAGTGATGATGATAGACAGGGCTTGCTTGTCAACCCGAAAAAAACGTGTCGCCGCTGCAGCGCTGTCGGCAACGTGAGCCAGAGCATGTTTACGCAGCTCGGAGGGGTCTATCCCCGTTTCTGCATCTCGAGATCAAAACGCTGGAGCACGTAGGGGCTGAACCGAGGCGTGGCGCCGGGTTGCGTCGCCACATAGGCGCCCGTCAGATTGGCGTAACGCGCCACCTCGGCAAACGGCGCCCCCTCGAGCAACTTGGTCACCATCGCGGCGCTGAACGCCCGGCCCGCTCCCACCGTGTCCACGACATCCACGACGAACCCGGGCGCGCGCACCTCGGCGTCGGGCGTGTGAAGCGTACAGCCGCGCGCGGAGTGGGTAACGGCGATCAACAGGATTCCGAACGCATCCATCAGTTCGCAGGCGAATTCGCGGTCGGAGGCGTTGCTCCATCCGAACAATCCTTTGACGATTGTAAGTTCTTCTTCTTTCAGCCGTAGCACGCGACAGAAATCCAGACACTGGCGAATCAGCTCGGGCGTATAGAAATACTGGCGCAAGTTCAAATCGCACACGATCAGCATATCGCGCGATTGGCGTCGGGCCGTCGCCAGCAACTCCTGGATCGAGGCGCGCGAAACTTTGGATCGCTGGGCAAGAGTCCCAAACCAGAGCACGTCGGCGGAACTGACCAGATCGTGTTGGGCCTTCGTGGCGGCGATGTAGTCCCAGGCCACGTCCTCGATGATCTTGAACGTCGGCTCGCCGAACAAATTAACCGACACCTCGACGGCGCCGGTCGGCCGAACCAGGTCCCTCTGAATGTGTTCGCAACTGAGACCCAACTGCTGGACGGCGCGGAGCAGCTCGCCCGCCGGCTCGTCGTTGCCCACCCGGCTGACGATCCAGGCTTCGTGGCCGAATTGCGAGGCGTGAAAGGCGAAGTTGAACGGCGCGCCGCCGACGTGTTTCTCCCTTCCGATGGTGTCCCAAACGATTTCGCCCAGCGCCACGACGCGCTTGCGACGTTGTCCGGTCATTGATGATCTCCCCCAAAAAAACCGCTGTCCGGCCGTGGTGAACAAAACGCGGCGAACGGTGTCATCGGGCAAAAGGGCTGTCAAGGATTTGAAAGCGAAAGTTGCCGGTTGAAAGTTGAAGGTTGAACGTTCAAAGTCGCAGTTAGCATGTGGCCAACAGGGGGTAGTGTCAAAAGTTTCATGAAAGACTCGGCATGAAGGTTGGCCTTTGGGTGTTGAGATTATTGGATTTATCGCT
>Ga0315274_10012305_pt1 | contig 12207 bp, 9 predicted proteins | sample YL17G02_20_MG_FD_203700 | JGI IMG/M metagenome (GOLD analysis project Ga0315274, IMG submission 203700) | Sediment microbial communities from Yellowstone Lake, YNP, Wyoming, USA - YL17G02_20 | ecosystem: Environmental > Aquatic > Freshwater > Lake > Sediment | place: USA: Wyoming | collected... | reverse complement strand
AATACCATTTTGGCACTACGCTCTCTGGGTCCATTTGGCAATACTCTGCAGCCGACGCTAAAGCCAAATCGTACTTTCCTTCCATCCAGTACACACATCAGGGCATCCAGTGATTGATCGCAGTCAGCGGGTCCATATTGACGGCTCTCTGAGCCAACGGGGCCGCAAGAGCAGGCTTTCCGAAGTAAATAGCATAGCAAGCAACAAGCCATAATAGAACTTCTGGATCATTAGGAGCGCATTCCGCAGCGCGAGCCGGCCTGGACAGCTGGCAGTATTGATTATTTTTTCTTCCAGACCGGCAGGCGGCGGCCCGGGGTCCAGGGCGCGCCGGCGGCCTCGAGCTCATCCCCCAGCTTCTTGACATCCTGGTCGATGAGGACGCGCATCTCCTCCAGCAGTTTTTCAAAGGCGCCGGCGGCGATTTCATAATCGCGCTTGGCCGTCTCTGTGATTGGGCAGGTGGTGGTGAGTTGGGCGCTGACTCTTTGCATGAGGCCGGGAGGAGCGGCCTCGCTGCGGCGCATGACCGTCCTGTCTCCCCAGAGCACACGGAGGGCATCCTGCAGCCGTTTCTCCAAGTCTTTCGCCCGTTCCAGGAGCTTCGGGTCGGCCAGTGGGGTTTCCATCAGGGCTTTCTTCATGTAGCGGATGCTCTCGGACGCTTCCTGGGCCGCCGCTCCGGCTCCCATCATCGCCCGCTGCAGCTCGCCGGCCTTTTTCTGGAAATCGATCAGGGCACTGCGGTCCTTTTCCTCGAGCGCGGCCAGTCCCAGCGATTCCACGGTGAATGTCTGCGGCTCTCCCAGCGGCGTCAGGACGCCCTCCACTTTTTTCGCCAGCGAAACCGTGAACTTCCCCGGCACGACGAGCGGACCTTCCGGGGTCCGCTGCCATTCTTCGCGCTCCGTCGCCTCGAGCTCGATCGGCTCGACCGGCGGATAGCGCAGGTTCCAGGCGACCCTGTGGATTCCCTGAGAGACCGGACCGGTGATCCGGCGGACGACCTGTCCGGACTCGTCCTTAACGGTTAGGACGATCTCTGGCTTATCCTCTGCCTCCTCCTTCCTCAGCTTGTCCCAGCCGGGGAAGGGGACAGGCTTTCCGGCCTTGTCGAGATTCTTTTCCGCTTCGCGTCGCGCCTCGGCCCCGGTCTTCATTGAGTCCTTGAGATAAAAGGTGAAGACAGCGCCGAATGGTGGGTTGGCCGCGACATAGAACCCATCGCCCAGACAGCCCTTGGCGCTCGAGTCGATGGGCCGGAGAGGGATGTACTGTAAAGCTTTCTTGACCGGGAAGACCGCGGCCTCTTTCTGGAGGCTTTCCTCGCTCAACTGGCGTAGAGGGGAGTAGTCGTCGAGGATGAAGAAGCCGCGGCCGAACGAAGCGCCCACCAGGTCGCTCTCCCGCTCTTGAACCTCGATGTCGCGGAAGGAGATGGTCGGGACGCCCCCGCCCAGCTTGAGCCAATGAGCCCCTCCGTCGAGCGTGGCGTAGATGCCGAACTCGGTCCCGGCGAAAAGAAGGTCTTTCTTGAGGTGGTCCTGTGTAACGGACCAGACGATATTCCGCTGCGGCAAGTCGCCGGCGATATTCACCCAGGTCTTTCCCCGGTCCGTGCTCTTCATGAGATACGGCCTGTAATCTCCGGTCTTGTGGCTGTCTACCGCCGCGAACACGGTGTCCTTGTCGTGCTTCGACGCTTTGATCTTGTTGACGAAGAAATAGTCCGGCACGGCGGGGATCTTGTCGATCTTTCTCCACGACTTCCCGCCGTCCTCGGTCACCTGGATCAGGCCGTCGTCCGTTCCCACATAGATCAGGCCTTCCTGAAGCCGCGACTCGTCGATGGTCGTGATCGTCGAGAACATGGACATGGCGCCGTGGTCCCAAAGGGCGTCCGTACTCCAGGTCTTGCCCATAATCGGCTGCTCGAGGCGGAAGATGTTCCGGGTGAGGTCAGGGCTGATCCGAGTCCAGGAATCGCCGCGGTTATCGCTTCTCCATAGGAATTGCGACGCGTAGTAGATGCGCGTGTGGGAGTGCGGGCTGATGTGGACCGGCGAGTCCCAGTTGAAGCGGAGCGGCGGGTCATTTGGCTCCGGCTTGGGGCTGATGTAGACGGCCTCCTGGCTTTTCTTGTCATAGCGGAGCAGGTTTCCCTCCTGCCACTCGACGTAGATCATGTTTGGGTCCTCGGGGTCGATGGCGCAGGCGTAGCCGTCGGCGCCGTAAGTGATGACCCAGTCAGAGTTGCCGATCCCATGGGCGTTAAGGGTGCGGGAGGGGCCAAGCTGGCTGCCGTTGTCCTGGGTGCCGCCGTGGACGTTATAAAAGGGGAGGGCGTTGTCTAGGGCGAGCTTGTAGAATTGCGTTACGGGGAGGTTGTCGAAGAAGCGCCAGGTCTTGCCCCGGTCGCGGCTTTCGTAGACGCCGCCGTCGCTCCCGTTGAGGATAAAATCGGGATCGCCCTTGACGAAGGCCATGGCGTGGTTGTCGCCGTGCTTGTTCTTTTCGTTGACCTGATGGAAGGTCTTGCCGCCGTCATCCGTCGCCATTAGCGGGGGGGCCATCTGGTAGACGCGGTCAAACGTGTTCGGGTCGGCAAAGATCTCCTGGTAGTAGTGGGGGCCCGTGCCGCCGCTGATGAAGGAATTGCGCTTCTCCCAGCTCTCGCCCCTGTCTGTGGAGCGATAGAAGCCTTTCTCTTCGGGGCCGGCCTCGACGGTAGCATAAACAACCCGCGGATCGATGGGGGAGACGGCAAGCCCGATCTTGCCGATATCACCCGTGGGCAGCCCAACCGTGAGCTTCCGCCAGGTATTCCCGGCGTCCTCGGACTTGTGGATTGCTGACTCGGGTCCTCCGCCCATGAAGGCGGCCACGGAACGGCGGCGCTGGTAGGCCGCCGCGTAGATGACGTCGGGATTCGAGGGGTCGAATTCGGCGCTCGTAACTCCGGTGTCCTTGCTGATCTCAAGGGAGAGAGTCCATGTTTTTCCGCCGTCTACGCTCTTGTATAGTCCGCGCTCCCCGCCCGGGGACCAGAGCGGTCCTTCGGCGGCCACGTAGACCACGCTGGAATTGCGTGGATCGACAAGGATCCGGGCGATGTGCTCGGATTTGGCCAGGCCCATGTTCGTCCAGGTCTTCCCGCCGTTCAGGCTTTTATAGACGCCGTCGCCGGAGCCGACATGACGGCCGCTGACGTTCTCTCCCGTTCCCACCCAGACGACCTCCGGGTTATTGGGGTCGAGAGTGAGGCAGCCGATGGAGTACGATGCCTGGCCGTCGAAGATAGGGGTCCAGGTCGTGCCGGCGTTCTCAGTTTTCCAGACGCCGCCCGACCCAACTGCCACGTACCAAACACTCCGGTTCTTGGGGTGGATGGCGATATCACTGATCCGGCCGGACATCAATCCCGGGCCGATGTTCCGGAATTCAAGCCCGGACAGGACCTCCGGGGTGAGGAGGCTCTTTTTTTCCGCCGGCTTGGTTTCACTCCAAGCGATGGCCGCAAAGGCGACGATGGCGGCCAAAGCATAGACGGGGATTCTTTTCATCGTTTCCTCCGTAAAGGCAACAAAGTTGAAGAACAGGGAGGATTACTATATCAATTTAGGCCGGATTTGGAAATTGACCAGCTGCTATCGGAGGCAACTCTATTCCTGTGGCCAGCCATTCGGGAATGGAGAAGCGACCTCGAAGGTTTGGCCTTCCCAAGGTGGCTTTAGAGGGAAACCGTTCTTTTTATACTAAAGGCGAAGGGTGTGGGTGAGGAAGTCCGTGGACGACTGAGCGGGCACGGTTTCTCGACTGAAAGGAGAGAAGAGCGAAGGAGGATGCGAAGCGAGTTTCCGCGCTGGGGAAACGAGCGGGCTGACGAATCCCATACCCGAGCCTTCTCAGTCCAGCCTGAGGTTGATGCTCCCGCCGCCGGCGCCGATACTAAAAAAAACGCTTCCAGGAATCTTTGCCCGTTCCAATACCTATCAGGCCGTTCTTCCCGATGATTCCTGTGCCTTTTTCGATTGCTATTTTTTGAATGCTGGGATTGTGCCTCATCCAGACGAGCCATCGGCCCTCGGGAAGGATAGATTCCCGGCATGTCCATTCAAACTCGTCGTCTCCAAACCTAATTTTCAGAATTTTCCCATAGGCAACGCCCTTTGCCTCCGCGCCTTCGAAGGGCTTGAAAGATAAGACAAAGAGCCCCTTTTCGCTGCTAAAAAATAAATAAATGTCATCTTCGTCGCTGGTCGCTTCCAAGCTGCCTTGAGCGATGAGTCTGTCTTCATTCAGGAGGAGGAATGAATCGCTGAGCCGGAGCTCGGTAATCGGCCGAGGATAGGCTTTGGCGGCGTTGACGACTTCGATCAACGGCGTCATCCTGATGGCTAACTTGGATTTCTTAGCCTTGTTTTCAAACAGCTCCAGGACCGCGGATTCGGCATTTTTCAGGAAGATTTTCTCTTCCCTTTTTTCTGTCATCTCCGGCGTTTTTATGAACTCGACCTTGATCTCGATTCCTTGGTCTTCGATTATGATCGGAATAAAACTGATGGATATGTAACTGGAGAGCCTACCCATGGTTGCGTTCCCCGCTTGGCCGTTTTCTATCTTGATCTTGGGGCTAGCGATCAGGACAGTCCTAGAGGGCTTGATTTCTAAAAGGTCAACTTGCAAATTGATGTATTTTTTCGGCTCAACTGAAAAGTCGTCTGCCTTGACATCGGTTTGCATGATCGTCCGGCCCTTTTCTTTGGAGATCGTTAGGCGTTCTGCAGTAACCGCTATTCCTGTCTCCTTCTTTTTCTCCTTTTCTTTCTCTTGACTGAATCCTAGAGCAGAAAATCCGATGGACAAACACAAAGCAAGGAAGGTTGGGCAGACCCAGTCTTTATTCATCTTGATTCCTCCTGGGTGATGATCAGACCCGGATGATTTATGGGCTCATAATCGGTAAGGTCGAGCTTGAACGGAAGCGCCATCACAACTTTGTTACTGGCAATGTATAACGGAAGGAATCCTTCTTCGGATGAGGAGACGGCGAGCGCACTCGGCTGACTATGCAGTATCCATCCTAGCGATAGCCCGGCAATAAACAGGACGGCCATGGCTGCTGCCGCCACCGGCATCCGGACCTTCCGGCCAAAAAACCGTCTAAAAAAGGGAGGATGAGCCTGTCCAGATTGCGCCCCGGTCAAGTTGAGCACTCGAGCCGTGGGCATTTCCGCAGGATCTAACAGTTTAAGCCGGTGGATGATGAGATCTTTCGTGGCCCCAAGGGATGCGGCCCTTTGCCTACACCTATCGCATTCCGTTAAATGGAGTTTCATTTGGTTCCGCCGAATTTTGGGAATCTCTCCGTCCAAATACTCCTGGAGCATTTTTTCGGACAAGCATTTCATGGTTTTTCTCCTTTTTCGAGCTGCTTGGCTAATCTATTGATGGCCCGGGAGATAAAGGTTCCAACCGAGGACTTCCGAAAACCCGTCGCCTTTGAGATCTCGTCATAAGAGAGCTCATCCAGATAGAGCACTAAGAGAATCCGGTCTCGCGGCGGGAGTTGCTCTAAAGCTTCTCGCACAGCTTGAATCGCTTCGGCATCGATCAACTCCTGCTCAACATCTTTCTCGGTTCGTTCGAGACGGCTTGCAGATATTTTTTGGAATCGGCATTTCCGTCGAAGCCAGTCATAACTGAGATTCGCTGCGGTCCGATATAACCAGCCTCTAATCTCCGTAACAGGAGGACCGCCATTCAGCCGGCGGTAGAGTTTAAGGAAGACCTCCTGGGTGAGGTCTAATGCCTGTTCAGAGTTGCCCAAAAGCCTGAAGCCTAACCTATAAATAGTGGGGAAGTACTCTTTGTAAAGGACTTCTACTAGGTCGGCTCCCTCAGAATCCGGTCTTTTGCCTTCTTCCACGTCGTTTTATTATCTCTAAAATAAAGACGAATGAAAAACTCGTGCGTGACAGGGATTTGAAAATTCGGGGGGCAGAGGCCGAATTCCGATGAATTCGGGTCAACTGGCCGGGTCTTGGCTCCCGGGCCCAGGATTTATCTTTTTGTCGTGACCGAGGTTCGTGTTCTCAGGTTTCCGGATATCGTTAGTCGAGCCTGAGGTCGATGCTCCCGATCCCGGCATCGATGCTGATATCGATCGTGACCGGCGATTTACCGAAGGCATCGTTCGTATAAACGTGGCCGTTCTTGTTGAACTCATGGGCATCGACCGAACCGATCCCGCCGTCGACACGGACGCGGACTCCGACTTCTCGCGGCAGATAGATCGTCCCGCTCCCGATCCCGCCGTCAATAGTCACGTCCAGGTCGCGCTCATGCTTTCCCCGTAGGTCGAGCTTCATCTCGCCCACCCCCATGTCCACCGTGAGCGAACGGAGGTCAACTTCCGCCAGGTTGAGCGTGCTCTCACCGGCGCCCAGGTAGATTCTCAAGTCAGCGGGGATTTGACTGTTCAGCCGGACGTCCCATTCGTTCCTGGAACTCCCGATGAAGACGCCTCCCCTACGGTGTTGCCGGACGGTGAGGAACCCTTTCGTGCCGGTGACCCGATAGTCGACCTCGGGAGGCCGGCGCCTCGTCCTGTGAGTGAACTCAGCCTCCATTAAAGCCCGCGCCCCGCCGGAGACTCGCAGTTCTCCAGCTCCCATCTTCAGGTTTACCTCTACAGCTTCGGCCCCTGCCGCTTCGACCGTCTTTGAATCGGTGGTGAGATCGCCCATATCCTCGCAGCCTGCCAGAGCAAGTGCGGCGGCGCAGCAAAGGATAATCAATCCAAGCCTGTGCTTCATCGCTTTACCCTCCACACTTTATGATACGGAATCCGGCGCGGAAAAGTTCTCTGGTCGCAGCCCGACCGGGCAAATACCGGGTTCTGACTCAAGTAGCCTGCCAGGATCGAGAAAGAAACTGTTGTGCCGGCGTCTAATCCAAGGGAGACGGATAGGCGCTCCGGATGTGCAGCCGGGCTAAAACTATGATGCAGAGGACGGCCGGGAAGTCGGCTTGACAAAAACGCATTTTAAATATACATTATGAAATGAATATTAAGGAAGAAGGCGTAGAAATGGTGGCGACGGCGAAAGACCTGAGGTTCCATTCCCGGGCGATCCTGCACGCGGTTTCCCGCGGAGAAGAAGTTATTATCACATTTCGGGGCCGGCCCCGTGCGAAAATCGTCCCTCTCGAAATAACCCGTGAGAAACCCGAGGCGCCTCCCCGACTGTTCGGCATTTGGAAGGACAATCCCAAAGTCGCCGATGTGGAGCGGTTTGTTCGAGAGGCGCGGCGGGGCCGCTTCGGATGATCGTCGACACGGACATTCTCATTTGGTACATGCGGGGTAATCCACGGGCGAAAGCCGCTCTGGAAAGGGAAGAGGGTTTTGCTCTCTCCGTCGTGACATACGCGGAGCTTCTCCAGGGCATGAGAAACAAGCAGGAGCTCCGGCTCCTCAGAAAAACGTTCCGTTCTTGGAACGCCAGGATCCTCTATATCAGCGAGGAAATCTCGGCCAAGGCCGTTTTCTATGTCGAAAGGCACTTCTTGGCCGGGAGCCTGACTTTCAGCGACGCCCTGATCGTGTCCACGGCCATCGCCCACGGGGAAACACTCCTCACCGCCAACGACCGGCACTACCGGATGATCAAAGAGGTGGACCTCAAAGTCTTCCGGCCCTGAGGCCTCCTGCACTGGCGAGATTTCCTGGGTTTTTGACGAGGGACGTAGGGGTGTGTTATAAGCGTTTTGTTAAGTTCGGGAGGTGATATCATGCGTCGTGCTTCATTTTTCTTCGTCGCCATTTCGCTTTTAGTTTTAGGAGCGTTTTTCGCGGCCAGTCCTGTTTACGCTGAAATCCAAGCCCGGGCAGAGTCGACTCATCCCCTTACAATCCATGACCTGCTGGCCATGGACCGGATCTCGGACTCGCGCGTTTCTCCGGACGGGAAATGGATTCTATTCAACGTTCGGGAAACAGATCTCGAGGCCAACCGAGGCCGCACAGATATCTGGCTTATCGGTATGGACGGGAAAGGACTCCGCCGTCTGACTTCGCACCCGGCCTCGGACTTCAACGCCCGCTGGTCGCCCTGCGGCAAGTGCGTCTTTTTCCTGTCCACTCGGTCCGGCTCGTCCCAGGTCTGGCGGATTAAGGTCGATGGGGGGGAGGCCGAGCTGGTGACCAAGCTACCCCTTGATATCGGGAATCTCATCGTCTCTCCGGCCGGCGAATATCTCGCCGTCACCATGGAAGTTTTTCCCGGGCAAAGCGCGGAGGCCACGGCCCACAAGCTCGAGGAGATCGAAAAACGGAAGGCCACGGGCCGCCTCTATGAGAAGCTCTTCGTCCGCCATTGGGATACCTGGAGCGACGGCCGGCGGTCCCACGTCTGCGTCGTGCCAAAAAAGGGGGGCGAGGCCAAAGACTTGATGCCGGCCATGGATGCCGATTCACCCAGCAAGCCCTTTGGCGGGCCCGAGGAGATCGTCTTCACCCCGGACGGGAAGGGTCTTGTCTTCACCGCCCGCGATGCCGGACGGGAGGAAGCCTGGTCCACCGATTTCGACCTCTACTATGTTCCGGTCGATGGGTCGGCGTCTCCCCGCTGCCTGACCGAGGCCAACCAAGCCTGGGATACGACGCCCGTCTTCTCGCCGGATGGGAAGACCTTGGCCTATCTGGCCATGGCCCGCCCGCGCTACGAAGCCGACCGCTTCCGGGTCGTGCTCAAACCCTGGCCCGAGGGACAAGAGCGCGTCCTGACTGAAGCCTGGGACTATTCGGTCGCTTCGTTCTGCTGGACTCCTGATGGGACAAAGATCCTGGCCACAGCACCCAACAAAGGTCAGACTTCCCTCTTTGCTATTAGTGTCGCGACCGGGAAGGCGGATACGCTTGTTGATCAGGGCACCGTCAACGGTTTCGCTCCGGAAGAAGAGGGGATCGTCTTCGAGCGGCATAACTTGAAATCGCCGGTGGAGATCTATTCAATCAGGCCCGGCGGCGAGGAGAAGGCGATCACCGGGATCAACGCGGCCAAGATTGCAGCCGCCCGGATGGGGGATTACGAGCAGTTCAGCTTCAAAGGATGGAACAACGAGACGGTGTATTGTTATGTTGTCAAGCCGGTTGATTTCGACCCGGCTAAAAAATATCCGGTGGCCTTCCTCATCCATGGCGGCCCTCAGGGCTCATTCGGGAACGATTTCCACTACCGCTGGAACCCCCAGGCCTACGCCGGGGCGGGGTATGCCGCGGTCATGGTCGATTTTCATGGCTCGATGGGCTACGGCCAGGCCTTCTGCGATTCCATCCGCGGCGACTGGGGAGGGAAGCCCCTCGAGGACTTGAAGAAGGGGCTGGCCGCGGCGCTGGAGAAATACCCATGGATGGACGGCACGCGGGTCGGGGCCCTGGGCGCCTCGTTCGGCGCCTACATGATCAACTGGATCGAAGGGAACTGGCCGGACCGCTTCAAGTGCCTTATCGCGCACGACGGAAACATCGACGAGCGGGCCGCCTACTTCGAGACCGAAGAGCTCTGGTTCCCGGAGTGGGACCACATGGGCACTCCCTGGGACAACCCTCAGGGCTACGAAAAGCACAACCCCGTGAACTTCGTCAAGAACTGGAAGACTCCGATGCTCGTCGTCCACGGCGGCCAGGATTTCCGGATCGTGGAGTCGCAGGGGCTGGGGACTTTCAACGCTCTGCAGCGGCGTGGCATCCCGAGCAAGTTGCTCTATTTCCCCGACGAAAACCACTGGGTCCTCAAGCCGGCCAACTCCATCCTCTGGCATGAGACGGTCATCGGCTGGCTCGATCAGTGGCTGAAATAGGGCTTTGAATGGTGACGCGCGGGAGATGGAAAAATGAATCATTTCACAGTGTCTGCTGGACTTCTCGCTCTTTCGGCGCTCGTCTTTCCGCTCCTGGCCTCCGCAGCGGCTCCATTGGGATCACAGGCTAAGCTTAAGGTGGCCGTTGTGAAGAACGACTCGGATGGGCCGAGGTACATGGCCGAAGGAGGCCTTGTCCCGCTCCTGGAAAAGCTGGGGTGTGAGCTCGAAGGGATCGACACCGTCGCCCTGACCCCGGAAGAGCAGCGGGAATACGGAGATTGGAACCGGGATGCTTTGGAGAGCTGGCACATCAGACAGCTGGCCAGCAAGAACCGCGTGGGCGAGGGCCTGATTATCGGGCTTCTCACCAACTGCACGGACCTCCTTGGAATGCTGGCGGGTCTGCAGCATCTCAGGCCCTCCGGTGAACCGGCCGGGGCCGATGAAAGAGGCCTCCAGCGGGAGGGACTCACAGGCTTGAAGCCTCTTCGGGTGGGCCTGGTCTATTTCGACGCGCACGCCGACTTCAACACTCCGGAGACCACCCTGAGCGGGATGCTGGGCGGAATGGATGTCGCGGTCGCCGCGGGGATGTGCCTGAACCGGCTTCGGTTGAAGACGGGGCTCGACCCCGCCCTGCCGTCCAGATATGTCGTCTTCGGCGGCTTGCGGGACGTCGACCCGCTCGAGCAGGAACTCCTCGACCATTCCGACTGCGAGTATCTCTCCGTGGGGGACATCCGAGCGGCTTCGGACGCCGTCGGCAGCCAAATGAAGAGGCTCAGCCGTCTGACCGACGTCATCTACATCCATGTCGACATGGACGTGCTCGACCCGTCCGAGGTGTCTGGGCATCCCCTGACAGCGCCCGAGGGGCCGACAAGCAAGGAGCTGGCGACGGCTATCCAAAAGATGTTCACTTGGCCCAAAGCCGCCGCCATAGGAATTGCTTCCATCCCCTTCGGAGAACGCGATAAGGAAGGATCTTCCCTGCGGGCCGCCTATCGCCTGATCGAGGCGGCTGTACGGGGTGTCAAATCAAGGTGAGGCGGGCGGCCCTAAAAAGCACTCCTCGGAACGGATTTGCGTGAATCAGCGGCTGGTGATCAGGTTCCGCTTGCGTAGCTCGGCGACAGCGGTCTCCCACGATCCGGCAGCACCCCAGAGATAGTAGGAGAAATAGCGGACATTCTGCCGGAAGATCGGCACCCAGGGCTGGAACTCGGCGTAGTAGTGGTGCGATTCCCCGTTGGACGGATGATTCATCCACATGTGGAGAAACTCCGGTTCGCTCACCGGAAAGGCGCCGACAAAGGAGACGTCCTCGACTGTATCTCGGCCGGCATTCCAGCCTTCCTTCAGGAATATGACCGCGCCGAAATATTCCTCCGGGCGCATGCGGAACTCACGCCTCCCCGAGATTGTGGGAATGACGAAGACGTCCTCGGTCCAGTGCTTTTCGCCGAGCGCGAGAATCGGCTGGGGGCCCAGCATGTTCAGCTCCGGGTTCCGGAAAGTCAGGGCAAAGCGGACCTCGACGAGGGGCGAGTTACCGTACAGGGTGAAGATTTTTTCGAGCTTGTTGCCGTAGTAGTCCGCGGCCATCCGCACCTGGACGAAAGGCCCCTCCTTCCGGACAAGCTCCGCTCTATAAACCTTATGAGTCTCGATGCTCGCCTGCCCCAGGAAATCCTCGAACCCGCCGTAAGGATAAAAGCCCCGCTCCCGGAACGGCCGTTTATCGGTGCTCTCTTTTTCCGGCCAGAGCTTGAACAGGACATTGTCGTTTCTCTCTTTGACGATGTACTCGATGATCCGGGCGCCGGTGGCGAGAAGGGTCACCTTTACCTTGTCGTTTTCCATCCTGTACTCGGGGATGCCGTCGTTGTTGAGGTCGACCGGAGTGCATGTGGCCCGCCCGGAGGGGGCTTCGACACCTAATTGGCTTTCGGCTAAAGCTCCGAGCGCATTGACCTTGATAACATAAGCGCCGGGTTTGAGAGGGAGTTTGAAGGTCAATTCCTTGAATCCTCCGGGAGGGGACTCGCACTTTTCTGTCTTCTCATAGACGAGTTTTTGAGAAGAAGCAGCTGTATAGACTTCGATGCGTACGGGAAAAATGCCGTCCTTACCGAAGTTATGCACAGATACCGGGAAGACCACTTCGGGCGACTGTCCATAAAGCAGCTTGTGCACCGAAATCGCGGGCGGCAGGTCCATAACGGCCAGGGTTCGCTTTTTATGGGACCCCCAAGCCAAAGTCGCAAGGACAGGATTTATGCGGCCCATAGCTTCAAGGCCGGGCCGGACGCGGAAGGAAAAATCCCGCACCGAGCG